>Ga0102812_10001819_pt1 | contig 14581 bp, 11 predicted proteins | sample ColrivemetaGS713_FD_79334 | JGI IMG/M metagenome (GOLD analysis project Ga0102812, IMG submission 79334) | Estuarine microbial communities from the Columbia River estuary - Flood tide ETM metaG S.713 | ecosystem: Environmental > Aquatic > Marine > Intertidal zone > Estuary | place: USA... | reverse complement strand
TCAGTACTGCTACCATCAATTCGGACCTCAGCTTTGAGGTATTCCCGAATCCCACTAACGGAAACGTACGCATTCGGCTCCACACTAACACTTCTACCACAGGAACTATCCGGCTTTTAGATGCTGCGGGTAAATTCTTGCAATCCTGGCCGATTATTGGCTCCACGGATAACCTGGATTTATCGGCCCTCAGTACAGGAGTCTACCTGCTTGAGTACGTGAATGGCAAAGAACGGGCCGTTCGGCAGATTGTGGTGAGGTAGGGAAATGGTTTGATGGTTGATGGTTGTTGGTTGTTGGTTGTTGGTTGTTGGTTGTTGGTTTGATGGTTTGTTGGATCGTAGAGACGGAGCACTGCTACGTCTGGATACTCCCCATTAAGGGTCGGTTGATGGTTGACCTAGGAGATGAGTAGTCCATAGTACATAATTCGCCAGGGCGCAAGGACAAAGGATAATAGCTGCTCTGCTCCGTGCTCCGTAGCGTCGGGTTTTATACCCGACTACGGAGCACGGAGCAGAGCAGCGGACAGCCTGGTGCCTTCTCCCGTCCCGACTAGAAAAGTCGGGACGGGAGAAGGCATGGCCCATAAAACACTTGTCTTAACCCTAACTCCGCCCCGCCGTATACCACAACGCCACCACTGTTTTCTGCAACTCCGCTTGCGTTTTGAGGAGCTTAAGTTGGGCCTCCAGGAGCTTTTGCTGGCGCGAATTAAGTAAGAAGACCGAACTTTCTCCAAGTTCAAACTTTATCGTTTCAGCATCCAGCAGGCTTTGGTAGTTTTGTACCACGGTTTGCGACAACTGCAACTGCTGTTGACGAATCTCCCACTCCTGCCAGTAGGCGGTAAGTTTGGTAGCTAGCTCTTGCTGCTTTTGTTGGAGTTTCCAATCCGTTTGAGCAATTTTAATATCAGCCATGGCTACACCGGCACGTTCTTTCCGCAATAATAGCGGCTGGCTGAAGGTGAAGCCCCACTTGTAATTATCGGAAACCAGATTGTTGATGCCGTCCGTATTCTCCGGATTGAAATCAAACTGATTAGCGAGAAAGTTGTAGTTGAAAGTCAGTTCTGGTTTAAACTGTTCCTGTTTCCAGCGTCGCTCGATGGCCAACTGTTCTTTTTGGTAGCGATAGGCCACCAGGCTGGGATGATCGGCTACGGCTTGCTCCAAATCTCCAAGATTTGGTGCGGTGGGGGGCGATTGTGGGGATTCCGGTACCCATCCATTGTTCCAAACTTCCGGCCGACCGGCATCTTCCCAAAGCAGCGCACGCATTTTGGCAACGGCGTGATTGAGTTGTAGTCCTGTTTCCTGCACCTCTAGTTCCCAGCTTTGCCATTGCAAATAAGCTTCCAGGGTATCAATAGCCGGGTTATCACCTGCCCGGAAGCTTTCACGGATGCCTCCAAGCCGCACAAAGCTGTAATCTCGTGCAGCAATAGCCACCTCTCTGGAATAGTAGGCATAGGACCAATCCCAGTAGGATTTATTGGCGGCCAGAAAGAGTTCATTGCGGAGTTCATCAGCGATGGCCTGATAGCGATCCTGGCCGATTTGGGCTTGCCGCCAGGCGGAGCGCGATTCATCAAAGAACAAACCCTGCAAAAGAGGCACTTCAATGCCAACAATAGCCTGCCGCCCTGAGGGATCGTTCGGTCGGGATTCAAGTACTCACCGTTGGGGTCTGTCCAATCGTATTCGGCTTTGAGGGCAATGCCCCAGGCCGTGGGGATTTTCACACCGCCTTGCCCATAACGATAATAATCCTTCCCCCCGAATACCTTTTCCTCCTGCGAAGCGTAAAACTTGGGGTCGAACCCACCACGAGCATACAGTAGTTCCTGCGCGCCTTGCTCTTGCAAAAGCGCCGCCTGCCGGGCAACGGGGTGATTCGCTTTCACTTGTTGCCAGAACAAATCAGCGGCCAGAATTTCCTGCTGTGCCGCGAGAGGACTGCCTCCCACGACCAACAAAAACATCAAAACACTCCAACGCAAGTTCACCATTATCTATTTATTACTTCCCAAAACGACCTGATACACAGGAAGTGTGTTGGCTACTACAATTTTACTTTAAAGATTTGATCGGTGCTTTCCCTTTCTGTTCTTCTTCCTCTTTTTTCTCCACACCGTAATAATCGGGCGGAAACCCATTCAGCTGCCGCCACAATTCGTACCAAACCTGCACATGCCCCAGCATAGCAATACTTTGTACGCCCGAGCCGGGGCGCAGTGCCTCTGGCCAGGGGCGATCATCTGGATTAGGAGCGACCAGCAAACGGTACCGACCGTTCTTGTCAATATTATTATCAATGGCAACAATACGACCGGAATAAGTCCCTACCGATAGATCAGGCCAACCCGAAAACACAATGGCCGGCCAGCCGTCGAACACGAAGCGAACTTCTGCATTTTGGCGTACCAGTGGCAGGTCCATTGGCTGCACGTGCATTTCTACCGCCAGTTCAAAATCGGCGGGCATGATCGAAACGATGGGGTCGCCTTCCTTGACCGTCTCCCCAATACCTGGCTTGATAACCTGGGTAATGTAACAATCCTGGGGGGCTATGATGTAATAGAACTGTGCACGTTGCTCGTAATTCTCCGCCTGAATCTGCATCTTGTTGAGTTCCCCTTCCGCACCGAAGCGATCCGATAGGGTACTGAAACGGTCGGATTGCGCTTTCGCTATTTTGTTGTTGTACTCATTGATAATATTGCGTAGCGCCAATCGGTTAACCTCCAGTTCCTGCCGGTTTTCCAATACTTTATTCTCAGCGGCAATTGCTTTGGCCTGGCTTTCCTGCATTTTTTGCTGCTTGTCTTCCAGATCCGTCCTGGATTTAATGCCTTGCTGAAAAAGGGTATCTGTACGCGCCAGCTGACGTTGGGCGATGGAAAACGCTACGCGGGCCTGCTCCAAATCGGCCTCTTGGCTCAACAGCTTGAGCTCTACCTGCTTTACTTTGGCCTCTAATTGCTCTTTTTTCAGGATCAATTCAGCACGCATGGCATCTACCTGTTCGGCCAGTGCGCCAGCTTTTTGTCCGTAAGTAACAATAGCTCCTTCTTTGGCTCGAACCTGGTTATCTGTACGGCCTACCAAATCTGGGTCAAAATAGTCAACCTTGATTTCCGAAAGGTGAACGATAGTATCTCCTTTCTTGACCAATTGTCCTTCCCGCACAAACCACTGATCGATCCTCCCTGGAATGGTCGCCTGGATGGTTTGGGGGCGATCTCCGGGATCAAGGGTGGTCATTTTTCCTTTAGACTGAATATTTTGCTGCCAGGGCAAAAACAAAAGGACCAAAAAAATGACCAACAGCGACAACAACCAATTGCGCATCATCCGGTTGCCCGAAGGCAAGGGGTTGCGATCCAGACAAGTCCAATTACCGTCTGGCAGACGTTGGGTGACCGAATTTTGAGGTGATATATTTAGCATAGTTTACTTTTTTTCCTGCCATTTGGGCTGAATGGCGTGGCCGTTAGGGGTACTCAATTGGAAGATGCGCTCAAAGTGGGGACTTTCCCGCAGGGTTTCGTAGGTCCCGTCCGCGATGATCTCTCCTTTTTCCATGAGGATAATCCTTTCACAGCGAGCTGCCAGTAGGGGATCATTGGAAACAGCTAGCAAGGTCCAGGGCTGACTGCGGTCCGTCAGCATATCCGTCATCCGCTCGCGTTCCTGGGGCTGGAGGCGGTTGAGAAACTCTTCCAGCGCCAATAACCGTGGTTGAGAAACAACACTACGCGCCAGTAATATTTTTGTCCGCACACTTTGAGGTAAGTTACGCCCTCCGGGAAGCAAGAGGGAATCGTACCCCTTGGGCAAGCTCTTGACGTAATCCTCCAAACCTACCTGCCGGATGGCCCACACGATTTGTTGAAAATCAATATCTTCATGACCAAGGCAAATATTTTCCCAAAGCGTCCCTTCAAAAACATCTTCCTGGCTACCGTGATCACCAATGTAACTACGCAGACTACGCAAATTAAAGTTGAACATCGGTGCGTTGTTATAACTAATGGTGCCTTTGTAGTTCAACATCAAGCCTGATACCACCTGAATCAGTGTAGACTTACCAGAGCCATTGTAGCCTGCTATACAAACCTTTTCCCCTGATTTGACTTTGAAACTCAAATCGCGCAAGGTGGGTTGATCGCTATCGCTAAATTGGAAAGTCAGATTTTTAACCTCGAGTTCCATCCCTTTACCTGTATCAACGCGTTCAAACCCCATTCCTTCGTCAGGTTCCAGTGGGATATCCGTAAAATACCCCATCTTCTCCAGGCCAGTCAGCAAATCATAGACATCTGCCAAGGTCAGGATAACTTTTTCAACGGAACCGAGGATCAATAACACCACAATTTCCGCCGCCACAAACTGCCCGATCGTAATCTGATTATCAATAACCAGTATACCTCCCAGCGCCAATAGCACCGCCGTAACCAGTGTTTTGAAGATCACGATATAACCATACTGATTGACGAGCACCCGGAAATGATTGCCCCTGGCAGTGAGGTAACTTTCGACTAAGCTATTGGTTTTGCTAAGTGACAAACGTGCGCCGCTGGCAAGTTTAAACGTAACCATCGTTCGTGCTACTTCTTGCAGCCAATGCGCTACTTTGTACTTATACTTGCTCTCGACCAAGCTGGTATCCAGCCCCTTGGGACCCGTCCAGCGTAGTAGAATAAACAACAACCCTAGCACACTAATGCCAAAAAAAACGAAAAAAGGATGGTAAAAAGAGATGAGCAGTAAACCAAAAATGATTTGCACAATACCTGTGGAAAAATCCATCAGGACCTTAGGCAAGCCTTTTTGTACCGTGATCGTATCAAAAAACCGATTGACCAGCTCCGGAGGATAATCTTGCTGCAAGGCATCCATTCGTAAATTTGGAATGCGCAAAGCAAACTCAAATGCCGAACGGGCAAATACCCTGCGTTGTAAAGTCTCCGCAACGGTGATCTGCATGATTTTCAGCACGCCCGAAAAAAGAGTACCCAAGGTTACAACGGCAATCAAGATAACCAGAGAGGAGGAAACATCTCCTCCTTGCACCAAACCAATGACTGCTTGCACCCCTAATGGCAAAGTGAGGGTAAGGAGGCCACCAAAAATGGCATAAAGGTAGATGTAGAAAACGTCTTTCCGATCTGGCTCTAATAGCCTAAAAAGACGCTTTAATGAACTCATCTGAGACATAAGAAAGTAAGTGTTATTAACCCCTCTTGGAGATTATCATGTGTCATACGGTACTAATAACAACAATCTCCCCTAAAAGGTGCATAAAAAATTCTTATCATAACAATTAAATAGTTTTATTTGCATAAATGATAGTTTTACTATTATATTTGTGACAACAACTAACCTTTAGATCATCAATCTATGACAACTAGCACTTTCGGCCAACTCTTCCAAGAACATACTCCTAATCTACAAGCCTTTGCGCTACAGTTGACCCGTGATAAAAACGATGCAGAAGATCTATTTCAGGATACTGTTTACAAAGCAATACGCTATCGCCACCTTTATCAACCCAAAACCAATCTTCAAGCCTGGATGATGACGATCATGCGTAACACCTTTATCAATGAGTGGCGCAAACGCAAGCGTAAGCAGCAAATCGCCGAACTACAAATCCCCGGCGTTACCCTTACCCAAACCACCGCTACCCGCAACGAAGGAGAGAGTAAAGTGACTATGCAAGAGCTGATGAAGGCTATGGATCAGCTGGAAGAAGGCTTAAGTAAGCCCTTTTTAATGGCTTTCAGAGGTTACAAGTACGAAGAAATTGCGGACGAGATGGATCTGCCTTTAGGTACTATAAAAAGTAGAATTCACCAAGCTAGAAAACTACTCAAGACAAGCATTAAGCGTCGTTACCAAACCAATAGCCTGCTCGAATTATTGAATTGATTGATATAAACAATACTACTTACAAAAAACGCCCGCTAGAGCTTCCAGCGGGCGTTTTTTTGTATAGTTCATAGCTTTCATAAAAAAAACCTAAGCAAACCATTAGAAATATTAATCAATTATTCTTTTGTAATAGCAAAACTATTATATTTGTATCTACCTCACCACTTTAGGTAAGCGTATTTGTCGAAACAGAAAGCTAAATAGTAAATTTATGGAATCACAGCCTAAAGGATTTTTCTCAGAACTGAAATCAGATTTCCCCGCCGGATTAGTAGTCTTCCTCGTTGCCGTCCCTCTTTGTTTAGGCATTGCACTGGCATCGGGAGCTCCTCTTTTTTCGGGCGTTATTTCAGGAATCGTTGGTGGTACCGTTGTAGCACTACTCTCCGGTTCACCTTTGGGTGTTAGTGGTCCGGCTGCTGGTTTGGCGGTGATTGTCCTTACGGCCATCCAGGCACTAGGCTATGAGGCTTTTTTGCTGGCCGTAGTTATCGCGGGAGTATTCCAGCTTTTATTGGGTTTTGCGAAAGCTGGTGTAATCGGTTACTTTTTCCCATCATCAGTGATTAAAGGTATGCTTACCGGGATTGGTTTAATCATCATCCTGAAGCAGATTCCCCACGCCTTCGGCTACGATAGTGATCCGGAAGGTGATTATGCTTTTCAACAAATTAATGGTGAAAACACCTTTACAGCACTCGAGCACATGCTGAGCGCCATTACTCCGGGAGCCTTATTGATCAGTATCCTGTCGTTAGGTGTTTTGATCTTATGGCAACAACCTTTTATCAAGCGATTAAAGTTCACTACGATCGTTCAGGGGCCTTTGGTGGTCGTTGCCATGGGCATTATTATCCAACAGATACTAATTAATACCTCCTGGAACCTGGATCCAGAGCACCTCGTTACCTTACCCGTAGCCAATGGCTGGGGAGAATTCATTGGTCTGTTTACGCTTCCTGATTTTAGCCAATGGAATAACCCTGCGATCTGGATCACGGCCATTACCATTGCTATTGTAGCAAGCCTTGAGACCTTGTTGAGCGTAGAGGCTACCGACAAACTCGATCCCTACAAGCGACTTACTCCCACTAACCAGGAACTAAAAGCACAAGGCGTTGGTAATCTTTTAAGTGGATTGATTGGGGGTATCCCTGTTACCCAGGTAATTGTCCGTAGTTCGGCAAATATCCAATCCGGGGGAAAAACGAAAGCAGCAGCCTTTATTCACGGACTGATGTTGCTGGTGAGTGTATTGGCGATGCCCAAACTGCTCAACATGATCCCTCTGGCGAGCTTGGCAGCGGTTCTTATTGTGGTAGGTTTCAAACTGGCAAAGCCCGCACTATTCAAACAAATGTACAAATTGGGGCAGAAGCAATTCATCCCTTTTGTAGTTACCATTGTGGCAATTCTGTTTACGGACTTACTGGTGGGGATTAGTATAGGACTGGTAGTTGCCATCTTCTACATCCTGCTTAATAACTATAAGGCACCCTATTTTGTAGAAGATAAGCGCAAAGATACCGGAATCATTCACCTGGAATTGGCGGAAGATGTGTCGTTTTTAAACAAAGCCAGTATCCTATTAAGCCTTAAAAAACTTCCTGCCAACAGCAAAGTTGTTATTGATGCCTCGCACACCCTCCATATCGATTATGACATCAAAGAAATCATCATGGAGTACAAGGACAATGCTGCTTACAAGAACATTGACCTTAGCTTTATTGGGTTAGATCCAGAAACAATGGACTTACAACCTTCTGCTAAACAAGACAAAGTAGCAGGCCCCATTCCGACAACAGCATCGGCAGTCCTTAATTAATCAATGCATTAATAACAGGAAATTATTAAGCAAGACACAAACTGTTGACAACGCCAAATCAAGCAACGTACTGATTTGGCGTTGTATTTTCTATCTTTTTCCGCAAAATGGCTACCAATTCATCCAAATCAGGTAACTCTCGCTGAAACAGAACTTCCTCGCCGATAACTAGCGCAGGAATCCCGATAAGATCATAATGGATAAACTGCTCCAGATCACTGACAACCTGAATATCGAAGTCTATCTCCAGTTGCTCTAATGCCTCATGAACCAGCTTACGCCAGGCCACCAGGTTTTTAGATTCTGTGATGCCGAACAGTTGAATCGCTATCATTAATAAAAAGTTTAACGCTACACAAAATGAAACGCACTTGTGTAGTAGTGATCAACGTCAAAAGGAAGTGATAGCGTTTTTAACGCGCTACCAACTTCCCGTGACATCTAAATTACTAGCGGTTATAATCCTCCAGCTTTATTTCTTCCTCTGCGAGTGCACAGATAATATCGTAAGTAGTAACAATCCCAACCAGCTCACCGTTTTCTTCTACTGGTAATGCATGAATACGATTGGTTTTAAAGACCTCCAAAGCCGTTCTGATTGGGTCGCTCACTTCCACTTTAGCCAGCTTTTTTGTCATAATATCTTCTGCCTTCCACGCTCTTAAGCGTACACTCTCCAGCAGGGCATCCTGCTCGTTACGGGTGAAACCTCGCAGGAAATGATTGAAATCGGCAGAACTGATGATTCCCACAATCTTTTTGTGGCGAACTACGGGAATGTGGTGAATGCTATGCTCGTCAAAATGAGTTTTAATCATTTCTAAACTGTCCTCGGGATTTACAGTTATCAAACGAGTAGTCATAAGCGTAGAAACCGGTGCAATGATATTCATAACAGAAAAATTTGATCTTGGAAATTAGTTATGTAGCCATGCTCGATGTTTTCCTTTATCAGAAGACCACCTAGCTTTTGATTACAGTTGCAAGATCGGATTATTGGGTAGTTCTAGCTGATGACTTTTGTCATCCTCGCTTATGATTTTCAATTACCCGGCACGTCACACTGCTCGCCTAATTTATAGTTATAAAGGGAGCAATATTACCGTCCTCTTTTGCCGCTTGATGAAGATCAATCACATTTTACGCAATGGTTTAGGAAAAATTCTCTGTCATTGCTTACCTTTCAGAAATGAAGATAATCAAGGCATTGACTTCCGAAGCCAAACGACTAGAAGCCATCATCAATACTGCTACTGATGGTATCATTACGATTGACGAGAAGGGAATTATCGAAACTATCAATCCTGCTGCCGCTCAGCTTTTTGCTTACGAGCCTGATCAGGTTCTGGGAAAAAAGATCAACGTGCTGATGCCCGCTCCCTATCGTTCGGAGCACGATGGTTACATGAATAATTACCATCGCACTGGCAAGGCAAAGATTATTGGTATTGGCAGGGAGGTAGAGGGTCTTCGAAGTGATGGTACGGTCTTCCCCTTCCGTTTGGCAGTAAGCAAAATGACCATTGATGGTGAGCGGATGTACACTGGCATTGTGCATGACCTTAGTGATATCAAGATCGCTGAACAGCGTATTCTGGAACTAAATCGGGCACTGGAAGAAAAGGTGGTACAACGAACCGAAGACCTGGCCAATGCCGTAGATCAATTGCTGGGTACCAACCAGCTGCTCAAGCAAGAGATTGAAGAAAGGCAAGCAGTGGAGCACCAGCTTAGAGAACAGGAGCAAGAACTTCAGCAGGCACTGACCAAGGAGAAAGAATTGAGTGCGCTGAAAAGCCGCTTTGTAAGCATGGCCTCCCACGAATTCCGTACGCCATTAAGCACCATTCTTAGTTCGGCAGAATTGGTGGAAATGTATCAAACTTCCGAGCAACACCCCAAACGGCTGCGCCACATCGACCGGATCAAAGCCGCGGTAGGTAACCTCAATGATATTCTCAATGATTTCCTCTCCCTCAGCAGATTGGAAGAAGGAAAACTCGATGCACAGCGAGAAGAGCTGGGCTTAGCTACCTTTCTGCTGGAAATGGAGGACGAAGTCAATCTATTGTTAAAGAAAGGACAACGATTAGATTTTCCTTCCCTCCAGGAGGAGTGGAAAATCAATACCGACCCCAAACTGTTGCGCAATATTTTGCTCAACCTGCTTTCTAATGCCAGTAAGTACTCCTCCGAAGAACAAACCATTTACTTACAAGTGGAAAAAGTAGCTTCAGCTATTATCTTTACCATCAGAGATGAAGGCATGGGGATCCCTAAAGAAGATCAAAAACATCTTTTTACCCGATTTTTCCGGGCACATAATGTAGAGAATATCAAAGGCACTGGCCTGGGACTACATATCGTAGAGCGATACCTGGACTTACTGGGAGGAGAAATTGAATTTACCAGTGAAATGGGACAAGGCTCCACTTTTCGGATTTCCTTATCCTTATAGTACCCAAATAAAAACACCTAAACATTTGGACGAAAATGCCAACGGCAAAAGGTAGTCCGCCACTTATTATTAATAAACTTGTACAAATGAAGCGTATTCTCATCATTGAAGACAATGCCGAGGTTAGAGAAAATCTCTCAGAAATTCTTAGCCTTTACGGGTACAGTATTGAAGAGGCCATGAATGGTAAGGAAGGGGTGGAAAAGGCACTAGCGGCTCCTCCCGACCTGATTTTATGTGACGTCATGATGCCCGAACTTGACGGCTACGGTGTCTTAAAAATCCTCAGTCAAAAGGAGAGTACCTTGGGCGTTCCTTTCATTTTTCTGACGGCAAAAACCGAAAAAGAAGATTTACGCCGAGGCATGAATCTGGGTGCTGATGACTACCTGATGAAACCCATCTACAAAGATGAACTTCTCGAAGTCGTCCAACAGCGTTTGGCTAAACACGAACGTCTCCAGCGACAATTTGGCCAGACATCCAATGCTTTTACGGCTTTCATTGACGACGCAAGAGGCCATGCCGAACTAAAAAAACTATCGACAGATCACCGTCTGCGGAGTTATAGCCGCAAAGAGAAAGTTTTTACGGAAGGTGATTATCCGCGTTATTTATACCTGGTCGAGCAAGGCAAAATCAAGCTCTACAAAACCAACGACTTCGGTAAAGAGTACATCATCAACTATTGTCAGGAAGGTGATTTCCTCGGTTACACACCGTTGATCAGTGGGCAGGAAGCCTATACCTTTACGGCAGCCGCCATGGAAGACAGCGAGCTTAGATTAGTGCCTCGTGAAGATTTTGAGAAACTTCTCTCTGCCAACCCCAACGTTACTTCTCGCATGATAAAAATGCTGGCCAATAACGTAGCAGACAAGGAAGAACAACTTATGCAACTCGCCTACGACTCGATACGCAAACGGGTCGCCGACACCCTGGTCGCCATTGCGGAGAAAGAAGGCAGCATGGAATTTGACATCCTGCGCGAGGACCTCGCCAAAATGGTCGGCACGGCCAAAGAAAGCGTCATTCGTACCCTGACAGATTTCCGCGAAAGCGGCTACATTCAAATCGTTGATGGCCGAATTCATATCCTGGACATTGCTAAATTAGGCGGAATTTTGGGCTGATCCCATCAGATACTCATTAGATACATCTCCAGTTTATCACTGGTTTCCAGCTCCAGCTTTTTGCGTAAACGGTAGCGGGCTTTCTTCACTGCATCGTCTGAAATATTCAGGGTATGGGCAATTTCTTTGGATCCCAAATTCATCCTCAGTAAGGTCGCCAGGCGCAGGTCATTCTGGGTAAGGCCCGAATGTCGCTCTCCAAGGATTTGGTAAAAAGCGGGGTTCATCTCGGCAAATTGCCGGGTAAACTGTTCCCAGTTATCATCAATCTGAATTTCAAACCGTAGTTTGCTACTCAATTTATGAAGGGAAGGTGAAGTATTTTTAGCATCCTGTAGTTTGTCAAGATCTACTTTCAGATCGTTGAGGATTTCATTCTTTTGGGCGATATGCAGTGCCTGAGCAGTAAGTTCCCGGTTCTTAAAATGGACTTCAAGCTGTAACCGATCATTTTCGGCAGCTTGAAGTTGTACTAATGTTCGCTGTTGTTCTGTACGGACTCTTTGTCGATTAATAAAAGCATAGGCCGTCACTCCCACCAGGAGCAAAGCCACTAACAAAGCAAGATTACGCGTATTGAGCGCCTTGTTTTTCTCACTCAATAGTCGATTTTCTTGTTGCTGACGCTCAATTTCTGCCTCCCGTTTTTCCGCCGCAAAAGTTTGCTCTAAAGCAGCAATTTCCTTTTGTTTCTCAATGCCCAACAAGCTATCATTCCAATGGATATAATTTTCGTAGGCCAACTTACTCTCCTCGTACGCTCCTACCCTGTAGGCGGTCTCCGCCAGGGTCTTTAAGGTTTTTACCCTTAGGTTATTCAAGCCCAACTCCTGAGACATCGTCACCGCCCCTTGGGCATATTGATGGGCCTTATTGTTATTCCCTAATTGGGTATAGACCTCCGCCAAAAAGACGTAAGTATTGACTTTTAGCCCTTGGTCACCAATGGTTTCGTTAAGGAGATTGGCCTTTTCCAAGGCAGCAATCGCCTGGGAATATTGGCCTAATTGTTTGTATAAGTTGCCATAGTGCTGCTGCACGTATGCCATCGCCAGCGGATGACGCCCTTCGACAAGGGCAGCAGCTTCCGGCAGGTATTTTTGGACACTATCCGTGAGCCCCACGTCGAGATAGTCAGAGCACAAATCAATCAGGGCGATTGCGTAACGTAGCTCCTCCCCTGCTTCCTTATAGATCATTGCTGCCTCCTGGGTCAGCTGGCGTGATTTTGTTCGTTCATCCAGATCCGCATACGCTACGGCCATATCTAATTTCACAACCGCCAGGCCCTTCTGATCCTTCAATTTGGTGTAGCCTTCTTCTGCTATAAGGAGATTTTCCAGGGCGGAACGGTAAGTACCCAATTCTATCTGCGCAGCTCCCATATAGGCGTAGGCGTGTGCGATATGGCCTTCCTCTCCACAAGTTTGGGCCAAAGCAAGCCCCTCTTCGGCGCGTTCCAGCGTAAGCTGTGGCTCAGCAGTAAAAAGTGCATAGCGGGTAAGCAAAAACTGACTCTGCACTTGTTCGCAAGGCAATCCGGCTGCCGTATTTCGAGCATGTGCAAAGGCTAAAAAAGCCTCGGTATTGGCATCCCAGTAGCCCGCCACCTCTCGTATTTCCGCAAATTCCGTAGCCAGGCGGGCTGCCACCGTATCCTTGGTAACGTCCTGCAGTAAACGAAAAATGTTGGCTTGCATCGCTTCACACTCGCCTGCCTGCTCCTTCAGGCAATCCGCAAACTTCTGCTTGTAGTGCTCCAATGCCTTGCTGGCCTCCTCCACTTGGCTCTGCAGACTGAAGCAAAAAGTTGCACCAACAATCATTAAAATCAAACGTACCTTCTCCAAAATGCACGGTTTTTGTCAAGTGAATAAGTGTGCTTAACGCTACCCCTTAAACCTCTCAAATGTTTTTCCATTAAAGGCGAAGACACCTGCATTAAAGGTTCCAAGCCAAAGTATTCCCTGATGATCTTTATAGATGGAAAAAACGGATGCATCAATCTCTCCATCTTTAACAGGATAGTAAAAAAGTTCTTTCCCGTCATTGCGCCAGGCACCGTCACTGTTGACCATCCATAAGTCACCATTATTGTCTTCTGTCATTGACATAAAGTAAGGGAATCCTTCTTCCCCCTTTCTCTCAAGATAACCAACACCATCTTCCTTGCGGTAGTTCAGATAATTTGCACCACTGACGGTTGATATCTCAGACAAAATTTCGTAGCGGTTAAGCGAGCTACAGAACCAAAAATAACCATTTTTGTCTTCAACAATGGAGCGGATACCGAAATCGCCACCACTTGGTGTTTTTGTGATTTGCTCCTCATAGAGCCAGCTGATGGACTTGCCATCGTAGCGACAAACCCCGAGGGATGCGGTACCAAACCATACACTGCCTTGATGGTCATAGTAAATGGTGTAGATTCCATAAGGACTGTAGCTGGCATTGGGGTAGGCGGCGTAAAACGTATCTACTCTACCGTGTTTAGGAAATTCCATCAATTGCAAAGAGGTGCCATCGAAATGGTAGGGGCCGTTTTTATCCCAGCCCATCCTGAACCACAAATCCCCTGGTGCCATGGTCCATTCATTCTTGGAGGCAGGCTCATCAATGATGGGGATGGTGGTAAATTTCTGCCCATCGTATTTACTGACGCCATCCCTGGTATCGAAGTAAACGTTTCCTAGTTCGTCGCCCTGGATTCCGATCACGGCGTTGTTACATAGCCCATCTTTTTCCGTAAAGCGCACCATCTTTTTGCCGTCGTATTTATACGCTCCCCCATCCCCGCCAGCAAACCAATGATTGTCCTGCTGATCCTGAAAAAGAACCGTGATTCCCTGATCCAGCATTTTAGATACGGTATCACCTGTCACCAGTACTTGCTGCGGATCTTCCTGTTTACTCCCTTTGCTTTCTGGGGGATATTGGCTGTTACAAGCGGAAAGAAAGATTAAAAGGTAAATATAAAAGGCTAGACTGCTTTTCATCATCTTGATTTTGATGGCTAAAGCTAAGACAATAAAAAAATCTAATATTCTGATTAACAGCATCTTCACAAGTTGACTAAATCATACGAGTTCGATACACACGAAGTTCAAGCCTCGCTAGGGCTAACACTATAATAACTTCAACCAAGATATAAGCCCAGCCGAAGTAGGTAATACTTTGATAATGATAAAGGGCCAATCCTATAGAGAGCACACAATAGCTAATG
>Ga0102812_10001818_pt1 | contig 14589 bp, 8 predicted proteins | sample ColrivemetaGS713_FD_79334 | JGI IMG/M metagenome (GOLD analysis project Ga0102812, IMG submission 79334) | Estuarine microbial communities from the Columbia River estuary - Flood tide ETM metaG S.713 | ecosystem: Environmental > Aquatic > Marine > Intertidal zone > Estuary | place: USA: Columbia... | reverse complement strand
CGTAATTGCAATTTTGATTTATCTGAAACTAAAATTGAGGCAGGTAAATATAAAGTCTGTTTAGAATATCATTTAGGAAACTGCAAAGGCGCTTGTGACGGGTTAGAAACCGAAGCATCATACAGTGATAATATTAAGGCCATCAAAGAAATTTTAAAAGGAAATTTTAAAGATTCTCTGTATCAGTTTAAAAATCAAATGAAAGAGTTGGCAATAGACATGCACTTTGAAGAAGCTCAAAAAATTAAAGAAAAGATAGAGGTTCTTGAAAATTATCAGTCAAAATCTACCATTGTGAACCCTAAAATCAGCAATGTAGATGTGTTTTCAATTATGAGTGACGAAAGTTATGGGTATGTAAATTTTTTACAACTGTCTTATGGGTCTATCATTAGGTCTCACACATTAGAAATTAAGAAGAAATTAGATGAAACTGATGTGAAATTATTAGAACTGGCCATTACCGAAATACGTCAGCGATTTCATTCAAAATCAAAGGAAATTTATGTACCTTTTAAGGTTCAAACAGTAGAAGGAGTTAAAGTAACAATTCCGCAATTGGGTGACAAAAAACACATCTTGGATTTATCACTTAGAAACGCTAAATATTACCGCATGGAGCGGTTTAAACAAGATAAGATTGTAGATCCAGACCGTCATGCCAATAGAATAATGGCGCAAATGAAAGCCGATTTAAGGTTGCACGAAGAACCTCGACATATAGAGTGTTTCGATAACTCAAACATTCAAGGCACCCATCCGGTAGCAGCGTGTGTGGTTTTTAAAAACGGAAAACCTAGTAAAAAGGATTATCGACATTTTAATATAAAAACGGTAGAAGGGCCAGACGATTTTGCCTCTATGGAAGAAGTGGTTTATCGCCGTTACAAACGCATGTTAGATGAAGAGCAATCATTACCACAACTCATCATCATTGATGGCGGGAAAGGCCAGCTGTCTTCCGCATTAAAAAGTTTGGATGTGCTGAATTTAAGAGGTAAAATTGCAATCATCGGAATTGCGAAACGTTTAGAAGAATTATTTTATCCAAACGATCCAATTCCACTATATTTAGATAAAAAAAGTGAAACGCTTAAAGTTATTCAACAATTGCGCAACGAAGCGCATCGTTTTGGTATAGAACATCACAGAAATAAGCGCAGCAAAAGCGCGTTAAATACAGAGCTGGAAACCATTGCCGGTATTGGTGAAAAAACCGTGGTGGAGTTGTTAAAACATTTTAAGTCTGCTAAACGTGTTGCGAATGCTAAGTTAGATGAGTTAGAACCTGTTGTAGGAGTTTCTAGAGCGGAAAAAATATATAATTACTACCATGACAAATGAAACATTCATAATTCGAATTTTAATTGAAAATGAGAATAATGTTTTGAATGTTCTATTTGACCATTAAAAAACAATTAGAATTAACAAATGAAGTATTTTTTAACATGTATTCTTTTTATAGTTTGTCTTAATGGGTTTTCTCAGGAAACAGAAAAGCGCGATGTTAAAGTTGGGTTGGTTTTAAGTGGTGGTGGTGCCAAAGGATTAGCGCACATTGGTGTATTAAAAGTTATTGATAGCCTGGGAATAAAAATAGATTATGTTGCAGGAACCAGTATGGGAGCTATTATTGGTGCTCTTTATGCTTCTGGATATACTGGGAAACAACTCGACTCTATTTTTCATGAAATTGATTTTGATAATCTTATTAGTGACGATTTGCCAAGAGCGTCTAAAGCATTTTATGAACGAAATAATTCTGAAAAATATGCTGTCACCTTACCATTCGAAAATTTTAAACTAAAATTACCATCAGCACTTTCCAGAGGGCAGAACACATTTAGTTTATTTTCAAGATTAACTTTGCATGTTAATGAAATTAAAGATTTTAGTAAGTTGCCTATTCCTTTTTTTTGTATTGCGACAAATGTTGAAACAGGGCAAGAAGTTATGTTGGATAAAGGCAATTTAACCCAATCTATTTTGGCTAGTGGCGCACTTCCATCTTTATTTCAGCCTGTTAATATTGACAATCAGATTTTAATTGATGGCGGCGTTATAAATAACTATCCAATAGATGAATTAAGAGCCAAAGGAATGGATGTTATTATCGGGATAGATGTACAAGACGGGTTGTCGCTGCGCGAAGATTTAGTATCCGCTCTCGATGTTTTATCACAAATAAATAATTTCCGCACAATCCATGACATGAAATTAAAGGTTAAAAAAACCGATATTTATATAAAACCAGATATTAAAGACTATTCGGTTGTATCATTTAATGAAGGCGCAAAAATTATCGAAAATGGTAAGCATGCGGCTATGTTGAAAATAGATTTATTAAAGAAATTAACTAATAATGAAACCAATCAAAAAGAACCAATAATTAAAATTATTAGACGCGATAGTATCACTATAAATAATATAGTAGTGATGGGAAACGAGAAATATACACGGGCTTATGTGCTTGGAAAACTCAAATTAAAAAACGATCAAAAAATTAGTTATGAAACTTTTAATAAAGGCATTAATAATTTAGTCGCTACCAACAACTTTGAATCTTTTGAATACGAATTAAAAAGTAATGAAACCGATGATGGTTTTGATCTTATCACGAAATTAAAAGAAACAGATATCAGTACCTTTTTAAAACTAGGAATTCATTTTGACGATTTATACAAGAGCGCGGCGCTTATAAATTTAACGAAAAAAAGATGGTTGTTTGATAATGATGTAGCATCATTAGATATTATTTTAGGCGATAACGTACGTTATAATTTTGAATATTATATAGATAAAGGGTTTTATTGGAGTATAGGGTTAAAATCTAGATATCACCAATTTAATAAAAACATAAATGCTCAGTTAATTTTGGATGATGCGCAAATAACCGGCACAGGAATAAATAAAGTGGATGCAGAGTTACAAGATCAGACCAATCAAATGTATGTGCAAACTTTATTTAGAAAAGATTTTTCTGTGAGTCTTGGGGCAGAACATAAACGCCTAGAAATAATAACAGAAACACTTGTAACAAATAATCAATCTAATGAATATGTTTTCGAAAAAACGGATTACTTAAGTGTTTTTGGAGGTTTTAAACTAGACTCCTACGATAATAAATATTTTCCTAAAAAAGGCGTGTATTTTAACGGTGATTTTCATAATTATTTATATGCTTCAAATTTTAATGCTGATTTTAAAAATTTCTCAATTGCCAGAGCAGAAATGGGATACGCGTTTAGTGTGTCAAACAAATTAGCATTTAATTTACAGTCAAGCGGTGGTTTTAAATTAGGAGATAAAACTACCAGAACATTGGATTTTGCACTTGGTGGATTTGGTAATAATTTAATAAATAATTTTATTCCTTTTTTAGGGTATGATTTTATTTCGCTTACAGGGAATAGTTATGTAAAAGCTTCTTTTAGTGCAGATTATGAGATTTTTAGAAAGCAACATATAATTCTCGAGGGTAATTGGGCTAATATAGATGATGATATTTTTGAAACCGGTGAGTGGTTTACACTTCCAGATTATCGGGGTTATGCACTGGGGTATGGTGTGGATACATTTATTGGACCCATACAAATAAAATACAGTTACTCTCCTGAACAAAAACAAAGCAATTGGTTTTTTAATGTAGGTTTTTGGTTCTAAAATTAGTTTTTTTTTCAATTTCGCTTAATCCGAAATCTTAAGAAATTATGACTATAAATTATTATATTTGTTAAGTTATGCAACATTTTTGGCAAGACTTATTACTATTACTGCACTACCTCATCAAGAGAAATCCGGAATGAGTCTACTTTATTGTATCTTTATATATAATTGATTTTTAGTTTATTGTGGCCCTTGGCACAAAGCAGGGAAACAACATTACACTTTTAACTTTTAACTTTTTTAAAGTATGCCTTTTTATCATAAATTAGGAAGTATTCCACCTAAGCGCCATACACAGTTTAGAAAGCCAGATGGCAGTTTGTATTCAGAACAGTTATTCGGCACTATTGGGTTCGATGGTATGTATACAAATAGCTATCATGAACAGCGACCAACACAAGTAAAGGAAATAAAAAATCAGTACAGTGTTGCGCCAAAAATTGCAAATGCGAATAATATTCAATCGTACCGTTTAAAAGGCTTTCAGGTAAAGCCAGAACGAGATTATTTAGATAGCCGAAAAACAGTTTTAATAAACAGTGATTGCGCCATCATTTTAGCGGCACCAAAGCAATCCACCCAAGATTATTTTTATAAAAATACCGATGCCGACGAGTTAATTTTCATTCATAAAGGCTCAGGAAAATTGCGCACTATGTTGGGTAATCTAAATTTTAAGTACGGCGATTACTTATTAGTTCCAAGAGGTATTATTTATAAAATAGATTTTGATACCGAGGACAATCGACTTTTTTTAGTAGAATCTCGTCGCCCCATTTACACCCCAAAACGTTACAGAAACTGGTTCGGGCAGTTATTGGAACATTCACCTTATTGCGAACGAGATATTCGTAAACCACAAGAATTAGAAACTTATAACGAGAATGGCGACTTTTTAATAAAAGTTAAAAAGCAGGATGATATCATAGAAATGATCTATGCGTCACATCCGTTTGATGTAGTTGGGTACGATGGTTACAACTACCCGTATGCCTTTTCAATTCACGACTTCGAGCCTATTACGGGCCGTATTCATCAACCACCTCCAGTACATCAAACTTTTGAATCTGATGCTTTTGTGGTGTGTAGTTTTGTGCCAAGGTTGTATGATTACCATCCACTAGCTATTCCGGCACCATACAATCATAGCAATATAGATAGCGATGAGGTATTATATTATGTAGATGGTGATTTTATGAGCAGGAACGACGTAGAAGAAGGCCATATATCGTTACACCCAGCAGGGATTCCACATGGACCACATCCGGGAGCAACCGAAAGAAGTATAGGTAAAACAAAAACCGATGAACTCGCTGTAATGGTCGATACCTTTAAGCCATTAATGGTTACCGAAGAAGGCATGAAAATAGCCGATGACGATTATCATAAATCATGGTTAGAACATTAAAATTATTAGAAGCTATTCTTGCTTTCAGCTATACCTGCCTGCTGGGAGGCAGGTCTTTTATGCTTTTAGTGGCAAAAAAGGTTAAAATTATCGAGGGATAGTTGAACGGCTTCAATCAGGGCTAAAATACACCGATTCGTTCTCAATTAAACACATCAACGAATAAACAAATAAACATTAAAAAAATGAGTAAAGACATAAAATCAGTAAACTACGGTTTAGAAAAAATATTCGAGGGGGCACAAGATTTTTTACCACTTTTAGGAACAGACTATGTAGAATTTTATGTAGGTAACGCAAAACAAGCGGCACACTTTTATAAAACGGCATTTGGCTTTCAATCGCACGCTTACAAAGGCTTAGAAACAGGTTCGAAAGATTCAGTTAGTTATGTGCTAAAACAAGACAAAATCCGTTTGGTTCTAACAACACCTCTTAATAGCAAATCTGCAATAAATGAACATATTGTAAAACATGGCGATGGCGTAAAAGTGATAGCGCTATGGGTGGAAGATGCAAGAAAAGCTTATCAGGAAACTACCAGCAGGGGTGCTAAATCATACATGGAACCTGTTGTCGAAAAAGATGAATTTGGCGAAGTAGTTCGCGCAGGAATTTATACGTATGGTGAAACCGTGCACATATTTGTAGAACGCAAAAACTATAAAGGCGCATTTTTACCAGGGTTCAGGAAATGGGAATCAGATTATAACCCAGCCCCAGTTGGCTTAAAATATATAGACCATATGGTTGGAAATGTAGGTTGGGGGCAAATGAATACCTGGGTCAAATGGTACGAAGATGTTATGGGATTCGAAAACTTTCTATCTTTTGATGATAAGCAAATCCATACAGAATACTCGGCACTAATGAGTAAAGTAATGAGTAATGGTAACGGACGTATCAAATTTCCCATAAATGAACCAGCAAAAGGGAAAAAACGATCTCAAATAGAAGAATATCTCGATTTTTATGAAGGTGCTGGCGTGCAACATATCGCCGTTGCTACAGATGATATAATTCATGCAGTCAGCCAACTAAAAGCGAGAGGTATTGAGTTTTTATCAACACCTCCAGAGGCATATTATAAAGCAGTTCCAGAAAGATTGCACGAACATAATCATGAATTACGTGAAGACATCGAAGCTCTAAAAAAATTGGGGATTATGATTGATGCCGATGAAGAAGGCTATTTATTACAAATATTTACAAAACCAATAGAAGACAGACCAACATTGTTCTTTGAAATAATTCAGCGCATGGGTGCCAGAGGTTTTGGAGCTGGAAACTTTAAAGCGCTTTTTGAATCTATTGAACGCGAACAAGCGAACAGGGGTACTCTTTAGCGTATAACTTGAGTTAAAAAAAGACTCTATCATTATTATTTTGATAGAGTCTTTTTTATTAGGTGTAACAAATAAACGTTAAGGACTTCTTATTATACCAAACGTATGAGTAATTTTTATATTTTTGGAACAGTAATTGCAAAATCTAACTTATAATATAAATGTAAGTTTAAAATTTACGTTTCAATTACCCAATAATCAATGAAAAATATACTACTTATAGTAATTACAATATTTACCATTCAAACGGCATTCTCACAAAGTGAATCATCTTTTGGCGCTGGCGAATGGATTAAATTCAGAATGAGTTATAGCGGATTTTTAAAAGCAGGAAACGCCACATTATCTGTTAGCGAAACGAGACTAAATGGCAAAGAAGTGTTCCATGTAGTTGGCAAGGGATGGACTTCTGGTATGATAAAATGGTTTTTTAAAGTAAAAGATCAATACGAAAGTTATTTTGATAAGTACTCTATAATCCCTTACAAGTTTATTCGAAAAATAGATGAGGGCGGCTATACCAAAGACATTGAAGTTAATTTTGATCAAAAGGCAAATGTAGCTTATGTTAATGATAAAAAGCACAGTACAAATAAAGAATTCAGCACTCCTGTAAATATTCAAGATATGGTCTCTACCTATTATTATTTACGTAATTCTATTGATATCGATAAATTAAAAATTGGTGATGAATTTAAAACTATGATGTTTTTTGATGAAGAGAATTATGGATTCAAATTAAAATATTTAGGTATTGAAACTATTGATACAGATTTTGGTGATGTTGTAGCCTTAAAATTCAGGCCTTCCGTAATGTCTGGACGTGTGTTTAAAGAAGAAGAAAGTTTAACGCTTTGGGTTTCAAAAGACAAAAATAAAGTACCTTTGCGTATCAAAGCTGATTTAAGAGTAGGCTCATTACGTGCCGATTTAGAGGCTTTTAAAGGGTTAAAACATCCTTTTAGTATAGTTGTTCCTAATTAATTAAAATTTGAAATCTAAAATCAACGACCAACTTCAAGAAAAATACGAGGCAATAGACCAAGATGTCGAGGATTATTTAGAAGGATTATTACACAGTAAACCCATTAATTATTGGGATTACATCCAGACAGACGCTTTGTTAAATCTTCAAACACAACGAACTGTTTTTCCAGACGAGATGGTGTTTATCATGTACCATCAAATAAACGAATTGTTATTTAAAATGATACTTGTTGAAATAGAGCAAGTAGCAAAAAGTAATGAATTAACAACTGCATTATTTACTTCTAAATTAATGCGAATTAGCAGGTATTTCGATATGCTAACATCGTCGTTTAGCATCATGAAAGACGGCATGGATGTAGATCAATACAACAAGTTCAGAAAAACCTTAACGCCGGCTAGCGGATTTCAAAGCGCTCAGTATCGAAAAATTGAATTTGCTTCTACAGAATTGATAAATCTAATTGACAAAAGATTTAGAGATTCTATAGATAGAAATTCATCTTATGAAAACGCCTTCGAACACCTATATTGGCAAGCAGCAGGAAAAGATTATAAAACAGGCAAAAAAAGTTACACATTAACAGTTTTTGAAGAAAAATATAAAGACGAATTTATTAGATTTGCACAGTTTTATGGCACAAACAATTTATACTCTAAATTTAAATCGCTTCCTAAGGAAGACAGAGAAAACAAAGAGCTAGTGAAAGCCATGCGCCATTTTGATTATACGGTTAATATAACTTGGGTCATGGCACATTATAATACAGCAAATCATTATTTAAATATTGGCGGAAAGACTGCTGATGCAACAGGAGGAAGTGAATGGGTAAAATACATGCATCCAAAATATCAAAAGAGAATATTTTTTCCAAGCTTATGGACAAAACAAGAATTAGAAGAATGGGGAACAAATATTTAATATTACTTTTAGTAGCATTAGTTTTTATAAGTTGTAAAGAAAAAGAGCAAGTACCAGAAATTGTAGTTGAAGAAAAACCTGCAGATATTTACGAATTTGGATTTAATTTAAGCGATTTTGTAGTTAAAAGAGATACCATTAGAAGTGGAGATAGTTTCGGCGCTATTCTAGATCGCTATAAAATTGAGTATCCTCAAATATTTTCTATAGCTGAAAAAGCAAGAGACACGTTCGATATTAGACGTCTTCAAATCGGAAAACCCTATACTTTATTATGCTCTAAAGATTCGTTAGAGAGACCAAAATGTTTTATTTATCAACCAAATATGGAAGAGTATGTGGTTATAAGTTTTCAAGACTCTATTCATGCATATACCAGCAGAAAACCAATAAAATATGTAGAAAAAACAGTGACCGGGGTTTTAACTAGTAGTATTTCTGAAAATTTAGATAAAAAAGGCATTAGCCCGATTTTAACAAACATGCTGGCTGAACAAATATATGCTTGGACAATAGATTTTACCCGTCTTCAAAAAGGTGATACTTTTAAAGTAATTTATACAGATAAATATATTGACGATACTATTTATGCCGGTATAGAAAATGTGAAGGCAGCTTATTTTAATCATAAAAAGACACCGTATTATGCTTTTAGGTTTAAAACAGATTCTGTAAAAAACATACATGAGTATTATAATGATGCTGCAAAAGATTTACGAAAGGCTTTCTTAAGAGCGCCGGTTCAATTTAGTAGAATATCATCAAAATATAATTTAAACAGACGAATTGCATACTACGGTTTTGCACTACGCCCTCATAAAGGAACCGATTTTGCGGCAGCTATTGGAACACCTATTTTGGCAACAGCAAATGGAACAGTTATAGAGTCCAGATATAAAGGTGGTAATGGTAATTATGTAAAAATCAGGCATAATGCGACCTACGAAACTCAATACCTGCATATGCAAAGGCGAAAGGTAAATGTTGGACAACATGTTAAACAAGGCGATGTTATTGGCTGGATTGGCATGACAGGAAATACCGGCGGCCCACACGTGTGCTATCGTTTTTGGAAAAACGGAAAACAAGTAGACCCTTTAAGGGAAAAATTATCGCAGTCTGAACCAATTAAAGAATCTCTGAAACCAAAATTTTTAGAATTTATTAAACCAATAAAATTGCAATTAGACGCGTTACCAGTTTTTGAAGATATAGATAGTAACGCAAGTAAAATTCAAACTATACAACAAAAGTAATTATGGCACTACCAAGCATTAAACCAACAACAACAAATTCTTGGAAAAAACTTCAGGAGCATTTTAACGAAGTTAATAATTTGCATATGAAAGATTTGTTTGCTCAAGACAAGGAAAGAGCAAATAAATTTACTGTGAAATGGGAAGATTTTTATATAGATTTTTCAAAAAACAGAATCACCGAAGACACCTTAAAATACTTACTTGAATTAGCAAAAGAAGTAAAATTAAAAGAAGCTATTGAAAGTCAGTTTTCAGGGGAGATAATCAACCAAACCGAAAATAGAGCAGTATTACATACGGCTTTACGCGCGCCAAAATCGGCTACATTTAAAGTAGATGGTGTAAATGTAATGCCAGAAATATATCAAGTAAAACAAAAAATTGAAGCTTTTACTAATGAAGTCGTTAAAGGTGAAAGAAAAGGTTTTACGGGTAAAGCATTTACAGATGTTGTTAACATAGGTATAGGCGGTTCAGATCTTGGACCTGCCATGGTGGTCGATTCCCTTCAGTTTTATAAAAATCATTTAACTACACATTTTGTAAGTAACATTGATGGCGACCATGTTAATGAAGTTATTAAAAAGCTAAATCCAGAAACCACCTTATTTGTAATCGTTTCTAAAACGTTTACTACACAAGAAACGCTTTCGAACGCAAATACCATAAAAGCTTGGTTTTTAAAATCTGGAAATGAAGCAGCCATAGCAAAACATTTTGTCGCCGTTTCTACAAACATTAAAAATGTAAGCGCATTTGGAATAGACGAAAATAACATTTTCCCGATGTGGGATTGGGTAGGTGGCCGTTTTTCATTGTGGAGCGCAGTAGGTTTAACTATTAGTTTAGCCGTAGGTTATAAGAATTTTGATAGCCTATTGCAAGGAGCTAATAAAATGGATAATCATTTTAAAAATGAAGATTTCAAAACCAATATACCAGTTCTATTAGCTTTAATAAGTGTGTGGTATAACAACTTTTTTAAGGCAGAAAGCGAAGCTATTATTCCATATTCACAATACTTAAATCAGTTTGCAACCTATCTACAGCAAGGTATTATGGAGAGTAATGGTAAAAGTGTTGACAGAAATGGAAATGCAATAGATTATCAAACAGGGACTATAATTTGGGGAGAACCAGGAACCAATTCACAACACGCCTTTTTTCAATTAATACACCAAGGCACCAAGTTAATTCCGGTAGATTTTATTGGATTTGTACAATCATTACATGGTAATAAAGACCATCAGGATAAATTAATGTCTAACTTTTTAGCACAAACTGAGGCGCTTTTAAATGGGAAAACCGAAGCTGAGGTTAAGGCTGAAGGCGCAACGGGAGATTTAATACCGTTTAAAGTGTTTAAGGGGAATAAACCAACAAATACCATTTTTATAAACAAATTAACACCTGAAAGTTTAGGTAAATTAATAGCCATGTACGAGCATAAAATATTTGTACAAGGTATTATTTGGAACATCTTTAGTTACGACCAGTTTGGGGTAGAGTTGGGCAAACAGTTAGCAAGTAAAATTTTACAAGAATTTAACAAGGATTCAATTAACGAACATGACTCGTCTACTTCAAATTTATTGAATTATTATAAGCAATTTTCGTAAAAAACAATAGTTTTATAATCGAATTTCAATAAAAGGCATCAATTATTTAAAATTGAGGCCTTTTTTTTCTTTTGATAACTTGTTAAAATTGTTAACATTTGGGTAATAATTTTAAAATATTTATATGTATTTTTACGCCGACTAATTCACTTAATTAATTCTTTATTATGAAAAAAATTACTCAATTTTTATTGATGTCCGTAGCGCTATTATGCACTACAGTTATGTTGGCACAAAGTACTATTACAGGTACAATTAAGGATGCCGAAATTAATTCGCCATTACCTGGGGCGAATGTTATTGAAAAAGGAGCCTCTAATGGGGTAATTACAGATTTCGATGGAAATTTTACTTTAAAAACTAAAGCAAGTTCTGGAGAAATAGTAATTACTTTTGTTGGTTATACTTCTAAGACAATAAAGTTTTCAGGAAACACAAATTTGAACGTAATTTCATTAGAATCAAATGGATTTGGTTTGGATGAGGTTCAAATAATAGCATCTGTTGCTGTAGATAGAAAAACGCCAGTGGCGGTATCTACTATTAAAGCAGCCGAAATTGAACTTAAATTAGGGACTCAAGAGTTTCCGGAAATTTTAAAATCAACACCAGGAGTTTATGCAACTAAAGCTGGAGGAGGTTATGGTGATGGTAGAATAAACTTGAGAGGTTTCGAATCTGAGAACGTAGCGGTATTAATTAACGGTATTCCTGTAAACGATATGGAAAATGGTCGTGTATATTGGAGTAACTGGGCAGGACTTGGAGATGTAACATCATCAATGCAAGTTCAAAGAGGGTTAGGAGCGTCAAAAGTGGCCGTACCTTCAATTGGTGGAACAATTAATATTATTACTAAAACAACCGATGCTGAAGCTGGAGGAAATATATTTACATCTGTTGCAAATGACGGGTATGAAAAGTTTGGTTTAACATATTCTACTGGTTTAATGGATAATGGTTTAGCAGCAACAGTAAATGTGGCTAAAACCACTGGTAATGGTTACGTAGATGGAACTGAATTTTCGGGTGTATCTTATTTTTTAAATGTTTCTAAAGAAATTAATGACGCTCATAAATTGTCGTTTTCTGTGTTTGGTGCTAAACAACGCCATGGGCAAAGACAAAACAGCCAATTAATTGAAACGTATAAAAATTCAGAAAGCGGTAGAAAGTTTAATGCAGATTGGGGTTATAAAAATGGGCAAGTGACTTTTCAAGAAGATAATTTTTATAATAAACCTCAAATTTCTTTAAATCATTATTGGGATTTAAATGATAACACTAGCATCTCAACTGCAGCTTATGCATCTTTCGGTTCTGGTGGTGGTGGTGGAACTGCAGGTTCTTATAAATTTGGATTTGATAATACCGGTTTTAGTGAATACAGAAATGGTCTTTACGGCACTTTAGATTTTGATAAAATTGTTGATGAAAATATTGCAAATGGAGCAAACGGATCTGAAACTATCTTAAGAGCATCTCGTAATGATCACACTTGGTATGGAGTTTTATCTACCTTGAAAACAAATTTATCAGATGATTTGGTTTTATTAACAGGTATAGATTTTAGAGATTATACAGGTAAACACTTCCAAGAAGTAACGGATTTATTAGGAGGACAATATCACCTTGATAACAGTAATGTTAACAATCCTAATGCAGCTACTAAAGTTGGGGATAAAAGAAGTTACTATAACGATGGAAAAGTAGGTTGGTTAGGTGTTTTTGGTCAATTAGAATACGATGTTAACGAAAAATTTAACACGTTTATCTCTTTAGCTTTATCTAATACATCTTACCAAAGAATAGATTATTTTAATTACTTAGATTCTGATGCTTTACAAACAACTGATAAATACAATTTTTTAGGTTACAGTGCTAAAGGTGGTGCAAATTACAGATTAGATGATAAAAATAATGTATTTGTGAATTTAGGTTATTTTGAAAAAGCACCAAATTTTGATTCTGTGTTTTTAAATTTTAATAATGAAAATATAAATGCTGATGCACCTAACCAAAAAATATTAAGTTTTGAATTAGGTTACGGATACAGAACTGGAAAATTATCCGGAAACATAAATTTATATTCAACGTCGTGGAAGGATAGAACAGAAATTGCAACTTTTCAACAACCAGATGGCACGAATGCTGCGGCAAATATTTTAGGAGTAAATGCTATTCATAATGGTATTGAATTAGATTTTGTTTATAGAGCAACCGAGAAATTAAACATTACAGGTATGGCATCTTTAGGTGATTGGAGATGGGATAGTAATGTAGAAAATGTTAATATTCTTGATGAAGATCAGAATATAATAGACACAGTAGATTTATTTATTAAAGATTTACACGTATCTGATGCTGCTCAAACCACAATGGCTCTTGGGTTAAACTATAAGTTATCACCAGAAACAACAGTAGTGCTTGATTATAATTACTATGCTGATATTTATGCAGCTTATGATCCGAGTGACAGAGGTACTTTAGGAGCGCCAGATGCTTGGAAAATGCCAGATTACGGTTTGTTTGATGCTGTAATTAGTCATTCTTTCAACGTAGGTCCATTTGACACAACATTAACTGCACGTATGAATAATATATTTGATACTGAATACATATCTGATGCTAGAGATGGTTCAGGTTCAATTGCGAACACAGCATTGGTATACTTTGGTTACGGAAGAACATTCAGTATAGGTGCAAAACTTAATTTCTAAAAAAAAAGAAAATGAAAAAATTAATTTATTGTATAGCAATTTTAGGAACAATTTTTACAAGTTGTAACCCTAATGAAGATATTTACAGCGATTTAAATGCTGTAGAAAAAGTGATTTCTGGTGATGTAGACTATGCATTGTCAGATGACGACTATGATGATTTAAATAAATCATTTGGAAATTTTGATTCTGAAACTGAAGCGAAAACTTTAATACCTGGGCTATTATCAAGTAAATTCCCTGTTTGGGGTAAAGGATCATCGGCCTTAGTAAGCTTTAAGATTTATTCACCAAAAAGAGAAGAAAAAAGTTTAATTAGATATACAGTTTCATCACAAGATTACACAGATTTGGGTCATACTTTTGGTAATTTTGATAGTGCTTCTGATATTCAAGGATTTTTAGAGTATAAATATCCAACGCCGGCGGATCGAGTTCTAGTTTCATTAACTTATAAATATTATAGTGGAACAACTAGCACTTTGAATAATGGTTTTTTATTCATTAATGGAGCCTGGGAAACTATTTTAGGTTTTACCGATAGTGAGTATAATATTATGGGAGAAGGTTTTCCTAATTTCACTAATGAAGATGAAGCGATTGAGAAAATACCAGTTTTCCTAAAAGATAAATTTAAATACGAACCAAAAGCTGCTGGATAT
>Ga0102812_10001815_pt1 | contig 14592 bp, 27 predicted proteins | sample ColrivemetaGS713_FD_79334 | JGI IMG/M metagenome (GOLD analysis project Ga0102812, IMG submission 79334) | Estuarine microbial communities from the Columbia River estuary - Flood tide ETM metaG S.713 | ecosystem: Environmental > Aquatic > Marine > Intertidal zone > Estuary | place: USA... | reverse complement strand
TCCATGAAGGGGGTCATGCCGTAATCGGCAACCTGCTCGTTATCGTCCAGCTCTGGGATGATAGAGGCCCACCCAAGCTCTATCCCTTCCGGGTTGTAAAATTCCAGAGTGGAGGCGTTAAACAGATCTACCCTGTGTGCTATTAGGTCGAACCTGTGCGATGGCCCCCACGACTCTATGCCGCTGAAGACATACACTGTGGCACCTTTATCCAAAGCATACTGAATAAGGGATTTATAAGCTGAAGTGTGTTTCATGATGGTTCCACCCAACCCTGACTGTCATCGTCCCAGTCAAGGCCCCAGTCGTAACCGCTAACCTGCTTTTCGTCCAACGTGAACCCATCATCGTTGTAAGAGGAAAACGCTTTCTCGCTTAATTCCATTTCCTGTATCTCTTCTTCAAGGTCTTCTGCGGAAAAAATCTCCATGTCCTCTATCATTCTTGCGAACAACAGTGGGTAGTTGGCAATTGCATACAGAATCCTGTCCTCTGTAGCCATGATCCCACCATACCGGTCACTGTACCAACTGTAGCCGGTGTCAGACACATTCCGGCTGGCCGGTAGATTTGCCCAATCCATTTTTAGGCAGGCTTGTAAAAGCACATCTAAAAACCTCATATCCTGAGATTCGTTAGCGGTGTGTTGGCGCTCATACCCTACTGAAAGGTTGAAACACTCTGACACCAGATGGTTATACTCGGCAGTATCCGTGTAGGTCCCCTGATCGCACGGCATCATAATAATCTTACCGTCGCTGTGGGCACACAGCTCTGCAGCTATCTGGTTAGCGCAGTCATCACTCGCACATTTTCCCGAACTCTGGTGGGTAATCACGTCGGAAGTCCCCATGCGGTCAAACGCCAAAGCAATATCTATATGCTCTAACACCTCAGGGGTGTTTTGGGCCAGCCACCCAGAACCGATACCGCCACGCTCCTCTCCCCTGTGGAAGATGTAATAACCCGGCACTTTGGCTTCTATCATCTTGAGCATAATGTAGACCCCGGTAGTGTCATCAGCCCCCAAACAGTTGGAGTTAGACGCCCTCAATATCTGCCGTTCTGCATCGTACTCCAGCCTCTGAAACCCAGAAGACCGGTGAACGGTGTCAGTGTGGCCGCTAAACAGCACTCTAGGCTGGCTGCCGTCAGGGTGCGGTATCTGAAGGTGGTAATTGCCTATCTTATCTGAGTGGCCTACCACGGGTAGCAGGTAGCGTTCGATCCAAAGCTTCTCATGCTCACTCTCGTGAGGACGCATGTAAGACAACATCTCGAACAGTTGGTAGTGTGGGTGATCCTTTACCGCCGACAGATCCGGCAGGGTGTCAAACACCTGATACTCTGGCAAAAGGCTGACGGGCTTTTTAAGGCTCAAGGTTTTGTTTTGTGCTTTCTTAGTCATGGCTTTTTCTCTCTTTATGTTTAGAAGTGTTGGTTCTAGGAAATTTCCTAGATCTTTGGCATAGGCGTATAGGTCGCGTCTTTGGTGCCGTCCCCTTTCCAGTAGACGGCTAAGTAGCGGTCGTCAGGAGGCAGAAAGCTCTTAACAACTACATAGTGAGGGATGACATTTCTGCCTAACGGGTATGGCCATTTAGGCACGAGTTGACCTTCATACTCTTGGGAAACTATCCCCAGCACGGTAAACAGACCTTTGTGCAGAAGCTCTTCTGGAATCCTGTCCCCTGTTTCTTTGTTGCCTCTATTGGGGTACATAGCGACCTTCCACCCCTTCAAGAACTCTCTGTCTGAGGTAGTGGCCACCCCCAGAGTGACGAGGCAATTGTTGCCCAATTCCACGTCCAAGTTAACAAACCGTCCTTCAGCTGTTTGGACCAACTGACTGAGGTGGTACACATGGCCATGAATATCGGTGCCAGACTCATCCTCAGTAATAGTAAATCCGTCCTCAGTCTCTACAGAAGAGCCTTCGTGGATGTACTCGTCATAGTTACAATCTTCCGCATGGTCCACCCTAACAGTATCGTCAACGTGGGCAAACCCTGAAGGAGTTTCTACCACGTCACTTCTGTGGTATATATGACCTTGGACGTCTTCTACTGCCTCGTCCTCGGTAATATCCAACCTGTCTCGGGTGGTTGTGGAGTCGTCCTTCAGAATGTAAGTTTCGTAGTTACTGTCTTCCGGGTGGTCGACGTAAACCGCGTTCTCGTCTAGACAATACTCTTCTCGGTAGTCCAGAAAAACCGCATCATCGTTGCTGATGTAGGCCTCTTCATAGTCAGACCACACAAAGTAATTGCTTAAGCAATTGTCACAGGCCCGCTGGTCCCCTCCGTACACTGTGGTAATACAGTCTTCATCTACATTATCCATGCAGCAGTCGCACCTCTCTGTAGCTGCACCGCCTCCATCTGAGTTGAGCCTCCAGTCATAATCGTACCCGGTCCCTCCTCCGCAGAAGCTGCTGCAGTCATACTCGCCTTCCTTCAGCGTAGGGTTTTCGTCATCGATAACGAAACGAACGATATCCCCTGAGCGATCCGTCACCTTGAAAACATAGTCGCATTTGTCAATATACGGCATGAGGTAAGAATCTCCGTGCCGTAGTGCCAACAAAGAGGCGCCTTCAGCCCAGTCGGTGTCCCGATCAAAACCTTGGGTCAAAAGATAGGCGTTTAGCCGCTCAGAAGCCTCTGAGGAGGGGCGGTCGCATCCATCTTTTGGGTACACATTCCAAAACATGCCGTTCTTGGTACACACAAGTGCTCTGGCTCTAGCGCTACCCCCGGGGGTTTCTGACAGGCTGTAGATAGCGAAATCCCCAGAGGCATACACTTCTGCCGGATGGTAGGCTAGGTCGTATTGTTCCAGCTTTTCGGCATTCATACAGGAGTCGATGCCACTGTTGTAAGCCTCGTAAAAATCCTCTTGGCTGTAGCCTATCTTTACCAGCTCCGACATATCGTGTGTGGCTTGTCCTGACGTCAGCGTTCTGAAGTCCTCAGAGATCTGCTGAATCTGTTTATCGGTGAGATGGACCTCACTGAACTGCCTCAAAAATCTTCCGAGTGTGGTCATAACTTGAACATCGCTGCTGCCGTTTCTATTGTAGGCGATCATCCCCGGCTTCCGGTTGGACAGGTGAACATAAGTTTCCACCGGCACTATCCCGTATATCCAGTGCAGGGCGGCTGGCAGGGGCTCCCACACCCTCATGTGTAGCCTAGCCAAATTGATTAACTCGTCCTCACACATACTGGATTCCTGTCCTAGAGGCAAATCCTCTCGCACCTCGACCACCTGCCGGTCGTCAGGCATGGCCTTCTTGCGGGGGTTGATATCGACCATGTGAATGACGCTGTTATCTCTCCACTCTGGGTATTCTATACACTCCCCTTCAACCGGAAACGATAGCCGTTCAAAAATAACCGGCTTAGCGGGGGGAGGCAGTAGCTTCTGTCCTTCCGTGAGTATGTCTCTAAAAGGTATTACAGAAGCCCTTGCAAGTGCGTCTGTACGGGCTACCACTCCGTCAGGCTGCAAGGTGGGGGCCACATAGCCATCAGGCAGCTCTAACCGACTAGCTGCGCAGAGATGGTCTATCAACTCTGCAGGAAACATCATGTTGATATCAAGCGATTCACTCAGAGACCTAACGTCTGCAATGAAACTCATGTTTGAGTTTTGGATTATGGTTGGCATTTTATTTCTCCGTTTCTAGGAAATTTCCTAGATGTTATTAAGTAATTTGTAAGAGCATAGGAGTATACTATACCCCTATGCGGTTTGTCAACAAGTTAATCTTACCGGCATTTAAGCCACTTCACCTCCATGCCTTTAATTCTCAAGGCGGTAAGTATTATCTTCCTCCTTACTGGTAAAAGATGGCGTAGGTGTAGCCTATGTTTTTAAGCCTTCTGATCAAAGCGCCTAGAACTGCAGGGGTTGGCTTTCCCCTCTTAGGCGTCGATAAGTCAACCGATTGCAGATGCACTATGAACTCCCATACCCCTCCTGCTTCTCCGTTTTCTACGTGGGAGAAAGAAGCGTTCTTCTTAACCCACATACACTCAGGCACCTTATCTGGAGAGCCTGAATATTCGACAAGGTCTGACATAACCACAGAGCAACACAGTTCTGCGGTGTGGGGCACCTGCTGGGCCAAACACACCGCCTCTATCTGGGAGATGTAATCCTGTGTGGAATGTTTCACTGGTTTACCCATTAGAAGCCTCCTAAAAATAATTGAGACGGGGAGATGGTTCCGTAACGCACCTTTATCGTTCTGGTTTCGTACGCGAACTTTTCGTACAGAGGTAACTCTTTCTCTCTGCAATTGGTCCACTCTCCTGTCAGTTTGGATTTGTATTGAGGCTGCATTCTGTAGGCAGGGGGCAGCCCCATTACTTCCCCTACAGTCTTACCCATAGCAAAACTCCCCAAGTTCAAAGTCTTCTCGGTTGGGCAGCTCCACCATTGTTTGGTCAGGGTAGTCCCCCAGCGCTGCAATGGCCTGCAGGACGTATGACTGGTCATCTACCGATACCGGGACTTTACTGCCATCTGTGCTTTCCCAGTGTCGGAAATAATCCAGCACCTGCATTCCAGCGCTGTACGGGTTTATCGACTCGTCAACAATACCTTGCAGCAATATCAGCTCCTCGCCCCAGAACCGGTAGTGTTCGATGGAGTTATTTTCGTTGAACAAAGCAATGTCCGGGATCACCTCGTCGTCCAGTAAGCAGGGGTAAATGTCACTATAGAAGAAGTCAAAGTTATACCCTTTGCACGTCTCTCTACAGTCCCCCTGCACGATGGTGATCTTGTCCAGTTCAGGCCTGCCAGACTGCATGGCGTAAAACGCATCGATCACCCGCTGATCCATCTCAAACACCGTTACGCTGGTAACATTCCGATTGGACGCCATTCGCATGGCTACATACCCCATCCCCAGCCCGGCAGTTCCACAATCTCCTGAGGCCATCCACCACGCCAAGAAGTTAGACTCCACTTCCATAGGCGTCAGGCTCATCCATACTGTGCCGTCAATCGTTAAGACCGGGGCGTCTATATCCCCGGTTTGATAGTCCCTGTTGAGGTAGCTGTCCAGCCTGCCCAGCAACATACGGATGTTGAGCTTTATCCCATCTTTGTCAAATGGCTTGAGATCCATGAAGCGTATTTCTTCCTTTACAAAGTCCTTAGTGAAAGGGTTAATGTTGATTATGTTTTCCATTGATATTTCCTCGGTTAATTGGGCGTTAGCCCGGTTGGTTAATCTACTGCCTAGGAAAATTCCTAGATTATGTCGTCAACGACGACGACGAACGAATCCAGCCCCCAGTCATCATCGGAGAAAGAGCACAGGCTTTGGTGGTCTTTATTGACTGATGGAACCCACTGCGCCACCTTTCCTCTGCCGTGGCGCTCCAGCACTATCCAGACCTCTTCGCTGTCAGGGTAGCTAAACCGGGCACCTAAAGGCAGTTCATTAAACGGAATCTCAGGGGGCAGGCAACTTCGCTTGTAACTACACACAGCATCTGCCAGTGCAAAGGCGTCCTTTGACTCCAGCGCGCTGTTGTACCGGATCATGTCCTGCGCTATGCCTATAGGACCAAGCCCTGAAAAAGAGATACCGTTGTTTTTGGCATTGTTCATGGCCTCCCTTACCTCCTCTAATAACGTCAGCTTTTTGGGCTCCTCAAAGGACTGGTCTGGTGCTGTTTCGTACTGTACCCGCTCCCAGTCCCAGTTTAATAAGAGGGTTTGAGGATATTTACACACCCACCCCTTTTCCCTGCTCAGTGGTCCTCCCCAGACGAGTATAGGCTTACCATCCAGTGCGTTTCGCATGACGTTTACCTTGCGGATTAATTCCTGTGTTTCGATATCCATTGCTAATTTGTTCATTCTATTTCTCCAGCTAAAGGGCATCTCTCCAGATCTTTCTCGTGCGTAGCCGTATAGACCCGTTCCAGCTCCTCCCCCACTGACGCCGGTAAATATTTACCGGTGTCAGTGAAGTGCCAGTGCGACCCATACTTTCTGTGAACCTCTCTGACAACCTCCACCTTTTTGAAAAACGGGAATGGGCGCGTAGTCACCGTAACGATAGCTTTGAACTGAAAAGTTAAAGGGGTAGCACCAATAATCTTGGTTAATCTAAAATTGCTAATTTCCATTATTTATTACTCCGGGTAATAGGGGTTTTAATGGGGCCACAGTAGTGCAACTTGCCAGTCCTTCTGAACGTACCATGTTCCTGAAGATACTTGGCGATATGCTGGTTAGGTGGAAAGAACCTGTTCCACACCTTTAAGGCGTCCGCCCGGGTCTCCAGTATCTGTGGTTCGGCTGTCCTTTCTTTTAGCTTCTCCTTAAGCGCCTCTTTTTCAAAGTACGTTAGTTTTAGCATCACAGCCTCCTACTCGTTGTCGCCGTAAACGTGGGTGAACAGAACCTCTGCCCCTTCAACCTGCGGGGCGTAGTTGTCGATCTCGTAATTGGAATCAACATGCACCGGGACCCGCCATACTGCGAATTTAGCAGCTTTGAAGCTGGACTCTTTGGCTCGGTCCGCCCGCTTCTGAGAGTTGACCAGTTTGATGATATTGGTGTCAGTTCTCCAGTGTAAGGCGCTGGACGAGAAGTAGTGGAAATCCTCGCACTTGTGGTACTCGTCAAAAGCCTTAAGCTTTGCCTCTATGTAATCAGGAACCTTTGTAAACAGGCAGGGGGCATCGACCAACATAGGGTCTGCGGCCTTTAGCGCGTTTAGCTTTTTAAGTTGCTCAGAAGGAGGCTCACCTGACGCCATAATCTTGTCGATGGCTTGCACCAGTTTGAAGTGATCTGCAGTTGATCTGTTCTTGTCAATAAACAGCTCGTCCATCAAAAGCTTGAAGTAATTATTTCTGTCCATTGGGGTTCTCCAGAAAAGAGTTATGAACCAACGTGTATTGGGTGGTGACGTCGATATAGGCCCCCGGGGAGCTGTGGCGGCAGTTAAGCACCGTTTTGCCCGTATTGAGGTCTGTCAGTGACTTTCCGTCTCCAGATACCGCACAGTGGAAGATACCGAACTTGTGCGCTGTGCTAACAGGGCGGTACAGGTGTCCTTCAATAAACTGGGGGTTTTCGGGATAGGCTGGGTCAGCCTTGTGTATTATTTTCATTGCATTTCTCCTTCTAGGAAATTTCCTAGATTGTTGGTTTAAATTAATCCCCGTTCGCTGAACACGACAATAGATTCCCCTACGATAAGATGATCCAGCACTGTGACGTCCACCAGCGCTAAGGCGTCTTTCAGGCGTTTGGTTATGGACACGTCTGCCGCGCTTGGCTCCGGGTCACCCGATGGGTGGTTGTGCACAAAGATAACTGCACAGGCGTTGTGTTTTAAAGCTGCCTTTACCACTTCTCTTGGGTAGACTGAGGCAGAGTTAACCGTGCCGGTGAACATCTCCTCCCACTCTATCATGCGGTGCTTGTTGTCCAAGAACATGGCGCAGAAACACTCATGTTCTTTTTGCTGCAGATGTGCGGTGATATACGCCTTTGTCTCGTTAGGCGACGTCAGGCTGGGCCCTTTCTTTTTAAGGCGACGCTCCAAGATGAGCAGGGCCTGTTGGATAATGGCGTTCTCTTCAGAGATTAACATAGGTCTCGTGTGTCCATGTTTCGTGTTTCCATATTTAGCCGCTTCTTCTGAATTTATTTTGTGTGCCATCACTATTTACTCCCGCTGAGTTTAATGAACCCTGTGCAATCTATGCCTGTGTATTCGTCCCCGTTGCGGACCACCTTTATTTCGCCGCTGATCGCATGGGCGATGACCTTGAGAGTGACTCTGCCGTCCTCTGGGTCAGGCTGGTCAATCACTCGGTACAGGACGTTGTCATTCTTGGGCGACATAACTACGTCGTTCACGCCGATTGTAATGTCCATCATTATTTCTCCTTCTAGGAAATTTCCTAGATATTGTTTCTGGCGTCTTCTTCTTCCGCCAGCTTGTTTAACAACACCCTTTCATCGGTGTCCAGATATGCCCAGAATGCAGCAAGGCAACGCTCGTTGTAATTGTCACCTTGGTTCTCCGGCTGTAGAGGGACAATTTCATTCCACAACTTGGAGTACAGCTCTTCAGGCACACCTGTCAGGCACTCTGCTACGGAGTCGGCAGTCCACACCTCGAACAGGGGGTTTGGCCGACCAGATGACGACTCTGCCACCTTTAACTCTAAAGCTTCGATGCGGTTTTGCATGCCTTCCAGCATATCAATCAGTTCGTTAAATGCCTCAGCTGTCGAGCCTAATGTGTCGTTATTGCTCCCACACTGCGGGCAATCATACTCTTCCGTTAACGCCTGTCTGAGCGTTGGCGGGTCCATCCCGGTTTTACAGTCTTCACAGTATCTCCAAGCCATCACGCACCTCCCGTCTCTTTAATGATTTCGTCAATCCGCTGCCGTGTATATTCTGAAACTATTTCTGGGTCGGTAGACCACCCCCCATCGCCCCGCAGGCCGCTCGTCTTCCTGTAGGTAGCATTCTTCGGTGCGTTTTCTAGTCTGGCACGGCGTACCTGCTCTTCAATGTAGCTTTGATGGCTGCCAAGCATTCTCCCCCATGCCCGGATGTATGGGTAATGCCATTCCTCCGTTTCCTCCGTTTCCTCCTCGTACGTGTCAAACGGTTCATCGACGGCTGAGTGCCAAGCTTCGACACCTTCAGCGTCCAGATCGTCCATGCGTTTTAACAGAGCGGATCTGTATTCCTGCATCGTTAGGTTGAGTCCTTTAGGGTCGGTTGACCCGGCTACTGAGAACCCTATGGTGAATGCGTGGTTGTAAGTTTTCATGACTATGTCTCCTTTATGGTGTATGGATTAAATCAACGGCTGGTATCCAGCGTATAAACTCACCTCCGAAATCCACCCCTACTAGGGGCAGCTTACTCGGGTCTATGTCTACCACCTTTCCCTCCCAATTAGGGAGCCTTAGGCCGTAGTAACTCTTTCGGTCGTAGTGCTCCACCGTGTCACCAACCCGTAGAGGTACTCGGTATCGGGTCTCTACGCGAGGGTTAAAGTGCATCAGGTTATTGACGTGCGCCTTTTTTAAGTGGCCTTTAGGGAACAGGTGAAGGTGGCCGTCTGAGTCTGGGGTGTCTGCTACAATGTACAGAGTCTCATCCCCAAAGGATGGAGCTAGCTGCACCTCGTCGAGAGGTTTAAATGGTTTTGTCATGACTATGTCTCCTTTAATATTTAGAGGTTTCAGATTTGCAGAGTTTCTTTTCCCGCAGGCGTTTTGCTTTGGCCTTTTTGCCTCCGCTTATGATCCGCCAGCTGACAAAGTTCATGCTCCAGACAGGCGTCACCACACCTAAGGTGAGAATACCTACTGCCGCACCCGCCAGATCGACAAACGATCCCAGCCAGTTCAGGAAATAGTGGTGCAATTTTTCCTTTGGCGTCATGGCCATTAATTTGGTTTGGACGATCATTGGACTGGCTCCTTATATTTGTGAGCATTGGCATGTTGCCCTAACTTTTCTGTTATCAGGTTCTGTGTGGCGTAATTCCACCCCCAAGGTGTACCTTCAAACTGGGGACATACTTTGTATCGAACTGAGTACCCCTTTACCTTATTAGTGAAAGAGATTTCCCGTTGTATCTCTATGGCAATGATGTAACCTTTATCGATCACCCAGTTCGCTTCGTAGCAGTCATCCTCGTTAAGGGTCAGCTCACGGCGCTGATATTCCACCAGATCGCCTAATTCATATTCAATATTCATCACATCCCTCCGGCCTAAAAGGTGCCATAGCTCTGGTGTCGTTGACTAGCTCCTCGACGGCGTCACGTATGTCATCTCCGTCCGCCGAGCCAAGCGCCCAGTACACAGCCTCTACCACTTCTTCCAGATACTCAACTCTGGACTTAAGCTGTTCAATTAAACTTTCGTCTCCGCCAATCACAGTGATACCTCCTTAAAGATGCCCCAGCCTTCACGCTTCAGTATCTGAGGCGCATGCACCCGGTAAAAGTAATCGTAGACTTCATCAGACGTCAACCCTATTTGAGAATACTTCATCGGGTGAGTGTACGATCTGTCTGTGTGATTCTTGAGCGAGTACCTGACTTCGTAGCAGCCGTCGCAGGTTGGAAATACTCTGGCCTTGATGAAGTGCTCCATAGCTTTTCTAGGGGAGTCTTCTTCACCGGTGACCGGTGTGTTTAGTACAACGTAGAATGTTGTCATGACTGTGGCTCCTTTATTTGAAGCGACTTCTTCGCCATGCGGTCATACAAGACGACGTTAACAGTTGCCGCTAAGTTCATGCAACCGTTGGTAGGCACGTAGATTACGTCACGGCACCAGTCGGTCACTCTAGCCCCTAGGGTAGCGTCTTCAGCCCCAAAGATGTAGAAAGCCCTCTCTGGGTGCACATAGTCAGTTAGCGGTACAGCACCTTCTATGAGATCCACAGCTACAGGCACACAGTTGTGTGGCAGGCAGGACTTTAGGTCATCTACTTTGAACATCGGGGTATGGAGGGCGGTCTTCATAGTGTCGGTTTGGCCGGGTCCGTACCGAGTGCCTCGTACGGCTAAGAAATTGGCATCGAAAACCCCTACCGCCCGCATAGCAGCCCCTACGTTATACTCAGACTTCGGGTTATCAAGCCCTATGCCACAGAAACCTCTAAGCTTGTGTGTTGTGTTCATGACTGTGGCTCCTTTATGAATTGAATGAATATTCAGTCTTGTCTCTGACAGGCACCGCCCGCAGATACAGCTCAAGATCCCCGTTCTCTTTCCAGAATGCCAGTGCAAATTCCGGTACGGTCGGCGTACCGTCGTGACGGTCAGCCGTGTGGTTGGCCATGTTCAGCTTGCCCGAGAAAGGGGGTTCGGTCGTCAGGCTGAACAATGTGTTTGGATGTTTGAATAATGCTTCTGCCATCTGCATCAGAAGCGATTTGCGATACGGCAACGGCAAGTTTGAAACAAACTGGTAGGTGTCTTCGCTGATTTGGTTTGTGTTCATGGCATTTCTCCTTTAATTGAATCTAGGAAATTTCCTAGGGGTTGGTTATTTAGCAATAGTGCCCATAGGATTTCTCAATCCCTTCCACTCCAGATATTTATCCTTGCTGCCGTAGCACTGGAGAGGCGCGTGGTGCATCATAAAGCGACCGTAATCAGCCAACGCTGGAAGGTTGCTGCCATCTGCATGACACGCTGCATGGCACAGGTCGTTGTAGACCACGTAGGACAGGAAGTCCCCCAAGCTGTAGCCATACACAATGTAGTTGACTAGGGTGTGGTCATTCGGCAGGTTATATTCCTGCGCCAGCTGCATGTAGGCGGCGAACTGTGCCTTACGCCACTCTGCCTCCTTTTCTTCGGCCAGTATCTCGTCGATCATCAAGTCAGCCACCTTGTCGGCTTCAGCTTCACGCTCCACCTCCCAAGCGCAGACCAGTTCACCTTTGTGTACGACAAACTCGTACCCGTTTTGGTGTTCTATGTCATCCATCTCAAAGAACCCCGTGTCCTTCACGATCTTGAGTGGGTGGTGGACTGCAACGATGCACCCCCATTCTTCATCGTTGGGGGTGTAGTAATCCACCTCACCGACCTTACCGACGTGTAAGTAATCGCGGTCGGCTATGTATTGTTGCATTCTTTCGTATGTGATTGGCATGGCTATGGCTCCTTTAATTGAATCTAGGAAATTTCCTAGAAGTTTGGTTGGTTTACCGTGCTACCGAATACGGGTGGCCGTCCTCGAACGCCTCCAGTATGTGGTCGCGGAAATAGGGTGAGAATTCTGCAGCCTCTTCTGCTGACACGATGTGCAACGAGCACGGGCCTTCAGCGTTGTCGTACATAGACTCTTCTACCTGTTCAAAAACCTGTAAGCTGGGCGGCAACGTGTACAGGCGAGAGGATTCACAGTGGTCACAGTCCCGCCCCCACTCAATCACGTGGATTCTGGGCTGGCCGTCAACCATTACGGTTAAGTCCCGGATTTGCTGGCGCAGGTATAAACGCTCCTTTATCTGTTGCAGCCTGTGGTTGCCTATGCGGCCTTCAAACTGGCGTATCTGCATCCAACCGACCGATCTGAACGTGCGGTACTGAGCTTGCTCACGTCGGTGCTTGGACGGCAAATGGCGTAGAGACTGGCCTTGGTCAGCGTAGAGGCGGGCGTTATACCCTTCCAGTACCTTTATCCGGTCAAATACCGCTGGCGATTTACGGAAGATTTCCGTGTAGTCGGAGGGGAGGATTTGTTTCATGACAATTCCTCCTCGTCACGAAGGTCAACCGGTTGGCTGGCGCCTACTTCGACGGCTAATGACTCAAGGTTGTCGATCGAGTCCTGTACAGAGTGATGGTCAGGCATCCACTCGCCGTCCTGCAGCATGCGCAGGTCGGTGTATAGCTCGTTAAAGCGTGATTGGATGAGTCGTTGAGTTTCTGCGGTCATGGCAATTCTCCTTTAAAAGTTGAGTACAAAGGGTGAGAGTTGAGGGTTTGGTTTAAAAGGTGAATCCCACCTTTACAGATCTAGGAACAACCTAGATGTGATTACTGATTACTATATAGCGTCGGCGACGGTTTACGACAACGAGGCCGATTTCTCCGCTCTGGCAATTTCTTTACGCGCCCATTCAGCCAATTGGTGGGTCTCAGGCATGGTGGAAATGTCGTGGCCTTCGTGCGGGCAACCGGTGACGGCCTTTAGATATAACAGGGAGTTTTTGGCATCTTCCTGCTGTCGAAGGTATTGGATGTTTTTTGCGATGGTTCTTTGTGTTTTTGATAGCATTTTGGGTATCTCCGTGAGTTTTGGGAGTTATTTAAAGTTTCGGTGTTTTTTGGGTATAGGCGGTTGCTATTGGTTTGTGTTTTCTCCTGATTTTGGGGTTTAGTGAGTTGCTAGGGGGCGGAGGGGCTGGGAAGCCCGCTGTGCCTCGGGTTTGGGTTTAATTTCGTATAGTGATGACCTCCTTTGCCGTTTTTGGCAAATAAATAGTAAGTTATTACACTGCGTTTCCCATAAGTGAGAAAATCAGGGTTAAGGGGTTATAGAAAAAACCTATGTTTTTGAGGTGTGTGATAGGATTTTTCTATGTCTCCTTCGGTGATCCAGAAATCTGGATTTTAGGTGGTTAAAAAATGACCAAAAGTTTCGTTTTGGTGTTTTTGATTAATTGTAAGGTAATCAAGGTGTTAGGGCGTTTTGGCTAAAATTAGTGTGATTTAGTGGTAAATTTTAATTTCAAAACTGCGGTTTGAGCCGTATGGCAGAAACTTGCGAAAATCGGCGTAAAACTTTACATGCCCAATACAAAATTGGGTTTGACGATATAGACGATTATTCACACTAACGATTTACCCTCTATATATATAATAATAATTAATTTAATTTATTTATTATATATAAGGGGGGTATTTTTGGTTGCGGTACGCAGGATTGCTTATGGATTCGCGTATTTTTTAAAGTTTGCCTTGGTTTTAAACCCGACCTTTAAAATGTATGCTGCGAAGCGCATTAACTATTGACTGCATTTAAATATTCAGGTAAGGTCGTAGACCTTACCTGTTTTGCAACACTTTCAAAAAGTTTCGATTTTTACCTTTTTAAACCGCACCTCTCAAATTTCAAGTAATCTAAATTTTGGCCATTTTGGTTAAATTTTGACCAATATTGACTTGTTTTTCGAATTCAGGTAAGGTCGTAGACCTTACCTGTTTTGCCAAGCCTTCAAATTAATCCAATAGCTCCGTAAACCGGTGAATTGGCGTTTCAATTTCACCGCTGGTTTCACCTAGGAAATTTCCTAGATCGCCGCTGTGATTGAAATAGTCATCGAGCCAGCTTACCAATGGAACGTATGTCCACTGGCCGCCATGCGAGGCGTAATGATGTTGCTCACCGGCTGTCAGGAATGAGACTGTGGATAATTCCCAGTAGTCGCCGCATATGCGTTCATATCTCGGACTGACGTACAGATTGTTGAATTTCTCCGGCAAGTTGAATCCCACCTTTACAGATTCAAGTCCACCTAAGGGTATATCTATCTGTAATACATCACAGATTTCTTCGAATGCGGCATGCACAAGGAAGGCATCGTCAGCATTGGTTACATTTTTTGCGCTTAGAAACTGAGTCATGGCGTTTCTCCGGGTTGATTGAGATCTAGGAAATTTCCTAGATCTCAGGGTGATTAGTGGGATAGGAGGCTGGCAGCCATACGACGAGCCTGTAGGCTCTCAGGAAGGCGTACGGCGTCTTCAGGGTAGAACGGCATAGTGTGGCTGTAGAACGCGCCCGTGACATTGTCGCGCTCTGTAGAGCTGCTGACGCACACTTCCACGCCTGCCGACGTGGTACGGCTGCGCATGGTGATTTCGGTGGTGAAGTGGTTGTAATTCAAATCATCGTGCCCCTGAGCGCTTCTGAAGAACTCTATCAGGTGATCTAACTGGTACGAGCCTTGTGGATACCGGAGGCCGTGGTCAGCCCGTAGAATGACTGTGGTTTGAAGATTTAATGATTTCATGGCATTTCTCGCTGTGGTTGAATCTAGGAAATTTCC
>Ga0102812_10001806_pt1 | contig 14616 bp, 16 predicted proteins | sample ColrivemetaGS713_FD_79334 | JGI IMG/M metagenome (GOLD analysis project Ga0102812, IMG submission 79334) | Estuarine microbial communities from the Columbia River estuary - Flood tide ETM metaG S.713 | ecosystem: Environmental > Aquatic > Marine > Intertidal zone > Estuary | place: USA... | reverse complement strand
CTTTACCGCGTCGAGATCTTCCATCGGCACCTGCTTGAAGCCCGGCAACAGGGGGCCAAAACCCTTCACCATCTTCTCACCCCCCGAAGCCGCAATCCCGGCTGAAGAGCGGCCATGGAACGCGCCGGTAAATGTAATCACCTCAAAGCGTTCGGGTTGGCCGTGATGGCTGAAATACTTCCGGGTCATCTTGATTGCGCATTCGATCGCCTCGGTGCCCGAATTGGTGAAAAACATCGTGTCAGCAAAGGTGGCATCGGCCAGGCGTTCGGCCAAGCGCTGTTGATGCGGAATTTCATAAAGATTGGAGGTATGCCACAGCATCCCGGCCTGCTCGCGCAGCACCTCCACCAAATGCGGGTGCGCATGGCCGAGCGCGTTCACCGCAATCCCAGCACCAAGATCAAGATATCGCTGCCCATCCTCGGTGAACAACCAAACACCGTCTCCGCGCACAAAATTTAGCGGCACACGGGCATAGGTTGGCAAGACAGGCGTGATCATGGCAAATCCTTTGGGTCGCGAAGAAAGGGGCTAGGGCAGCGACCGCACCCCAGCCCTTAGCGAAGTGCCGCACAGAAAAAGCAAAGTCAAGGATATGCCCCATTTCAGCTGCGCTTGACACGGCTCTGCTGCGGGCTGATCTTCGCGTGAATGGACCATACGCAGATCATCGCCTCCCTGCCAGCCACCACGCGCGCAAGCCTCAACCAACGCTCTGATGTGGCGGGGTTGGTGCATTTAGCGCTGCATCTGGGGCTGATCGCGCTGCTAAGCCTTGGCATTGTGCTGCGCGTGCCACTTTGGTGGGTGCTGCTGCCACTTCAAGGCGTCGCGCTGGTATTTTTATTCACGCTCGAACATGAATGCACCCACCGCACGCCCTTCGCCAAGGATTGGCTGAACGAGGCCGTTGGGCATCTCTGCGGGTTGGTCCTGCTGCTCCCATTCATCTGGTTTCGCTATTTCCATCTGGCCCATCACAAATATACGCATGTGCCGGGGATGGACCCTGAACTTGCTGGCCCCGCCATCAAAACCCGCGCCAATTGGCTGCGCCATGTCAGCGGGGTGCCGTTTTGGCTGGCCAATATGCGACTACTGGGCCAGTTGGCGCTGCGCCGCGCAAAGGCACCCTATCTGCCCAGCCGGGCCGCAGGCCGGATGCAGGCTGAGGCTTTGATGATGCTTGGCATTTATGCGCTGGCATTGGCCAGCCTGTGGTTCAGTTCGGCGATGCTGTGGCTATGGATCATTCCGGTTTTGCTTGGCCAGCCTATGCTGCGGCTGTATTTATTGGCCGAACATGGCGACTGCCCGCAGGTCGCCAATATGCTCGAAAACACCCGCACAACATTTACCACACGGCTGGTGCGGTTTCTGGCATGGAATATGCCCTACCACGCCGAACATCATAGCTTGCCGCAAGTGCCGTTCCACCAATTGCCGCAGCTTCATAAGCTGATGCGTCAACATCTGGGGCGCACCTCAGATGGTTATATTGCCTTCAATCGCGATTATTTGGCCCGCCGAACCCCTGAATCTACCCCACCCAGCTAGGCCCTGCCGCGCCGCGCAACCTTGATCAAAGATCAAGGCGCACCGCTTGGCGGAGGCGGCGCTTCAACGGGTTTTGCTTGGGGGTTGGTTGCACCTGCGCCGCTGCCAGCCATGGCGCTATGGGGTTGCAGCGCAGCGGTTTACGCAGTTCAGCACTGTCTAGTGAAGGCGATTTCCGAGGCGATAGCGCCCATCTTCCAGCGCGCCAAACATGGCCTCAACCTCGGGGTGGTTCACCGGCTCGCCACTGTTATCATGAACGAGGTTTTGCTCAGATACATAAGCCATGTAAAAGCTCGTGTCGTTTTCAGCGAGCAGATGGTAAAAGGGTTGATCCTTGGCGGGGCGCAGTTCCTCTGGGATCGACTGATACCATTCCTCAGTATTATCAAACACCGCATCGATATCATAAACGACCCCGCGAAACGGGTGCATCCGGTGGCGCACCACCTCGCCCAATGAAAATTTCGCTTTGCCCTTTAGCATGGATTCGCCCTTATCAAAATCTGGCTGGCAGATGTAACACCCGGGCTTAAGGCTGTCCATTCACACAACCTGATTTCAAAGATCAATGCTCGCATCAATGACCCTAGGTGCAATGGCACAGGGCAGCGCGGGCGCGATTTTGGGATAAAATGGACCCTAGCGCGCTGCCAACGCTGCTTTTGCTAGGGTTGCTGGTGGTTTTAAGGGCTGATGCCTCCGGCGGGGATATTTAGGAAAAAGAGATGGGTCACGAGGCATTAGCTGCCGCGTTGGCGAATTTTCACTTGCCAATCCGGGCGGATTACCGTTGCTTCGCGAAAACCGTTTGGGGCTGTTATGAATATTTTTGCCATCACCGTTTCTGTGCTTGAAAGCACCGCACCTATTTTCATTCTGGCCCTCATTGGCTGGCTTTGGGTTCGGTTGGGTTATGAATATAGGGTTCAGTTCGTCACACGCCTGTCGATGACACTGTCGGTTCCCTGCCTTATTTTCATGGCGCTTGTGCGCTCAGGCATTGAGCCTAGCACATTACGCGATACTGCTATGGCAGCGGCGGCGGCCTATTGTGCGGTGGCGCTGGCGGCATGGGCGCTTATCAAGTGGCTTGGTCTGTCGCAGCGGGTTTATCTGGCACCACTGGTTTTCGGTAATACCGGCAATATCGGCCTGCCGCTGGCTTTGTTTGCCTTCGGCACCATTGGTCTTGATTTTGCAGTGGTCATTTTTGCCGTAATGGCGGTGATGTCGTTTAGCGTCGGCGTCTGGATCGTCTCGGGTTCGCGCAATCCGACAGCGGCGTTGAAAGAACCCATGGTCTGGGCGACTTTGCTTGGTGCGCTGTTCTTATACATGGGCTGGGGTGTGCCATTGTTCATGGAACGCACGCTGGACACGATCGGGCAAATCGCCATTCCAGTGATGCTGATCACGCTTGGGGCGGCTATTTACCGCCTGCAGCCCGCCCAGCTGGGCCGGGCCTTTTGGCTGTCGCTGCTCAAACTTGCGCTGTGTATCGGGGTCGCGGTTGGCATGGGCTATGCGTTTGACCTGCCCGCCATTGCCTTTGCCGCGCTGGTTGTGCAGCTTGCCACGCCCGTGGCCGTCACCTCATATATGCTGGCTGAGAAATACAATGCCTCGCCTGAGGATGTTGCGGGGCTTGTGGTTGTCTCCACTCTAGTGTCTGTCGGCGCAATTCCGATCATGTTGGCGGTGCTTCTGCCATCGTGACTTGATTTTTGGTGCTAAATCTGGCCAAATGGCTTCAAGAATAAAAATTATATATTGAGCAGTACGTGATGAAACCCCGACACCGCCTTGGACTAATGGCGATTGTCTTGCTGTCTGTGCTTGGGTCCTGTGTGAACCAGAACCAACCACCCAGCCAGCAGGATAACATTTGTGCCATTCTTGATCAGCGTCGTGGCTGGTCGGCTGATTTGGCCCGCGCCGAACGGCAATGGGGCGTGCACCCCGCCGATGTTATGGCCATTATCTGGAAAGAAAGCTCGTTTCGCGCCCGTGCACGCACGCGGCGGACCTATGCCTCCGGCTCAATCCCGAGCGGGCATATTTCCTCGGCCTTTGGGTTTAGCCAAGCACTCGATGGCACATGGGAATGGTATCAGGATGAAACCGGCTCACATGGTGCCCGCCGCCAGAGCTTTCGTGATGCGGTCGATTTCGTCGGCTGGTATATGAACGAAAGCCGCAGCCGAAATAACATCGCGCTGAATGATGCCGAGAACCAATATCTCGCCTATCACGAAGGCCATACCGGCTATTCTCGCGGCACCTATCGCAATAAATCATGGTTGCCACCGGTTGCACGACAGGTGCAACGACAGGCCGATATGTATCGCAGCCAGTTGCCTAATTGTTCCTAGCGCGCAGCCGTTGACTTTACCCCCGCCAGCCCCCATTTTTGCCTAAGCGGCAACAATAGGGGCAGTTATGGGTCGATTGTCAGAGATGGAAGCCTTTGTGGCTGTGGTTGATCAGGGTGGCTTTACCGATGCCGCCCGGCGCCTGAACCTGTCAAAATCCGCCATATCAAAACATGTCGCCGCTTTGGAAGAACGCCTTGCCGTGCGCCTGCTGAACCGCACAACGCGCCGCGTCAGCCCTACCGAAATTGGCCTTGCCTTTTATGATAGGGCGATTGCTGTGCTGAAGGACGCTAATGAGGCCGATGAAATGGTCACGGCGATGCAGTCGGACCCCCGAGGCCAGCTGCGCATTTCGGCCCCGGTCAGCTTTGGTATGCGCCATTTAATGCCTGTTATTACAGAGTTTTTGGCCACTTATCCATCGGTTTCCATCAATGTTGTGTTTGAAGATCGCTTCACTGAATTGGTGGCCGAGGGCTATGACGCCGCCCTGCGGATTGGGCAGCTGGAAGATAGCTCGCTGCGCAAGCGGACCTTGGCCACAGCGCAAATTGTTCTGGTCGCATCGCCCGAATATCTGGCCAAACATGGCACGCCCAAAACCATTGATGATCTGTCTGATCATACCTTGTTGCACTACTCTCTCACCACGTCAGGCAATGTTTGGCGGTTGGTCTCACCCACGGGCGAAGAGCGTCAGGTACGGGTTGGTGGGCGGCTTACAGCCAATAACGGCGATGCGCTGATGCTGGCCGCTGAACAGGGGCTGGGCATCGCCTATACCCCAAGTTTTATTCTGTGTGATGCTATGAAATCCGGTCGCCTTGTCCAGGTATTGTCTGATCTGCCTGCGCGCGAAATTGGCATCCACCTCGTCTATCCGGAAGGCCGGTATTTGCAGCCTAAGTTGCGGGTATTAATAGATTTTCTGGCCGAAAAATACCGCGGGCGCGGGCCGATCAACTGGTAGGTTAACGCGGCCGCGTCAAGGTTATTGCCGCAAACATAACCGCAGCAACCACAATGATTGATGGCCCAGCCGGGGTATCAAACCCAAGGCTAAGCCCAAGCCCACCCAGCACCGAAAGCCCGCCAATACCCGCTGCAAATGCCACCATTTTTTCGGGCGAGCGTGCAATTGGGGCGGCCGCAGCGGCGGGCAAAATCAGCATCGCGGTGATCAGCAGAACCCCCACCAATTGCATTGCCACAGCCACAAAAACTGCCAATGATAGGGTTAAAACCAAGCGATCTTTTAGCAGCGAACCCCCTTCAGCCACCATCAACTCCGGGCTTAGGGTGGCATTGATCAGAGCTCGCCAAAACATTGAAATTACGGCGATAATGGCCAAAGACCCCAGCCAGACCATCGCAACATCCACCCAGTTCACCAGCAAGATATCGCCCTGTAGCACGCCGAGCAGGTTCAAACGCGCACCGGGGATTAAGGCGGCTGCCACCAGCCCCAAGGCCAGTGCCGAATGCGCGAAAACGCCGAGCATGGTGTCAACACCGAACGATGCCCGGTTTGAAACAAGCGACACGACCAGCGCCATGGCGGCAGCAACGACAACGACGCCAAGCATCGGGGCCAGACCAAGGGCCACGCCCAGCACCACGCCCAACAGCGCGGCATGGCCGGTGGCATCGCCAAAATAGGCCATGCGCCGCCACACAATCAAGCAGCCTAAAGGCGCTGCGGCCAAGGCCACTGCAAACCCGGCCAGTGCAGCACGAATAATGAATTCATCTATCATTTCAATGGCTTCCGTGATCATGGCCATGGTCGTGCCCGTGGTCATGGCTGTGATCATGATGGTGTTGATATACCGCCAGCGCCGCCCGGTCGCCAAACAGCGCCTTATAGGCCGGATCAACCGAAATGGCGGCTGGCGCGCCGGAACAACAGATATGTTGGTTAAGGCAAATCACCCGATCTGCCTGCGCCATAACTACATGCAAATCATGGCTAACCATGAACACTGCAACATCACTTTGGGCGCGAATTTCGGCCAAAAGCTCATAAAAACGCGCCTCGCCCGGCTGATCGAGGCCTTGGGTAGGCTCATCAAGAATCAGCAAATGCGGGTCGCGTAGCAGGGCGCGGGCCAGCAACACGCGCTGCATCTCACCACCCGACAAATCACGCAGTTGCGCCTGCACCAAGGTCGCGGCATGGGTTTGGTCAAGCACAGCATCGCGGCGAGCCTGGGGCACCTTGCCGGCCAAGGCCAAAAACCGCGACACGGGCATTGGCATCATTTGTTCAAGTTGCAGTTTTTGCGGGGTATAGCCAAGGCGCAAACCGATGCGTTTTTCGATGCGCCCCGCGCTGAGCGGGAGCGCCCCGATCATCGCCTTGATTAAGGTGGTTTTACCGGCGCCATTGGGGCCGATCAGGGTTACAATTTCGCCTGCCATCAGCTCAAAACTTACTGAATCCAACAATTTACGTCGGCCTTGTTGAACGGTCACGTCATGGGCGGACAGCAGAATATCAGTCATTCATTTCGGCCTGACAGGTGGCACAGAGGCCCAGCGCCTCAACCGAAATGGCATGGGTTTGGAAGCCTTTTTCACGGTCAAATCCACCCAAAGGTTCTGCCAATTTTCCGGGCTTTTCATCGACATTGCCGCAGCCTTCACAGACCAGCAAAATTGCCGAATGTGCCCCGCCACCCGCCGCGCAGGCGGCATAGGCTGACAGGGCTTCAACCTTATGGGCCAAGCCGGATGTGACCAGAAAATCTAACACACGATACACCGCCGCAGGGGCGGAAACCTTGCCGTCTTGCTTAAGCTGGTCAAACAAATCATAGGCCCCGATCGCCCGATTTTCATGGTGTAGGGCTGATAAAACATCGCGCCGCAGCCCGGTCATCCGCGCGCCGCGTTTGGCCAGAATATCACTGGCCGATTGGGTGGTTTCGCAGGCTTGGCAGGTATCGTGCATGAGGGGGCCTTAAAGTTACATTGTAACCGCTAAATGCGGGGTAATTGGGCGAAAATCAAGCGAAAACGGTGTAAATACACGGCGAAACGCTGCGGTTACACTATCACTTCAGCCTTAACAGTGGCTTAGCGGCGCACGTTAAGAATGCGGTAATGGTAGCGCGCGCAAACCTCCATCCCCATCCGGGAATAGAGCGCGTTGGACGCGACATTTTCGACCGTGGTCACCAGTGAGAAGAATTGCGCGCCATTGTTCACCGCCCATTTGGCGGCATTGGCGGTTGTGGTTGCACCAACCCCCTGACGGCGAAAAGCAGGGACAACTTCCAGCGCGTGGAGCATGGCAATATTGCCGTGGATGGCGACATAGGCGACGCCGGCTGGGCGGTCATTATGGCGCGCAAGAATGTGGGTTTTGGGGCCTTTGGCGCGGCGCATCACGTCCAGCCGCGCGGGGCCAATACCACCCGCCGCCCACAGCTCGGCCTGAATGTTCAGGGGCGAATCGGCGAAAATTGCAGTAAGGCCATCGGGCGCAAGTGCGGCCAGATCGGCGGCGGGCTTTGCGTAAATCACCACAGGGTCGATGATAGAATATCCGGCGGATTCGAGAGTTTGGTCTAGCTTGGATTGGTCACCTCGTAGGCCGAACAGCATCTCGTCTCCAGCGGCGTGCATGGCGGCGGCGGCAGTTTCAACTTCGGCCAAGCTGGCCTGACTGGTTGCGCAAGTGGCCGCCGACACCCGTTTGCCACCACCCGCCCCATCGCGCAACGTAAACGGGCCGCAGGACTGGGTGGCGCGCGGCGGCCATGTGGCGTCCATTGCGGCAAAAAGTTGGTCGGCACTGGGCAGGCTGGGCATATCGAGATCCTTGTTCTGCACGCAATATTGTTCTATCTGAGGCGCAGCGTCACGGGGTAATCGTGGCGCAACTCTCAGGGCGGGGCGAAATTCCCCACCGGCGGTATAGCCCGCGAGCGCCTTAGCGAAAGCCAAGGGTCAGCAGATCTGGTGTAATTCCAGGGCCGACGGTTAAAGTCCGGATGAAAGAGAGCGGAGTTCTGCGCGGGTTGCGCAGGGCTTCACTTGCCTTGGGGTCCACGTTTGAAAGGATTCCAAAATGAAAGATACCAAACAGAAAAAAGTCACATTTATCGCCGCCAATTGGCATGCCGATATTGTGGACCAAGCACTGGCCGGGTTTATGGCGGCGGTGGGTGATGATTGTGCCGTGGAGGTGGTTCGCGTGCCGGGCGCCTTTGAAATTCCGCTGGCGGCCAAGCGGGCCATTGCGGCCGGGGCAGAGGCTGTAATTGGCTGCGCCTTTGTTGTTGATGGCGGGATATACCGGCATGATTTCGTGGCGGCCACGGTGGTGGACGCGCTGATGCGCGTGCAACTGGACATGGATGTGCCGGTGTTTTCAGTGGTGCTGACGCCGCACCACTATCAGGAAACACCAGTTCACAATGCCTTTTTCAAAGAGCATTTTGTCAAGAAGGGCGCGGAAGCGGCTGCGGCCTTGCGGGCAATGGTGGCCATTTAGGCCAAGCCCCCCAAACGGATGGCCGCGTTCACCGAGAATTGCCGAAGTTGCGCCGATGAAAATCTCGCTACTTCGGCTTTGGCGGATTGCGTCGGACCCTTCGTTTAGAAGCCTACCTGTTGGGTAAGTTGGCGAAAATGTGCGGCCATGCGGGCGGCGTTGGCGGGTTGGCCGCTAAACAGTTCAAAGGCGGCAGCGGCTTGCCCGACAGCCATGCCGCCGCCATTCATTATGCGCAGGCCGCGGGTTTTTGCGGCGTGCAGCAGGGCGGTTTCCAAAGGGTAATAAACTATATCGCCCGCCCAGAGCAGGTTGGGCAATGCGCCCAGATCAATTGCCATGCCCGGATATGCCGCCATGCCAACCGGTGTTGCATTTATGACACCGTAAACGTTTTCTTGGCCGGACCAGCTGAAAATTTCGGCATTGGGGCGTTGGACAGATAGCCGTTCAGCAAGCCGCTGCTCGGCTTGGCTGTTCTTATCATGCAGATAGAGATGCGAGACGCCGGCATCAATCATCGCCAAGCCAACGGCTGCGCCTGCCCCGCCAGCCCCGACCAGCAGGGCATGATCATGCGGCAGGTCGCTTAAACCCGCCTGAAACGCCGCGCGAAAACCAATGTAATCGGTGTTGTGGCCAAGGCGGCGGCCATTTTTGAACAGGACGGTGTTGACAGCGCCAATCGCCAGCGCATCGGGGGAAACCTCATCCAAAAGCGCCAGCACTTCTTGCTTATAGGGATAGGTCACGTTGACACCACGGCAGCCGGACTGTTCGGCTGATACTAGCGCTTCTGCCAGTGAAACCTGTGCTCGTGACGGCGTTGCAAGATCATCAAGCTGATAGGAATAGTGCAGGCCTTGGGCGCGGCCTTCTTCTTCGTGCATTGCAGGCGTTAGCGAGGCCCCGATGCTGCGCCCGATCAGTGCCACTTTCATGCCGGCACCTTTGGTGTCGCGCTTGCCTGTATCGCCCGCACAAGCCCGCCGGGAATGATTGGATTGAGGGGTGTTATCATATCCCCTAGCCCTGATAGCCAAACATGCGCGGCAGCCAAAGCACCATGTCGGGTGACAACATCATGACCACGAGCGCGGCGATCAACACCGCCAAAAACAGCCAGATTTCGGCGATAATTTCGCGCAGGGGAATGTCGGTTACTGCATTGATGACGAAGAGAAGAATGCCGTAGGGCGGGGTGATTAACCCGATCATTGAATTGACCACGACCAGCACCCCGAAATGCACCAGATCAATGCCCAGCGCTTGGCAGGTTGGGATGAATAAGGGCACAATGACCAGAATGATGGTGGTGGCATCCAGCACACAGCCCAGTAGCAATATCAGCACATTGACCATAATCAGGAATGTGAGCGGGCCGATATTTGCACCATCAAGCGTGCTTGATATCGACTGTGGAATTTGCTCGGTAATAACGATGTAGTTGAGGATAAACGCACCGCCGATGACGATGCCAACCGATGCCGAAGAGCGCGCGGAGTCGACAAAAACTTGATAGAGCGCTTTGAACGACACCGCGCGGTAAAAGACGGCTGCAAGGATGAGCGCGTAAAACGCAGCGACGGCGGCGGCCTCGGTTGGTGTGGTGATGCCGCCATAGATGCCATAAAGCAATATCACCGGCATCAGCAGGGCTGGAAAGGCGTTGGCTGTTATGCGCGGCAGTTCGCGCAAAGTCACCGGTGCCTCAACCGCAAAGCCGCGCTTATGGGCCAGATAGCCGTTCATCGCCATCAGCACGACACCCATAATTAGCCCCGGCAGAATGCCCGCCAAAAACAACGCACCAATGGAGGCGTTGGAAATGAGCGCATAAAGTACCATCGGGATGGATGGCGGAATGATTGGGCCGATGGTGGCCGAAGCCGCGGTGATGGCCGCTGCGTAACCGCGCGAATAGCGCCCATCTCGGGTCATCATCGAAATGATGATTTTGCCAATGCCAGCCGCATCGGCCACGGCCGAGCCGGACATACCCGAAAAGATGAGCGAGGCCACAACATTCACATGGCCAAGCCCGCCTTTGAAACGGCCAACAACCGCCACACAAAACCGCAACAGCCTGTCGGTGATGGAGCCAGCATTCATAATATTGGCGGCCACAATGAACAGCGGCACGGCCAGCAGAATGGCGCTTTTGTAAAAGCCTTGCAGAATTTTTTCACCTGCCAGCGCCACATCCATCCCCGCAAGGCCAAGATAGACAACTGAGGCAATGAGAATTGCATAGCCGATGGGCGTGCCGATTCCCGCTAGAAAAAACAGGGTCACGATGAGCGAGATGAGTTCAAAGCTCATGATGCGGCCCCGCCTTGCTGCTCAGCGGCTGCGCTCTGGGCTTCCAAAACCGCCTCAAGCTCTGTTTGGGGGGGGCCGCTGCGGATAGTGTTGACGATCATCCAGACATAGCGGACCGCAACGATCAGCATGAATGCAATATAAATTGAGAATATCGTGCGCATGGAAATTTTAGCGCCGGTAAGCGGGTTTTCCACGGTCGCGGTGCCGCGGCGTTTCATCCAGTCGATATAATCCAATGTCGGTAAAAACGCGTAAATCATGCCTGCCGCGATGGCGACGGCGCCAATGATGGCAAAGGCGGCGCGTATTTTGCGGGGGACAGCCAGATAGATTATGTCGAATTTCACATGGTCAATTTCGCGTACAACCAAGGCGCAGCTAAAGAAAATAACCCAAACCCAGAGGATTGCGATGAGTTCCAGCGTCCAGCCAAGGGGGGCTATTGTGCCGAGCCATGGCCAATAATCAGCCAAGTTGAAATGCGCGATAATCTTGGGGAAATAACGTGATGCGATCTGAATGAGGAATGTAAAAAAGATCGCCGCCAATAACGCGGCGGCGATCCCATCTGCTATCCGGGAGACCCACTTGATAATGTTTTTCATCGTAGATCCCCCGTGTTTAGATTGACGGCTTAGTTGCCCAGAGCGTTGATCGCCTCAAGCACACCTTCTGGCCAGCTTGCGGCAAATTCTGAACCAACATACTGGGCCTGAACATGCGCGCGGAAGGCCGCAACGTCGGGTGAGTAGATTTCAACGCCATTTTCTTCGATGAAAGCCGCAAGTGAGGCTTCTTTTTCCAGCTGACGCATACGACCAACCGCAGCAGCAGCATCGGCTGCGCTTTGTACTGTCAGCTGCTGTTCGGGTGTCAGGCTGTTGAAGAGTTCGTTGGAAATGGCGATGTAGTTCAAGTCAACCAGATGCGAGGTCAGTGCGATCTGGCACGTCACCTCATAGAATTTCGCGTCCACAACGGTGGGCAGTGGATTGTCTTGGCCATCGACTGCGCCGGTTGAAAGTGCGGTATAAACTTCGGAAAATGCCATTGGTGTTGGTGCCGCACCAAGTGCTGCGCCTAAGAACTGCCAAGCATCTGTGCCCGGCATACGCAGGTTAACACCGGCCAGATCGGCGGGTGTTTGAACGTCAAGCTCATCGCGGCACTGGCGCAGGTTTACGTGGCGACGGCCCAGATACATGACGGCAAGTAGGCGAACGCCAAGCTCGTCTTGAACTTTCTGCTTAAAGGGGTCCATCAGCGGGTTGTTGAAAACGCGCACCTGATGCACGGCATCTTGGTGGACATAGCCGGTTGCGAAAATTGAAAACTCGGGGAAGAACTGTGCCAATTCCTGCGCCGAGGTGATCGCCATCTCAAGGTTGCCACGGCTGATCGCCTCAAGCTCGGTACCCTGATCAAACAGCGTAGCATTGTAAGATGGCTCGTACGAGGCGAAGCCGGACACTGCGGGACCAAAGACTTCTGCCATCGCGACCGAGCGCTGGTCTGTTTCAGAACCGGAATACGATAGACGAAGCTGAACGGGGTCAGTCTGCGCAAAAGCCAAGCTGCTCGCAAGCGTGCCAGCAGTGATCATGGATGCCATCGCGATACGACGGGTCAATTTCAAAGTCATAAGTTGTCCTCCCAGACGTTGGAGCGGCCCATCTGGCCCGCACATGGTTGTGTTTTAGTTCCAACCCTGATTTTTCGCAATATATTTTTAATAATGTATGATATTTTGCGTTTAATCTGGGCTTTTTAAGCAATTATGTGACCTCTAAGTCAAGTCGAACGGTTTCTTCGGTCTCGGCTGCGCGCTGAATCGCCTCGATCACGCGCAGGTTTTGCAGACCGTCTTCACCGGAGATCAGCGGTGCCGCCTCTTGGCGAATGACTGACATAAAATGATTGATCTGATTGATGAGCGGATCGGAGGATGGGCGGGCCGAAACCGTCGCGGATATCGGGTTCCACCAACTTTGCTCGCCGTCATGCTGCCAGAGCCTCATATCCGGAATTGACAATGCCCCCTTGGACCCCCCAATCCAAATGGCGGATTCGCCTGTACTTGGATAGATAGGGTTTTCGCTTGCTGTAAGTTCCCAGCTCCACGGGGAAACAATGCTGTCAGATACCGAGATTGTGCACAGCGTGCCCTGTTCAAATTTTAGCACCGCGGCCGCCAGATCTTCATTATCATATCCGCGCCGCGCGGGCGCCATTTGCGCCTGAACGGAAACCACATTGCCCAAAAATGAACGCAGAATGTCGATATCATGCACGAGGTTGACCGAAATCGGGCCGGCCCCCTTTTGCTTGCGCCACGGGGCGATTTCGAAATAGTCGTCTGGCTTGTAAAACCAACAGGTCACGTGGGCGGCGCGCAGATCTCCAAGTTTGCCCGCATTTATTATTTCGGACGCGGCCTGAATAAGCGGATTATAGCGGCGGTGATGCCCAACCAGCACAGGCACATTTGCCCGTTTGGCAGCCTTGATTAAGCCTCTGGCTTCATCAACATTTGTGCCAAGTGGCTTCTCAATCAACACCGGCACACCCCGGTTCACGCAGTCCAACCCACCACAAACATGCATCGGCGTTGGGGTTGACAGGATAACGCCATCAACGTCGATCGCGTCGAACATTTCATTTAGAGATGCAAAGACTGGGGCCGCGATGCCTTGAATTGGATTAGGCTCAACCACGGCTGCGAGTATTGCCTCATCTACGCGTTTGATCGCTTCGATATGCCGAAACCCAATGAGCCCGGCGCCGACGACGGCAAGTTTAATTGGTGACCGCATCCCACTCTCCTGAAATTCCAATGCAAACTAGCATGGCTTCAGAGAATCGCAATATCATATGATATTTTATACTTTCTATGGTTTTTTGTAGTATTGAGGAATGTCAGACGATTGTTATATAATATGGTATAATTTGAGTGATGAGGCAAACATGACGCAAGGTTCAACCACCGTCGGCGCCAGCACATATGAGCGTATCAAGCATGATATTATCTTTGGTGAACTTGCACCGGGCAGCAAGCTAAAGCTTGAAGGCCTGCGCGATCGCTATGACGCCAGCGTTTCAACTTTGCGCGAAACCTTGAACCGCCTTGCAAGTGATGGCTTTGTTTTGGCGGCCGAACAACGTGGTTTCTTCGTGCGCCCTGTCTCGCGCGAAGATCTTATTGAAATTGCGGAATTGCGGATACTGTTGGAGTGCTCGGCGCTTCAACAATCAATCACAAATGGTGATGCGGATTGGGAGGGGAACCTCGTTGCCGCGCATCACAAGCTTAACATTCTGGAACAAAAGCGGTTGGCGGGCGATCATTCCCAGAAAGAGCTGTGGAAGCGGTATGACTGGGAATTCCATCAAGCCATGATCCGCGCGTGTAATTCGCAAAACCTATTGGCGCTGCACAATACGATATTTGATAAATACCTGAGATATCAGATGCTTGTCCTGACGTATCGCGGTGAAATAGCAGCCGTGGAACATCGCAAAATGTTCGAGGCAGCATTGGCACGAGACGTTAGTTTGGCGCAGGAACTTCTGGAAACCCACATCCGGAAGGGCCTAGAACATACGCTTGAGGCGATGCGCATATCCTAGCGGCAGTTGGGCTGCGCGTTTATGCCTGGCCCCAGTGACTCCCCCCCTAGCGCTGGTCCAAACGCGTATATGGTTCGCCCAAAAGCAGAGGGCGCATCGTTCTAAAGCAATTTGCTTTTGGACAAAAATTGCACCATTCCTTTTGCATGTCATTCACATTGCGCCAACTTCATTATTTCGTTGCTGTGGCCGAGCATGGGTCGGTTACGCTGGCGGCGCATGCGT
>Ga0102812_10001804_pt1 | contig 14622 bp, 11 predicted proteins | sample ColrivemetaGS713_FD_79334 | JGI IMG/M metagenome (GOLD analysis project Ga0102812, IMG submission 79334) | Estuarine microbial communities from the Columbia River estuary - Flood tide ETM metaG S.713 | ecosystem: Environmental > Aquatic > Marine > Intertidal zone > Estuary | place: USA... | reverse complement strand
GATGAGGACCGTGATTTTATCCTCAGCAATGCCAATGCCCTGCTGGACCTGGAGCGCCTGCTTACCAGGGACGACATTATCGCGGAGCGGGTTGGCGTCCGGCCGCTGGCCATCAAGGGGGAGGGGGGCATTGCCGACTGGGTGCAGCTGTCGCGCAAACATGTGATCGAGGTCGATGAGGCAAATCGGCACCTGACCATCTTTGGCGGCAAGCTCACCGATTGCCTTAATGTGGGTGACGAGGTCGCGCAGTGGGTGCAGCGCCTGGGGGTGACCGTGCCGGCGCCGGATACACACTGGTATGGCGAGCCCGGCGCCAGTTTGCGCGCCGAGTTCATGTTGCAGGCCAAACTGATGGACCTCGATACCCTGACCCACCCCAGTTCCTCCGAGCCCCTGTCCGAACGCTTCTGGCGCCGCTATGGGGAGAGCGCTTTTGGCTTGTTGGAAAGTATTCGCGAGGATGCAAGCCGCGCCGAGTTGCTAATTGAAAAGGCCGAGTACACCCGTTGTGAAATCGAGCTGGCTGCGCGCCGGGAGATGATTATCAAGCTGGAGGATTTTATGCGCCGGCGCTCCAAGATCGAACAGGTGATCCGCCGCGAAGACATAAAAAAAGCGCCGGGTCTGCGTGAAGCCTGTGAGATTCTGTTCGGGGACGATGCCCAGTTGCGCCTGCAGGAGTACCTGGACAGCTGATCCATCCAATTCAATTATCAGATTGATAGGGCTATGCTTGGCACTCGATAAGCCCAAGGATGCCACCCCTTTGAAGTTGCGCCCCATGGATCCCTCCCGTTACCCAGCCTTTGAGCGCTATTCCATTGGCGAGTACGCGCAAAGCAATATCGATTCAGGTCGCTGGCCGGCCACTGATGCGCTGGAGAAATCCGAGCAGGCTTATCGTGAGCTGCTTCCGGAAGGGCTGGATACGAAAGACCACTCAATTCTTGAGCTGATAGCCGATGAGCTGGCGGTCGGCGTGTTGTGGATCCACGCAGATCGCGAGTCCGCGATCCCCTCTGCCTATATTTATGATATCGAAATCGAAGCACAGTATCGGGGCAAGGGTTATGGCAAGCAGGCGATGCTCGCGCTGGAGCGTTGGTGCCTGCAGCAGGGCCTGAAGCGGATCGGCCTGAACGTGTTTGCGTTCAACAAGGCAGCCATTGGGCTGTATGAGAGCCTGGGTTTCCAGATTACTAATTTCCAGATGAAAAAAGACCTGTAGCGGTGGCACATCATCTGATGATTGCCTTAAGAGGACCAGAACAATGAAGCCATGCATAAAATCTTTAAAGCTGTTGGCGGGGTTTTTGCTGGCAGGTATCGCTGCCACTGTGGCTGGCAGCGAAGTGCCCGGGTTCTTCCCCTCGGCGCGCCACCCCGGTTTCCCGTTTTCAGAGGCGGTTGCCCATGGCGGCATGCTCTACCTGTCAGGGGATATTGGTACTGGTGCTGATGGCAAGCTGGTGGCAGGTGGTATTGGCCCCGAAACCAGGCAGGTCATGGAGAATATCAAGGCGACTCTGGCCCGCCATCAACTGGGCATGGGCGACATTGTGAAGTGCACGGTATTTTTGGCCGATATTGCCGACTGGCCCGGGTTCAATACCGTGTATGCCGGGTATTTCGACCCGGGTCGCTATCCCGCACGCAGCGCACTGGCTGCTGCCGGCCTGGCGCTCGGTGCGAAAGTCGAGGTGGAGTGCATGGCGGCAATGCGATAACACTCCACGAAAATATCCGCTGCTTTTTCACCCCTTACCGGAGACAGATCATGAACGCCTTCCGTATTCTTCTGCTGGTGCTGTTTGCCAGCATTCTCGGCTACACAATAGTGGTCGTTGCTAATCACGGCTTCGGCCTGCTGTCGGTCTTTTTTGGCGATATACGCCAGATGGGCTGGCCCGGTCAGTTCAACGTGGATTTCACCAGTTTCCTGGTCCTTTCCGCATTGTGGCTGGCCTGGCGCCACCAGTTCTCCGGCCTGGGATGTGTACTGGCGGCGTTTGGGTTTTTTGGAGGCGGGCTGTTCTTGTCTCTTTACCTGCTAATCGCCAGCTTCACTGCCCAAGGAGACGTGAACGTGTTGCTGCTGGGGAAGGCGCGGGCTGCCAGCTGAGTCTGCCTCGCTTATCTTCGGTCGGGTTCTATCCAGCGGTCCCGAACGGGGAAGTGTTTCTCAGTCGCTCCCGGAGTGCCGGACCAACGTATTCGCTTGGTGAGAAACACTTCCCCGTCCGGGGCCTCAGTATGAATGTTCTTGTCCCATGCAGCGTTGGAGCGTTTCAATCCAAGGTTCTGGGTGACGGTGGGCTTTTCACCAAGCGAATCACGTGGAGTGACTGAAAAGCCCACCGTGGCCCGGAGCCGGCTTGCCAAAACGAAACCCAAAAAAACCAGCGCAACTCAGAACTGCGGCTTACCACCATGCACACCCAGGTAGTGTGAGCTGAGGCTGGGTTTTTCAGTGAGCACCTCGTTAATCTCGAACACGCGCTCGTAACGGGTATCCTTGATCAGCCAGCGCCCGTCCACCTTCAAATAGCGGTCCCAGTAGATAGCCGTGCCAAAGGTCCTGGCATTGTGGTTGAGGATCCACATATTGTCTTCCAGGTACCACATGGCGGTGGCCTCGGTGGTGCTGAGCATCTGATTTCCGGGTGGTGCGCGTTGTGCTGGCCCACCGCCTCGGAACTGAAGGCCATGCCGATGTTCTGCACGTAGTCCTGCTTGCCCTGGATTTTCCATTCATAGCTACCGCCCTTGAAGTTCACGCTGACATCATCGTGAAACAGGGTGGCCAACTCCTCCAGGTTGGCGGTATCCACGCAGCGAAAGTAGGCGTATTTGAGCTGGCGAATCGCCTCCATGTCCATCAATCGCTGGATATCGGCGCGCAATTCCTCGACACCGCCCGATGACGCCTCCAGAGGCAGGCCGGGCTTGATGCCCAGGTTCGCTTTATTCAGTACCTGTCGTTGTTCGCTCATGCCGCTTGCTCGCTCGATAATGTGGTTTATACAGTCTGTTGTCCGTGCCGGGGTCTTTCACTGTGACATCTTCACAGACCGGGGTCTCAGGATTGTACCTACTGCCGGCTTCCACTAAAATGCGCGCCCTTTCCTCTCGTCGCATAACAACAAGCTCCTCGCCGATTGGTCCATCTATTTGAGCCGCTATTTCGCCTCAGGGCGTTGAATAACGACCATTGCCTGTTGAGAGTGCGCCATGTTTGAGTTTCACCCCCGCAAAGTTGCCACTGTAAAGAATGATGTACTGTCGGGCCTGACCGTTGCCCTTGCACTGGTGCCCGAGGCGGTGGCCTTTGCCTTCGTGGCCGGTGTTGATCCCCTGGTTGGGCTGTATGCGGCATTTATGGTGGGTCTGATCACCGCCTGCATTGGTGGCCGCCCCGGTATGATTTCCGGCGCTACCGGTGCCCTGGCGGTGGTGATGGTTACCCTGGTGGCCGACCACGGGGTGGAATACCTGTTCGCCACCGTGGTGCTGATGGGAATTTTGCAGATCGCCGCCGGTATCACCAAACTGGGCAAGTTTATACGGATGGTGCCGCACCCGGTAATGCTGGGTTTTGTTAACGGCCTGGCTATTGTGATCTTCCTTGCCCAGCTCAACCAGTTCGGTGTGGACGGTGCCCCGGGTTGGCTCGATGGCACGTTCATGGAAGGCTCTATCCTGGATGTGGCCTGGCTGGAGGGTTCACAACTGTACATGTTGCTGGGCCTGGTCGCGGTAACCATGCTGATCATTCAAGTCCTGCCGAGTTTCACTACCGCCGTGCCATCATCACTGGTGGCCATTCTCACGGTGAGCCTGCTGGTATTCGGCCTCGACCTGGATACCCGGGTGGTAGGGGACATCGCTTCGATCGCGGGCGGCTTGCCCTCGTTCCATATTCCCACGGTGCCGTTCAATTTTGAGACGCTCTCCATTATCTTTCCCTATGCAGTGGTGTTGGCCGCGATCGGCCTGATCGAATCACTACTCACCCTGCGCCTGGTGGATGAAATCACCGAAAGCCGTGGTCACGGTAATCGCGAGTGCGTGGCCCAGGGTATTGCCAACACCACTACTGGCCTGTTCGGCGGTATGGGGGGTTGCGCCATGATCGGGCAGAGCATGATCAATGTGAATTCAGGAGGTCGCGGCCGCCTGTCGGGTATTACTGCAGCGCTGTGCCTGTTGCTGTTCATCCTGGTGGCTTCGCCCCTGATCGAGCAGATTCCCCTGGCCGCGCTGGTGGGCGTGATGTTCATCGTGGTGATCGGTACCTTTGAGTGGAGTAGCTTCCGGGTGCTTGGCAAGGTGCCTCGCATGGATGCGCTGGTGCTGGTGCTGGTGTCGGCAGTCACCGTGGCCACCGACCTGGCGATGGCAGTGGTAGTGGGGGTGATTGTGTCTGCCCTGGTATTTGCCTGGGAGCACGCCAAGTACATTCGCATCGAGGCGCGCGAGGATCACAAGGGTTCTACCGTTTACGCGGTAACCGGCCCACTGTTCTTTGGATCTGTTGCTTCTTTCCTGGACCGTTTTGATCCGCAGCAGGACAACGACGATGTGGTGATTGATTTCGCCCGCTCGCGAGTGGCGGATCACTCGGGCCTGGAGGCAATCGATACCCTGGCAGACCGCTACCTGAGTGCGGGCAAGACCCTGCACCTGGTGCACCTGAGCGATGAATGCCGGCGTCTGCTGCGCCGGGCTGGCAGCATGGTCGAGGTCAATGTAATTGAGGATCCCCGGTACTTCGTGGCAGACGACGCGCTGGGTTAAGACTTGCCGTTCAGGTTGCGCTCTACCGCATCCAGGAAGCCGTACATATCCACGACCTTCTCCGAGTCCGGGTCGAGGGTCTTGCCCTTCAGGTCGCCGGTGATAATACCCTCGGCCACGGTATCGATCAGCGCCTGCTTCAGGCCGCTCGAATAGGCAGCCAGCACCTCGTTGCTCTCTCTCAGGGCCAGGGTCTCGAGCGCATTGGCCAGCGCATAAATCAATGCCGAGGAATTGAAGTGGGCTTCCCGGCCGTCTGTTTCCAGGTACTTCAGGTACAGGTCATGGGCGGTGCCGTGGGGCGCCTCGTACAGCATGGTGCCGTCTTTACTTTCAATAATTGAGCTGGCGGTCGCCAGGCTGCCTCCCAGGGCCGCGGATATATCGGAAAAAATGTCACCATCCAGGTTCTGCGCAGGGTACAGGGCATTCCTGGGGGGGTCGGTGATCATTTTTTTCAACTGGCTGGAGGGGCGCATGATCATGAAGGAGGGTGGTTGGGTGCCGGTTTTCGCCAGTGCGTGACGCGTGTCGGTGATAGCGGTGCTGAACACCTCGTCGTATTCCATATATTCGCGCTTCAGGCCGAAATACACTTCCTTGCCCTTGCTGGAGGCGTCGCGAAAGACCTGGCTGACCCAGTCGGTGATCGCCTGCAGATCGTTTGACATCAACAGTACCGGGTCATTTTTCTTTACCCTGCGGGCGTGCTTTTCTTCCCCGTCGAGAATCACCTTGAGAATACCGTCCTCTTCCATGGGCATATTGAAGCTGCCGTACTGATCACCGCCCCCGGCACTCATCCGCGACAGTGACACATGGTGTTTGCGGGTCGGGATACCGAAGCGCTTCAATTCCCCCACGAGCTTATACAGCTTCCGGCCAGAGGTGTTGTCCGGTACGCCCCACAGCGCCCTCTCGGGCGGGTTGGACACAATGCGGGCGGCCTGGGCGTCGATCAGTTCGTAGTGATAGCTCAGGCCCTGTTCGGCGAGGCGGTCCTTGTAGTGGTTGTGATAAACCTCTTCGATGGCGATTCGCATCACCCCGTCATAGCCCGGAATCACTGTGTCCTTGAGCCCGAGGTAGACATCGCGTTTTTCATCCAGGGCGCGCTGGAAAAATTCATGGGCCCAGGCGCGGACATCATCAATATCGTTAGTGGCCAGCAGCCAGGGATCGCCTTTTTTGACGTTGCGGCGGTGTAACTCCACCGGGTCACCGCTGCTGCCCACGAATACCAGCTTGACCACGCCGGTGGTGCGGGACAGTTCGCTGTGGCTGTGCTTGATGCCGCCGCGCTCCATGGTCATCACTTCGATATCGCGGCCTATCCAGTCGGGCTGGATCACCTGCAGGTTGCGGAACTGGATATCCTCGCGGGTAATATTGCCGCCGATACCCTTGCGGATTGCCCCGTTGGGGGACTTGGTCGCCAGTTTGTCCAGCTCGGATTCCTTGATGGAGGGATGTTTGGCCAGCAGCTCATCCAGTTGCTGGCGATTGACGGTCATGCCGGCGTTTTTGACGCCCACGCCGTATTTTTTCAGCGCCTCGATGGCATCGTTCACCGCCTGGCCGTTGCTGACGAGGCGGTTTTCAGCGGTCAGGTCCACTTCCACCAGCTGGATATCCAGTCGCGTGGTAACAAATTTTTCCAGGATCTTTTCAAAGGCGATCTGGGCCATCTCATCGCCATGCAGGACCACCAGCGGCTTTTCTACGTGAATTTTGCTTTGCATTCCATCTCCAGAGGCGGGCACAGGGTTTCAGGGGCGGCGTGAAAGGCCAAAGCCAGCCGAGCCAACCTGAAAATATTAGAAGATATGCGTTATCAGCTGATTTTGAAAGTCCGACTTTGGTCTGATCGCCTGGCGAAGAGAGTACCGGGTGCTAACGGCGTTTGTGATTTTCTGACGTGCGGATCACCAGCTCGCCGATTACCAGGGTTACCAGCACACCCGCCAGCACCGGCCACTGGGTGCCTTCCCCGGGGACGTAGATAAACAATACGATGGACAGTGCCAGCACCCCGAAACAGGTCCAGGCCAGGGTCCTGGCCATGCCCAGCCCACCGGGCACCTTATAGGGGCGGTGGTGATCGGGGTCTATCAGGCGCATTTTGACAAATGCCAGCAGCATGCCCTGGTAGGGCAGCAGGAATATGACAGCGCTGAAGGCAAACAGTGACCAGAACAGATCCTCATTGGAGCCAGCCATCAGGCCGTAGAGCACCAGTAATATCGTGCTGACGATACCCATCAGCACCGCGGCGCCGACCGGCGTGCCGAGTTTTTTGCTTTCAATGGCGAAGATACGCGGCAGTTCGCCCTCCATTGCCGCCTCTGCGGCCGCCCGGTTACAACCCAGTGCCCAGGTTACGCCATTGGAAAAAAACGTGTACAGGGCGCCGACACCAAGAACTAGCACCACGATATTCCCGGCCGGCGAACCACCAAAGAACAGATGCAGGGTGTCGATCAGGCCTTCCACCAGGTTGATGTCTCCGGCCGGGATGGCCGCAAGTACTGCGATGGTGCCCAGCAGGTACAGTACCAGAATGATGACGCCGGAAATCAGGATCGCGCGTGGCACGTCGCGGGCTGGATTCTTCATTTCCTTACTACCGGCACTGACCAGTTCGAAGCCCAGCATCCCGTAAATAATGGCGGGTATGTATTGCAGGCTGTCGCCCCAGTCCGGCTTTAATGTTTCCAGGGTCAGCGGGTTGGCCATGCCGTTGACACCGATGTGTATGTAAGCGCCGATGATGATGGCAAGAAAGATGAGGACCTTGAAAATCGCACCCAGGTTGGGGATCCATTTACCTACATCCAGGGTGATAACGTTGACCACTACTGCCAGCCAGGTAAGCGCGATACCGATAGCGATCTGTCCAGCCAACGAAAGCTCGGGGTAAAACATCTGCTTGAAGACGCCCGCGAACAGGATGAATATCGCCGGAATCCACACGGCGGTATTGACCCAGTAGCACCAGGTTGCCCTGGAGGCCCAGCGGCCACCGAAGCTGTCGCGAATCCACGCATAGATGCCGCCCTGCTCCGGATAAGCACAGCCCATTTCGGCACAGATCAATGCAAACGGGATGAAAAATATGATCCCCAGGAATACCCACCAGAACACACTGGGCGCCCCCACCGATGCCGCCGCGGTGAGCGTGTCGAGCAACAGGATAGCGGATACCGTGAACAGCACCATATCGCGCTGCCGCAGGGTTTTAATGTGATGGACTGTCTCGGTCATTGTCTGCCCACTCCAGGGGAGCTTGTTTTTATTGTGTGACAACCTGAGGGCATCGCCAAAGGGCTGACAGCAGCAGGGACTATAGCAGACGAAGGGCCCGACTCAATCACCGGGCCCCGGCGTTATCGCGGGCTCAGGCGACACCGTAGTGGCTGGCGGTCTGGTCCAGCGCCTGCCCCAGCTTTTCTATCAGGATATCGATCTCCGCAGTAGTGCAGATCAGCGGTGGCGCCATGATCATGGCATCCCCCGTCTGCCGCACCATGAGGCCACCGGCGTTGGCCGTGTCACGACAGAACACCGAGCCTTCGGAGTTCGGTGCAAGGCGTTCCCGGGAGCCCTTGTCCTTGACCAGCTCGATCGCTGCGAACATGCCACGACCGCGCACTTCGCCCACAATCGGATGATCGGCCAGCTCTCGCAGGCGGCGCTGGAAGTAGGGTGCAATATCCCTTGCGGCGGTCTCGATAATATTGCTCTCGCGCAGGATCCGCACGGTCTCCAGGCCAGCGGCACAGGCGACCGGGTGTCCGGAGTAGGTCAGGCCATGAGTGAACTCACCATCGTGGGCCAGCAACGCGTTGGCAATCTTGTCGCCCACCATGACGCCACCCAGCGGGATATAGCCGTTGGTGACACCTTTGGCGAAAGTCAGCAGGTCGGGTTCCAGGTCATAGGTCTCACAGCCAAACCAGTTGCCGGTGCGGCCGAACCCGCAAATGACTTCATCCATGACCAGCAGAATGTCCCGCTCCTGGCAGATACGCTTGATCTCGGGCCAGTAGCTGTCGGGGGGTATGATCACCCCGCCGGCGCCCTGTATGGGCTCGGCGATAAACGCCGCAACATTGTCCTGACCCAATTCATCGATCTTGGCTTCCAGCTCTCGCGCGACACGAATGCCGAAATCATCAGGACTATCGTCGCCACCCTCTGCAAACCAGTGTGGCTGGTTGATATGGTGTATGTAGTCCAGGCCATTGATCTGGGCGTGCATGGCGCTCATGCCACCCAGTGAGGCTGCCGCGATCGTAGAGCCGTGGTAGGCGTTGTGGCGGCTGATAATACATTTCTTTTCGGGCTTGCCGAGTACCCCGTAGTAGCGCTGGATAAGCCGGATATTGGTGTCGTTCGCCTCAGAGCCGGAGTTGGTAAAAAATACGTGGTTGAACTGCGGTGGAGTGATCTCGACCAGGGCGCTGGCCAGCTCCACCGCGGGCTGATTGGAGCATTTGAAGAAATTGTTGTAGAAAGGCAGCTCCTGCAACTGGGCGTAGATGGCTTCCTTGATGGACTGCTGGCTGTAACCCAGGTTGCAGCACCACAGCCCGGACATGCCGTCGAGCATCTGGTGCCCGTCGGTGTCATAGATATAGATATGCTCCGCCCTGGAGACAATGCGTCCGCCCTTTTTGCTGTAGTCCTTCAGGTCGGTGAAGGGATGGAGATGATGCGCCTGGTCAAGCTGTTGCAGGCGTTGGGTATTGGCTTTGGTGTTCATTGGCTTGTCTCTTGTCATGTCAGCGAGCGGGTTGCACAGTTAAGCTACCCTTGAGAGTTATAGCCCTTGTGTGCTCGGCAGCGTCTAATAGTGTGGCATAGTCGCCCTATAAGGGAATTACCCCTAAAGTGGTGGTTTGAATCCAATCCAAGCAGGAAAACTGGCCATGGCCGACAATAACGAAATTTTGCAGGCTTTTTTGTCCAGGCACCCGGATATCGAGATATTCGAGGTCATCCTGCCGGACGTCTGTGGCGGCCTGCGGGGGAAGTGGCTCACCCGCGACAAGATTCACAAGGTCATGGCTGGCGAATTGAAAATACCGCTCAGTTCAATTGCCTTCGACGTCTGGGGTCGCGATGCCGAGGTCCTGGTATTCGAAACCGGTGACGGGGATGGCTTTTGCGAGGCCGATATCAGGACACTGGCTATTGTTCCCTGGTCTGATCGCCCCACCGCCCAGGTGGTGATCTCGATGCGCGAAGTCAACGGCGAGCCATGTGCCTACGACACCCGATTCATACTGAAATCGCTGATGGACCGTTTTGCAGCACTGGGTCTGACGCCCGTGGTGGCCACCGAGATGGAATTTCACCTGCTGCGCAATGAAGTGGACGAGCAGGGCCAGCCCGTACACACCCAGAGAGATTGTGTCGGTGGTCGGTTGGCTGCCGGCCAGACCTACAGCCTTGATGCGATGGCAGAGATGTCGGCACTGATGCATGACATTCGCGATGCCTGTAATGCCCAGAACCTGCCGATTGATACGCTGATCAAGGAGTCTGGCCCCTCCCAATACGAAATCAATCTCTATCACTGCCCCGACGCCTTGTTGGCCGCCGACCAGGCAATGATGTTGCAGCGGGTCATAAAGGCCATTGCCCGCAAGCACGGTTTGCGGGCAACGTTCATGGCCAAGCCATTCGGGCAGCTCGCGGGAAATGGCATGCACGTGCATTGCAGTGTGCTGGACAGCCAGGGAAACAACGCCTTTGACGATGGCAGCGGGAAAGGCAGCGATTTATTGCGCCAGGCCGTGGCGGGTTGCCTGGACAGCATGGCAGACAGCATGTTGCTGTTCGCACCCAACCTGAATTCCTACCGCCGATTCCAGCGCGACACTTATGCACCGCTTGCTCCGTGCTGGGGTTACGAGAACCGGACCGTATCGGTGCGCATTCCAGCTGATGCTCCACATGCGACCCGGATCGAGCACCGGGTGGCAGGTGCCGACGGCAACCCCTATCTGGTGGTAGCGGCTATTCTCGCCGGCATGTTGCATGGTTTGGAAAATAAATTACAGGCGCCGCCGCCGATAACCGGTAATGCCTACGAGTTACTTGAGCCTAGCCTTCCCCGTTACTGGCCCGATGCCCTGGCCCGCTTCGAAAAATCGCAGTTTATTGCCGACAATTTTGGCAAGGCCTTCCGCAACGTCTACTCGGTATTGAAGCAGCAGGAGATGGACGATTTCGACTGCCAGGTCACTCCGCTGGAGTACGACGCCTGCCTGTAGGGCCGGATTTATTCGGCCCTAAGAAAAAGGCGCCATGCAGGCGCCTTCCGGTATTCCCTGAAAACTGATCAAGCCCAGCTATACCCGGTTCGCAGCCCGAAGGTGCGCGGACGGCGCGGGCCAAAGAAGCCATTGGGCTCCTTGCCACCGAGGTTGTTCTGGCCGTCCCAGGTAAACTCATCGGTGAGGTTTTCCACGTAGCCTTCCACGAACCAGTTATTGTTCGAGGTATAACCTACCCGCAGGGCCATTTCCTGGTAAGCGTCTATCTTGGTCTCGTTCAGGTCTTCCCAGCCACCGCCGCGTTCGGATTCCCAGATCATCTCGAAGTTACCGGTGATGGCGCCGCCATCGACGGGATAGTTGGCGTTCAACACAAAGGAGCCTGAGAATTCAGGTGCCCAGAATATGCTGCTGCCCTCACAGCCATTGGGATCGGGCAGTCCACAGGCGTCCTGAATATCAGTGGCATCGCTGTTGAGGTAACCCATGGACAGGTAGCCAGTAAAATATTCACCCAACGCCGCTGTCAGGGCACCTTCCAGTCCCCAGGCCTCGATCTGGCCCACGTTGGCTATCTTGGAAGCACCGCTGTCAGTGGTCACCGTAATCTGGAAGTCGGTGTAGTCATAGTAATAGGCGGTCAGGTCGAAATTGGCACCGCCGTCGAACAGGGTGTCCTTGTAGCCGATCTCATAGGAGTCGACTTCTTCGGGCTCAACATCGTCGGGGAGGAAGCCGTCGCCTTTCATGATGTCGGTTTCCCCAAGCGGTGAGTCTCCCGCAGGGTTATCGGTAAGCGAAAAAGTACCGAATCCGCCAGACTTGAAGCCTTTGGTATAACTGCCGAAGACCAGTGCGGTGTCAGTCGGGGTCCACTTTGCGATGATCCGGGGAGTCCAGTCATTCCAGGACTTGGTGTCCTCAAGTGGCTCAGCGGTCGAGTAGCCAAAGGCCCAGTAGGGGCCAAGCTCGCTTTCCGGGGTGGGCACGTAAGTCTGGAACTGCTTTTCATCGTCGGTGTAGCGCACGCCACCTTCCAGCTGCAGGGTTTCGGTGAGCTGGTAGGCCAGGCTCAGGTAGACGCCCCAGCCTTCATACTTGCCCTTGATCCGGGCTGTCTCTTCCAGCAGGCCATTGGCGCTGGGAGTGAACTCGGATCCGTAGTAGTTGTACAGATCCTGGCAGCCACTGAAGGTCATGCCCGAATTGTAGTAGTAGCCGTAGTACTGGCAGAAGAAGTCCTCTTCACCGGCAAAGCGGTAGTCGGTAGTGATATTTTCCTTGTAGTAGGAGGCACCGGTATACCATGACAGCGGGCCGTCGGTAGTCGAGGTCAGGCGCAGTTCCTGCTGGGTGTAATCGCCATTCTGGTCCTGGCGGTAGGTTTCCAGGTTCAGGGCGGTACCGTCGTAGTCTTCATTGTAGTAGTAAGCGTGGTCTTTATAGCCGGTATTGGAGGTCAGGGTGGCAAAGCCCAGATCATAGTCGATACGCAGTCCCAGGGTCGTGATGTCGGCGTTGTCGTCATCGCCGCCGGAGCGGTCCACATCCACATCCTCGTTGGACCCCTTTACGTCGATGGGGCCCAGCGCTGCTTCCAGTGTGTCACAGACGTCACCCTTGGTCACTGCGCGGTAAACGCTGCCGGACTGGTTGCGGTTCTCGTACTCGGCAGTGGCATAGACGCTGAGCTTGTCGGTCTCCGCGGTGCCCGACCAGCGCAGTCCCCAGTTGTTGTGCTTGATCAGGTCATCCGACGGGTAGTAGTTATCGACGAAGCCGTCTTCATGGGAGTAATAGCCGGCCAGGCGGGTAGCGAATGTGTCGCCCAATGGGATATTGATAGCGCCTTCGGTGCGGGCGATGTCGCGCTCACCCACCTGGGCCTGGATATAACCGTCGTTGCTACCGATCTCGGCCCGGCGGGTGTGTACGCTGAAGGCGCCGCCGATGGAGTTGCGTCCAAACAGGAAGCCCTGTGGGCCGCGCAGTACTTCGGCCCGCTCCAGGTCATACAGGGTGGTTACGGCGGAGCCGTTGCGCCCTTCATACAGGTCATTCTTGAAAAAGGCTGCGGAGGGGTCCAGGCCTATCCCGAAATCCTGGGTGCGAATACCTCGCACGCTGATGGCGTCGATAAAGCTGTCCTGGCTGTTGCCGCTGACACCTGGTGCAAAGCTCACCAGGTCCTTGACGCTGTGCAGGTTGGCCTCGTTGATAAAGTCGCCCGACAGGGCCGTGATCGCAAGTGGCACGTCCTGCACAGACTCGGTGCGTTTGGTGGCGGTGACGAACACTTCTTCCAGGGTCTGGGCGTAAGCGGGTGCCGCGATCGCTGAGGCGATAAGTGCCGCGGATACGGCGCCTGCCATACGGCCTCTCGGGCTGGGCAGTGGAGCGAATTGAAGCTTGGAGCGGGTAGTACTGACCATAGTATCCTCGGATTCTAGATTCTTATTACTCTATGTATGCCGTGGCCGTACTGGTTATTTATACCGCACACCACATCTCACGACGTAGCGTGAGAATCAAATTAACGATAGGGAAACTAGCCAATAGCCCCGGCCATAGCTATACCCCTATGGGGTAGTACTGCCATACACCGGCAGTGACTAGATTCTTATCCCGGCGTTCTCCAATGCTTTTACCATGGGCTGGAGTTGAGTTTCATACCGCCGCCAACGGCCTATGGAGCGGGTGTGGGCGGGCTCGCGAACCTGCACCGCACTGGCGGTGGCCACAGCCCCATCGTGCTGGTGAAAATCCAGGCAGGCGTCTTCCCAGGGTAATTCAAGGTAGTCCAGCAGCGCGCGGGCGTTTGGCTCGAGGTTGCGCGCGGTGTCCTCGTAGCTGATATCGTAAAAACGTCCAGGGAAGCGTTGCCGCCACACCGCCATCATCTTGCGATACCGGGCATGGTGCCTGGCCATTTCCAGCTGGTCATAGGAGTGCAGGTAGGCGTCGGCAAACAGTTGTTTAAAGCTGGCAAAGCAGGCGTCCATGGGGTCGCGCACCAGGTGGACGATCTTCGCGTTAGGCAGGGCTTTCAGGATCAGCGGGATCATCAGGAAGTTTTGTGGCAATTTATCCACGTAACGGGGTGTCACGCCACGCATCTTGCTGGTGGTCTGCAGGTACATGCCGGCGATTTTGGCCGGATCGAGCTCCTGCGCGGCACTGAACAGCTCGGCCGAGAAACGCCGGGGATCGCGATAATTGCTGAGGCGACGCAAGGCCAGGCCGAATTGCTGCAATTCACCGGCGGAACTGACCTGGGAGTGGCTGGTGATGATGCGTTCCACCAGGGTGGTACCGGTGCGGGGTTGACCCAAAACAAATATTGGGGAGGCGTCGGGGTTGCCATCGGCAATGCTATCAAACCAGGCCGGGGTGTAATGTGATTCCAGATAGTCAAACATAGCTATTTCAGCCTGCTCGTCATACTCAATGGTGGAGCGCCGGGCTGCAGCGCCCTCACTGAAGGCCTCGAAGGCCCGGTCCCACAATTGCAGGTCCTCATATTCCTTACCGATGGCAT
>Ga0102812_10001799_pt1 | contig 14650 bp, 14 predicted proteins | sample ColrivemetaGS713_FD_79334 | JGI IMG/M metagenome (GOLD analysis project Ga0102812, IMG submission 79334) | Estuarine microbial communities from the Columbia River estuary - Flood tide ETM metaG S.713 | ecosystem: Environmental > Aquatic > Marine > Intertidal zone > Estuary | place: USA... | reverse complement strand
TTAGACAAAGAGGCTGTTGAAAGAGCAACTTCAGTTTACTTGGTTGATCGAGTTGTGCTAATGTTACCTGAGGTTTTGTCGAATAATGTTTGTTCGTTAAGACCACATGAAGAGAAGTTGTGCTTTGCTTGTGTTTTCGAAATTACAGAAAAAGCCAAAGTGGTAAACTCTTGGATTGGGAGAACTGTAATTTATTCTGATAGAAGATATCATTACGATGAAGTTCAATCAATTTTAGAAGGGGCAGAAGGCGACTTTAAAAACGAGTTAGAAACGCTAAACAACCTTGCCAAAACATTGCGAGAAAAGAGAATGGGTGCAGGAGCCATCGGTTTCGATAAGGTAGAAGTTAGGTTTACCCTAGATGAGGAAAAACAGCCCAATGGTGTTTTTCTAAAAGTTCAAAAAGATGCCCATAAACTGATAGAAGAGTTTATGTTGTTGGCCAACAGAACTGTTGCCGAAACTATTGGAAAACCAAAAGGACAAGACAAACCCAAAACTTTTGTTTACAGAATTCACGATACACCAGACCCAGATAAATTGGCAGATTTTGTGAATTTCATCAAGCGTTTTGGTTACCAGTTTAAAGCCCAAACTACAGGAGATATTGCTCATTCGATGAATGCCTTAATGCTCGAATTAAAAGGCAAAGGCGAAGAAAACATGATTGAAAACTTGGCCATTCGTACCATGGCAAAAGCGGTTTATTCTACCGAAAACATTGGCCATTATGGATTAGCTTTTCCTTTTTACAGTCATTTTACCTCACCTATTAGAAGGTACCCTGATGTGATGGTTCATAGGTTGTTAGAGCGTTATTTGGCTGGAGGGAAATCTGCAGACGCAAATCATTATGAGCATTTGTGCGAGCACTCCTCAAACATGGAGAAAAAAGCTTCAGATGCCGAAAGAGACTCAACCAAATATTATCAGGTTTTATACATGAAAAAATCTATTGGGCAAGAGTTTAAAGGTGTGGTTTCTGGCGTTACCGAATGGGGGATTTATGTGGAGCTTGAAGAAAACAAGTGCGAAGGCATGATCAAGCTAAGAGACCTCAACGATGATTTTTACCAATTCGATCAGAAAAACTATCGGGTAATTGGGAATAACTCTGGTCGTGTAATTAACCTGGGTGATGAGTTAACCATACGCGTTAAACATGCCGATTTAGTTAGGCGCCAATTAGATTTTGAGTTGGTTGAGGAGGATGACGATTAATTTTTTAAATCTTTCCTAATTTCCTCATATAGTTTTTTTGAACCCTCAAGGTTTAAGTGGTCACCATCTTTATAGTAGCTATCTTCTAAATTTAGGTTTGTATAGTTTAAAACATGTACTCCTTTTTGTTTGGATTTAAGCACCAAATCATCAAATGCATTTACGAATTTCTCAGGAACCTCATTGCTGTAAACCTTATTTATAGGTGGGCAAACCACAATTAGTTTAATGTTATTAGAATCTGCTAATTCAATTATTTGATTGAAATAATTGATTGAAAACTTAGAAACATCATGTGTTTTGCTATGGTTATAAAAGTGTCTGTTTAAGGTTAAGGGTACTGTTAAAAAATCTGAAGATTTGTGTGGGGTAAAATTGCCGAGAAAATAAATGTGATTTTGTTTTGGAAAAATGCAATACTGCTTCCAAAGAACTCTGTAATAAGATGATTTATCAAATGGTATGTCGTTAAACATTTTAAGTTCGGGCATTAAGTAGCTGCGTTTAAACATTTCTGCAGACCACCTAGGGTGTGAAAACTTTAAATCGTTAAAACCTGATAGGTTATGATATGAAAGGCTCAAAAAAACAGTATCAATTTTATTGTACTTGATAAATTCTTTTAGTTTCCAGTAGGTTAACACATATGGCTCTGCAGATTGGGCCATATTAACAGAGCCCTGCCAATCTTCGGGGTTTAAGGCGGCTTGCATATGCGAATCGCCCATAAAAATTACCTGCGAGTTTTGTAAAATTGGTTTCTGGTTTTTAGAGTATTGGTAATTGATAAAACCAATTACTAAAAAGTAAAGCATAGGAATGGATAAAAAGAAAAATACCTCTTTTAAAAAACGCTTCATTTAAAATTGAAAATAAATAAACTCTTGTTGTTTACCCGTAAACCAAAAAATGGCCATTAAAACAACATAATAAAAACCCCATCGTATTGGCCTTTTCCATGATTTTCCTATCAAATCAAGGGCAAACTCACCGCTTCTTCCAAACCACTCAACAATTACAAATATTATGGTTAAAACGGCAGTAATTTTTAGGCTTTTTCCACCATCAATAGAAGGAGCTTGAAAAAGGGAGGTAGAAAATATCACATTTAATATAACAAAAGCGTGAGATATGTTATCGGCCCGAAAAAACACCCAAGCAAGCACTGTTAGGCTAAAGGTGGTTAGCATTCCAAAAAACTCACGAATAGAGGGAAAGTAAGAATTTTCGGCAACGATGTTAATATTACTTCGGTTTTTGTTGGCTAACAAAAGCGGCAAAAAGTAAATTGCGTTCAAGGCTCCCCACACAATAAATGTCCAGTTTGCGCCATGCCAAAAACCGCTAACAATAAAAATAATAAAGGTGTTTCGAATTTTCATTTTTGTGCCACCCTTACTTCCTCCCAAGGGAATGTACAGATAGTCTCTAAACCATGTTGAAAGTGAAATGTGCCACCTTCTCCAAAACTCTGCTATGTCTCTTGAAAAATATGGAAATGCGAAGTTTTTCATCAAGTTAAACCCAAATAACCGCGATGTACCTATTGCAATATCTGAATAACCTGAAAAGTCTCCATAAATTTGGAAGGTAAAAAATAATGCCCCAACCAATAAGGAACTTCCAGAGTAATCGGCTGAGTTATTAAATATTTGGTTTGCAAATTCTGCGCAATTATCAGCAATAACAACTTTTTTAAAAAATCCCCAAAGTATTTGCTTTAATCCGTTTACTGCATTACTGTAATTAAACCTTCTTTTTTTATAGAATTGAGGAAGAAGGTTTGTGGCTCTTTCAATAGGCCCAGCAACCAATTGTGGGAAAAAACTAACAAATGCACCAAATGCAATAAAATCGCGAGTAGGCTCAAGTTTTCTTTTGTAAACATCAATAGAATAACTTAATGTTTGAAATGTATAAAAACTTATGCCTACAGGAAGTATTATTTGAAGACTTGAGGCTGTAAAGCTTCCCCCAAAAAATGTAAAAGCAGAAATGAAATTATCTAAAAAGAAATTATAATATTTAAAAAAACCAAGAAACCCAAGGTTTACAATAATACTTGCCCATAGCAACACCTTTCTCTGGCCAGGTTTATTGTTGGTTTTTAATGAAACTCCAATGGTATAATCAACGAGGGTGCTAAAAAAAATTAATGAAAGAAACCGCCAATCCCACCAGCCATAAAAAACATAACTCACCAAAAAAAGTAATAAGTTTTGCTCTTTTATTTTGTTGGAGCCTTGCGCCCAATAGAGAATAAAAACTATTGGTAGAAATACGGCAAAGTCTATTGAGTTAAATAACAAGCTTTAATATTTTGCAGGTCAAAAGTACAATTGCCAATTTAGCTGGCTTAAATCATTCAAGAAAAACCTACAATAAATCATTCGCCAAGTTAGCCAACTCGCTTCTTTCGCCTTTTTCTAGAGTAACATGGGCAAACAACTTGTTGCCTTTTAGTCTATCAATTAGGTAAGAAAGTCCGTTTGATTGAGCATCTAAATAGGGCGTATCAATTTGGTGAACATCCCCTGTGAAAATAAACTTTGTGTTTTCTCCAGCTCTTGTAATAATAGTTTTTACCTCATGTGGAGTTAGGTTTTGGGCCTCATCAACAATAAAAATAACATTGCTCAAACTTCGGCCTCTGATGTAAGCCAATGGCGTTACCAGTAATTTTTCGGCTTTTACCATTTCATCAATACGCTTGTAGTTTTTATCTGTTTCGCTAAACTGATTCTTGATAAACTTTAAGTTATCCCATAATGGCTCCATGTATGGGTTGAGCTTTGATTTTATATCTCCCGGAAGGAAGCCAATGTCTTTATTACTTAAAGGCACAATAGGGCGCGCCAAATAAATTTGTTTGAAGTTTCTGCGTTGTTCAATAGCGCCCGCCAAAGCCAACAAAGTTTTTCCTGTGCCAGCCACACCTTGCAGCGAAACCAATTTTATGTCAGGATTAAGAATGGCGTGAAGGGCAAAAGTTTGCTCTGCGTTTCGTGGCATAATGCCATACATGCTTCGTTTTTCGAGCTTTTCAAAAGTTTCTTCAATGGGGTTAAAAAAGGCTAGAGTTGAGCTTTTGCCATTTCGGAAAATATGGTAACTGTTGTTAATTGGCCTAACTGAAGTTGCTTCTTGGTAAGGAATAGTGCCGTCTTTAAAAATTTTATCTAAAACATCAGATCCAACGCCCTCTATAAGTCCTTTTCCAGAAAATAAATTTCCAACATCTCTAACTTTTCCTGTTTCGTAATCTTCGGCATTTATGTTTAGTGCTTTTGCTTTTAACCTTAGGTTGATGTCTTTGGTTACCAACGCAACTTTGGCATCAGGGTAATCTTCTTGAAGTTTTATGGCAGCATTTAATATTTGGTGGTCTGGCTTACGGTCGTTAAAAACCAACATTGCATCAACATGGGTTGGCGTAGGATTCATAATTACCTTAAACTTTCCCTTGTCTTTTCCTTCAAGTGGAATCCAATCTTGTATGGTGAATTTACCTGATAATTTATCTAAAAAGCGAATGAACTCTCTAGCCTCAAAATTTTTAGTGTCGTTGCCCTTTTTGAAGTTGTCTAACTCTTCTAAAACCGTAATTGGTATGGCAATATCGTTTTCTTCAAAATTGTTGATAGCATTGTGGTCGTAAAGAATTACAGATGTATCTAAAACAAATATTTTTTTCACTTTCTTTTTTGCAGGCATGGCTATTGGTATTTGATATTGTTAGAAATTATTTGGGTAAGTTCACTAATAATCATGGCGGTGGCGCCCCAAACCAAGTGGTTGTGAATATTATAACATGGGGCTGTAATTTTAAACCCTGAAACGCCAGAACCAAAAGTTCCTTCTGTTTTGGTGTTTGGGTTTAACAGTGTTTTTAGGGATGGAAAAATTAAACTTGAAACTTCTTTTTGTTCAGGAACGAAGTTTGGCTTTTTGTAGGCAACACCCACAAAAGGGTTTACCAAATATCCACTTGGCGGAATAAAAAGCTGGGTTAATTCGCCCAAAACTTCAACTTCATTTTGGTTTACGCCAACTTCTTCTTCGGCTTCGCGTAAAGCGGTATGTTCTAGAGACAAATCTTGCTCTTCAACCTTACCACCCGGAAAACTGATTTGCTTTGAGTGAACTCCTTTGTAAGCATTTCTTTCCATCAAAACGGTTTTTATTTCTTCTCCATCAGGAAAAAGCAAAACCAAGACAGCACTTTTTTTGGGGTTCGGGTGTTTTTTTAGGGCAATATCTCTAAGAGGTCTGCCAATTGGGGCCATTGTGGCGTGAGCTTTTTCACCCGGAAGGGGTTTTTCAAACGCATTTTTTAAGGAAGCCGAAAGTAGATTCAGATTATTCAATCCCATATAACTATTTCAAATTTAACGGAATACAACGCAGATTGATATTATGAAAATAATAACTTTTAAACAGGTATTTTTTGTTTAACAAAATGAAAATTTTTGTGTTTTACCTAGGTGCAAGATAAAGTTGAGGTTACTGTAAATTATGAAGGAAAAACAATAGTATTGGAAACAATCAAAGGTACCAACCTAAGAAAGCTTTTGCTTGAAAATGGTTTAAGCCCTTACAGTAAAATCAATCAAAAACTAAACTGTGGAGGCAATGGAATTTGCGCAACATGTGGCGTTTTTATATTAGAAAACAAACCCAAACCAACTCATTGGCATGATTGGTTAGCAAATAAGTTTTATTACCCAAGGTTAAGTTGCCAAATAGTTGTTGAACAGGCTATGGTAATTGAAATACCCCAAAAGTTGATATGGGGAAGCAGAAGAAAACCGAAAAGTTAAGGTAACTTGAATAAACGAAGTTGTTAAATACCCTATTTATATTCAAATAATTTCAAAATCCAATTCAAGGTTTCATCATTATTCATTATTGACCAAGAGTGGGGATGTTTTGTGCCATCCAAACGCACCCCTTTTCCTTGGCTAATAAAAACCTCGGCATTGGTATTTCCATTTATTTTGAGTTGGTTCACAAAAGCTACAATGTCTATTCCATTCCAATCGTACAAATCTCTATGGCGATCATTTAGGAGATAATCAACATCTAAGTCGGTGTACATTCTAACTCCGATATTGGTTAGGTATTTGGCGTTTCCACCTTCTTTTTCGCCAAACGTAAAAGCAGAGGCATCAACATAGTTTTGCCGATTTTCTTCGGGTGTTCCTCCAAAAACTTTCTCATAAACATCGGCAAGCCATTTTGCTTCGCCTACTCCTGTAGGAGAAAAATTTCGTGAAATTTCGCGTTGGCAATAATTGTAAAAACGAATTAAATCTATAGGGGGGTCTATTCCAATTATTCCCTTGGGTGTTAAAAAAGTAGAAGAATCTCCTACCGCCCGAATAGCATAATCAAAAGAAATCATCCCGCCATCTGACAAACCACAAAAAACAAAATTGTCTTTTGAAACTTGGTGGTCTTTTACAACTTCTTCAAAAATATCATCTAAAAAAGCAACATCAGGGGTTCGCTGTATGGTGCCGTAATTGTAGGAAGGTAAAATCACCAAAATGTTATTTTGGTAGGCCAATTTATGTAGCGTAATTTGCTTTAACATTTTCCCAGTTGTTTCTCCACTACTTGGTAAAATAACAAGATTACCGACTGGCTTTTCTTTGGGTACTATTTTATAGTAAAACAAGTTGGTTGAGTCTCCATCATTTAAGTAAAAATAGTAACGGTCTTCTGAGCAAACAATTACCTTTTATAGCTTTTGAGCACAAGCTAAATGAGTGATGAAGAAAAAAGAAAGGTTAAATATTTTTTCATTATTTAGTTTTTTGAATCTGTACCTTTTAATTTTAAATAAGTTCAATTTTAAAGCTAATAAACCACCAAAATATTTGGGTGTTGATTACTGAAGTTTTTGAAATTAGCGGGTTAAGAAAATAAGCTATAAATAAGGCAAAAACAAAGGGCAAAACAATTTCACCTACTAACCAAAGCAGTGCCGTTTGTGGCTGAAGAAATGGTTTTGTTTGATATTACTAGGGTAGACAAAAATGGAAAAGTTGCAGAGCATTGGGACGCAATGACCCCGCTAGTAAAAGAAACTGCAAGCGGCAGAACTCAAACAGATGGACCAACCCAAGCCGAAGGAAATGATAATATAGATGAAAACAAAAAGTTAGCCGTGTCTCTAATTGAAGATGTATTGATGGGGAAAGACCCGAGTATATTTACAGAATACATAAGCTCTACTACCTACCATCAGCACAACCCTGGAATAAAGGAGGGGTTAACAGGAATTTCAGAGGCAGTAGAGTATCTTACCTCAGTAAATAACATGTTTAAGTACACTAAAATTCACAAGGTATTAGGGGATGGAAACTTTGTTCTTACTATAAGCGAAGGAGAATGGAGTGGAAAAAAACAAGTTTTTTTGATTTGTTTCGAATTAAAAACAAACAAATTGTAGAGCACTGGGATGTAATTCAAGAAATTCCAACCGAAGGTTTGGCAAACGATAATGGAATGCTAACAGGGTTTTAAAGAAACTAATAATTTAATTTCAAAATTATGGATGAAATAACAATTTCTACAATAGCTTTTGCCTTATGCATGGCTCCAGGAATTTTGCACTCGATAGAAGTAGTTTATCCTATGCTTGTGTGATGGGTTGTAAACTGGGTTTTGCCTTTATTTGCGCCTGGGTTGCCAAAGTCGAGCTTGTTCTTAACTTCAGAAGAACAAACAGTAATGTTAGATGCGGCATTGGAAGCTTCGCCCAAAGAAAAGAAAACAGCAGGAGAAGACTACATATTTGTTCTTTTATTTGAGCAGCGACAAGGTTCATTAGCCTTTCTTTCAATAATTGCAGGAATTATTTATGGCATGCAATTACCCTTGGCTGACCGTGATGTTTTGCATTTAGTTTTATTGGTGATGTCGGTATTTTTTATGCTAGTTAACGCCAATCAAGCAGGGTTACCGGTTTTTGGCAAACACCCAAAAGTTTCTAAAAATGGAAGAAATGTAGGAATCGTTTTTTCAATATTTTGGTTAGCCGCATCTGTTTTTAACTGGTTGGCTTTTCAATAATCAATTACATAAATTTTCTTTAGGTAAAAACAGAAATGTTTTTAAAAATACTTTGGGTTATTTTGACTTAAACCAATTGAGTTGTTCTTTCTCAGATAAAAAGCTCCAAAGCACAATGTTGCTTGATTTATTTCCTGTACCTAAGGAGATAACTTTGGTTTTAGCAGCCTCAATTTTTGCTAGTGTTTTTGTAATGCCTTTTAGGTTGTTTTTGTTCGATACAAATGACGAAAACCACAAGCAGTTTTTGGCATACTTCTTACTTTCTATAATCATATCATGTATGAACTTGTACTCGCCGCCATTATAAATTAACTCATTGCTAATTCCCGAAAAATTTAAAACCGGGCTTTCAACTTTTTTGCCTGTGAGGTTTTTTACTTTTCGGCGCGATGCATTTTTTGCATCTTTTGCTGATGCATGAAAAGGCGGATTACTAATCGAAAATTCTATTCTAGAATCAGTACCAATTATACTTTTAAAAAAGAAGTTTTTGTTTTCTTGCAACTTGCAAGCTACATTGCTTTTTAAGGCTTTATTAGAATCTACAATTTGCTGTGCCGAAAAAACAGATTTTGAATCAACATCAGACCCGATAAAACTCCAGCCATATTCAACAACACCAATTATTGGATAAATACAACTGGATCCCATACCTACATCAAGCACTGTGATTTTTTCACCCTTTGGAATTTTTCCATTATTAGCATCACTTAAAACGTCTGCAACGTAATGCAGATAATCTGCTCTTCCGGGTATTGGCGGACATAAATTTTCTTTTGGAAATTCCCAATTGTTGATGCCATAATAGTGCTTTAATAGGGCCTTGTTTAAAATCCTTACAGCATCTGGATTGGCAAAATCTATTGATTCTGCGCCAAATTTATTTGGCTTGATAAAGTTTTTCAACCCCGGACTTGAAGCTTTAAGTGCTTCCAAATCATACCTTTCTCTGTTTTTGTTTCTTGGATGAAGTCTTGTTTTTTCTTCTGCAGGCATGATTTGTAAGAATTGATGAAAAATTATTTCTCGCCAAGTTTAAAGAATTTTAGTTTAAACCAACATTTTTTGGAGTTTATTCAAATGCGTTAATAATGCAACTAATGCACAGAATTGTGTAATGGTTTTTATGACTCATCGGTCAACCTTTGTAATCTAGAGGTTTATTCTTTCTGCAACGACCAGAGCAAAACAAAAAGCCAATAAATCATCAAAAAAATAGAGTTGTCCGAATATTAACCTTAAAACAAACAATATGAAAAACATAATACTAAGCATAGGGAGCATTTTAATTTTGAGTACACCTATAAATACCGGATGTTCATCATCACCTTCATTAATGGCTTCCATTACAAAGCAGTTTTTAGATACAAAACATTAATTTTATTTTAGTTGGGCTTTGTTTTTATAGGTTAAGCCTATTTCTTGCTTTACTTTATCTATAATGGAAATTAGGTTTAGGCTTAGGTTTAGCGGAAGCTTTTCACTTTCTAACTCATTATTTAATAAGCAGTTGTTAACCTCTTTAATTTCATGAAAATATCCATTTCCTTTATATTTTAGATTGAATTCTTGTTTTAATTCTCCATTTTGAAATAAGGAAACCTTTTCAGAATAATGAAACCTGCTATGTAGTTTTAACTTGCCATTTGTGCCATAAATATAGGCTTCAGTTGGTGTATTTGCTTCTATTGTTGACTCTAAAATTGCCTTTGCTTCATTTTCGTAATTAAATAACATGGCACAAAAACCATCTACACCTGTGGGGGTGATACTAGCCATTGCTTTAATATCTGAGGGGAGGCCTAATGCTAAAAGGCTGATATAAATAGGGTAAATTCCAATATCTAACAAAGAGCCGCCTCCTAATTTTTTATTGAAAATTCTACTTTCGGAGTTATATTTTGGTTTTAAACCAAAATCTGCTTTAACAAATAAAACATCTCCAATTGCGCCTTAATTTAATAGCTCTATCAGTTTAACTGTTGCAGGAATAAAACGAGTGCAAATTCCTTCCATTAAAAACAACTTTTTAGATTTTGCTTTTTCCAACATAGCTTTTACTTTAGCGCTATCCACCCCCAATGGTTTTTCGCACAAAACAGCCTTGTTATTATTTAAACACAATATGGTATTTTCAAAATGAAAAACGTGTGGAGTAGCAATGTAAACTATATCTATTTCGGGGTCTTTGGCAAGCTCTTCGTAAGAACCGAAGTATTTAACTGAACTATATTTTTTACCGAAGAGTTTTGCTTTTTCAAAATCTCTTGAGGCAACGGCATACAAATTTGCCTTTTTAGAAAGTAGCAAATCACTAGCAAACTTTTTTGCTATTTTTCCGAGCCCAATTATTCCCCAGTTAATTTTAGATTTCATGTATAATCTCGCCTTTTGAAGTTTAAATTTTATTCATTGGCCAGACTTCTTTTTTCTCACTTTGTCAACTTTTGAAGCATTCCATTGAAAATAAAACCATGAAAAGGAAGAACAGCAAACCAATAAAGCCTTCCTCTTAATCCTAAAGGCCTAAAGGTGGCAGTTTGTATCAACTTGTCGGCTTTAATTCTAAACTCTAGCCAGGCTTCACCAGGTAGTTTCATTTCGGCAAATAAGAGCAAACGCCCTTCTTTTTTATCAGCATACAATACCCTCCAAAAATCTAAAGCATCTCCTGCGTTTAATGAATTCTCAGATGTTCGCCCTCTTCTTAAACCTACACCCCCACCAAGCTTGTCTAAAAAGCCTCTAAGCCTCCATAGCCAATTGCCATAATACCACCCGTTAACCCCACCTATACTCCAAATTTTGTTTGTACAATTTTCGCGGGAAGTAAAGTAACTTTCTCTTTCATCTTTAAAACAACCAAAAGTTGGAACACTTATAAACTCTGAAATATTAAAACTCGAACCACTGCTAATAAATGCATCTTTCCAACTTGAAACAACTTCGTTTCTTTCTATTTTACTGAAAGCTCTCTCTAATGATTCTTTGTAGCTAATTGGGGTTATATCTAATATTTTGTTTATGGCATCGTTTCGGCAAATTACCTCAATTTTCATGCTGTTTACCAATGCAATAGCCAATTTATATGAGGTTGATGTTACAAAATATAACCAGTATGAAGAAATTTTAGGAGTCATAACAGGTACAATAAAAATGTATCGTTTTAGGTTTCTTTTCCTGCCAAGTTCTAGCAACATTTCTTTGTAGGATAAAACATCTGGTCCTCCAATATCAAAATCGTTATTGTAGGTTTTTGGGTTAAGCATTGTTTTTGAAAGAATGCTTATTACATCCGAAATTCCAATAGGTTGGCATTTTGTATTCAGCCATTTTGGCGTTATCATAACTGGAAGTTTCTCCACTAAATCTCTCATTATTTCAAAAGATGCACTACCTGAGCCAATGATTATTCCAGCTCTTAATGTGGTAAAATAATAGTTGCCTTTTGCCAATTCTGTTTCAACATTTTTTCGAGATGTTAAATGTTCTGATAAGGCAGTTTCATTAACAATACCGCTTAAATAAACAACGTGTTGCGCCTTGGTTTGGTCAATAGAATTTTTAAAATTGATGGCTGATTTTTGCTCAAGGTCTTGGTAATCTGACGAGGCAGACATAGAGTGCACCAAATAAAAAGCTCCATCAATATCTTTTGGAATGTTTTCTAAAGAAGCTTCATCAAGCAAGTCAACTTGAACTATTTTAATTTTTGACTTTAAAGATTGGGGTGGAGTAAACCTTTTTATATCTCTAACACAGCAAACTACCTCGTGGCCATTTTCTACCAAAACAGGCAAAAGTCTTTTACCAATGTAGCCTGAAGCACCTGTAAGTAGTAGTTTCATAATTTTTTCTCCTAATTTAAAGCCATTTCAAACATAATTCTCCAAAATAGAAACAAGTTGCTAGGATTCGGAATTGATAAGAATTTTGTTGTAGTATTTGAAAATTTAGGTTTTTAAAAAGAAACCTATTTCCAATAGTAAAGTTCATATTTATTGAATTAAAAGCAATTAACAGCTTTTTTTAATAAATGCATAACCCATCTTCTTCAGGGGCTTAAAAAATTTCGGTTCGTTCAATTTTGTAGGGTAATTCATTAATTTTTCGTTAAGTATCGATTCTAAAAATTGAATTAAAAGCTATTTTGCATTAGAGGTAAAAAAGAAAAAAAGCCATTTCGAATTAATCAAAATGGCTTTTTAGGTTAAAATTATTTGAGTTTCTTACAGAATCAATTCTTTATCAGTTTGAAAGATTTTGTTCCATTTTCAGAAGTTAACTTCACAAAATACACCCCATTTGTTAATACAGAAGCATTAATTGATACAGTCTCTGAATTAGGATTTAAAGAAATAACTTGTTTTCCTTGAATATCAAATACTTCAATAAAATCAATATTCTGATTGCCTTTGATATTCCAAATATTATTTGTTGGATTAGGATAAACAAAGAAAGTTTCAGCGTCAAACTCATTAATTCCCATAGTGGGATTTTTCCAGAAATACAAGTTATCTACATAAATGCTAGATGATGAACCATCGCCCCCATCAAATTTTATTTGAATTGTGTTTACAAGGTCAATTGTGATACCTTGAACAGGAATATCTATACTTTGCCATTTGCCATCATCATTGGTAATTGCATGCGGAATTTCCGTACCAGAGCTTATTACATAAACGTTTGGTGCCACGCCATTGGTTGTCCAAATATCTAAATGAAAAAACTCCATATCAGTAATATCGATAGAATCGTTAAACTCAATGCCTTGGTAATTAAAGTTTGGATATGCCAAAACCACGTTTCCAGAGCCTCCAGGTCCTGTTGGTTCAAAGGTTGAGCTTGCTGATGTCAAACCACTTTGTTGCCAATCTGGGTTGTAATTAGCACCAGTAATATTGTCATAAGCATCACTAAAAATAGAGATTACATCTTCAGGGTTTCTTGCAGGTGGTGTTGGTGCATCTACATTGGCTCCAAAAACAAAGGATACTGTGTAAGTTAGGTTTTCTGTACCATCTTGTGATGTTACTGTAACGGTAGCATCTCCTGGAACCGTAGTTGCTTGTGTAATAACAGCAGAAGCAGAGGTATCTGAAGTTGTAGCTAAGGTAATTTGAGGTACTACAGTTGTTCCGCCTTCTAACTCAATTGAATATGTTGTATCAATTGGTGAAAAACCTACAACAGGAGTTCCATCTACTTCTAAAGCAATTAGGCTTGCATCTTTTCCATTTGCTGTTGCAGCTTTCCAGAAGTATAAATTGTCAACATAAATTCTTGTTGACGAGCCATTACCTCCATCAAATTTTATTTGAATAGCACCTGTAAGATCTCCTGTAATGCCAGGAACAGGAATATCTATACTTTGCCATGCTCCATCTCCATTTGGAATTGGATGTGGAATTTCTGTACCTGAACTTAAAACAGTTAAGTTAGGAGCAACACCATCAACAGTCCAAATATCTAAATGTAAAAACTCCATAGCCGTAATATCCAAGGTTGAGTTAAATTCAATTCCTTGGTAACCAAAGTTTGGATATGCTAGCACTACGTTTCCAGAACCTCCAGAACCTGTAGGTTGAAAGGTTGAGCTTGCAACATTATACCCAGTTTGCTGCCAATACGGGTTGTAGTTAGCCCCTGAAATATTGTTGTATGAATCGTTAAAAATTGAGATTACATCCAAAGGGTTTCGAGCGGGTGGTATTGGTGCATCTATGTGAGGAGCCCCAATGTAATAACGCACGGTATAAGTGTTGGTTGTAGAGCTATCTTGAGATGTTACTAGAACAGTAGCATTACCAGGAATTGTTGTGGCCTGCGTAATAATTGTTGTAGCAGAAGGATCGGTAGTGGTAGCTTTAGTAATAAGCGGAGCTGTTGTGCTTCCTCCAGGCAAAACAAAATCATAAGAGGAAGAGTTAGGTGTAAAACCTGCAATTGGAGTCCCAAATACTTCTAGAGCACTTAAAGTTGCATCTTTTCCAGTGGCAGCTGGCGCTTTCCAGAAATATAAATTATCTACATAAATTCTATTTGATGAACCATTACCACCAGTAAACTTAAACTGGATAGCACTTGTAAGGTCTCCTGTAATGCCAGGAACAGGTATATCTATACTTTGCCAATTTCCATCTCCATTTTGAATAGCATGCGGAATTTCGGTACCTGAACTAATTACAGTAATATCAGGCGCTACTCCATCAACAGTCCAAATATCTAAATGCAAAAACTCCATGGCAGAAATATCCAAAGTTGAGTTAAATTCAATTCCTTGGTAACCAAAGTTTGGATATGCTAGCACTACGTTTCCAGAACCTCCAGAACCTGTAGGTTG
>Ga0102812_10001796_pt1 | contig 14668 bp, 9 predicted proteins | sample ColrivemetaGS713_FD_79334 | JGI IMG/M metagenome (GOLD analysis project Ga0102812, IMG submission 79334) | Estuarine microbial communities from the Columbia River estuary - Flood tide ETM metaG S.713 | ecosystem: Environmental > Aquatic > Marine > Intertidal zone > Estuary | place: USA: Columbia... | reverse complement strand
TTTTTGCCGGAAAAGGATCAGGTTTTCTCTTCCTTTATGGCTAACAATGATGCGGTCGATCATTTCCTGACGAATCCGTCCTTGCTTGTAAAGCCCACGGTATTCATCGATGTTGAAAGTAACCTGGATACCGAAAATTTTTGCAGCACTGAAGATGCCTTCAAAAAATTCCTTTTCCTGAAAGGCGTGCAAAGAGTTGTGGTGCACAAAATCTTTTAGCGCCGCTTGGGCAGGCAGATAGTGCTTCAGCTCGTGTAGCAAATGCTTTTCATTGAAAGGCACCGCAGCCGTTCCTTGGGCCATTGCAGGCACGGGTTCCCGACGAACGGAAACGTTCGTTCTTTTTCTCGCCGCCAGCGGGTGATCAGAAACGGGGCTCAATGCTTCCAAACCAACGAGGTGGACGGTTCCACCAGTGGCATGGTAATCTGCTTCAAAATGATGGAGATTTTCCATCACCGAGTGGTCGATTATTTTCGTGCCGCCGATTTCAATATAGACCGTTTTCCCTGGAGGAATGGTTCCTAATTCCTTTTTCAAACTAAGGTAATTGGTAAAAAGAGCCGTCTCTCCCAAACGCAGTCTTACGACGTTATCATCTTCAATGATGACTTCCGCATCCGACTTGAAAAGGGACTTCAGGGAAGCTCCGCGGAACAAGTGGATCACCACCTTCAGCAACATACCAGCAGCGATACCTACCAACAGGTCTTCAAATAAGGTGAAGAAGATCGTTGTGATAAAAATCGCCAGCTGTTCTGCTCCAATTTTATAAGTGTGGATAAACTCTTTGGGGTGAGCCAGGTTAATCCCCACCATGATGAGCATGGCGGCTAGTGCGGCATTAGGGATTTTCTCTAGCAAGGGATAAGCCAGCATCGCGAACAACAACAAAAAGGCGCCGTGGAAAAAATTTGCCCAGCGTGTTTTTGCGCCCTGCTTGACATTGGCCGAACTACGAGCCACCTCGGAAATCATTGGCATGCCACCAACAAAAGCAGCGAGTGTATTGGAGACCCCCACCGCAATCATGTCCTTGTTAGGATCTGATTTGCGCTTGTAAGGATCCAGTAAATCAACCGCTTTTACCGTAAGTAAGCTTTCCAAACTACCTACCAACGTGATCATTACCACGTATTTCAGAAAGATGCCCAATTTAGCAACGCCCGAAAAATCGACATTGTAGCCTATCTGATCCGTCAATACGCCTACTTTAACCAGCGTGTAAGCAGGAGCCGTAGTGCCCAAATGGAGATACATCCCTGCGGGGATGGCAAATAGCAAGACCAGCAACGGTGCCGGTACTTGTTTGAGCAAGGGGTGAGTCACTCGCGACCAAACGAGCATAATGGCCAGGCTAACCCCACCAATGATCGCCACCTGCGGATCGAGGTTCGCAAAAAACTCCGGAATGGCGGCAAACAAAGCCAAGGGGCCTTTGCCTTTCATGAGGATCGGATCAACGTTGAGCAAGACCGGAATTTGCTTGGCAATGATGATCAGCCCAATGGCTGCCAGCATCCCGTGAATTGCGGAAAGCGGAAAGAAATCAACAAACTTCCCGAGCTTTAATACCCCAAAAAGAATTTGCAATAAACCCGCAACCACCATTACCCCAAGGGCGAGGTGCCAGCCTTCTACGCCACCACCTAGTTCCGTCACGGCACCCGCCACGATAACAATCAATCCCGCTGCCGGGCCTTTGATCGTAAGCTTTGAGCCCGTGAAAAAAGTTGCCAACAAGCCACCGATAATTGCCGTCACCAATCCCATTACCGGGGGGAATTCGGAAGCCTTGGCGATCCCCAGACTCAGGGGAAGGGCGAGTAAGAATACCACAAAACCAGCAGTAAGATCTGCCACAAAATTCTGCTTCAGCCCTTCCCATCCATCTTTAGGAACGGAAGGCGCTTTCTCTTCGATTTGCATACCCAATTATATTTTTTAGAATAAAAAACGAACTTGGCTTACCAGCAGTCATTGCCGAAAAGTATTGGCTGTGCTAGGAAGACCAGCAATTGAGTACCTCGTTGAACTACATTTTGAACTCGCAGAGCTAAGGCCCGAATTGGATTGGAAAATTTCGATAGCTATCGAAAACCACCACATCAAGGGTATAGCGCACGAACAGCTGTAAGTCACAGCAGATCATTGCTTAGACAGGAAATAAAAAGGAAAATTAGCAGTCCAATTTCAAGGCGTGAAAGAGGAGATAACGCTTTAGTGGTGGCGAGGATAGCAGAGCACTATCGTAAAGCGATAAAACGGGGTTAGGGCAGATTCCTAAACGGGAAATGCAGTGATTGCAATCCGTATGATCAGTAGAGGTGTTCTCTTCTGATTCTTTTTCTTCGACTTCTTCGGTTGGGAAAAGATAAAGTTGGCCGGATTTATCAGGGTTACCTTTCAAAACTGCTCCGTCTTCCGAAACAGTTACATAGTAATCCCAAGAAGAAACCGCAAAGCTAGTATTTGACCCAAGAAGGGAAACAACAAAGAGCAGGCTCAAGACTACCGAAAGTCTTATGCCAGTACCCAATTGTGTATCTTTTACTTGCTTCACTAAATTAGATTTCGGCGTAAATGTAGAATAATTTATATTTCCACCAAATAAATAAATCATTAACAAGGGACTACTAACATCTCATTAACAATTATTCCTTCGGGATCGTAAAATAAAAGGTGGTTCCGTGCCCAGGCATGGAACCATCTTTTATTTTACTCCAATTTAGCTCCACTATTTCTTTACAGATAGCGAGCTCAAATACTTAGTGCTTATTTAGCCCGTAACCAGGCACCATAGCCGCCTTGGAGGTTATAAAGCTTTGTGAAACCTAAGCCCGCCATTTGACCACAGGCCATGCTACTACGGCTGCCGCTACGACAATAAACGAGGTAAGCTTTATCCTTGGGAAGTTTGTCAACTTCCTCCATAAAGTTACTCGCCATTATATTGATTGCTTTGGCACCTTTGATTTTGCCTTCGGCAATTTCACCAGGCTGGCGTACATCTAAAATAACGGTATTGGGCTCTTTGCTCAAACCAATGAAAGTGGCAGCATCAATATTTTCGTATTTGCCGCTGCTATTAAACTGTTGCATAAATTTCGGGAGTAATATAATCACCAGTACGGCGATTATGGCGATAAGAAAATAACTCATTGTTGTTTTTTAAAAATGTGCGGCATTGCATTTTCCAGCAATGCCACACTAAAAACCTATAAAATCACCCATATTTCTCTACAGAACGGCCGCAACCGCCTGATCAATCGTTTCTTGGGTCAGCGTACTCGGACAAGCATAACCGGTCACGGGTACTTTACTGGCCTCGATAGCCCGCCAGCCTTTCTGGATATCTACCAGATTCCGGAATCCACGGGCTTGTAGAATGGAGGCAAAAATCATCGAACGGTATCCTCCCAGACAATGCAGGTAGTAGGTCGTCTGACGACTTAGCCGGTCCATATTCTTGTTCAAGTAATCCAGTGGGAAATTGGTCGCTCCTTCTGCGTGTTGCGCCAGGTATTCGGTGGGTTTACGCACATCCAGTACTTCCCCATTGAGACCTTCGGCCAGTTGGTCAGCCAATTCATCGGCAGTCATGCTTTCAATAGCATCTATCTCTTTTCCTGCTTTGGTCCAGGCTTCGATGCCTCCGGCCAAATAGCCAAGGGTATTATCGTAGCCTACGCGTGCCAAGCGGGTCACCACCTCTTCTTCCCGCCCCGCTGGGGTGATCAGAATGATGGGTTGCTTAATATCCGTAATCAAAGCACCTACCCAAGGGGCAAAGCTGCCGTCGATTCCGATAAAAATCGAATTAGGCACGTGGGCTTTGGCAAACTCATCCTGGTGTCGGGTATCCAACATCAGGGCTTCTTCGCTTTCCGCCAGGGCTTCAAATGCCTCGGGGGTGAGGGCTACAGCACCTGTTCTCAACACTTCGTCGAAGCTCTCGTAGCCCGCTTTATTCATCATGGCGTTCTTCGCGAAATACTGCGGAGGAGGAAGCAGGCCGGAAGTAACTTCCTGCACAAATTCCTCTTTGGTCATGTCTGCCCGCAGCGCGTAGTTGGTCGCTTTCTGGTCGCCCAGATAACCCCAAGTGTCGGTACTCAGGTTCTTTCCACAAGCCGAGCCAGCACCGTGGCCAGGGTAGACAATTACTTTGTCATCCAGCGGCATAATTTTGGTACGCAGGCTTTCAAAAAGCATTTCCGCCAGATCTTCTTTGGTGATCGCACCTTGCTTGATCGCCAAATCCGGGCGGCCTACATCTCCTAAAAAGAGGGTGTCGCCAGAGAAAATCGCGTAATCTTCGCCCGCTTCGTTACGAAGCAGGTAAGTTGTGCTTTCCAGCGTATGGCCAGGGGTGTGCAATACCTTAAAAGTCAGTGCTCCTACTTTTAACTCCTCGCCGTCTTTGGCACTGTAGATATCGTAAGAGGTTGACGCCTGAGGACCATAAACAATCTTAGCACCCGTTTTCTTCGCCAGGTCCAGGTGACCAGACACGAAGTCAGCGTGAAAGTGCGTCTCAAAAATATATTTCAACTTAACCCCAGCTTCCATCAGCTTATCCAGGTAAGGTTGGGTTTCCCGTAAAGGGTCAATGATAACGGCTTCGCCTTCGCTCTCGATGTAGTAAGCTCCTTGCGCCAAACAGCCGGTATATATTTGTTCTACTTTCATTATTCGTAATTATAAAGATTTGCTAGTTACTGATTACGAATGCAAAACAACGACCTTTTTAGTTGCTTGTCAGTGATGGGGATCACATGAGGTGTTTTTTTTTGAACCATATAAGGGATTATAAGGGCATTTGAGATGTTTTTTTTGAACCACATAAGACACCTAAGGGCACTTAAGGTTTTTTTTAAGAATAAGGTTCTGATTTTCAAAGGGCCCGCCACTTCCTATCACTCCCCCCTCAGCAGGTCTCCATCCCCAAATTCTTCTATCCAGGCTTTCAAGCCACCATCCAGGTTATATACTTTTTTAAAACCGCCATTTTCCATCAAGGTGCAGGCGCGGGTGCTGCGGCGGCAGGTGTTGCAATACACCAGATAGGGCTCATCCTTGGGCAGCTCCCGCAGATGCTCCCAAAAAGATTCACCAAAATAATCAATATTCACCGCTTGGGGCAGGCGTACCATCGCATACTCCTTCGGCTGCCGACAGTCAATGACCATCATTCCCGGATGCGCTGCCAGTAATTCCATGGCTGTTTTTGCTTTCACATTTTGTAGGCGGGTCTTCAGCAAATCCCAGCGCTTGATTTTGCACTCATCACTCATAGGCGTCATTAAGTTTTACCAAATAGTCACATAGAAGGACTAACATCTATGTGACTATGTGATAAAAAATAACTTAGGTGCTCTTAAGTGCCTTATGTGGTTCAAAAACACCTATGTGGTAAAAAAATCACTCCCCTCCCGGCTTATCCAGGTAGTACATCTCCTCCTGTGGCCGCAATGGTCGGTTAAACCACAAGGGCCGCCTTAGTCCTCCAGGGCCGGGGGCCGGACGCGTCATCTTTAGCCATTCCTTGTAGTTTTCGTGCGCCTTGGCCGTGTCCACGAAGATGTCTCCGTAGTTGTCGTCCGCATGGGGGCGTTCGATGCGTACCCGCTGGTGCCAGCAGTGCATGCCGCTGATCGGGTCAGGGTGTACGGCATGGGTGATGTTTTGGTGTACGCCGCCATCCGTCCAGAAGATCCGCTTGCTATCGGCGTCTTTACTGTCGAAGGGCTTCACGCCGGAGAGGGTCGACATCTTCCAGCCGCCTTTGCCGTCGTGGTTGATGTTGACCGTATTGGTGGCCCAGCGGTTGCCGGCATCCTGCCGACGGCGCCAGCGCCCCAAGTGGTGCGAGCAGGCGATTACGCCAGGTTTCATCCCTTGGGTTACCCACACTTTATCCACAAAGTAGCCAATGTCGGTATTCAGTCGCACCAGATCGCCCGTCCGAAAACCCCAGCGGCTGGCATCCTCCGGGTGCATCCAGATGGGGTTGCGGTTGGAGATTTCGGCCAACCACTTCGCATTGCCCGACCGCGAGTGGATCAGCGTTGGCAAACGGAAGGTAGGTACCAGGCAGTACTCACCCTTCTCTTTGTCGAGTGTATCCGGGTGAATGTGGCTCTTGATGTAGGTAGGCGTTGCGTACTCCGGCCAGCCCCAATCGACCATGGTCTGCGAGTAAAATTCGTTCTTGCGCGATGGGGTTGGGAAGCCTACGACGGCTTTGCCAGCGACGAACACGCCGATCGTTTTATCATTTTTCTTAATCAGATCCGTGCCTTCTTCGGTGATGCTTCCTTCCAGCTGCTCCGCCGTCAGTTCAGTCACGTGTTTCGAGTAGCTGTGTTTCTCTATCTCAAAGGCACCGTACTTGCGCATATAGTCCAGCTCGGTCAGACCTTCCTTCTTGGCTGCATCGGGCAGACCTTTGGTGCGCTCAAAGATGTACTGGTAGTATTCGTCGATGGTGATCTTCTCTCCTTTGCGGTAAGGCGACAAGAAGTGCTCACGTACGCCCAGACTTCCATCAGGGTCAATCCGCCAGCTCAGCTCAATCCAGAATTCGTCTTCTTCCCATACTTCACCTGGGTTCACTTCGTAAGTGAATTCTACATTTTTTCCGGCGCGCCGTGCGGCTTCACGCAGTACCGGCTGCCGGAAGGCGATCCAGGTGCCCGAGTGGGTGGCGTAGCTGTTCAGGTCATGCCGTTCGGCAGAGTGGCCCATGGGCAGGACGTAATCGGCAAAGAAGGCCGTCTCATTCCAGGTCGGTGTCATCGCTATGTGCATCTTCACCAGGTCTTCATCCATCAGCGTCTCCATCCAAGTGAAGCCGTCAGGGTAGGTCCACACCGGGTTGAACACCCGCGTAAAGTAGACATCCATCTTGCCCCGCCCTTCTTTCAGAAAGTGAGGCAGCAGGAAACTCATCTCAAAAAACGAAAGCGGATATTCGTTGGGAAAATGCAGTTCGTTCCAGAATTTCTGCCCCGGAGGAGTCGTGACAAACTGCGGTGAAAATTTATTCCATTTGTTGGGGGAAGTCCCTCCTTTCGTACCCACACTACCCGTCAGTACCGTCAGGAAATGCAAGGCCCGCGATACACACCAGCCCCCCAAATTGCCACTGGCAGCACTCCGCCAATTATGGGAAGCAAATTGCGACCCAGCAGCACCAATAGCCCGCGCTACTTCTTCTACTCTGGCTGCCGGCACCCCGCTCTCCTGTTCCGCGAAAGCGGGCGTATACTCGGCATATTCTTCCTGCATCTTCTCGATGTAGGTCTCAAAAGTAAGCGGCGCTTCCGGGTGACGAGCTTGCAGGTAAGCCTGCCAGTTGGTCCAGTTTTCCAGGAAAGGACGATTGTACAAGCCTTCGTCCAGAATAATCTTGGCCATAGCCAACAGCACCGCCGCTTCCGATCCGGGGTAGGTAGGCAACCAGTAATCCGACATACTCGCCGTGTTCGACAAGCGCGGGTCCATCGTGGCCAGCTTGGCGCCTTTCATCTTCGCTTCGATGATGCGCTGGGCGTGCGGATTAAAGTAGTGGCCACTCTCCAGGTGCGCCGAAATCAGGAGGATAAACTTGGCATTGGCGTGGTCGGGCGAAGGCCGATCATAGCCGTACCAGAGATTATACCCAAAACGAGCACCCGACGAGCAGATGTTCGTATGGCTGTTATGCCCGTCTACGCCCCAGGCCTGAATCACCCGGTTGGCATAGCCCTCGTGTCCGGGACGACCCACGTGGTAGGCCACTTCATTGTTGCGTTTTTCTTGCAGCGCTTTGCGTATTCGGCCCGCAATATCGTCCAGCACCTCGTCCCAACTCACACGTTCCCACTGGCCCTCGCCACGTTTTCCTGCTCGTTTCAGCGGGTACAGGATGCGGTCAGGATCGGTAATCTGGTTGATGGTCGCTGGCCCTTTGGCACAATTGCGCCCCCTACTGCCGGGGTGGTGCGGATTGCCCTCAAATTTGCGAATCTCATTGCTGTCTTTGTCTACGTAGGCAGTCAGTCCACAAGCACTTTCGCAGTTAAAGCAGGTCGTCGGCACTATCGTATAGTTGCGTTTTACCCGCTTGGGGTGCTCGGTCGCTTCGTATTCCGTCCAGTCGTCCCACTGGTCCATCGGCGGAAACTGGGTGAGCTCTCCTTCCGGAGCAATACGTTCCAAATCCGGCTCCCGATTTTGTTGCAAATCAGGAATAAGGCCAAGCTTTTCGGCCATCCGTTCTATAAAACTGGGTTGCTTATTGGTCATGTCTCTTGTTTTTTTCTTTTTTGGGCGCATCCCTTCGGGTCGCTCCCTTACGGGGTTCGCTTTGCTCCGCCCCACCCGCTATCGCGGGTGTGGCCCCTCTCTTCGTTCGGGCCCTCCAGGCAGCTTGCGCGTTTTGGGAGGCTCCATCCTCCATCTCTCCCGATACGATCCTTGATCTATCGGGACTAGACCTGCGGGGCACGTCTAGCTTCACCCTTGGGTATCTCAAAGTCCCTATACCTAGTACTAAGTACCAAGTACCAAGTACCCCAAAATCTAGCTCAACGAAATACGCTGGGGTGCTTCCACCCATATTTTTTCGGTGAAGTAAATCCCTGCCAGTACCATGACGCCAGACAGGGCAATCATCAGCTGGCTGCCTCCCATCAGTAGTAGCACCAGCGGAATGATATTCCCAAGTAGTACTGCTCCCAGGTAAAAGGTCATTGCGTAGCGGCCTTTGGTGATCATTTTCACGACTTCGTGCGCGGCTACGGTGGGGTGCGTCATCGTCAATTCCACCAACATGGTCAGCAGGTTTACGCCAATGCCCACGGCCATTACGGTTGCCAGAAAGTCGGTCCAGCCAAGGCTGTCATTTGTGAGCAAGGCCACCAGCGCCAGGGCTGCGGCACCCGCCATAAAGCTGTGCACCAGCATGTGAATAGCCAGCGTCGGACTCTGCCAAAAATCACGGCCTTTGGCCTGTCCAAACAAGAAGGCCGTATACACAGCTACCACAACTGCCACCGCCGCGGTGACCCAGGTTGCTATTTCATTGAGGCTTTCCCAACCAAAAAACAGCCCGGCCATCAACAGGGTCAGCAAGCCGCCGTAGACGGTAATCGTGTAACCACCTTTCACCAACCACGAACCCCAATGTGGCCGCAACAATACGTAAAGGAAACGCTTGGGTTGGTCAAGATCCATCACCAGCAACAAGCCGGTCAGCGATAAGAATACCAATCCCAGGCCGTAAGCCCACCACTGCGTAGCGGTTGTTGGTGCAGCATCCCCGAAGAAGGTGGCCAAGAAGAGCACCAGCAGGACCCCTGCCGAGATGGCCTTGGTCCATACATAGCCCGATACTTCCCAGCCCCAAAGGATACCTTTGTTGGGGGAATCATAAACCCGGCGAGCTTCTTTGCCCATCAATACATCAATCGATTTTTTGGGGCCATTTTTGGCCACTTCACCGGCGTTGGTATATTGGTTATTGGCTTCCAGTACGGCCGCAATTACATCGCCGTTGCTGAAGGCCAGCTTCTCTGCTTCTTTCGCAAAGTGCCCGACTCCTTTTGTCTGAGAATTCCACAGATATTCCCCGGTATCCACCGTCGCCGAAGGGTTGAGCGAGGCTTCGTCGGCATCAATATAGAAGAGGTTGGGCTTCGTGCCTTTTTCCGGCTTGCGGACTTTCACGGCCTGGCGCGCCAGCAACTGCGAAATTTCCGAACCAGCATCCTCCATGTCGCCGGAGATGATCGCGTGCTCCGGGCAGACGTTCACACAGGCGGGCTCCAGGCCTACATCGATTCGGTGGGCACAGTAGTTGCATTTGGCCGCCGTGCTAGTTTCCGGATCAATGTAGAGGGCATCGTAAGGACAAGCCTGCATACAGGATTTGCATCCGATGCAGCGATCCTTATCAAAATCTACAATGCCGTCTTTTCGGACGAAGAGGGCCTCGGTGGGGCAAATTTCCACACAAGGAGCATCCGTACAATGGTTGCAGCGCATCACCGAGAACAAGCGCCGCGAGTCGGGAAACTCTCCCTTCTCTACCTGTTTCACCCAGGTGCGATTGACGCCCACGGGTACATTATGCTCCGATTTGCAGGCCGTCGTACAAGCATGACAACCAATACACTTCCGATTGTCTATGACAAAACCGTATTTCATAAATGTTCTTTTATTCTGTGTGCTTAGCCACTAATTTCCACATTGCTTTTTCTAGCCACGGAGTCACCGAGACACGGAGTTTTTTTTCCGAGGACCTCCTAATAGAAACCTCCGTGTCTCAGTGCCTCTGTGGCCATATTCTTGCCACATGATAACGGCTGGTATTTACTCGTTCACTTGGGTGGTTGGACAAACAAAATCAGTCACCGTCATACCAGCTTTTCCGAAAGCTTCGAATGTATCCTGTACGTTGATGAGGTTTTTGAAGCCTCGCGCACGCAGAATGGAAGCTGCGATTGTCGACCGATAGCCACTGCGACAGTGTAAGTAATAGGTTTGGTCCGAATTGATCTCTCCCATGTGGTTGTTTAGAAAATCCAGCGGAAAATGCTGGGCACCTTCCAGGTGTTCCCCCGACCATTCACCGGGCTTGCGTACATCCAGGATGTGAATTTCTCCTGCTTTTTGCCGTTGAGCAAATGCCGCACCGTTGATGCTTTCTATTTCGTCTATTTCCATTCCTGCCTTTTTCCAGGCAGCCATTCCACCCTCCAGATAGCCGAGGGTATTATCGTAGCCTACCCGTGCCAGGCGCTTTACGGCTTCGGCTTCCTGCCCTTCCGGGGCAACCAATAGAATCGGCTGCTGCAAATCGGCAACCAATGCGCCGACCCAAGGGGCAAAGCTGCCATCCAGACCAATAAAAATAGAATTGGGGATAAAGCCCTGGACAAAATCTTCGCGGTTGCGCACATCCAGGATCAAGGCATCGGTGCTCTCCGCTACGGCTTCAAATTCTCGTGGACTCAAAGGGTTGGCCCCTTTTTCCATCACCTCGTCGATACTTTCGTAGCCGGTTTTATTGAGCTTGGCATTTTTGGCAAAATACTGTGGCGGTGGCAATAAACCATCCGTTACTTCTTTGATAAACTCCGCTTTGGTCATATCGGCGCGCAGGGCGTAATTCGTAGCTTTTTGCTCGCCCAGCGTGCTCCAGGTTTCCGAGCTCATGTTCTTGCCACAAGCCGAACCAGCACCGTGCGCCGGGTAGACAATGGTCTCGTCGGGCAGGGTCATGATTTTATTGCGCAGACTATCATACAGCCAGCCCGCCAGGTCTTCCTTGGTGAGGCTTCCTTTCTTTTGTGCCAGATCAGGGCGCCCCACATCACCAATAAAGAGGGTATCGCCGGTAAAGATGGCCTGCTCTTTTCCATTGGCGTCCAATAGCAGATAAGTGGTACTTTCCGGCGTATGCCCGGGGGTATGCAACACCCGGAAGGTAAGTGCTCCTACCTTGAATTCTTCTCCGTCGGTAGCGAGGTGCTTCTCGTAAGTCGTTTCGGCCGTAGGACCGTAAACAATTTTAGCCCCCGTCTTTTTTGCTAAATCCAGATGACCCGAAACAAAGTCCGCATGAAAGTGGGTCTCAAAGATATATTTGATCTTGGCGCCATTCTTTTGGGCACGTTCCAGATAGGGCTGTGTTTCCCGTAAGGGATCAATAATAGCAGCTTCTCCTTCACTTTCTATATAATAGGCTCCTTGAGCCAAACACCCTGTATAAATTTGCTCAATAATCATCTTTTATCTATTTTCTTTTGACAAAACAGCTAGTCACCGGATAAAAGTATGAAAATGTGTTCATATATTAAAGCATTCAGGTGTTGCTTTTTTTGATCGTGCTCCTAACCAGGCTTTAAACCACGTTTTTTGCCGCGATTAAGAGACTATTGGTGAGAGGGTATACCCTCTTCCTTTACAAGCAGGTATGAAAAAGTAGAGCGCTTAAAAAAAGGGTGATCCGTATATGGATGTATCTGCATCAGAAAAACAGAATTTGTCGAATTATTTTAGCTAAAACATTACCTTTAACACCTATGGAATTAATAGATTCTTCGGTTGACCCCATAATGAACCCTACTCTTTTTATTGGCTCTTTTGAGCTTAGGGAACCGCTTACGACCTTGACGGATGTAGCAGTGGCATTCGTTTGTTTTTATGCATACATTAAGTTTTTGAAATACAAGGGCGAGAAGTCTGAGGGGTTTAAGTTCTTTAAAATATTTTTCCTGGTTTTTGGAATTGGTCTGATGTGTGCCGCTTTATTTGGACATGGCTTGTTAGCTTATTTTGACCCAAATACAAAAGCGATTGGGTGGGCATTGAATTCTTTTGCCCAAATCCTTTTAGGGCTCGGTGTTTTAAAAGAAATGGAGCCCGTTATGAAACCATCGATGATTAACTCAGTGAGAATATTTTTCATTTTACAAGTTTTCCTATTTGTATTTCTGATAATAAACCCATTCACCCGAAATTTTATTTATGTCCAATTATGCTCCGTCATTTCATTGGTAGCTTTGGTGTTGCCATTACAAATTTTTCATTACACCAAGACAAAAGCTAAAGCCAGTAAATTTTTCATTATTTCTATCCTGATGGGTTTGTTACCTGCGGTAGTTTTTAATTTTAAATTAGGTTTTGGGGTTTGGTTTAATCATAATGATATTAGTCATATCATCATGGTATTCATGATGTATTTCATGTATCTGGGAGCTTCACGTTTTGCTTTTCTTTAAAAGAGATCATTAATAAGGTTTTCTGATTCTCATCATCTTTCATCCAAAAAAGAATCAGCTTTTTTTTGCGTAGAATTAATTATTCATGAATTATCTCCTGTATGTTATACTTGGTGTAATCATCGTCCTCGGAGCACTCGTTCTGGAGTCTGCTGTAGCTAAAAGGAAGAATTTGAAAATTTATCGACTCTCTGATAGCATCACCAATTTGTCTTGTGGAATGCTGGAAAGGGTTTTTGATTTTTTCTTGTCGGGATTAATTCTTTTTGGATTTCACTTCATAAGGGAAAATTATGCTCCGTAACAAATCCCTACCACTGTCGGAACGTGGTTGATAGCGCTTGTTTTTTTTGATTTTTTAGCCTATTGGTTCCATCGGTTTAGCCATGAAGTCAATTTTCTATGGGCTGCTCATATCGTACATCATCAAAGTGAAGAATTAAATTTAACAACCGTCTTTAGAGCTTCTTTTGTTGCCGTTATCTTCAGAGCATTCTTTTTTGTCTGGATGGCGGTAGCAGGATTTGACGTATTCACCATAGCAACTTGTACCCTTGTATTAGGGTCGTTTCAATTGTTCACTCATTCAAGAGTTATCGGAAAATTAGGGTTTATTGAATGGTTCCTTACCACCCCCTCCCATCATAGGGTCCATCATGCTAGAAATGAAAAATACATGGACCATAATTACAGCCACATCTTTATCATTTGGGATAGAATGTTTGGAACTTTTATTGAAGAAAATGAAGAACCTCAATATGGTATCACTACCGGTTTTGAAAGTGCTAGTGCTTATAATGCTACTTTTTCGTACTGGAACAATTTATTCACAAGAGCAGCTAGAACCAAAAAAATTAGTAATAAAATAAAAGTATTCACCAAAGGTCCAGCCTGGACGCCAGATGACGTTCCTCATTTACTGAATGAATACAAAGTAGACGAAAAAGGAGAGAGAGTACATCATAAAATACTGGTCAGTTTTGAATTAGTAGCATACGTATTGATAAATGCAGCAATTACATTGAGTGCTTTTGCAGCGCTTATAATCATCTATAAGCCCAAACCAGACACTCAAATTACAATAGGTGAACTGTTGGCAAATCCACAGATCTTATCTTTGGTTGGCATCATTTTGCTATCCATTTTTGCCCATGCCAAAATGATAGAGCAAACCAAAACAGCTGTTTATTTTGATGGATTTAGACTGATAGCTATTGGTACATTAATATTCCTTGTTTTTAATGCTATGCCTTATTCAGCATGGTTGCTTCCCACAGCATTAGGTATATGTAGTTTAATGTTTTTATGGCTTATCAAAATTGGGGTACAAAGAAAGCCGGAAGTTTCGTAGCTGCCCGTTTTTCGGAGAAGTCTCTGGGCATCGTGCTACTTTTTACCGCCATTGGGATACCGCTGGTGGGTATACCTTCTTCGTTTACAAAACTTTCGCGGGTAAGGTGGAGCTGGATGAAACGAGCTATTGATTAAGCGGGGCTTTCGGCATTTACCGAAAGCCCCGTTTAATTATTCAGCTACATTTGAATATCATAGACTGCAGGAAATTGCTTCGGAATGTCTTCTTCCGCTTCTCCTAAATTCTGCCGTAGATCGATTTCAATTCCTCTGGCAATAGTAGAGATCGGCACATCATTTGCCGAGCCTTCAAATGGATTTTCGCCGGTTCTACCAATTCTTTCCATCGTGTGAAATACCCAAGCTACGGCTACATAAAATGGGACGGATAACCAAATAAACAAACTGCCAATTAGTGGGTTACGCCCGATCATTTCCTGACCTATTTCTGCAAATTGCGGAACGATTGCCAATGGCAAAAGAAGTACAAATATCCACATGAAATAGTGGTTCAATGACGCAAAATGACGGGGATAAGGAAA
>Ga0102812_10001795_pt1 | contig 14669 bp, 12 predicted proteins | sample ColrivemetaGS713_FD_79334 | JGI IMG/M metagenome (GOLD analysis project Ga0102812, IMG submission 79334) | Estuarine microbial communities from the Columbia River estuary - Flood tide ETM metaG S.713 | ecosystem: Environmental > Aquatic > Marine > Intertidal zone > Estuary | place: USA... | reverse complement strand
GAGTTCCTGGTGGCTCTGCCAAGACCCCCTAGGTCTGACCCCTTTTTATGTATGGCGGAGAGCGAGGGATTCGAACCCTCGATAGGGTATTAGCCTATACACCCTTAGCAGGGGTGCGCCTTCAGCCACTCGGCCAGCTCTCCGGAAGATGTTGTCTTACTGCGGGATACAAACAGTGCTATCCACAGGCGCGGCATGATACCACAACCGGGATAAAATCAAAGTCGGTAAGAGGATTGAAACCCGATTATTCGGGCTCAGTCACCGCGGGTTGGTCGTCGCCCTGGATGCGGTTATAGATTTCTTCACGGTGCACCGCCACATCTCGCGGTGCGTTGACGCCAATTCGTACCTGGTTGCCTTTCACGCCCAGTACCGTCACGGTGATTTCATCACCTACCATGAGTGACTCTCCTACTCTGCGCGTCAAAATCAGCATAGTCGTCTACGCTCCTGTATTACGTCTGCTGTGTGACCCCCGACACGTGAGACAGTTCCATAGCAGGCCATTCAGGGCCCGGCGTCACATCGTCGGTGTTCTATAGTTTTAGTTGAGAATTGCGAAAGTGCAATAAGAGAAAACACAGCTACGTTTTGCATTGCACCTTCACAAAACCCGTCCAAATGCTGTGCCGGAGGTATTTTCAGGCGGCACTTTCGTTCACGGGTTCCTTGTCGAGCTCGAATGAGGAGTGCAGGGAACGCACCGCCAGTTCGAGGTATTTCTCCTCGATAATCACGGAAATCTTGATCTCGGAAGTGGTGATCATCTGGATATTGATACCGACTTCGGCCAGGGCGCCAAACATCTGGCTGGCCACCCCCGCGTGGGAGCGCATGCCCACGCCCACCACCGATACCTTGGCAATCTTGCTGTCGATACGCACTTCCCGAGCGCCAATTTCATTGGCGACCTGAGTCAGTACTTCCTGCGCCCGTGCCAGTTCGCTGCGGCTCACGGTGAAGGTGAAATCAGTGGTCTTGTCCTCACCGGTGTTCTGCAGGATGACGTCGACCTCGATATTGGCATCGCCGATGGGGCCGAGGATCTTGTGGGCCACGCCGGGCATATCCGGCACGCCCAGCACGGTGAGTTTGGCCTCGTCGCGGTTAAAGGCAATACCTGCGATTGTTGGGGTTTCCATTTGATTTACGTCCTCCAGTGTAATCAGCGTGCCGGGGCCTTCCTGGAAGCTATGCAGCACGCGCAGGGGCACCTGGTATTTGCCGGCAAATTCCACCGCCCTGATTTGTAATACCTTGGAACCCATGCTGGCCATTTCCAGCATTTCCTCAAAGGTGATTTTGTCCAGGCGCCGGGCGCCGTCAACAATACGCGGATCAGTGGTGTACACACCGTCCACATCGGTATAAATCTGGCATTCATCGGCCTTGAGCGCCGCCGCCAACGCCACCGCGGTGGTGTCAGAACCGCCGCGCCCCAGGGTGGTGATATTGCCGTGCTCATCCACGCCCTGGAAGCCGGCCACCACCACCACATTGCCCTGCTGCAGGGCCTGGTGCAGGCGCTCGTCATCAATTTCGCGAATTCGGGCCTTGGTGTGGGCGTCATCGGTGAGAATCCGCACCTGGCTGCCGTTAAACGACTTCGCTTTAACGCCGCGCTTGTTCAGGGCCATGCTCAGCAGAGCGGTGGTGACCTGCTCGCCGGTGGAGATCAGCACATCCATTTCCCGGGGCACCGGGCGCTCGTCCACTTCCTGGGCCAGGGCAATCAGGCGGTTGGTTTCGCCGCTCATGGCCGATACAACCACCACCACATCGTGGCCCTGGGCGCGAAACTTCGCCACCTTGTCCGCCACCTGGCCGATGCGCTCCACACTGCCCACCGAGGTACCACCGAATTTCTGAACAATCAAACCCATGGTTTACTGCGTTCCCTTAAGTACCGAGCCCACCCAGGCGGGTACGCCCTTGAGCACATCGGCCAGGGCTGCAACGTCAGTGCCACCGCCCTGGGCCATATCCGGACGCCCACCGCCCTTGCCGCCGAGCTGCTGCGCCACATCGCGCATCAGGTCACCTGCCTTCACCCGGTCGGTGAGATCCTTGGTGACGCCCGCAGTGAGGGCGACTTTGCCGTCGGTGACTGCCGCCAGCAGGATCACCCCGCTGCCCAGCTTGTTCTTGCACTGGTCGAGGGTATCGCGCAGGGATTTGGCATCGGCGCCGTCGACGCTGGCAGCCAGTACCTTGATCCCTTCCACCTCAACCGCGGCAGATGTGAGATCACCACCGGCGGAGCTGGCCAGCTTTTGCTTGAGCCGGGCAATTTCCTTTTCCAGCTCGCGGTTGTCGCTGCGCAAGCTGGCGACCTTGTCCGCCACATTATCGGCCGTACCCTTCACCACCTCACACACCGCAGCCAGGCGCTGCTCGGCCTTGTCGATTACTACCAGCGCCGTGCTGCCGGTTACCGCCTCGATGCGGCGCACACCGGAAGCCACTCCCGACTCGGACAATACCCGCAGCAGGCCAATATCGCCGGTGCGGCTGGCATGGGTACCCCCACAAAGCTCCACCGAGAAATCCTCCGCGCCCATAGACAGCACCCGCACTTCATCACCGTATTTCTCGCCAAACAGGGCCATGGCACCGGCTGCCACCGCGTCATCCATGGACATAAGCCGGGTGGTCACCGCGGTATTGCCACGGATCTGTTCGTTCACCATGTGCTCGATAGTCTTCAGCTCCTGTGAGCTGATAGCCTGGGGATGGGAGAAGTCAAAACGCAGGCGCTGGGAATCTACCAGCGAGCCTTTCTGGGCCACGTGCTCTCCCAGCACCTTGCGCAGGGCCGCGTGCAGCAGGTGGGTGGCCGAGTGGTTCAGGCGTGTGCGCTGGCGCACCTCACCGTCGACAGCCGCCTGCAGGGTATCGCCAGGCTTCACACTGCCTTCCAGCACTTTGACATGGTGCAGGTGGTGGTCGGATGACTTGGTGGTGTCGTTCACCTCCAGACGCAGGCCCGGGGCACTGAGATAGCCAGTGTCGCCAGCCTGACCACCGGATTCTGCGTAAAACGGGGTACGATCCAGCACCAAGATGCCACTTTCATCTGCGGCCAATGCAGCCACTTCTTTGCCATCACGCAGGATCGCGGTCACCACGCCCTGCCCTTCAGTGCCTTCGTAGCCGGTAAATTCGGTGCGCCCTTCCAGTTGCAGGACATTGCTGTAATCCACCTTGAAGCTGCCACCCTCCTGGGAACGCGCTCGCTGGGCAGCCATCGCCGCCTCGTAGCCGTCCATATCCAGGGTGAGGTTGCGCTCCCGGGCGATATCGTTGGTGAGGTCAGTAGGGAAGCCGTAGGTGTCGTATAGCTTGAACACCACGTCACCCGGGATCAGGGTGCCAGACAAGTCAGCCAGTGCCTCGTCCAGGATCTGCATGCCGTGATCCAGGGTCTTGGCAAACTGCTCTTCCTCGGCCAGCAGCGCCTTGGACACCATCTGCTGGCGCTTCACCAACTCGGGATAGGCATCACCCATCTGCTCAGCGAGGGTGGCTACCAGGCGATGGAAGAACGGCTGGGTGGCGCCCAGCTTGTTGCCGTGGCGGATAGCCCGGCGAATGATGCGGCGCAGCACATAGCCGCGGCCCTCATTGCCCGGCATCACACCATCACAAATGAGGAACGAACAGGAGCGAATATGATCGGCGATTACCCGCAACGAGGCGTGAGTGGTGTCCTTCACTCCCAGAATCCCTGCGGCCGCCTTCAGCAGGGCCTGGAACAGGTCGATCTCGTAGTTACTGTGCACGCCCTGCATCACCGCGGCAACACGCTCCAGTCCCATACCGGTATCCACCGAGGGCTTGGGCAGCGGGTGCAGTTCACCGCTGGTATCACGGTTGTACTGCATGAATACCAGGTTCCAGATCTCTACGTAACGATCCAGGTCATCGTTCTCGCTGCCGGGAGGGCCACCGGGCACATCCGGGCCATGATCATAAAACAACTCAGAACAGGGACCACAGGGGCCGGTATCGCCCATCTGCCAGAAGTTGTCTTCGTCCAGGCGCGACAACCGATCCGGGCTGACACCGATCTCGTTGACCCAGATATCTGCGGCCTCGTCGTCGGAGACGTGAACGGTCACCCACAGTTTCTCCTTGGGCAGGCCCAGTGTCTCGGTAAGGAACGCCCACGCGAACTGGATAGCCTCGCGCTTGAAATAATCGCCGAAGCTGAAGTTACCCAGCATTTCGAAAAAGGTGTGGTGACGGGCCGTGTAGCCGACGTTTTCCAGGTCATTGTGCTTGCCGCCGGCGCGCACACAGCGCTGGCTGCTGGTGGCACGCACATACGGTCGGGGGTCGGTGCCCAGGAAGGTATCCTTGAACTGGTTCATGCCCGCGTTGGTGAACAGCAGTGTGGGGTCATCACCGGGCACCAGTGAGCTGCTGGCGACACGGGTATGCTCAAGCTGTTCAAAATAGGCCAGGAAGGCCTCACGTATCTCTACGGTCTTCATAAGTTTTTCCGGTTATGAGGTTGGGGGCTGCGGCCTGATGGCCTCAGCCAGCCATATGCCCTTCGGCAAACTCCCTGCCTGCAATTATATGCAGGTGCAGGTGAAATACGGTCTGGCCTGCGCCGGCGCCGTTGTTGATAATCAGGCGAAAAGCCTCTGCCACACCCAGTTGCCCGGCAACTTTGCCCGCCGCCAGCATAAGGTGGCCCAGCAGCGCCTGGTCATCGTCCTGCGCGTCCACCAGCCGGGCAATACCGCGCTTGGGGATTACCAGCACATGCACCGGGGCCTGGGGGTTAACGTCGTTGATCGCAATACAGTGTTCGTCCTCGTAGAGGAATTCGGCGGGAATTTCGCCGCTGACGATCTTGCCGAAGATGGTATCGCTACTCATGGCCAGCTACCCCAGCTTCTCGTCAGTGGTCAGTACCCTGGCTTCGCTTTCCAGCATCACCGGAATACCGTCGCGCACCGGATAGGCTAGCCTGCTCGCCTTACAGATCAGTTCATCCTTGTCCTGGTCGTACACCAACGGCGCCTTGCTGACCGGGCACACCAGGATACTGAGTAATTTCTTGTCTATCATCTACCGTCTCGCGAAGCCTCTCCCGGACCAACTGCAGTCACCGACAGGCCTGGAAGCTAAAAGGGAGCGATATTATACGGACTTTTTCAGGACTTGGGCACGGGCTTTTGTGCGAGGCCGGGCTCAGGCTTTGACTCGGGTTCCGGCTCGGGAGCGGGCATTGCCGGCGTCAGTAGCTGCGGGTCGATACGCTGCTGGCGCCAGTTCATCCGCCAGTCCAGGTGCGGACCGGTCGCTCTGCCGGTGGCGCCGATGGCGCCGATCAGGTCGCCGGGGCGCAGCTCATCGCCCACTTTTACCGACACCTCGCTCATATGCAGGAAGGTCGATGACACCTGGTAGCCGTGGTCGAGGATCACCGTACCGCCGGAGTAAAACAGGTCAGGCTCGGCCAGGGTGACAATCCCGGCCGCCGGCGCCATAACCGGGGTGCCCGTGGGCGCTGCCACATCCACCCCGTAATGGGGGCGCCCGGCCTTGCCATTGTAGTAACGCTGGCTGCCATACACGCCGGAGATTGGTCCCTGGGCCGGCCAGACAAAGCCGCCTATTACCCCGACCAAGAGGTCAGGGCGCTGGAAGCTTTCCGCACGGGCGGCATTCACCAGCGCCTGCTCCCGCAGGATTCGCTCCAGCTCTTCCTTGGGTGGGGTGACCGTTTTCTGGGGTACCCCCTCCACTCGCTGGATGCGGTATTCGCGGGCGGCCACCTGCAGGGTCTCTGTGCAGGGCTGCTCTCCGGTCACCACCAGTTGCGCGGTCGCGGCGGCATCGCGGCCAAAGCCGGCGAAAGTGGTGCCATCGGCCAGCACGTCCAGATGTTCGCCGTCGAGGGTGACCTTGCTACCGGGGGCAACCGTTGCCCAGATAAACCCACCCTGCTCCAAGGCACCACTGAAGCGGGGGCATTGGGCCTGGGCAGGCAAAGCCAACAGGCAAGCCCATAAAGGGACCAGCATGAACCGGGTTGAGATTGTGCGAGTTGATTTCACCTGCGTTTGCTCCTGCGCTGTGTAATACCGTGTGCTGCATTTTCAGCAGCTGTTCTATCAGCCGCTGCCCGCCGCGTCCAGTATCGGCGCTGTGATTGTGCCGCCGCGGCAACTACAATAGCGCCGATGAGCAGATACCGCCCCCCACGCGTCCGTGGCTCCACCTATATCACCCCCGAGGGCGAGTTGCGCCTGCGCGAGGAACTGCACCAGTTGTGGAAGGTGGAGCGGCCGCAGGTCACCAACGCTGTGCACGAGGCGGCCAAGAACGGTGACCGCTCGGAAAACGGCGATTACATCTACGGCAAACGGCGCCTGCGCGAAATCGACTCCCGGGTGCGTTTCCTCAACAAGCGGCTGGATGAACTGCAAGTGGTCGACCAGGCACCTGCCGATACCAGCAAGATTTACTTCGGCGCCTGGGTCAGCCTGGAAGATGCCGAGGGCATGGAGAAGCGCTGGCGTATCGTCGGCCCGGATGAGTTCGACCTGGCAGAGGGCAAGCTGTCCATGGATTCGCCGATGGCGCGCTCGCTACTGGGCAAGGCCCTGGACGACGAGGTCAGGGTGCAGAGTCCATCCGGGGAGAAGCTCTACTACGTCACGGATATTTGTTACCAGGCCGCGGACTAGCCAACTCACAGGCGCCGGCGGCGATGCAGCCACCACATGGCGACGCCGCTCATGGCCAGGCTGGCCAGCAACAGGCCAACCAGATCCACCCACAACACCCCCACCCTGCCCGCAATGCGCCCGCTGTGCAGATCGAGCATCACCCGCTCCCAATTCAGCCACTGCGGCTGGGCCGGCAATTGCCGGCGCACGGATTCGGGCAGCACCCCGGGGGCAAACTGGCTGATAAACGCCCCGCCCGCTGCGCGCTGGCTGAAATCCATCTGCTCCAGGTCGGCCAGCCACCAGCCCTGCGCGGACTGCAGGGCCAGTTGCTCATTGGCCTGGCCCGACAACAGTCCCAGGCCCAACAGCGGCTCGGGCAGACCGGTACTGATCGACTCCACCAGCTCCCCGGCAGTGCTAAGCAGCAGTATTTCACCGGCGCAGGCTGCAAGCAGCAGGCCATCGGCGGGCACCGCACCTACCAGAGCGCCGTTGCAGGGCGCCACGTCAACGGCATCCAGGTACACCCGGCCATCCGCTGCGCGATATAGCCAGTGATCGCCCACCTGAAACGCTGGCAGGTCGGCCGAATCATCGCCGTAGGCCTGCAGCAGCCAGTCCCAACTCACAAAGCGCCGGTCCAGGCCCAGCGCCGGGGAGTGGTTGAGCACAATACCGGTGATGGCCAATAGCACGGCAAATACCGCAGCCACCAAACCCAGGCGTCGGTGCCAGCGCCACAGCAAACCCAGCAACCGGGCGCCGCGACGCATCAGCCACTCACCTGCGCGTCCAGCCACAGGGCCAGGCGCGCCATGCGCTCGGTGGCCTGCACTGACAGGGTAGCGCCGGTAATACCATCTACTGATTTGTCGAGGTAGCCGTCATCTGCCAGGCGCAGGCCGCTGAACTGGCTGGTAAAAAACGGGTAACGAATTTCCCAGCCACGGCTCTCGCGAAATGCCAATACATCCACCCGCTCGATGTGATTATCCGCAACCGCAATACCCAGAGTGATGGGTTTGTGCTTGCCGATGTCTTCCAGGATCCAGGCAGTGCGTGATCCCGCCTGCCAATAGCGCAAGCGCAGCGCAGCAGGCGCCCAGCCAACCGCCGCCTTCGCGGCAGCACGGGTCTCTTCAGTAATCCACAGGGTCTTCAGTTCCGGCTGCTGCTGGTCCGGCTGCTGCCGGGAAAAGACCAGGTCCAGGAACGCATCCCGGCTGAGGTATTCCTCGCCAACAACGGCAGTGGCCGCCATCACGAGGATGGCGGCCACTGTGGTGCGCAACAGCGCGCCGGGTCTTTGTTTAGCGGGCATCAGTAACTCCAGCCAACTCCCAGGTTCAGGCCTTCCAGTTCTTGCTGGTTGTCGGGCGCGTCCTGGAACTGGTAATCCACTTTCAGCACCACGTGCTCCTCCAGCCAGTAGTTGAAGCCCACATCCCATTCGCTGAACTGGGTATCCCCGCCACCACCGGCCTGGTTATCCCATTCACTGTAGCGGGCGAACACGCCCAGATCGCGCATCAACATCCAGGAAGGTTCGACGTACCAACCCTCCTGGGTATCGGCACCCGCCTGGATATTATCGATGGCATTATCGATATCCCAGCTGGCAGCCAGTGCCCGTAAACCAAACGGTCCATTGCGGTAGCTCAGGTGAGCAGAGTACAGCATCGCGTCCACATCCTGGCTGTATTCTCCCTGGTACAGGTCCTGCTGGTATTGCAAGGTGGCGCCCAGTTCCAGGCCGGCGATACCGGTGTACTTCAGGTTGGCAGTGTAGGCAGGATCAGAAGCATCAGCCTCCGCCACCTTCTGGCGGCCGTCTCGAATTTTCCACTGCCCGTCGTCAGCATCCAGCTTGAGACCGGAAGTGAACGCGGTTTCGTAGCTCCAGCCCTGGCCAAACTCGCCGGTAAGCGCCACACCACCCTCCCACCAGGTGGTGGGGATAATGTTCTTCTCGACGTTGTTGCGCTCAACGCCATAAAAGGTGTCGGGTTCGTGCGTCAGGTTCAGCATACCAACCGGCATCAGGAACAGGCCTACCTTGAAGCGGGTCGAACTGTTCAGGTCGTGCTCGATATAGGCCTGCTCAAGTTCCACCTCGCCGGGCTGGTCGTCGCCAGCAACCGAATGTTCCAGTTCCACCTCGGAAAACAAGCGGGTGGTGTCGCTGAACTCATGCCCGAGATAAAACACGAAGCGATGGAAATCGATCTCGTCCTTGTCGCCGCCATTATCGTTTTGATCATCGAGATTGTTGTAATGCATCTCACCGTAACCGCCGATCTGGGTGCGCTCGGTCCAGCTCGATGCCAGCGAACTGCTGCCAGTGCCAACGCCCTGCTCTACCATGCTGGCGGTGGCTTCCACCTTGACGCTGGTTTCCTTGATCTCCTGGTCAGCGGAGGCCACCTGCTCCTTGAGCCTGGCAATCTCCACCTGCTGCTGCTGGATAATTACCCACATTTCCTCGGGCGTTGGCGTGGCGGCCACAGCGGCTCCTGCACACAGGCTCATTACCAGGCCTGTTGTCAGCTTCTTCATTGCTATCCCCTTACATTACGGTCATGCGCCACCTTGGCGAAAAAGAATGTTAGTAGGAATTATTCTCATTCACAACCAGTAATGAGAATAATTCTCATAATGGGTGAATAATTCACAGCTGTAGAGCCCGGATATGAGCGGGAAGACTGGTGGGGTGCGGGTCGCCGAATTCGACCCTGTGGGCGCGGGAGCCGGGGCCGGATCAACCCGGCCCCGGGGTCAGGACAGTTTAGGGACTGCCGGGCATATAACCATCTGTGGTACAGGGCAGTGTCGGGTCACAGGTATCCACGAACTTGCCCTCACCCTCGGGCATCAGGAAGAAGGATTTCTGCTGCTGGGCGGTGGTGTTTTTGCGCGGCAGGCTGTGGGGATCGTTGCCGAAATTCGGCTCAAACGGTGGGGTGTTGTCGATCGGGGGTGGCCTGGAGCCACCGTCAGCAGCGCCGCCACCCAGTGGGCCGTTATCCCAGTAGACCAGCACCGAGCCGGTGTAGTCACCGGCGGGAACCGGCTCCAGCGCATAGAACGGATTGTTGTCGGGATGACGGCCGGGCTCCAGCGCCGGCACCCGCAGCTTCGCGCCAATAGTGCGCGCCATAAACTCTGCCGTCCACATGCTCACCTGGTGATCGCCATAGGCCACGTGCATCAACACAGCGTGGGCAGGTGTATTGGGCAGCAGGTTATCCTGGATGTGGTAGACATAGCCGCTGGACTCGCCCCTGTCCCACAGCATCTGCACCATCGACAGCAGGAAGCTCTGGTCCTTGATGCTGGGATAACCGCCGCCATCATCGCCGGTACCGGCTCCGGTGAAGAATGGCTTGTACAGGTCAAAATCCACACTGCGCCGCAGCAACATGCTGTAGGACATGCCAGGCACACCCAGCACGCCGCGAGTCACATCCTGGATTACGCCCATCAGGGCACCACCCATAATGCCGCCCTGGCTGTTGCCGTCGTAGTACACCGTGCTGTTGTCGAACACCGGCTCGCCGCCAGCCTGGAAGGCAGAATCAGCGGCAAAGCCCTCATCGTGCTTGAGCAGGCGGGCCAGGTACATGAAGTTAAGAAAACTCTGCTGCTGGCGGTCAAACACGTTCTGGAACAGGGAGAAATCCTGCAATACCTGGATCGCGTAGCCGATATCCCCCTCGGAAAATCCGATCCAGTCGGTGCCGCAGAACACCATCTGATGGTCATTGCCCATGATGGTGATATTGGATCCGGTGCCACGCAGCGCCTCATCGCCGCTGCCGAGCAGTCCGTGCCCGTACAGCGACGGCCGGGCAATAGCCTTGGGCTGCGCGTCGAAGTCCTCTGCCACTGAGCGCGGCACGCTGCACCAGAACCTCGCGGTCAGCATATTATCGCCACCCATGCGGTCGGGCAGACCATCATCCGGCTCGGCGTAGTAGAACGGTACACCCGGCCCACCGTCATCGGAAGCCAGGTAATTGGGCACCTGGAAGGTACCGATAATCGCGCGGGACTTGTAAGCGTCCTGGCCTTCCGTGCATCCCGTTTCAGCGCAGGGCGCGTAGTCGATGACTTCCTCCACAGTAAAATCCGGTGCGGCCCCGCCCAGATCAGCGAAGGCATCATCGCGAATATGCACGACACGCCCGGTGATATTTTCGGCGCTGGCAATGCTGAAATCCCAGGCCAGGTAGAGTTCATCCCGCGCAATTCCGGCATCACCGAGCGTGGCAAACAGCGCTTCCATGGAATCACGGCGCGCTTCGATCGCCTCGTTATCCGTCAGGGTGTCATCCCGGAAGGCCCTGAACACCTCGGGCGCTTCAAGTAACTCGCCATCGGCACCGCGCATATTGCGCAGGGCCACGATATAGCGCGCTCCGCGTTCAAACTGCACCATCGGGCGGATAATAAACGCCTGCTCGGCCGGGTCGTCGGTATTGGCATCCAGCTCGGCAAATATCAAGTGCTGTTCACCGGTGCTGGCATTGATAACGATCACCGGGGAATCAGGGCTGAGGGATTGTTCCAGGTCAGTGATAGGTGGCGCGCCGGTTTGATCCATGTCCACGCCCGGCACCATGGCCAGCATCATCTGCGAAGGCGAGAAACCATCGTTGCGGTTCCACTCGGTGGTATCCACCGGCACGCCCTGCTTGTTGACGGGCATCGATTCGGTGGACAGGTTTACCCGCAGGCCGGTCTCCATGCTGTCATCGGCGACGGTAAAGGCCGAGCTGGGCCAGGGAAACATGCAGGTGCCGGAGTCGAGGATTTCACAGCGATCGGCATTGGGGGTTTCGATACTGATGGGGTCGGTGCCCGGCTCACCGGGATCGGTGCCATTGTCATTTTTATTGTTGTTGTTGCCATCCGAGCAGGCCCCCAGGGTCAGGGCGATGCACAGGGGAAGCAATAATCTGGTCGTGGTCGTTCCCGGCAAATATCGCATCAGCAGTTACTCTCCGATTTTCTTATAGGTAGATGGAAGCTTTGTTCCATTCTATTTCTTCTACAGTGATAAAGACTACAGGGCATCCGCTGCCAGCGGCAAGTGACCGGGATCAAAGTTCTGGACCTAGCCGGGTTCCAGCGCGGCATACACCAGGTTTTCCAGCTGCCCCCTGAAATTGAAGGTGCTGGAAGGCATCAGCTGGGTCATGAACAGCACCACCAGCTCCTCTGCCGGGTCTACCCAGAACAGGGTGCTGGCCAGGCCACCCCAGAAGAAGCTGCCCACCGAGCAGGGATAGCCGTTAGCTACCGGGTTTACCTTGTTGGCAAAGCCCAGCCCAAAACCCACACCTTCGTAGATTGTTTCGCTGAAGGCCCCGGTAGCATATTGCCCCAGGTCTACCCCCCCGGGCAGGTGGTTTCGGGTCATAAACGCCAGGGTACGTGAGCCAATAATGCTCTGCCCGACCAGGGTGCCGCCACCGAGCAGCATCTGGCAGAAGCGGAAGTAATCGGCCATGGTGGATACCAGGCCACCGCCACCGGACCAGAATGTGCGGTCGGCATAGTGGCTGGCCTGGCCATCATCGTGCAGGACCATCTGCTTTTGCAGGTTGCGCTCGTAGCAGGAGGCGAAACGTTCCACCTTGTCCGGAGCGATCTCGAAGGCGGTATCAACCATGCCCAGCGGTTCAAAGAGGGTGCTGCGCAGGTAATCGGGCAGGCTCTGGCCGCTGATCAACTCCACCAGGTAGCCCAGTACATCGGTCGATACCGAGTAATTCCAGCGCTCCCCGGGGGAAAACTCCAGCGGCAGAGCGGCCAGCTGGTCGATCATGTCCTGCAATACATAGCCCTTGCTCGGCCAGCCCAGCTTGAGATCGCGATAGACCGCATCGATATTGCTGGCGTGCATGAAATCGTAGGTCAGCCCCGAGGTGTGCATGAGCAGGTCGCGGATGGTCATCGGCCGCTGGCAGGGTGCGGTTGCGAACAGGGGGTGGGAACCGCCGGTGCGCACCCGCAGCCGCTTCCAGCCGGGAATATAGCGATGTACCGGGTCATCCAGGGAGAACAGGCCCCGCTCCAGCAGGGTCATCAGCGCCACCGAGGTCACCGGCTTGCTCATGGAGTAGATACGCACAATCGTATCGGCGGTCATCGGCGTGCCCCGCTCCACATCCCGCAGACCGGCCACGTCCAGATAGCAGGCCTTACCGCGCCGCGCCACCAGCGCCATGCTGCCCGGGATTTTTCCCGGCTCCACATAGCGGCTGCGCAGGTGCTCGCCAATCCGGGCCAGCTGAGCGCTGTTCATGCCCACTGTTTCCGGTGCAACCAGGTCCAGCATCGTCTATCCCCCACTTGAAAAAAACAGGCCACAGTGAAACCCGCAGACCCGCCAAAGGCAAGTCCCCGGGGTCTTTACCCGGGCAGCGCACGGCAGGGCGGGGAACCCGGCTTTGGATGGTCAATATCCATACAATTCATTGCCCGCCCGGGGCCCTAGCTGCTACTATCGCGCCCTCAAAATGCACCCCCTCTTTCTGTTGCCGATCGGTCGCCGATCCAACCCACGGAGCCGCCATGACCCGCCCGTCGCTGCATGACCTGGAAAACCACGCAGAATTCATCCAACGTCATATCGGGCCGACCCCCGACCAGCAGGCCCAGATGGCACAGGCCATCGGTTATGACAGCCTGGATGCCCTGATCGACGCCACGGTACCTGCGGCCATCCGCCGGCAGCAGCCCATGGATCTGGGCGCCGCCCAGACCGAGCAGGCTGTTATTGCCCGGCTGCGCGAGCTGGCCGACCAGAACATCGTCAACAAATCCTATATCGGCACCGGCTACCACGACACTTTCACCCCCGCGGTCATCCAGCGCAACGTGCTGGAAAATCCGGGCTGGTACACCGCCTACACCCCCTACCAGCCGGAGATTTCCCAGGGCCGACTGGAAGCCCTGCTGACCTTTCAGCAGATGATCCTCGACCTCACCGGTATGGATCTTGCCAATGCCTCCATGCTGGACGAGGGCACCGCAGCCGCCGAGGCCATGACCCTGCTGCACCGGGTGAACAAGAAAAACCGCAGTAACGCCTTTATCGTGGCCGAGGATTGCCATCCCCAGACCATCGCCGTGGTGACAACCCGCGCCAAGGCGCTGGATATCGCCGTGATCGTCGGCAAGCCCGCCGAATTGCTGGGCAGCACCGAGGCCTTCGGCGTGCTGCTGCAATACCCGGGCAGCCGGGGCCAGTTGCGCGATATATCCCTGGAGGTGAACCAGGCCCACGAGGCCAACACCCTGGTGGCGGTGGCAGCCGACATCATGGCATTGGCCCTGCTGCAATCCCCCGGCGCGCTGGGTGCAGACGTGGTGGTGGGCAATACCCAGCGCTTCGGCGTACCCATGGGCTTCGGCGGCCCCCACGCCGCTTACTTCGCCACCCGCGACGCCTACAAACGCTCTACGCCAGGACGCATCATCGGTGTATCCATCGACCGCCGCGGCAACCAGGCCCTGCGTATGGCCATGCAGACCCGCGAGCAGCATATCCGCCGGGAAAAGGCCACCAGCAACATCTGCACCGCCCAGGCGCTGCTGGCGATCATAGCAGTGTTTTACGCCATGTATCACGGCCCCCAGGGCTTGCGCCGCATTGCCGAGCGTATCCAGCGCCTGACCAGCATACTCGCCGCCGGGATGGACCAGGCCGGCTTCGGGGCTGATAACGAAACGTACTTCGACACCCTCACTTTCCAGGTGGGTGATCAGCAGCAGGCTATCGTGGAGCGGGCCCTGGCCGCTGGCTTGAACCTGCGCATTATCGGCACCGACCGCCTGGGTATTTCCCTGGATGAAACCACTACCGCGGCCAATGTCGAAACACTGTGGGCGGTATTCAGTGACGGCGCCGCCAGCAGCAGCGCGCAGGCACTGGATGCAGAGCTGGCACAGCACACCGGTGTCCCG
>Ga0102812_10001794_pt1 | contig 14671 bp, 13 predicted proteins | sample ColrivemetaGS713_FD_79334 | JGI IMG/M metagenome (GOLD analysis project Ga0102812, IMG submission 79334) | Estuarine microbial communities from the Columbia River estuary - Flood tide ETM metaG S.713 | ecosystem: Environmental > Aquatic > Marine > Intertidal zone > Estuary | place: USA... | reverse complement strand
TCTTCCCATACCGAACAGAGAAGTTAAGCCTATCAGCGCAGATGGTACTGCCACTATGGTGGGAGAGTATGTCACCGCCTTTCTTTTGAAAACCTTCAACTTAATCGTTGAAGGTTTTTTTTTGGTATAATCCTAAAATTTAATCAGTTTAAAATATTATATTTACTAAAATCTAATATAATTTTATTATGAAAGAACAAAATTTTAAAAATCATGCTCGTTTAGTACTAGGGTTCCATGGAATTGCCTTTTCAGCAATGTTGCTATTACTAATAGGAGCTATTAGAAATTTTATAAGATCTAGTGAAGAAAATTTATATTCGGCTTCTTTACTAATTTTAGTAGCCGTAATTTTCTTCTTCTTATTTTATTATATAAGGGGTTTTGCTCTGAAGGCTCAAGATAGAGCTATTAGAGCTGAGGAAAAACTGAGATATTTTATATTAACTGGAAAGGCATTGAGTAACGCTATAACTACTAGACAAATTATTGGTTTGCGTTTTGCTTCTGATGAAGAATTTGTTGCTTTAATTGATAAAGCTGAAAAAGAAAATTTATCAGAAAAAGAGATTAAAAGATTAATTAAAAACTGGAAGGCAGATACTTATAGAGTGTAAAATGGTATAATTTAATTTAAAATGAAAAGTCCTCTTAATTAGAGGATTTTTCATTTTAAATAGTTTGGTATATAAAAATCATATTAAATTTGTTGAATGTATGGGATTTTAGATTGTAATAGTTTTTATGCTTCTTGTGAACGCGTATTTAAACCTCATTTAATTGATAAGCCAATAGTTGTTTTATCAAATAATGATGGTTGTGTTATAGCTAGAAGTGAAGAAGCTAAAGATTTTGTACCAATGGGTGCTGAAGCTTTTAAATATGAGAATGTATTTAAAGAAAATGCTATTCATGTTTTTTCATCTAATTATTCTTTATATGGAGATTTAAGTACACGTGTGATGTCTATTTTATCTAAATTTTCTCCGGATATTGAAATTTATTCAATTGATGAAGCCTTTTTTAAGCTAGATCATGTTAAAGAAGATGAAATAGCGGACTACATTTTAATAATTAAAAATACAATTGAAAAATGGGTTGGAATACCTGTTAGTATTGGTGTGGCACCCACGAAATCTCTTTCTAAAGTGGCTAATAAGATAGCCAAAAAATATTTTGAAAAGACACATGGGATTTATGTTATTACAAATGAGGAACAAAGGGTAAAAGCATTAAAATGGACTAAAGTTGAAAATGTATGGGGAATTGGTAGGCGTATTTCAAAGCAACTGAAATTGCAGCAAATATATTCAGCATATAATTTTACAATGTTATCTGACGATTATGTTAGAAAGAAATTCTCAGTTGTAGGATTACGATTAAAACAGGATTTGTTAGGAGAGCCAATTATTGGATTTGAAGCTGTTAAGAATAAGCAACATATAGCTACAACAAGAACTTTTGAAAAATCGTTAAAAGAATATGAACCTATAAAAGAGCGGTTAGCCACCTTTGCAAATGCATGTGCAGAAAAGCTAAGAATACAACATTCAGAGTGCATGTGTTTATATGTTTTTTTGAAAACTAGTTCATATTCTAAAGTGCAAAGAAATGTAGGGGTTGTAATTCATTTACCTTATGCTACAAATTCAAGTTTTATTATTTGTAAATATGCTGTTAAAGGGTTAAATCAACTTTTTTTGAAAGGATATAATTACAAAAAAACGGGTGTAATTGTTATGGGATTAAAACCTGAATCTCAACACCAATTTTCTATATTTGAAGATGAAAAACCGAAGCATAAAGTATTAATGAATGTGATTGATGGTTTTAATTTGAAGTGTGGAACGTCTAAAATTAAGATAGCTAATCAAGATTTTAAAACATGGAAAATGAAACAAGATTATTTATCACCGCGATACACAACAGCTATTGATGAAATAATTGAAATTAAATGCAATTAAATAATATGAAAACCACTAAAAAATTAACTATACACAAGCCAGAGTTATCTGATTTAGTTGAAAGACCAATTGTAAGTGAAAATATTTCGGCTGGTTTCCCTTCCCCTGCTGAAGATTTTAAAGAATTACGCATAAGTTTAGATAAAGCATTGGTAAAAAATGTGGATGCAACTTTTTATGCTCGTGTTAGAGGGAACTCAATGAATGATGCTAATATTGAAGATGGGGATATGCTTGTAATTGATAGAAGTATTGAAACAAGAAATGGTAAAATTGCTGTATGTATGTTAGATGGTGAGTTTACTATTAAACGTTTAAAAGTTGAAAAAGGCTGTATTTATTTAATGCCTGAAAACACTAACTATAAGCCTATTAAAATTACAGAAGGAAGCGAGCTAATTATTTGGGGAATAGTTACATATGTTATAAAACAAGTATAATATGTGAGCGGTTGAAACTGTATCCTTTTGCTTTTTTACAAAAGATTTAGTGAAAGACGCGACGGCAATTTTTTATTGCCGGCACATCCTAAAATTAATTTTAATCTTGTAAAATACTTCTTGAAATTACAATTTTTTGAATTTCAGAAGTTCCCTCATAAATTTGAGTAATTTTAGCATCACGCATTAATCTTTCTACATGGTATTCTTTAACAAAACCATAGCCACCGTGAATTTGAACAGCCTCAATAGTTACTTGCATTGCCATTTCAGCAGCATATAATTTTGCCATAGCACCACTTAAATCGTAATTTTGTTTTTGGTCTTTGTCCCAAGCGGCTTTAATACATAAGTGGCGAGCAGCTTCAATTTGTACTGCCATATCTGCCAGTTTGAATGCAATAGCCTGATGTTTGCTAATTTCTTTGCCAAATGCTTTTCGCTCTTTTGAATATTTTAAAGCTAATTCATAAGCGCCAGATGCAATTCCTAATGCTTGTGAAGCAATTCCAATTCTTCCTCCAGCTAAGGTTTTCATTGCAAATTTGAAACCAAAACCATCCTCTCCAATTCTGTTTTCCTTTGGAACTTTTACATCGGTAAACATTAATGAATGTGTATCAGAACCCCTAATTCCTAATTTATTTTCTTTGGGTCCAACTGCAAAACCGTCCATTCCTTTTTCAACAATTAAGGCATTAATTCCTTTGTGCATTTTTTCTGGATGAGTTTGTGCTATAACCAAATAAACACTAGCATTATTACCGTTAGTAATCCAGTTTTTTGTGCCGTTTAACAAGTAATAGTCCCCTTTATCAATAGCTGTTGTTTTTTGAGAAGTGGCATCAGAGCCTGCTTCTGGTTCACTTAAACAAAATGCCCCAATTATTTCTCCTTTGGCTAAAGGAACTAAGTACTTCTGTTTTTGTTCTTCAGTACCAAAATGTTCCAATCCCCAGCATACCAATGAGTTATTTACAGACATTACAACTGAAGCAGATGCATCAATTTTTGAAATTTCTTCCATTGCTAATACGTAAGAAACAGTATCTAAACCACTTCCACCATATTTTGGATCAACCATCATTCCTAAAAATCCTAGTTCACCCATTTTTTTAATTTGTTCAGATGGAAATTGTTGTTTTTCATCTCGTTCAATAACTCCAGGTAATAGCTCAGTTTGAGCAAAATCACGAGCAGCATCGCGTATCATTATTTGTTCTTCGGTTAAGTTAAAATCCATAATCTGTAATTCTTATAATTAAATAGTAACATATTTTCAAATATAAGTCTTTTTTAGGTAAATATTTATTAAATATGTAAATTGTTAAAAGTGTAAAAAAATACAGAATGATACAGGAAAATTGGCATATTATTGGTCTTATGTCTGGGACTTCATTGGACGGATTAGATATTGTATATACCCGAATTAGTACTTATAAAAACAAGTATAATTTTGAAATTATGTATTGCGAAACTATTCCATATTCAATTAGTTGGGAAAATAATTTAAGAAATGCATTTCATCAAAAAACTGCTTTAATTGAAGATTTAAATTTGAATTATGGAACTTATTTGGGAAATTCTGTGAATAAATTTATAAAAAGGAATACTATTACTAAAGTTGATTTTATTGCTTCTCACGGCCATACAATTTTTCATAAGCCAAATGAAGGTTATACATTACAAATAGGCGATGGGCAAACAATAAGTACTATTACTGGTTTAAAAGTGATTTGTGATTTTAGAACTCAAGATGTTGAATATGGAGGCCAAGGTGCTCCTTTGGTTCCAATTGGAGATCAGTTGTTATTTCCTAACTATAAGTATTGTTTGAATTTAGGAGGTTTTGCAAATATTTCATTTGAAGAAAATAATAAAAGAATTGCTTTTGATATTTGTCCAGTAAATATAGTATTGAATCATTATTCTAAAAAGTTAGGGTTGGATTTTGATAGAGGTGGGGAGATTTCAAAAACTGGAATTGTTCATCAAAATTTATTAAATGAATTAAATACTGTTCCTTTTTACAATGCTGCAATACCAAAATCTTTAGGGTTTGAATTTGTTAAAGAAATAATTTTTCCTATCATTAATAAATATCAATTAAATGTTCAAGATATTTTAAGAACTTTTGTAGCTCATGTTGTTTTTCAACTGGCAAATTGTTTAGATAATAATTCAAATTCAAGTTTATTAATAACCGGTGGAGGAGCTTTTAATTCCTTCTTAATTGATGAGCTTAAAAATGCAACATACAACACTATTGTAATTCCAGATGCCAATATAATAAATTATAAAGAAGCTTTAATATTTGCTTTTTTAGGGTTGTTAAGAAGTAAAAATGAAGTGAATTGTTTAAGTAGTGTAACAGGTGCAAAAAAAGACCATAGTTCTGGTAAAATCTACACAAAACAAACATAGTTTTTATTATATTTGTTGGCATTGTTAATTAAGCTAATAATTCTAAAACATTTCAATTATGACACAAATGTAACCTCCTTTGGGAGGAAATAATTTAAAATAATCAGTTGAATAGTTAAATGAATTTTGATTTTATAAAAATAATACATGAAAGAATTATTAGAAAAATACGAAAATAAGCAACCTGAAATAGTGTTTCATTGGAGAGACCAAGAAACTGAGGCTGAAGGTTGGACAGTAATAAATTCACTACGTGGTGGTGCAGCAGGAGGAGGAACAAGAATGCGTAAAGGTTTGGATATGAATGAAGTACTTTCTTTAGCGAAAACTATGGAAGTAAAATTCACGGTGTCAGGACCAGCTATTGGAGGTGCAAAATCAGGAATTAATTTTGATCCTAACGACCCAAGAAAAGAAGAAGTTTTAAGACGTTGGTATAAAGCTGTCTCACCTCTTTTGAAATTTTATTATGGAACAGGAGGCGATTTAAATGTAGATGAAATTCATGATGTGATTCCAATGACTGAAGAATGTGGTGTTTGGCATCCTCAAGAGGGTGTTTTTAATGGTCATTTTAAACCTACAGAAGCAGAAAAAATTAATAGAATAGGTCAATTGCGCCACGGTGTAATTAAAGTAATAGAAAATAAAAAATATTCACCAGACCTATCTAAAAAATATACAGTAGCTGATATGTTAACTGGTTTTGGGGTTGCTGAAGCCGTTAAACATTATTATAACATTTATGGAGGTAAATTAGAAGGAAAAAGAGCTATAATTCAGGGTTTTGGAAATGTTGGCTCGGCTGCTGCATATTATTTAACTCAATTAGGTGTTAAAGTTGTTGGAATTATTGATATTTCAGGAGGTTTAATAAACGAGAATGGATTTTCAATGGAGGAAATGACTAATTTATTTTTACAAAAACATAAAAATAAGTTAAATGCAGATAGTTTAATTCCGTTTGATGAAATAAATGATAAAATTTGGAGCTTGCCAGCTGAAATATTTATTCCGGCTGCAGCATCACGCTTGGTTACAAAAGATCAAGTAACCAAAATGATTGAATCAGGTTTAGAAGTTATATCTCCTGGCGCAAATGTTCCTTTTGCGGACAAAGAAATATTTTTTGGTCCTATTATGGAATTTGCAGATAAAAAAGTAAGTTTGTTGCCAGATTTTATTTCTAATTGTGGAATTGCAAGAGTTTTTGCATATTTAATGGAATCTAAAATTGAATTACCAATGAAGGATAGTGCAATTTTTGAAGATACATCAAACACCATAAACAAAGCATTAGAGAAAACATATAAGAAAAATAATAATAAAAAGGAAATTTGTAAAACTGCTTTTGAAATAGCACTTAATCAACTAGTTTAAAAACATATGGAAACACTCATTATAATAATTTTTATTTTAGGTTATTTAGCAATAACATTAGAACACAATTTAAAATTAGATAAGTTAATACCTGCATTAGGTATGATGGCAATACTATGGGCAATTGTAGCTTTTGGTATTGATAATTTTACAAATTGGTTTGACTCTTCTGCTCATGCTTTAATTGATGGGTTTTCTAATTTTACAAGTGCCGAAAAACATCATTTGTTAGAAGAAACCTTATTGCACCATCTAGGAAAAACAGCTGAGATTTTATTTTTCTTACTAGGAGCAATGACAATTGTTGAAATAATAGATTATTTTGATGGTTTTGCTACGTTTAAAAACTATATTAAAACTAAAAAGAAGAAAAAATTATTGTGGATTTTTGCTGCACTTGCTTTTATTTTATCTGCAATCATAGATAATTTAACGGCAACCATTGTATTAATTACAATTCTTCAAAAAATTATTAATGACAAAGAAACTCGTTTGTGGTTTGCAGGTTTAATTATTATTGCTGCAAATGCAGGTGGAGCTTGGTCTCCAATTGGAGATGTTACCACAACTATGCTTTGGATTGGTAAAAAAGTAACTTCAGCAAAATTGATTGAATACTTAATTATTCCTTCTTTATTATGTGTTATTGTTCCGGTTTTAATAGCTTCATTTATGAAGCCGTTTAAAGGAGAATTAGATATTGTTGAAGGAGAAGAAGTTGGACCTAAAAGTAAATATGGACCAACTATGCTATATTTAGGATTATCAGCAATTATTTTTGTTCCTATTTTTAAAACAGTTACACATTTGCCTCCTTATGTTGGTATGATGTTATCATTATCAGTAGTTGGTATTTTTGCTGAAATTTATAGTAGATCACAGTTTAATATATCTCATATAATTGATGGTGAAGGTGATGATTCTCACGGATTTCATAGCCCTGTTCATAAGTCATTATCACGAATAGAAATGCCAAGTGTATTGTTCTTTTTTGGAATTTTAATGGCAGTTGCAGCACTAGAATCATTAGGAATGTTATTTATTGGTGCTGAACATTTAAAAGTAATTATACCAAATACGGATATTGTAATTATGTTATTAGGTGTTGGATCTGCAGTTGTAGATAATGTACCATTAGTTGCAGCAAGTATGGGAATGTTTCAGCAACCTATAGATGATCATATTTGGCATTTTATTGCTTTTTCTGCTGGTACAGGAGGAAGTATGTTAATTATTGGATCTGCAGCTGGAGTTGTGGCAATGGGAATGGAAAAAATTAACTTCTTTTGGTATTTTAAAAATATAGCTTGGTTAGCAGCTATTGGGTTTATAGTAGGAGCTTTGTCCTTTATGTTTTTAAGACAATTTTAATATAAAAAACCGAGATTTTAATCTCGGTTTTTTTTTGTTTAAGATTGTAATTTTTATTTCAAAAAAACTGTATATTTATTGCACTAAAATTTATAATTTCAAAAAAATAAAATAGCTAGAAATAGTATTAGTTTTAAAAAAAAATTGTTTTTAAATATAATGAAATAGAAGAGAATCACTAAAGTCTAAATTAGTATTTTCAACGAAATAATTAAAAATATTCTTCAAATATTTTTTAAACTAATTAGCTAAACTACTGACTTCGGGTAGTTCTAAAATATTGTTTTTTGCTTTATTAGGGATGAATTTTTTTTAGTGTTCAGATTAATTTTTATACACTTTTTTATATGGAGAATATTTTAATTCTATTATTTATTATGGGTTATTTAGCTATAACTCTAGAGCACACTTTAAAAATTGATAAATTAATTCCAGCATTATCAATGATGGTTTTTATGTGGGCATTCATATCAGTTGGAAATTTTAATATTTATATAGTAGATGAAGCATTAAAATCTCTGGTTCCTGCAGATTTTAACGAAACTCTATTACATCATTTTGGTAAAACTACAGAAATATTAATTTTTTTAATTGGAGCAATGACAATTGTTGAAATTATTAATCATTTTGATGGGTTTTCAGCAATAAAGGGATTTGTTAAAACTAAAAGTAAAAGAAAATTAATTGTGGTGTTTTGTACAATTGGTTTTTTTCTTTCTGCAGTTATAGATAATTTAACAGCTACTATCATTTTAATTTCAATTCTACGAAAAATAGTAAAATCAAACGAATTACGTGTTTGGTATGCCAGTTTAATTGTTATTGCTGCTAATTCAGGTGGAGCCTGGTCACCAATTGGTGACGTAACAACAACTATGCTATGGATTGCAAATAAAGTTACAGCAGTAAAATTAATTGAAAGTTTATTTTTGCCTTCAATAATCTCAATAGTTACACCCGTGATTATTGCATCATTTCTTCCAATTTTTAAAGGGAATTTAGAAGAAGTTGTTGTTGATAATAAACAAAAGTCTTCACATAGTAAAATTATGTTTTATTTAGGGTTAAGCGGAATTGTATTTGTTCCAATATTTAAAACAGTTACTCATTTACCACCCTATTTGGGGATGATGTTTTCATTATCGGTAATTGCTCTAGTTGCTGAAGTTTTAAGTAGAAGGAAATTTGAATTGACAACTTTGGAAAATGTAAATACTCATGTAAGTCCACTTCAAAAATCATTATCAAGGATTGAACTACCAAGTGTGCTATTTTTTTTAGGAATATTAATGGCGGTTGCAGCGATGGAGTCTGTTGGTAATTTGTTTGAATTTTCTAAATGGCTGAGTATTACAATACCAAATTTAGATGTGGTTGTATTAATATTAGGAGTAAGCTCATCAATAATAGATAACGTACCTTTAGTTGCAGCAAGTATTGGTATGTTTCAACATGGTACTGATGATATGTTGTGGCATTTTATAGCATTTTCAGCTGGTACTGGTGGAAGTATGTTGATTATTGGTTCAGCAGCTGGTGTTGTAGCCATGGGAATGGAGAAGATTAACTTCTTTTGGTATTTAAAAAATATCACTTGGTTGGCAACTTTAGGTTTTTTATCAGGAGCTGTTACTTTTATTTTATTGCGATCATTTTTAGGCTATTAAGTACAGATTTTATAATATTATTGGGTTGCTTTTTTAGTTATTGGAAAAATTTTCTTTTTTTTAATAGCTAAACAATTTTCATATTGTACTTTCGTTAATTAAAAGAACAAATAATATAATATATGTCATTAAATACAATTCAAGAAGTTAGTGAAGTTGCTCCAGAAGTTATTTCTGAAGAAAAAACTCTTTCCATTTATAATTTAATTATGGATGGTGGTTTAGGTGGGCAAATTATTATTGCAATTTTATTAGTTTTACTAGCAGTGTCATTATATATTTATTTTGAACGCTTTTTTGCAATAAAAGCAGCTTCACAAACAGATAGTAATTTTATGAATCAAATTAGAGACCATGTTTCTCATGGGAAATTAGATTCAGCTAAAGTATTATGTGCACAAGTAAATTCACCAGCAGCTAGACTGGTAGATAAAGGAATATCGAGAATAGGGAAACCATTAGCTGATATTCATACTGCAATTGAAAATGCAGGTAGATTAGAAATTTATAAATTAGAAAAAAACGTGAGTGTTTTAGCAACAATTGCTGGAGCAGCTCCTATGTTAGGTTTTTTAGGAACTGTTGTGGGTATGATTGTTGCCATACATGAAATTGCAAATGCTGGAGGGCAAATAGATATTAAAATGTTATCTGATGGATTATATACAGCCATGACAACAACGGTAGCAGGGTTAATAGTTGGAATTATAGCATATGTACAATACAATCATTTGGTAGTTAGAACCAATAAAGTTGTATACGAAATGGAAGCTAAATCGGTAGAATTTCTAGACTTATTAAACGAGCCAATTTAAAATGGATATAAGAGGACGAAATAAGGTAAATCCTAACTTCAACATGTCATCCATGACCGACATTGTGTTTTTGTTGCTTATATTTTTTATGATAACTTCAACTTTAGTAACTACAAGTGCATTGGATATTTTGTTACCTAAAGCAAGCGGAAAAACGGAGAATAAAAAATCAATTTCAGTAAGTATTACAAAAGCATTAGCATATTATATCGATAATAAGGAGACTAATGAAGCTACTTTGGAACAAGAATTGTTGGTGTTGTTAGAAGGAAAGGAAAACCCAACTATTATTTTAAGAGCAGAAGAAGGTGTGCCTATTGAAAATGCTGTTAAAGTAATGGATATTGCCAATAGAAACAGATTTAAAGTAATTTTAGCAGTTAGACCAAAATAAGAAATTGAACTTTTTAGATACAAAATATAAAAGACAGTCTGCGGCAATAACAAGTGTAGTTATGAGCTTGCTATTAGTCCTGTTGTTTTTTGTTGGAATGACTTATTTAGATCCTCCTGAAGAATATGGGATTGCAGTAAATTTTGGAACATCAGATGTTGGAATGGGTGATATACAACCAACAGAACCTTTAAAGTCAGCACCTCAAGAAATAACAGCACAAAAAGAGCAAATTATTGAAGAGCAAGTTGTGGAAACTTCTTCAAAAAAAACAGAAGATGTACTCACTCAAAATACTGAAGATGCAATTGCCATAAAAAAGCAAGTTGAAGCAAAAAAAAAGGCAGATGAAGTTGCAAGGCTAGAAAGAATTAAGCAAGAAGCAATTGCGAAGCAGAGATCTGAAGAGGATGCTAAACGCAAAAAATTAGATGCTTTAATTGGAGGCGTAAGTAATTCAAACGGAACTGCTTCTGGCGGAGAAGGAAATGATAATACTGCTGGTGATAAAGGAAAAATTACTGGAGACCCAAATGCCAATGGTTATTATGGAAATGGAGGAAGCGGAAATGGAGGAGATTATCAATTAGGAAATAGAAAACCAATAAGCAGACCAAAACCTGATTATATTTGTGATGAAGAAGGAGTTGTTGTTGTTAGTATTGAGGTTGATACAAATGGAAATGTAACTAAAGCAACGCCAGGAGTTAAAGGATCTACAAATACTGCATCTTGCTTAATGTCACAGGCAAAAGAAGCTGCTTTAAAAACCAAATGGTCATCAGATAGTAAAGCACCCTCAAAACAAGTAGGAACTATAAAATACAGATTTTCATTATCTCAATAATTTTTAATGAATTATACTAACACCCTCAATTGGATGTTTTCACAATTGCCAATGTTTCAGAGGCAAGGTAAATCAGCTTTTAAAAAAGATTTAACCAATAGCATCGCACTTTCCAAACATTTAAATTTCCCTGAAACAAAGTTTAAAACAATTCATGTTGCAGGAACTAATGGAAAAGGTTCCACTAGTCACATGCTTGCATCAATTTTGCAAGAGGCAGGATATAAAGTAGGGCTATATACTTCACCACACTTAAAAGATTTTAGAGAGCGAATTAAAATTAATGGAGAAGTTATACGTAAAATTGACGTTATTAATTTTATTAAAAAGAATCAATTATTTTTTGAAGAACATAAGTTGTCATTTTTTGAAATGACGGTTGGATTGGCTTTTGAGTATTTCGCAAAGCAAAAAGTTGATATTGCAATTATAGAAGTTGGTTTGGGAGGAAGGTTAGATTCAACTAATATAATCTTGCCTGAAGTTTCAGTTATAACAAATATTGGGTTGGATCATACGCAATTTTTAGGTGAAACCTTACCTGAAATTGCTTTTGAAAAAGCTGGAATTATTAAAACACAAACGCCAGTTGTTATTGGTGAATATCAAGAAGAAATATTCCACGTATTTGAAGAAAAAGCCAAACAAAATAAGGCTAAATTATATTTGGCTTCAAAAAATATTACTAAAACATTTCAATCCGATTTAAAAGGTAATTACCAGCAAAATAATATTAAAACAGTAGTTCAAACAATAAGCGTTCTTGAAAATAATGGTTTTAAAATTTCAAAAGAAAATTTAAGAGTCGGTTTACAAAATGTGGTTAAAAATACGGGATTGTTAGGAAGATGGCAGTTGATTAACACTATGCCAAAAGCTATTTGTGATACGGGTCATAATAAAGAAGGTTTGTTATATGTTTTGAAGCAACTAAAGGAGGAGCAATTTGATAAATTACATTTTATATTTGGTGTTGTAAATGATAAAGATCTTTCTACTATTTTACATTTGTTCCCTAAAGAAGCGATTTATTATTTTTGCAAACCTAATATTCCAAGAGGATTAAGTGAGAAAGAATTACAAAATCAATGTTTTAAATATGGTTTGGAAGGAGCAAGCTATAAATCTGTTGAAAAGGCATATAAAACAGCATTGAAAAACGCTTCAAAAAATGATTTAATTTTTATTGGAGGAAGTACTTTTGTTGTTGCAGAAATTGTTTAAAAACATCAGCTACAACATAAAAATAATAAAAAAATAATAAAAAAAATACGAATATAATAAGTTTGTAACTGTAAATTTGTTATATTGGCAATATTTTTTACGCGAAAAAAAATTACATTATTTACTGAAATTAATAGCAAACCTCATTTATTGCTACATTTTTTACCTCATATCTTTTAGAGCCTCAAATAATTTTAAAACTATTAAATAGTTCCTTTCAACCTCAAATTTTTTTTAATTACTAATTATTTTACTAACTAAATAAATTTTTTATGAAAACATTGAACAAAATAGGATGGGGTATACTATTATTTTTATTTGTATATCCAACAATTTCAATATCACAAGAAAAGGATTCAAAAGAAGAATATCAACCTGTATTTATTACTGTTACAACTGCACATAGAAGTTCAAATCCTGATTTAGATGCTTCAGAATGGCTAAAAACTGAACAGGAATATTTTACCAAAGTAACAAGTAAAAATGATTTAATAATTGGGTCAGGCTTTTATTTTCATTATTTCACACCCGATGATTCAGAAGTATTATTAGTGTCAGTTTACAAAAATTGGAATGATATTGAAGAGGCGAATAAAGTTACTAGTAAACTTGTTGAAGAAGGTTGGCCAAATGAAGACGAAAGAAAGGCCTTTTTTGATAAGCAATCAAGCTTTTATGGACCATTGCATAGTGATGAAATTTATGCTTCTCTTCAATTTACTAAACCTTTAAAAACTGAATCAAAAAAACCACTAATTTATTATGTGAAAAGAAATAAGACTGGAAATGGGGGAAAAGGTTTTAAAGAATATTTTGAAAATATTACAATGAAAAACCCTTTTATAAAAGGATATTATACGCATAGACACAGATGGGGGGCAAATAGCCAAGATGCTATTGAGGTATTTGTTTATGATAAATTTGCCGATATTGAAAGTTCATTTGATGAAACCGGAAAATTGGTTGAAAAATATTGGCCAGATAAAGACAAAAGAAAAGCCTTTTTTAAAGATTATAGTAAAATATTTGCGGGTCATGGAGATTACATTTATCAAAATGTTCCCGAACTTGCAAAGTAAATACATTTATAATATTGACTCTGAATCATTTGGTTCAGAGTTTTTTATTTGAACAAAAAAAATCAAAAAAATAATACATTTTATTGTATTATTTTTTGTTTAATATGAAATCTAATTATATATTTGCATCCGCTTAGGGCAATTAGCTCAGTTGGTTCAGAGCACCTCGTTTACACCGAGGGGGTCGGGGGTTCGAATCCCTCATTGCCCACCAAAGTAAATCCTACTAGAAATAGTGGGATTTTTTATGCTTATTATTTGGTTAGTCGCAAAAAGTTATCAATACTAAAACGTTATAGTAGTTATAAATTGAGAGTTATGTGACATGGGACACATTAATGTTAAACATAATTGATAAATTTGTTTGCGTAGGCTCTCAGCCTACATCTTTTTCATAGCAATTTTCCACCTCAAACCCTAAAACCTGAGGTGGTTTTTTTTATCTATATTATTTAAGAGAATATTCAATTTTTTATATGATTTAAGTGAGTTGAGGGATGAAATTATAAACATTTAAGAAAATTTAGCATTTCTTGATAATTATCATAATTTTTTTTAGAAAAGTTATATATATTTGAGGTGTAGGTATCTAACCTACATTCTTTTTCATAGCAATTTTCCACCTCAAACCCTAAAACCTGAGGTGGTTTTTTATTTTTAAACGTTGCTTTTTTTTATGTTTTTTGTGAATGTTTTACTCGCTTTTATTTTTAATAATTTATTACTATTTAAAAATTTGTAATATTAAAAAAGATTGTATATTTGCGTCCCATTAGGGCAATTAGCTCAGTTGGTTCAGAGCACCTCGTTTACACCGAGGGGGTCGGGGGTTCGAATCCCTCATTGCCCACCCAAGTAAATCCTACTAGAAATAGTGGGATTTTTTTTATTTTTAAAAGACAATTTTTTAAACTTAAGATTAAACCTTTTTAAAAAATGAAGTCTAATAAAAAAAGCGCCTATATTTAATGTGGAATTAAAAAAATAAAATGATGTTAAAAAGAATTTTTACAATTGTAGTTATAATACTTTCAATCATATTTTTTCAAAGTTGTAACAATGATGA
>Ga0102812_10001788_pt1 | contig 14713 bp, 14 predicted proteins | sample ColrivemetaGS713_FD_79334 | JGI IMG/M metagenome (GOLD analysis project Ga0102812, IMG submission 79334) | Estuarine microbial communities from the Columbia River estuary - Flood tide ETM metaG S.713 | ecosystem: Environmental > Aquatic > Marine > Intertidal zone > Estuary | place: USA... | reverse complement strand
GTGGGTTTGAAGGTCAGGATGAAAATATTTTTTGGTTAGCTGAAAAAAATAAAAAAGGAATTATAATTTTAGTAAACAAATGGGATCTTATTGAAAAAGAAACCAATACAATGCGCGATTTTGAAGCTTTGGTAAGAAGAGAAATTGCACCTTTTACAGATGTTCCCATTATTTTTATTAGTACGTTAACAAAACAACGTATTTTTAAAGCTATTGAAACTGCAGTTGAAGTTTTTGAAAATAGAAAAAAACGAATTCCAACAAGTAAACTAAATGAAACTATGTTGGAAATTGTGAAACAACATTCTCCACCAGCATATAAAGGTAAATTTGTAAAAATTAAGTATTGTATGCAGTTACCAACTCCTACTCCTCAGTTTGTGTTTTTCTGTAACTTACCTCAATATATTAGAGAACCTTATAAACGATTTGTAGAAAATAAATTACGTGAACTATATGACTTTAGTGGCGTACCTATTGTAATTTATTTTAGACAGAAATAGTTTTAGACTCAATGGTCTAATTCCACTTTTTCAATGCGTTTAATACCTTTTCTATTCATTATTACAAGGTAACGCTTAAACGCTACTCCTTTTTCAGAATATAATTTTTGAATAAGATTTATATGGTAAATTTTATTACCAACTCTGTTAATAATTTTTCCTTTTTTTAATAATGAATATTCTTTTTTGGGATCATCCATTTGAGTAGTAAAACGATACAGATTTATACGAGTTATATCAACAATGCTATTAAGTCTATTGTCTGATATTTCTTCACCAAACTTTTTTGGGTATATAACAATTTTCTTTTTGTATTGAATAATTTGTTCTCCTAAAAAATTATAATCGGCATCTACAAATTTATTTTTCAAACGATGCTTTTTAACCTTAGGCCCTAATGAATTAAACGGAACGAACGTAAAGTTTTCTTTAATTATACCTATTAAATTATTTCCAGAATCTTTAATTTTTATTTTAAAATCGTAAAAAAATGAGCTTGCCTTACTTACAAATAATAAGCCTATTGAAGCTTTAATTCTATCTTTAAGCATATACCCAACTACCAATGCTATAAAAAATGGCAAAGTAAAATTTCCATATACTTGTTGATAATAAAACGCAATTCCAGTTGAGAACACCATTGCCAAACCCGCTGCAATTGCAAAAACAGATTGTTCAAAAAAGGCCCCATCTTTTCTAATATCTCTATCTAAAAAAAGTACACCTTCTATAAACTTTTTTAACTGACTTCGTTTGTGCAACAGCGCTTCATCAAAATAATCTTCGTTATTAATAATATCGTAATTTTTTGTTTTACGATATGCTTGTTCTTCTTTAATAAATGAAATGATTTCTTTTAATATTTCTTTCTCAACACTATTAATTTTATAATGTTCTAACAGTACAATAAGATAGTAATTAGTAATATTACTAATATATTCATCTCCGTACTTAATAGTATTTTTTATTTCTTCATCAATTTTTAATTCTTCAATTGTAGCTACAATGTTTCTATAATTATCTAAAACATTCTTAAGTTTTGTAAAGAATTCTATTGAAATGGCAGCATTAGATGTTCCTTTTTCTTTTAAAAATGGAGTCGCAATTTTTAGCGTATTATTTAAAATAGCACCTAACATTTTAACTCTAGACTCAAACTCTAACTTATTTTTTTTGAAATTCTTTTTAACAGATATTTTCTTAACAATTTTAATTAATTGATATAATGGCCCCGTTTTTAAGCTAAGAATTTCATCTAAAGTATACTCTGAAGCATTGTACCTAATATAGACCTTGACATCGTTATAAAATTTTGATTTAGGATATGTTTGATTGTTAATATTTAAACCGTTTGGTGTAAAAAGATAGGTAAGTGTGTTATAAGTTGTTTTTTTCTTTTCCGAGACGTTTTCATAAATCGATTTTATTTCTAAAGAAAAATTATCGTGAATTTTTACATTATCCTGTATCATTGGTCTGTGTTATAGGTTATCACAGTTAAGAGTTGTAGGTTATGAAATATATGAAATTTGGTATCTATTTCTGTCAACTGCTAACCGTCAACTGCTAACTTTCAACTAAAATAAACCATTTGGAGTAATATCCAACCATTTAAAATAAGTCATTGCCATTAAAATGGATACAATCCAGGCAATTATTTGCATAGTAATACCATATTTAAAAGCATCGGTCATGCTATACATATCAGTAGAATATAAAAGTAATGCCGGTTTACTGTTAAATGGTAAAACATATACATGTTCAATTAATAATGCAACCGGAAATGCCAAACTCATAATTGGAAAATCAAACCGAGTTGCTATTCCTATCGCTATTGGAATAAAAATCATTGCTCGCATAGTTTTTGATTGCATAAACAAAGCGCTAAAAACCATTGCTGCTGTGAGTACAACATACAGCACCCAAAAAGGCGTGTCTACCCCAAAACCAAGTGAGTCAAATGAAGCATTTACAGAAATTGAAGGAAGGTCAGTCACCTTAAAACCAGCGCCTAAAGTATAAGCTCCCGCTGAAAATAAAAGTAAGTGCCAAGGAATATCTACATCGTTCCATTTTACAATACCAATTTTAGGCATTAATGCTACAATTGCTCCTAAAAATGCAACAGCTGTTGGACTAACACCGTGCCATTTATCTGTTACCCATAAAGCAAGAATACTTGCAAAAATTACAATCGATTTCACTTCATTAAATGACACCTTTCCAAGATCTTTTAAGTCTTTTTTAAGACTCTCCATTCCACCTGGAATAGTTGGCTTACGATCTTCTTTTTTTATAGGGAAAATAATTTTAACACCAATAATCCAACCAATTATCATCAATGCCATTGCAATAGGAAATGAAGCCACCATCCATTCAGAAAAAAATATATCAGTACCTATTGCTCCAGCTATTAATGATGCTGCTAATAAATTAGCTCCAGAACCTGTTAAAAATGAACTTGCGCCCATATTATTTTGAAATAAATTTTGGAGCAAAACATTACGCCCTACATTATTTTTATTTCCATTTGACGCCCCATAAATTGCTGCTACTACCATAAAAACTGGCAACAAAATTGCTGCTTTTGCAGTAGTTGCAGAAATAAATAAGGACAATACAACATTAATAATCATAAAACTTAAAATAACAGATGAAGCACTTTTCCCAAATTTAATAATAAACCAAAGTGCAAACCTTTTTGCAACACCTGTTGCAACTAACATGCTTGCCAAAATAAACGACATAATATTTAACCACATTACTTTATGGCCAAGTTGCGCATAAGCCTCCTGCTCAGGTAGCACTTTTGTTAATACCAAAGCAATAATTAAAATTAGAGAGGTTAAATAATTTGGAATTGCTTCAGTAATCCATAAAATTAATGAAGCTACAAAAATGGCTGACATAGCTTTATTAGAAAAAATAAAATTTTGTAAACCTATATTTTCAAAATTACTTTTGGCACTTGCACTTAAAGAAGTTGTGTCTAAATTATCTAAAAAAGGAATTTTTAAAACAAATAAAATGAGTACAAAGGAGATAATTGATAACGGCCCTCCAATTCGCATTAAAACTCTTTCAAATTTAGATTTCTCTCTCTTTGGAAGTTTCTCCATGCGATAGTTTTTCATATCTAATACATCAAATCCGCTTTGTAACAGTGCACTCATTTATCTATTTTTTTAATTTTCTACTCTATTAATTCCCTAAAGATTATTACCAGTTCTTGTATGGATTTTTCATTAACATTGAATTGTAATATTTTACTTCCCCAGTAACCTCTTCACCAAGCCAAGATGGTTTTACAAAATTTTCATCTTCAGAATCCAATTCAACTTCAGCTACCGTTAATCCATCATTTTCACCATAAAATTCATCAACTTCAAACGTATGTCCTCCCGATTTTACATTATAACGAGTTTTATCAATTACTCCTGGCTCACTAATTTTTAATAAATCCGTTGCTTCTTCAACTGAGATTTCTCTTTCCCACTCATAGCGAGAAGTTCCAGATTCATTTCCAATTCCTTTAACGGTAATAAAACCTTGATCTCCTTTTATTCTAATTCTAACTGTTCTTTCAGGTACAGTTGATAAAAAACCCTGAACTATTTTAGTATTTAGAAAAGATTCCTTTTTAAAGTCATCGTTTTTTACTAAAAATTTTCTTTCTATTTCTTGTGCCATAATTAATTTGCTAATGGTTTATTTATCCAGCCTATAACTCGTTTTATTGCTTGTAAATAATTAATATTCTCAATACCTTTCAATTTACAAGCTACAATTGTTTTTTTAATATCGTCTAACTCTGTAGATTCTGAGTTTATAGTTACAATTTTTGCTCCGTTTATTAATACATTTCCTACTTCGCATAAAGTATCATTTACCATATAACCAAAACGTTGTTTTTGTACACGAACTCCTTGTAAATCAGAATGAGCTTCTATAATTGCTAAAAATTCTTTTAACGTATAGGTTGCTTTTTTTAGCGCTGGCATTTTAACCTGAAAAGCCGGGAACACATCATTTTCCAATACTTTTTTTGAAATTGGAAATTCCCCTTTCATTAATGGATTCCACTGTTCCAAACCATCAACGGTTTGTACAAAAGTTTTAATATCCATTTTACCATCTCTAATTTTAGTATTGTTAATATCGTTCGTTTTAGATAAGATATAAATCTCTTCAGAAGTTCTTTCCCAAACTTTTTCAGGAATTGGAACTGATAAGCGAGCCATATATTTTGCTGGTATGTCAAAGTCTTGACCGAACGTTCTAAACTCGAAACGTGGTTTAGAGATTTCTCCTATTTGCATTGCTGGTTTTGTCATAATTATTTTTTTAAATTTTTTAGTTGGTCTTTTATTCAATTGGTTTTTTAAATTTAAACAGTGTAGAATTTGAATCACTCACTATATAAATTGCATTATTTGTTACCGCTATTCCTTCAGCTTTAATCACATCAATTGCATAACTTTTTATTAGTGCTCCTTTTAAACTACATTTATTTACTGTTTTACTTTCATCGCTTACAATCCATAAAATATTTAAATCTTTGTCATGAAAAATTCCTGAATAATCTGATGCAAAATTCAAATCATACGATTCTATTATAGAAAAATCACTTCTTAAACGCATTAATACTCCTGGACTTTTTTCATTTAGAATAAATGTAGTATTATCATTTGAATTAAAAGCGATTCCTTCAAGACCACTATTAGCACTGTTATTACTATAAATTACTTTGTGTTTTATATAATTTTTTGATTTTAAATCGTATTCAACAACTTCTTTATTCCTCTCCTCAACAAATAACACTTTATCAGCTGAAACCGTAGAAATCCCCTCAACGTCATCACCATCATAAACATATTCTTTCAATACAGTTCCGTTAATTGATAATTCATAAATATTATTGGTATTATCACTAACTGTATATAAAGTCGAACCTGAAGTATTAATTGCCAATCCTGAAGCTTCTGAAACATTAATTTTAATGCTTGAAATTAATTCAAGTTCATTTTTAGTTTCACGAACAACATCCTCGCTCTTATTACAAGCTAGAAAAAAGGCCATAAAAACTATGGTAAAACTTATTATTTTACTTAAATGTAGCATTTTAAAAGTACCAGCTTGTGCACTTACACAAGCTGGTTTTATTAATTATTGAACGTTATAAACATTCCAAAGTGTTGGATCTGCTTTAAAAGCATCAGACTCATCAACAGAACCTCCTCCAGGAGTATCATCTATAGACATAGCTCCAGTATTTGAATAATAATATTCTGCTGTATCAGTTGCTATGCGCACATAAAATGAAACTTTTGCACCTGTTTCACTTAATGATAAAGCATCACCATCTGTAACAATATCTTTTAAATTAATAGTTACTCCTGTTTGTGTAAAAGATGCATCATCTTCACCCGATACTTTATTTGCTTTTACATAAACTGGTGCGTCACCAACTGCAAAATAAACTCTAGCTTCTACTATTTCTTCAGTACTTGCATACGCCAAAACAAGATTGATATCTGATCCAGGAATTGGGTTAGTTGGAAACGTTAAACTAGTTAAAGGTCCTTCTGTTGAAGTAACAGTAGTATTTACAACATCATTATAAGTAATTGCCTCAACGGTATAGCTTGGCCAAGTTGTACCTAAATCGTGATTAAAATCACCACCATTTTCAATAGGATAATAAGTTTTTGTTCCATCTAAATACTCTACTCTAATATAATAACGAACATTGCCTTCACTATTTAAAGCAGGGATAACTCCTGTAAAAATTTCACCATTTTGCTCTAATACTACTTTAGTTTTATCATCAAAACCATTAGCTTCATCTTGTTGTTCACCTGGCAGTAAATAATATAATCTAATTTCATCAACTTGTTCAGGATACATTGCCATTGCAGTAAAAGTAACATCACCTCTATACCCATCTATCTCTCCAACAATTTCTAAATTACTAATTCCGCCAACAACTGTATATTCATCAGGTGCATTGCTTCCATTAGTAGGATAATATGATTTTAAACCTGTATTGTCTGTTGCAACAACATAATATTTTACAACGTCTCCTACTTTTGCTTTTGGAACCGATGTTTTATATTCGCCATCTACCAATGCCATATCTATAGATTGTACATTTTCTCCAGGCATAAAAATTAATTTTACTGAAGAAATACCATCAGCATCTGAAGCGGAAACTGCATAAACATTAGTAGATTCAGTTAAAGGATTTGCCGATAAAATTGGTGCTGTGTTTGCCACAGATCCATTTGAAGAATTTGGAGTTGGAGAACTTACTTTCCATGCTCCATCACCATCAATCTCTCTTGCCCAAGTAAGTCCAACATTACTGCTCATATCTGGTGTTACAGTATGATCTATAATTGTTCCGTCTGGTGATGCTAAACTAACATCTTCTCCACCAGAACTTATAGATTCACCTGATTCACTATCATTAACAAGATAAAAACCTCCTGCTTTAATAGTTGTCCCCGAAGGTATTGTAAACCCACCTGCTGCTGTTGCTTTATCATTTAATATGTAACCTGAGATATCCATATCTTTAGTTCCACTATTATAAACCTCAATCCAATCTGGGGCATCATTTACGTCTTTGGACATTACTTCGTTTAATTTCAATACGCTGCCTTCTACAACAGGCCCTTCTTTTGTCATTACCTCATCCTCTACACAACTATAGGCAGCAGATAACATAATTATAGTTAGAAATATATATTTTAAATTTTTCATTGTTTTATTTTTTAGATATCATTATTAAAAATTAACTTCAAGTCTTATTGAAAACTGACCGTAATCGTCACCTGCTTCACCTTCAGGGGCCATTACTTCAGACCAATCTTTTGTTAAGTTACCGCTGCTATCATACCCCACATACAATTTTCCTTTTCCATTTGCAAAACGGTCATGGTTGTGGTAAGTGTAGTTTGCCATAAATTTAATGTTTGGATTTACATAAAAGTTTAATCCTGCTGTATATCCCTCGGCTGATCCACCATAAATTGCAGCATCAAAATCATTTAAATCAATAAAATCATAACGTAAAGCTAGTTCAATATCCCCTTTATCTGAACCAGGAGTAATTCTTGTGAACTCTGCTTCATTTTTATTATAATTATGGTTACCACCTTTCAACAAATAAGCAGCTTGTGCATAATATCCTTTAAAAGAAGCGTCAATTCCTTCTATCATGTTTACATTGTGCTCCTTATATTCTCCTTGAAACATTAAACCTTTATATTTACCAGCTACTTCAAAAGTATACCCAAAAACATTATCAACCCCAGAAATATCATCAGTATCTAAGAATTTTTTTCTATTTACTACTGAATGAGAACGCGTACTCAGTCTATAGGCGCCACCTTCCCAGTAAGTTTTAGGAGTTCTATGTGTAACCGCTGCACCTAAGTGTAATAACTTTTCATTGTCATTTATTGGAACCCATACTGCTCTACCAGTTAATGAATAACCTTCATCAACACCATCATCTTTATTAGCATCTTTTGTAAATGTAACTTCCTCTGCATCTCCTACAGTATTGAAGTGAACACCACCTACTAATAAAAATTTATCGCTATAAAGGTTTGCCTGAAAACCTAAATGACGAGATGGATCAAAAGTAGATGCTAAGGAACGTTCCATAAATAGTAAATATCTAGATGTGGTAGTTGTTTCCATACCATAACCTTCTTTAAAATGACCAGCTTTAAAATCCCACTTTTTAGAGTTTGCAGTATATTTTAAATACGCATCTTTAATTTCGGTTGCTGAACTCTCAAAATCTAAATCGATTTCTCCATACCAATTTTGCCAAAACTCCGCTTTAATAGCAAACCTCATTCTACGAATGGTAATACCATTACCTAATTCGTTTAAAGCATCATTTGAAAAAATGTAACCATCTAGTTGAACCCTGTTATCCATCCACATTTTATAGTTACCATCTTCTGAAAACCACTTGATAAAACCATCTTGTGCTTCTGTTTTTAATGGAATAGCATCCACCTCTTGTCCGTATTGATTAATACGAATATTGTCCTTTTTTTCTTGGGCATTTAATCCTATTCCGAATAGAATTAATGCAACTACTAGTGTACTTAATTTATTTCTCATTGTATTACAATTATTATTATTGTTTTTTTTAAAGCTTACCTATTAATTCGGTTAAATTTTCCTCTCTTTTTAAGAACATCTTTTTACGAAGTCTATGTCTGTTTACTTCAACACTTTTAGTTGAAATATTTAAGATCGATGCCATTTCTTTTGAACTTAAATTAAGCCTAACCAGTGAGCACAACCGCTGTTCATTTTCGGTTAATCCAGGGTAACGACTTAACAATCGAAAATAGAAATCTCTATTAAGCTCATTTACATAAATATTAAAACGTTCTCTATCTTTATCTATACTTAAATTGTCTATAATTAATCTTTTTAAATGTTTTAGTTCTTCCTTTTTACCTTCTGGCATAGAAACAATTTTATCAATTTTGGTTTTTAGTTTTTCTAAGAATCTGTTTTTGTTAATAATATTTAAGGCAATATCCATTTGTTCTTTTCGCTTAAACCCAATTTCTTTTTCTAATTTGGCATTATCTTCATTTGCCTTGCTCAATTCACTTTTTAAGAGTTTTTCTTGAGATTCAAATTTTGTTATTAGCTCTTCAGATTGATCGTTTTTTATTTTTTCTTTATTTCTGAATAATTTAATTGCAAGTATTATAATGGCTACAAGAAGTAGAATAATTATTGAATAAAGTAATGGTTGAAATAAGTTTATGTTATCTGATGGACTTGTTTTAACAATATTTGAAATGCTTTCAGATGCGTTTTTTACTTGTGCTATTGTTTCATCAACAACGGTTAGTTTAAAAACATTATTCATAAAGAATAATGAAACAAACGTGACAAGACCTGCTATAATTGGTGTTGAAATCCATCCAATTGAAATTCTTCCTAATACTTTATATTCAATACCCGTACCTCCTTTTAAAAATCCAATCCCCATAATAGCCCCAACAATAGCTTGTGAACTTGAAACTGGAACCAACGGAATCCCCGGCAGGCCAATACTTTGTATTGCATTTGATAATGAAGTAGAAGAAAATATAAACAATACTAATGAATGAGATAATACAATTACCAAGGCAGCTTCAGCCGATAATTTCATTAAATCATTACCAACAGTCATCATTACTTTTTTAGAATAAGTAGCAATTCCCAATGCAATAGAAATACCACCCACTAAAAACAATAATTGAATCCCATCTAAGGTGAAAAACCCAAAATCTAATTGAATATTTGGAACAGATGGTACAAATACACCCACAACATTAGCCACATTATTTGCTCCTAAACTATAAGCCCCAAACCCTCCAATAATTAGTAAGGCATATTTTAAATACGCATCTCGTTTTATCAAATGTATTTTAGTTTTACTTAAAAATGCTTTTAAAGCTAAGTACAAGAGAATGGCAAAAACTCCTCCTAAAATTGGACCTGCTACCCAAGTACTAATAATTTTACCTAGAACATTCAAATCCGTTGGATTACCTGAGTAGAAATTCCAACCTATAATGGCACCAATAATGGCTTGTGAAGTTGATACTGGCAATTTAAGTTTAGTCATCCAAAATACAGTTAGACCGGCACATAGTGCTACTGTAAATGCGCCACCAATTGCGTTTACCGAACCTAATTTACCCAAAGTATGTGCAGCACCTGAACCTTGAAGAACCGAACCGGCAATTACGAATATTGAAGCAATTATAACAGCGGTTCCAAATTTTACCATTTTTGACCCCACAGCTGAGCCAAATATGTTTGCTGCATCATTAGCACCTAATGACCAGCCTAAAAATAATCCGCTTGTTAAAAAAAATAGAAACATCTAAAAATTCTTTTTTACATATTTATTTTTATAACCATTGATGCTAACATCTTAGCAACAATCTTAGCTTTATCAGAGACTTCTTCAATATGTAATGTGAAATAACGCAAATGAATTTTTTCACTTAGTTTTAAAAAATCCATTTCTTTAAAAAGTCTTCGTTTTATACTTGTTGCAAGTTTATCGGTTTCGCGTTCATAAAAAATTACCTTTTGCAGTTTATCTTTTACCAAATTTGGTGATGTAAAGTAAACCCTGGCTGCTGGAACAACATTTTCAGCAGATTTAACTGAAAGTGAGACCAATTTTGAAAAATCATTTTTTAAATCTTCAGGAAAATAAGGTGCTTCTACATCAAACTGACTTAAATTATCCTTTACCTTATCAATAATATCATCTATTCTTTCAAGTAAAATTAAAATATCACTTGAATAGTTAGGCATTAAAGAATGTACATAAAAATCATTTTCTATTTTTCGTATTATGGCATCTGACTTTTCTTCTAACTCAATTATTTTATTTAGGTTGTTTTCAAACTCTGTTGCCTTACCATCTAAATAATGATTTACACCTTGCTTAAAATTAAGTATCCCTAATTCAACATGATTGAAATATTCATCGATATTTACAATAACATTTTTCGAAGTTTTAAAAATTTTAATCATTTCATTAATCTTTACATCAAATTTACACGTCGATTTGAGATTATGTAATGATATATATCATATTAGGAGTTTAAAAAATTAAAATGTATGTTTTTAAAAAAATACATCAATTTCATTTTTAACACTTTACATTTTCTTAGTTAAGTTTTAATTAAAACAATTAAAATGATTGTAGTGTTTTTTTATTGTTTTTACTATCATCATAAAAAGTCTTTAATTACCAAAAAATATATTAAAAAACACTTTTAATATGTTATTTTACTTACATAACTTCAATACAATAGTTGTAATTTCTAATTGAGATTTAACTTAATTTTGGGTAAGCGAAAAAGGAAGTGTTGATAAAAGAATATTTACTGATCAATTTTACGTAATTTGTTAGTAAATTACTTAAGATTATTTTTCCCAATAATCTCATTTATAATTTTTAAATGATGGTTTGTATGAATAGCCAAAAAACGATGACTCTTTTTTAATGGTAACATTCCAAAATAAGGATGTTTAAAATTACTTTTTACTGGTAAACCTTTAATATCTTGTATATGTTGTTTTGCAATTTCTAATTGATTTTCGAGCGCTATTTTTGAGATTTCTCCATTTTCTACAACATGTTTTGGAGCCTTTACTTTTCCCTTTGGAATATTTCCAGTCAAAAAAATATAAAATTTAACAAAACTTGAAGTGCTCTTGTAATTTTCAGGGCTGGATTGTATTAGTGCATTACAAACACTGTTAATTACTTTTAATGAATGATCAATATGCCAAGCAACATTTGCCGCTGATATATTTTCTTGTTGTTGTTCGTAATTAGGTATTACTTTTTCTAAAGCATCCAAACTTTTTTCTAAGCCCATTCTAATTTATTTAATTTGAAATTAAGAAAATTTACCAGCCACCGCCTGATCCTCCACCACTAAATCCGCCGCCGCCAAATCCTCCACCGAAGCCTCCTCCACCAAAACCTCCGCTTGATCCACTTCCAAAACCTCCACTACTTCCAAATCCACCTCTTCCTGCACGACTTAAAATAATAGCGTTTATAATATCAGCTGCAGTAGAATCTGCCCTAAATCGCTTACCTTTTCCTCCACCACCTTTATTTTTCTTCGAAAAAATAATTAATAGAATGATAAAAATAATTAAGATGATTGCAAAAGTTGGAATACCTCCACTTTCGGAATTTTGTTTTTTTGTGTTTTTATAAGAACCATTAAGAACTTCAAAAATAGCGTCAGAGCCTTTATCTAATCCGCTATAAAAATCACCTTTTTTAAACTCAGGAATAATAACATTTCTAGTAATTTCACCTCCAATACCAGCAGTTAATAAATGCTCAACACCATAACCTGGAGAAATCCATATTTTTCGTTCTTTATTTGCCAATAAAATAAAAACACCATTATCTTCTTTGGCTTGACCAATTCCCCATTCATGTCCCCATTTTGGGGTTAAAATACCTATATCTTCCCCGTTAATAGTTTCAACAGTGGCAATTACTATTTGAGTTGAAGTTGAATCGGAATACTTAATTAATTTATTTTCTAAAGCTGTTTTTTGAGAACCAGATAATAAATTAGCATAATCATAAACACTAGTTTGAATTTTTGGCTTCTCTGGTATTGTAAACTGTCCAAACACAACTTGAACAAATAAAATTGTTATAAAAAAAGTAGTGTATTTTTTAAATATGTTTTTTAATATAATCATTTATCCTTTTGAGATTTCATCAGATAATTCGTTGGTATCGTTTGATTTATAAGGAAAAAATTCTTTTAATTTTTCACCAACTTCTAAAATAGCAAGTTCAATTCCTTTTGAAAATTCTCCCTTTTTAAAATAAGATAACATCAATTCTTTTTCTGAATGCCAAAAGTTTTTAGGAACCTTATTATTAATACCTTCATCACCTAAAATGGCGAATTTTTTACTCTTAACAGCAATGTAAATTAATACCCCATTTCTATGTTCAGTTATGTCCATTTTTAAAAAACGAAAAACCTCCAAAGCTCTTTCCAATGGAGGTTTTTCTGTATTTTCTTCTATGTGAACACGGATTTCTCCAGAAGTATTTTTTTCAGAAATTTTAATTGCTTCAATTAACAATTGTTCCTGTTCGGCCGTTAAAAAATCTTCAACTTGTGACATTATTCTTTATTCCCAAAATCAAACTCAACATCAGGTGCTTGGTCTGCCCCAGCTTCAGCATTAAAATAAGGTTTTCCATCAAAATTAAGAAACCCTGCCAAAATTACATTCGGGAAGGTTTTTACATGATTATTAAATGGTTTAATAGCTTCATTATAGCGCGTACGTGCAGTTAATATCTGATTTTCTGTACTTGCTAATTCGTCTTGTAATTTTAAAAAGTTTTGATTTGCCTTTAAATCTGGATAACGTTCAACAGTTACTAATAAACTTTTTAATGCACCACTTAAACCACCTTGAACTTGATTGAATTGTTCCAATTGTTCTGGAGTTATATTTGTAGGATCAATATTTACTGAGGTAGCTTTTGCTCTAGCTTCAATTACAGAGGTTAACGTTTCTTTTTCGTAATCTGCAGCTCCTTGTACAGTTTTTACTAAGTTTCCTATTAAATCATTTCTTCGTTGGTAGGCAGTTTCAACGTTTCCCCAACTTTCTGAAACATTTTCATTTAATTTAATAGCAGTATTATTAAAACCAACTCCCCATTGAAATAATCCAAATACAATTACACCTAGCACAACTAGACCTATTATCAACTTTTTCATTTAATTTGCTTTTAAAATTTATAATTCAATTTAATTAGTTGCTAAAACAACATTAATGTTACTAATTTACAGAAAAAAATTAAGAAATTTGGTTTTTAATCTTAATCAATTCAGCCTTAATGGTTTCCAACCGAATAATAATATCATGGTTACTTTTAACATTCTTAGGATTCTCTTTCATTTTAATTTTTGCACCTTCCAAAGTAAATCCTTTCTCCTTAACCAAATGATAAATTAGTTTTAAGTTTTTTAAATCTTCTTGTGTAAATAACCTGTTTCCTTTATTATTCTTTTTTGGTTTAAGAATATCAAATTCCTTTTCCCAAAACCGAATATGGGAAGTATTAAGACCAAATGCTTTCGCTACTTCGCCTATTTTATAATATCTTTTTTCAGGTAAATCTATATACATTAATCTAAAGATTGTCCTTCAATTTGAGCAGCTTTTTGCATAGCTTCAAATTCTTCAGGAGATAAATTCCCATAGTAGAAGTTAATAGGATTTATTTTAGTTCCATTTTTAGTGATTTCATAATGTAAATGCGGTGCTTGAGAACGACCTGTATTACCCACAAAGCCAATTAAATCTCCTCTTTTTACTTTTTGTCCTTTTCTAACATTATAATTACTTAAGTGGGCATATAATGAAACGTATCCAAAACCATGGTCAATTCTAATATGTTTTCCATAACCAGCAGATGCTTGATCCGCTCTTTCAATTACCCCGTCACCTGATGCATAAACTGGTGTTCCTTTTGGCGCTGTAAAATCCATTCCCCAATGTTTTTTACGTGCTTTTGTAAACGGATCCGTTCTCCAACCATAACCAGAAGCCATTCGTGTTAAATTTTCATTTGCCACTGGTTGAATTGC
>Ga0102812_10001787_pt1 | contig 14714 bp, 10 predicted proteins | sample ColrivemetaGS713_FD_79334 | JGI IMG/M metagenome (GOLD analysis project Ga0102812, IMG submission 79334) | Estuarine microbial communities from the Columbia River estuary - Flood tide ETM metaG S.713 | ecosystem: Environmental > Aquatic > Marine > Intertidal zone > Estuary | place: USA... | reverse complement strand
TTACCCACATCGCGCAGAAAGGTCAGCACATCCACATTCTGAGTCCAGTCCAGATTATTAACGACCTCTGCAGCATTGCCAGGACAATCGAAGTCAATAAAACGACTCACCTGAGAGCGAATCTTTGCAACCCAGCCATCAACAACATCAGGCGTATTGAGCTTGCGCTCTTCGGCTTTAAAAGAAGGATCCCCAATAAGCCCAGTGGCTCCCCCCACTAAAGCGATCGGTTTATGCCCTGCCATTTGAAAACGCTTTAGGGCCAACAGAGGCACCAGAGAACCGATATGCAGACTGTCAGCCGTCGGATCAAAACCACAATAGAGTGTGCGCGAACCTTCACTCAGGTGTTTATCCAACTCATCATTACCGCTCACCTGCGCAACTAAGCCCCGCGATTCCAGATCTTTTAACAAGGTATTCTCAAACGTCATGGCATCTACCTAAAATGAGGCTCGGTCTATTAGACACAAAAAAGTTGCAGTATTTTACGCGATAGCTTCCCACACGCACAATTCCAGCGCTTGATTTGATTAAATACCGTCATATCTGCCTACAAAGCAACCTACATCATGGATCCTGACGGCCTGATTTCTTATACTGTCTCAAACTAGGAAACCAGATACGATGCCAATGCTTAGTCAACTGCGCTCTATTAAGCGCATCCAAAACAAAACTCACTGGATTGTTATTTCGGTCTGCATCAGCCTTCTCAGTATTGTTTTACTGCTCCCGTCCGAGCAGGTCGCTGCCAATAAGCAGCTTGTGATCGAATTACAAACACCAAACGCTGCCATTGAACCTCGATTCAGACAAAGCCCTAGCTCCCCCGAAGCAGAGCCGGTGCTAATCACACCTCATCAGCCAGAGCCCGTTGCCACGATCACCCAAGACATTGAGGATTGGTTGAGCATTCAAATTCGATCCGGTGACAACCTAACCACTTTATTTGAGAAGGCGAACCTAGGCGCCAATCAGCTCTATCCTTTGATTAACAGTATCAAGCCCAACGGCGCATTAAAGAAACTTATGCCTGGGGAGCAGCTTGAATTCCTGATAGATCAGGGTGAACTGGTCAAGTTACGCCATATTACATCCCCCCTTACACAAACACTGATCACTCGTAGTGGCGATAATTTCAGCATTGAGGCCATCGAGCTCACACCTGAAATCACCCACAGCTACAGCCACGGCAGTATTGACGACTCCCTGTTTTTAAGTGGAGAACGAGCGTGACTAAGCCAGCAAAAGATTATGGAGCTGGCAGCCATTTTTGGCTGGGATATCGATTTTGCTCTAGATATTCGCCAAGGAGATGAGTTTTCCCTTATTTATGAGCAGCAGTGGCTGAATGGAGTGATGATCGGCGAGGGTGATATCGTCGCTGCGGAATTTATCAATCAGGGAAGTACCTTTCAGGCCGTTCGCTATGTAGATAGCAACGGTAGCAGCAACTATTACACCCCTAAGGGTGACAGTATGCGCAAGGCTTTTCTGCGCACACCGGTAGATTTTTCTCGCATCAGCTCTCGCTTTAACCCTAATCGTAAACACCCGATCTTTAAAACGGGTCGTCCCCACCGGGGAGTCGATTACGCAGCACCTACAGGCACTCCTATTAAGAGCTCAGGTGATGGCAAAGTCATCCATGCTGGCACCAAAGGTGGCTACGGTAAAACCGTTATCGTCCAGCACGGCCAAAGCTACACTACGCTCTATGCGCATATGAGCCGGATCAAACCTGGGATCCGCAATGGCGCTCGAGTCCAACAGGGACAAACCATTGGCTATGTCGGCAGTACAGGCTATGCCACCGGCCCCCATCTTCACTATGAATTCCGGGTCAACGGGACGCATCGCAATCCGCTAACAGTACCTTTACCCCAGGCCTCTCCACTGCCTAAAACAGAGCTGGCTAAATTTGCACCACTAGCCAGCGACCTGCTGGCCGAGCTCGGCAACTTCCGCCTCACTCAACTGGCGCAGAACTAAGTGGTGCCTGCTAATCGCTACTATATCGGTCTGATGTCCGGAACCAGCCTCGATGGCTTAGATGCGGTGATCGTTGATTTCGATGAGCAACCGGTCAGACTCCTAGCCAGCGCCTCTAGACCTATTCCAGAGGCGCTCAAGCGCAGCTTATTAACCCTAACTCAACCTGGCGATAATGAGATTGAACAACTCGGACGAGCTGACATCCAGCTCAGTCGCCTGCAAGCGCAGCTTGTCAACGACCTTCTAGCTCAGTCTAACCTGACACCCGCCCAGATCACTGCGATTGGCAGCCATGGTCAAACGATCCGTCATCGCCCGTCAGGGGATACCCCCTTTAGTTTGCAAATTGGCGATCCGAATACCCTTGCCGAACTGACAGGCATTACCGTTGCTGCAGACTTTCGCCGCCGCGACCTTGCCGCAGGCGGCCAAGGTGCACCGCTGGTGCCCGCCTTCCATGCCGATCTTTTTAGGATCGGGTCAGCAAATAGAGTGATTCTAAATATCGGCGGAATGGCCAATATCACTCTGCTCCTAAAAAACAGCAACGCCCCCATCATCGGCTTCGATACCGGGCCTGGTAACATCCTTATTGATAGCTGGATCTACCGACATCAACAACAAGGGTTTGATCTTAGTGGTGCCTGGGGGCGCAGCGGGCGGATTGATGCGCAACTGCTGAACCGACTACTTGAGCATGAGTTTTTTGAACAAGCTCCACCTAAAAGCACCGGACGCGAGCAGTTCAACCTCAGCTGGATTGACCAGCAACTCTCCGCTCTGGGGCATCCCATTGCTCATGCTGATGTGCAGGCCACCCTCACAGAACTCACCGCGCGCAGCATCGCAGAGGCCATCCTCAATCAGAATATTGACGATGCCGAAGTATATGTCTGTGGGGGCGGCGCGCATAACGACTATCTACTCGAGAGATTAGAGCGACACCTCGGCAAGCTTAGCCTCACGACCACCGATACACTGGGTCTACCGGCAGACTGGGTAGAGGCCTGTGCGTTTGCTTGGTTAGCAAAACGCTGCCTATCACAACTTTCCGGCAATCTTCCATCTGTGACGGGCGCCCGTGGAGAGCGCATACTGGGCGGCATCTACCTAGGGGGCTCACCTAAGCTAAATAGGTAAGCGACAATCCCTTCCTGCTCTACTACTCTTAGATGTACTTCATTACCTGCTCCAAGACATCAAGGATGATGCCATGAACTTCACGCCTCTTAGCGTCTCAATATTGGCCGCTGCGTTATGCCAACAATCTCAAGCCGAGATCAATCCAAACAAACTAGCACCTTTATCCTTTACTCAGGCTGATTCAGATCAGGTTGAACCCTCTTTCAAACCGCAACTCATGCTCGCCAACCTCTATCAACAAGATATAGATATCCAACAATATTGGATCAGTGAAAAGCTAGATGGGGTCAGAGCATACTGGGATGGCAAACAGCTCCGCTCACGTCAAGGCTACCCTATCCACGCCCCACTGTGGTTCACCCAAGCACTACCCAAAATACCCTTAGACGGTGAACTCTGGCGCGGCCGAGGGGAATTTGAAGCCACATCTGCTGCTATTCGCCGCTACCAACCCTTAGAGCATGAATGGAGGGAGATTCGATTCCGCGTATTTGATCTGCCTTCCAGCGAACTACCGTTCGAGCAACGGATACTGCAACTACAACAGCTAACTGAGCAGATCAATGTTCGACACTTAGAACCCCTCAGCCATCAACGAGTATCTACACATGAAGAACTCCAGGCGTTATTGCAGCAACAGGTCAAATTAGGCGCAGAAGGATTAATGCTCAATCACTCCAAAGCGCTTTATCAGGGCAAGAGAACCGATGATCTGCTGAAACTAAAAAGCCATCAGGACGATGAGGCCGTGGTGATAAAACATCTGCCTGGAAAAGGAAAATATCGAGGCATGCTGGGAGCTATATTAGTGGCACTTCCCTCAGGACAGCAATTTAAAATTGGCAGCGGGTTTACTGATCAACAACGCCTAAACCCACCATCCATTGGCTCTCTAATTACCTTTAAGTACTTCGGGCTGAGCCATTCAGGCGTTCCACGTTTTGCCAGTTTTATGCGGGATCATGAACATTTCGACTATTCGGAATAATTAACGCGGTGCTATAGAACCAACCCCCTTATTCCCATATTCCAGCCTCGGTCATCTAGTGTTCAAGCGGAAGCTGCATATGAATCGTCGAACCGCTGGCCAAATCAGACGTCACTGCCATGTGTCCTTGGTGCTGCTCGGTAATAATATAATAGGAGAATGAGAGATGATTACCCGCATCAAAAGCCTCGGCCCGCGGCTGGTTGCTAAAAAACGGTTCGAACAAACTGACCTGCTCCTCTTCGGTCAAGCCCACCCCATTATGCTGAATTTTTATCCATAAATTGCCATAAGATTCAGATAGAGAAACGATTATCTTAGGCTGGTAGTCAGAAGTAGCAGCGTCCTGAGCTGCCGCATGACAGGCATAGCAAGCGTGCCGAAATAGACTCAAAAAGACCTGCTGCAGCTCGGTAATATAACAAGGGAGCAGAGGAAGTTTTTTATCGAATTTTCGCTGAAGTGTTATTTTTTTGAACGGTAAGCCATTAGAAACCGAGATCACATCCTGTGCTAGTCGTATAGTGTTATTCATCACATCAACGATATTGGCGCGCTGTTTATCATCTTTACGGCTGCGGGCAAATGCTAACAAGTTGCTGATAATGGTTGAGACCTGTTCCCCCTTGAGAGACATGTCTCGAATCACAGTGTCCATACGCAACATTTTCTTATCATCGACAACCAGTTGATCGCCTTTGATGTTGCTATCTGTCAGCATAATCTGAAAACGCTTCAAATCGATCATGATCGCTTGTAAGGGCGCATTGATGTCGTGTGCCATGGTGGAGGCCAACTCACCCATAAAGGACATTTTATCGTTATGGATTAGCATATTTTCTGCCGCTGTCTGCTTACTCACATCATCCACGAGAATCACGACACCCGGCTCGTCTTGGTCCTGCAGTGGATAAATCGTGATATCAAAATGTGATAGACCACTCAGGTTCTGCTTCAAATGAATCGTTTGATTGGTTTCTATCGCTTGATGAATATGCTCAGGCACTACCGTCATGGTGGGATAAGCCTCCCAAAGGGGTTTACCTAACGCTTGTGTTGCAGCAACCCCTGAAAGCTCTTCAACCTTTTTATTCCACTGGGTAACCCGACCTTCCTTATCCAAGCCGACTAACATCAGAGGCATCGAGGTTAAAATATCTTGGATATAAGATTCCGATGAACGGAGTTGATCCGCAGTAACCACATGCCGAGACACCTCCTGCTCCAACAACTGGTTGGTTTGCAGCAGCAGCTTGTTGGAGCGATCCAGAGTGGCCGTTCGCTCATGAACGCGATCTTCAAGCTCACGCCGGATGAGATCTAATTCTCGATTCGCACGATGCGCACGTCGCCGCGCAAGAAACAGATACACCGACACAATCGACAGCAAAATAATCAGCGTTGCGCTACTCCAATTGGCTAAATGCTGCCAATTAGTTCGGCCCTCCGCATCTTTAAACAGCGTCGAAATGCTGGCTAACGCCCAAGTACTCTGAGCATATAACCCTAAAAAAAGAAGAATTTTTTTCATAACGTAACAATAACCGCTTCAGAGAACCAAATTTTAACCAGAGCACTTTAATGCTCAGTATGTCGCAATCACCGGCGCAGATAATAACACAGGGGAAGGTTGTAAAAGCTCCTCCGACCTTGTTTCAGCCATACGGATTCAACCCTGTAAAAAGCCATCTAAATTAGAGAATAAGAAACCATCAGTTACTTAGTGTTGTCATAAATACAGATGCGTCATCAATCTCTGAACAGAACTGCAGCAACTATACTTAACAGTAACCCCGAACTAAACGACTACTGAGACAGTTAAACCCATCCATGTAGCAGGTCGCCCTGAGCATGATATGCAACACGGTAGACTAACGACGAAAGGTACGTGACATGAGTATATTCGCGAATTTCAAAACCCGTTACGAAGCCACCCAGCAAGAGGAGATGTCTCTTCAGCAGTACCTCGATATCTGTAAGCAGGACCCGGGTGCCTATGCCAGCGCTTCCGAACGCATACTTAAAGCGATCGGCGAGCCAGAGCTGGTCGATACCGGACGCGATCTTCGCCTGAGTCGGATATTTTCTAACAAACTCATCAAACGCTACCCCTCGTTCAGCGAGGAGTTTTACGGTATGGAGGAAGCGATCGAACAGATCGTGTCCTATTTCAAACATGCCGCTCAAGGTTTGGAGGAGAAAAAGCAGATCCTCTACTTGCTCGGCCCTGTTGGCGGCGGCAAGTCATCGCTAGCAGAACGCCTCAAGGACCTGATGCAGCGAGTCCCGTTTTACGCCATTAAAGGCTCTCCAATCAACGAATCACCATTGGGGCTGTTTAATCCCGCCGAGGATGGCGCCATTCTCGAAGAGGAATACGGCATCCCTCGCCGTTACTTGAAAGGAGCGATGTCGCCCTGGGCGGTGAAACGATTGCAGGAGTTCGGAGGCGACCCTACGCGTTTTACAGTGGTTAAACTTTACCCGTCCATCCACAACCAGATTGCCATCTCCAAAACCGAGCCAGGCGATGAAAACAATCAGGATATCTCCTCTCTGGTCGGCAAGGTCGATATTCGCATGCTCGAAGAGTTTGCCCAGCACGATCCCGATGCTTACAGCTTCTCCGGCGGCCTGTGTAAGGCCAATCAAGGGATCATGGAGTTCGTGGAGATGTTCAAGGCGCCGATCAAGGTGCTTCATCCATTACTGACTGCAACCCAGGAGGGGAATTACAACAGTACTGAAGGGATGGGCTCGATCCCCTTTGAAGGGATTATTCTGGCGCACTCCAACGAGTCGGAATGGCAAACATTCAAGAACAGCAAAACCAACGAGGCCTTTATCGACAGGGTTTATATCGTCAAGGTTCCCTACTGCACTCGGGTATCTGAAGAGATCCATATCTACGAGAAACTTTTGGAAAACAGCTCGTTGAACATGGCTCCCTGTGCCCCGGATACGCTCAAGATGCTGGCTCAATTTACAGTCTTATCCCGCATCATCGTCCCAGAAAACTCGAACGTATTCTCCAAGATGCGGGTTTATGACGGCGAAAACCTCAAAGACACAGACCCCAAAGCTAAATCGATTCAGGAGTACCACGATAATGCAGGTGTGAACGAGGGTATGGACGGTCTGTCCACCCGCTTTGCATTCAAGATTTTGTCCAAGGTGTTCAACTTCGACTCTACCGAAGTCGCAGCCAACCCCGTGCATCTTCTCTATGTCCTAGAAAAAGAGGTCGCGCAGCAGCAGTTCCCTCAGGAGCTGCAGGAGCGTTACATCGGCTACATCAAAGAGTTTCTGGCACCTAAATATATTGAATCACTAGGCAAGGAGATCCAGACCGCATATCTCGAGTCCTACTCGGAATATGGCCAGAATATATTTGACCGCTACGTCACTTACGCGGACTTCTGGATTCAAGATCAGGAGTATCGCGATCCTGAAACCGGTGACATTCTCAACCGTGAGGCGATTAATGAGGAGCTGGAGAAAATCGAAAAGCCTGCAGGCATCAGCAATCCTAAAGACTTCCGCCATGAGATCGTCAACTTTGTACTCCGCGCTCGTGCTAGTAACAAAGGCAAAAATCCCAGCTGGCTCAGCTACGAGAAGATGCGTGCTGTCATCGAGAAGAAGATGTTCAGCAATACCGAAGACCTGTTGCCGGTCATCTCCTTCAATGCCAAAGCCTCTTCGGATGATCACAACAAACATGCCGAATTCGTCAAGCGGATGATTGAACGCGGCTATACCGAAAAACAGGTACGGTTGCTCTCCGAGTGGTATATCCGTGTGCGTAAATCGCAATAGCTGTCAGCGCAGTAAGGAGAGATATGAGCTATATCATCGACCGACGCCTGAACGGCAAAAATAAAAGCTCGGTAAACCGGCAACGTTTTTTACGTCGCTATCAAAAACATATCCGCAAAGCGGTGACCGATTCGATCAAGCAGCGTTCGATTACCGATCTTGATAGCGGTTCAGACATCAACATCCCCAAGGGGGATATCTCTGAACCTGTTTTTCACCACGGCAGTGGCGGCATCAACACTCGGGTATTTCCTGGCAACAAAGAGTTTATCCCTGGCGATCAAATCGAACGTCCTCAGGGAGGTGGGGCAGGCGGCTCTGGCAGCGGCGCCAGCAACTCGGGTGAAGGTGATGATGACTTTAGCTTCCATATCAGCCGCGATGAGTTTTTGGAGTATCTGTTCGAAGACCTCGAACTCCCGAACATGGTCAAAAAGCAGCTCCATGATAGCGGTGATTACAAGCTAACCCAGGCGGGCTTCACCAATCAGGGAAACCCCGAACGGCTCAATATCGTGCGTTCACTTCGCAGCGCCCATGCTCGACGCATCGCCCTTTCAGGAAGCACGCGCCGCCTGATCCGAGAGCTACTTAAAGAGCAGGATTTACTGCTAACCGAGCCACCCACAGAGAGCCGCAATCAACGTTTAGCTGACATTGAGGAGGAACTGTTACTGCTTCGGGCTAAGGTCAGTAAACTTCCGTTCTTAGACACCTTTGACTTGAAGTTTAATAACCTGATTCGCACGCCTGTGCCCAGCTCTAAAGCGGTGATGTTTTGTGTCATGGATGTTTCAGGCTCAATGACCCAGTCCGTAAAAGATGTCGCCAAACGCTTCTTTCTGCTGTTGTACCTATTTCTGAAACGCTCCTACAAACAGATCGATGTCGTATTTATCCGCCACCACACCCAGGCCAAAGAGGTGGATGAGGAGGAGTTCTTCTACTCTCGGGAGACCGGTGGCACGATCGTGTCCAGCGCCATCACTTTGACCGCGGATGTTATTGCCGAGCGTTACCCTCCTTCGCAATGGAATATTTTTGTTGCCCAAGCTTCGGACGGCGACAACTGGGATGGCGATTCAGACACCTGTCGCGAACTGTTGCTTAAGAGGATTATGCCGTTAGTTCAATACTTTGCTTATGTTGAGATCACCACTGGAGAGCATCAGAACCTATGGTTTCAATATGAAAAAATACGCGCAGCGCATCCTGAATACTTCGCGATGGAAAAAATCGAAGACGCTGCGGATATTTATCCGGTATTCCGACAGTTATTTGCGCGTCGCGAGGTGTGAACCATGAGTCGACTTCGCGTTTTATTGTCTACTCTATTCGTCCTGTTAGCTTTGCCCGGTTGCTATCATGCACTCCAACCCTTGCCAGAACCGGTACCCAATACAGCACTGCCTCAGACAGCGACTTCATGCCCTGAGCCTCGGCCTCAACCCGGCCAACAGATTGCATGCCCGATGAACTACCTGCCGGTCTGTGCGATTCATGCCGATGGGTCTCGAAGCTCCCCACCCAATGCATGCAGCGCCTGCGCCAATCCAGAGATCATCGGTTATACCGATGCTCAGTGCCACTGACTCCTTGCTTACCCCTAATTGAGAGGCCGATATGAAGACTAAAAAACCTATATCGACCGGTTCTGAATGGACCTTTGAATTACTGCAACAGTACGATCAGGAGATCGCTAAGTCGGCGAAGAAGTTTGGACTGGATACGTACCCCAACCAGATTGAGGTCATCTCTTCCGAGCAGATGATGGATGCTTATGCCTCAGTGGGGATGCCGCTTAACTACAACCACTGGTCGTTCGGGAAACAGTTTCTGAGCACCCAGCAAAGCTACCAACGCGGACACATGGGGCTGGCCTACGAGATTGTGATCAATTCTTCACCATCGATAGCCTACCTCATGGAAGAGAACACCATCACCATGCAAGCCTTGGTGATCGCCCACGCCTGCTATGGCCATAACTCCTTTTTTAAAGGTAACTACCTGTTCCGTACCTGGACCAATGCCACCGCCATTATTGACTATCTGTTGTTTGCCAAGCGCTATATCGCCGAATGTGAAGAGCGCCATGGTATTGAGGAGGTGGAGACCCTGCTCGACTCCTGTCACGCATTGATGAACTATGGTGTGAACCGCTATAAGCGCCCTAGCCCAATCTCTGCAGAAGAGGAGAAAAAACGGCAGCAAACTCGCTCAGATATTCTCCAGCAACAGGTCAATAAACTCTGGGACACCATCCCTAAGCCTGCAGATCAAGAGATCAACTCCAAAAAGCGCGTTCGTTTTCCTAAAGATCCAGAGGAGAATATCCTCTACTTTTTAGAAAAGAACGCCCCGTTGCTGGAATCCTGGCAGCGAGAAATCATCCGCATCGTTCGCAAGATCGCCCAGTATTTTTACCCGCAAAAACAGACCCAGGTGATGAACGAGGGCTGGGCCTGCTTCTGGCACTATACCCTGCTCCATGACCTGTATGACCAAGGACTGGTCAGCGATGGTTTTATGATCGAGTTTCTGCACTCGCACTCCAGCGTGATCTATCAGCCACCGTTCGATAGTCCGCATTTCAGTGGCATCAACCCCTACACCCTGGGTTACCACATGATGCAAGATATTCGCCGCATCTGTGAAAATCCGACCAGCGAAGATTACCAGTGGTTCCCTGGCATCGCCGGCTCGGATTGGCAAAAAACCTTAGACGATGCAATGCGTAACTATAAGGATGAAAGTTTTATTCAGCAGTTTTTGTCACCAAAGCTGATGCGTGATCTGCATCTGTTTAGCATTATCGATGATGAAAACAGCAAACACTTACAGGTGTCCGCGATTCATAATCAAAGTGGCTACCAAGAGATTCGCCGGAACCTGGCCGAACAGTACAACCTCGGCAGTCGAGAACCCAATATTCAGGTGTGGGATGTCAATGTACGTGGTGACAGATCCTTAACCCTGCGTCACTTTCAGCACAATGGTCGTCCTCTCGGCGACAGCACCGATGAGATGCTAAAACATCTACACCGGCTATGGCGGTTTGATATTCACCTTGAATCCATTTACAACGACGAGATCGTTAAGACCGAACACTGTCCCGCTCAGCCCACTAAAACTGACGCTGCCTGAAATCTGAGAAGAGGTTTCAGGCATATCCGCAACTCCACAACAGTATCGATAAGGCGTATTATCCTCGCTTCGGCACACCCTAATGAGCGAGCAGGCCCCAGAAGCGATACCGATGCCCTTTACCCTTCAACAACGCTTTGCTGAACTCAATCGGTTGCTCTGCGAACACCGTGCCTACTGGCAACTCCGAAGCTTTGAAAGCCTCGAAATACCTTGGCGCAATAGATCACTACAGGCATGGCTCGCGCAATTATCGGATCAGCAGCGTCACGATCTCTCTAGTGATGACGCCCTTCGTGCCGATGCACTACAGCCATTTATTCCCGAGGCGCTTCGGCTTCAGCAACTCTGTCAGCTTGCAGCAGCTACCACGCGTGCAACGGCAGTAGCGCCGAACCGATTCAGCAACCATATTCCTGGTCGAAAATGGTCACAGATCCTAGCTTTTGATCGAGCCATACAGAGCGACACTCTACCCTTTATCGAGTGGTGCGCAGGTAAAGGACATCTCGGACGGCTACTGGCCTATCAGCATCAGCAATCCGTACTCAGCCTAGAACTGCAACCGCAGCTCTGTGAGCATGGCCAACAGCTTGCAGATAAAGATCAACTGCCTTGCCGCTATCACCCTATCGATGTCATGTCTGAGTCTGCTGCTGCGCTATTGCAACCCGAGCAACATGCCGTTGCACTGCATGCCTGCGGTAAACTTCACATAAGATTACTACTAGCCGGAACAGCTCAAGGGGTCCAGCGTTTTAGCATCTCACCCTGCTGCTATCACCTGATCGATGAACCGCACTACCCACCACTGAGTTACGTCGGCCAAGCCAGCAAACTGCAGCTAAGCCGATATGATCTCAAACTGGCGGTGCAGGAGACAGTGACGGCGGGGTATCGGGAACGGCGCCTGGGACAACGCGAACTCCGATGGCGGCTCGGCTTTGACCTACTGCAGCGCCAGCTACGGGGTATTGATGAGTACCTTAACTGTCCAACGGTCCCCCACTCACGCCTTGCTGGCAGCTTTAGCGAGTACTGTGAGTGGATGGCCGAGCGCAAACAGATCCATCTGCCACAAGGCATCGACTATTCAAGCTTCGAGGAGCAAGGTGAGCAACGGGTCATTCAAGTCGAACAACGAGAGTTGGTACGAGCGCTGTTCAAGCGCTCATTGGAGCTTTGGCTAGTATTAGACAGAGCGCTGTTTCTTGAAGAACAGGGTTATCGAGTCCAACTTCAACAATTTTGCAATCGTGAGCTAACCCCCCGCAACCTGCTCATCCAAGGGCACAAAAAAACTGACTAAGAACAACCTACGCTTAACAATGCTTTTCTTAACGCAAATATTGGTTGACCACCCAAGCTAAGCAATAGCCTGAGAGCACACCTACGCCATTAGCCAACAGATCCCACCACTCTGCGTAACGATTGACGTAGGGCTGAATGAGCTCAATCGCGCCACTCCAACCGATAAAAAACAGCCCAACCAACAACAAATTGCAGGGCTTACGTAAACCAGCAGGAAACATCAGCAACGCATAAGCCAGCAGATGATGCGTTTTATCGCTACCCGGTGCTTTAGGGAGATACTCGACCGGCCACAATGATAGAGCCGTGATCAGGACCAGATTAAGCACCGTCAGGACTAGCCAGTACGTTTGAATAAAAAGCAGTAGTCGGGACATAGGCGCTCTAAGGCTTCTTGCGATCAACCATAAACAAAAACGCCCGCGCTGTTTCCAGAGCGGGCGTTTTAAGGTTAGCGATGTTTACAGCACTAGGCGGCGCACATCACTCAACAGTTTGCCCAAGGTAGTCATAAACTGCCCCGCATCCGCACCATTGATCGCACGGTGATCGTAAGAGAGTGCCAACGGTAGCATCTTACGAGGAACAAACTCCTTACCGTTCCACACTGGCTTAATATCTGCTCGGGAAACGCCAAGAATAGCGACCTCAGGAGCCGAAACAATCGGGGTGAAACCTGTTCCACCAATCCCGCCGAGACTAGAGATGGTAAAGCAGCCACCCTGCATCTCCGCAGGCGTCAACTTGCGAGCCTTGGCTTTAGCGCCCAGCTCAGCCGCTTCGGCCGCCAGCTGGTAGATAGACTTCTTATCGACATCTTTGATCACCGGCACCATCAAACCCGCAGGCGTGTCCATCGCCACACCAATATGGATATATTTCTTGTGCACGATATGCTCACCATCGGCGTGCATCGACACATTGAAATTAGGATGGGCTTTAAGTGCAGCCGCCGCCGCTTTAAGAAGGAACGGTAATGGCGTCACCTTATAACCAGCCTTCTCGGCATCGGCCTTGATATCCGCACGGAACTTCTCTAGCTCGGTGATATCGATATCATCAAACTGAGTGACGTGAGGAATATTAAGCCAGCAGCGAGTCATATTGGCCGCAGTAACTTTCTTGATCTTGGACATTTTTTCCAGTTCGATTTCACCGAATTTGGAGAAATCAACTTCTGGAATGGCTGGGATACCAGAACCGCCAGTGACAGCTGTCGCTGCCTGAGGCTTGGATGCCGCAGCCAGTGCAGACTTGACGTAAGCCTGTACATCCTCTTTCAGGATACGGCCCTTTGGACCGCTGCCTTTGACCAATGTCAGGTCAACACCGAACTCACGTGCCACCGCACGTACCGCTGGACCGGCATGAACTGCTTTATTAGCTTGCTCAAGTTTGGCGAGATCGGCACTGGCCACAGGGGCTGCTTTAGCCGCTGGAGCCGCGCTAGCTGTCGCTGGAGCTGCTGCTGAAGGGGCTGCAGCTGCTGCGGTCGGCGCCGCAACGGCAGCGCCACCAGCAACTTCGAGTTCAAGAATCAGGTCACCTTCGCTAACCGTGTCACCCTCTTTGATCTTGACTGACTTGACCACGCCGCCCTTAGGGGCAGGGACTTCCATCGATGCCTTATCGGTCTCCAGAACGATCAGAGAGTCACCTTCGGCGATGGTATCGCCTGCTTTGACGCAGACTTCAATGACGTCAACGTTTTCACTGCCACCGATGTCAGGCACATTCACCGCTTCCACACCACCCGCGGCAACAGCCGCGACTGGTGCAGCGGCGGCAGGAGCAGCAGCTTGAGCTGTAGCTTGAGCTGGAGCGGCAGCCGGTGCAGCAGCACCCGCAGCGGCAATCTCAGCAAACTGCTGACCTTCACTGATGGTATCGCCTTCTTTGATGGTCAATGCGGTGATCACGCCACCGAAAGGTGCGGGCACTTCCATCGATGCCTTGTCGGTCTCTAATACGATCAGCGAATCGCCTTCCTTGACCGTATCACCGATCTTGACACACACCTCGATCACATCGACGTTTTCATGACCGCCGATATCAGGCACAACCACCGGCTGAGCAGCGGCAGGCGCTGCAGCTACCGGAGCAGCGGCTGCTGGAGCGGCCTGAGCGACGGGTGCCGCAGGGGCGGGAGCAGCAGGCGCCGCAGCAACGGCACCGATCTGCAATTCAGCGATGACATCGCCCTCTTTGCAGGTATCGCCCTCTTTGAGCAACAACTTGGTAATTACACCGCCTTCTGTGGCAGGCACTTCCATCGATGCTTTATCGGTTTCCAATACGATCAATGAATCACCTT
>Ga0102812_10001782_pt1 | contig 14744 bp, 10 predicted proteins | sample ColrivemetaGS713_FD_79334 | JGI IMG/M metagenome (GOLD analysis project Ga0102812, IMG submission 79334) | Estuarine microbial communities from the Columbia River estuary - Flood tide ETM metaG S.713 | ecosystem: Environmental > Aquatic > Marine > Intertidal zone > Estuary | place: USA... | reverse complement strand
TTTTTTTGGCAGAAGAAAGGTGTCAAGAATCTTTTCTTCGCAGAAGAAAGGTGTCAATTTTGAGAAATGAGAGACACCAACAGTCTGTCCATCACCCGTAAGTCTGTCCGTCGTCCGATTGATCTGTCTGTCTTCCCGCCCAACGGTCTGTTTGTTAATAGCACGGTAAGTCAAATAATTCATGATATGAATAATTTGTGTGAGTTTGCTATCGGTTTGTCTGTCTTCCCGCCCGGTAAGTCAAATAATTCATGATATGAATATTTTGTGTGAGTTTGGTAATGAATCGGACGAAAAAAAAAATTGAATATCAACAACAATGTGTTTTTTGATTACTCCATATTTTGATACACACCTCATAATTAAATACCTCATAGGTTAGCTGAGGTACTTAGAATAGTTTAGATCCAAGTTATTGCAGTCATTGCATCCGCTCGTTTTTTCAGCAAGATTGATTCTTGCAATCTTGCAAATTCGATATATTTTTTAAGTTGAATGGATGGTTTGAATGATTTATTCATGTCGATAGGCTTTACTAGGTAAAGACCTGATAATGTGCGTGCACGGGATAAGACAACATATTCCCAGTTTTTGAATCCAGTTGGCCATGATGTTACAATGATAACATCTTTCGACATACCCTGCAATTTGTGGCCTGTGGTAGCATCGTTGCTATTGGCTGGAATTTGTCTCATCCTACAATTGAACAGGATTTTTTGTTTGGACCCAACAAATTCTCTGACTGATACTTTTGTTGAGAATAGCTCAGGCTCAAGTTTGAAGTTACGATCCTTCAAATCTGTTGACAATTTCCTTTTCAATTTTTGAAGATCTGATTGAACTTGTTGTATACTTGTTGTATTTGTCTTTGGTAGTGATTCCAGGGTACATTTCAGTTGATGTATTTGTGCTTCTAACTGTACAATGGTTCCAGGTTTGTTGATGTGTTCGCATTCCACCCATTCAACATCATTTGCATTTACTGTCCATACTTTCTTTCCATAGTAATTTTTCCATCTATAACTTTGTGGATTATGCTTGAGTTTTACACCAAGTACTTTGCATAAAGTACCATTTCCTCTTGGAACTTTATCTTTCAAATGTTTGTTGTCAATACACATAAGATAAGCACCAACATATATGCACAATGCTGGATCAATGTGTTTTGTTCCCCAAAGCACATTTGCATCACCACAGGTTGTAATAATCCGTTGTTTTAAATGTTCATCAACTCTCTTGTGGGCATTTGTAGCCACTGAACTTGTTATATCTGCCTCTATAATTAATGTATGCTCTGGTGGATTTTCAGTGGTATTTATTGAAGGATGTGTATCTTCAATGTGTTTTTTAAATATTGATGCTTGAATGGAATTGCGATCTTTGTTTGTTGGACATGCATAACAAGTTTCTCCTGGTGGTCGATATGAAAGATGTGTTCATCAAGGTACGACATAGGTAAGACAAATTATTCACAATTCGAATAATTTGATAGGTATTATGCACCAAAAAAAATATACTCACCTTGTAGCATTGATGGAAGTTCAAGTCCATCATATCCAATCACTCTAGTATTGATTCTTTTTCTATCTTCAACATCTAAGTCACCCTCCCACATTCTCTTTAGCATACGGCCATATTCTGGATCTTCTTTAAATCGATGATCATTATCTAATATAATGATGGCATTGATTTTCTGTCGCCACTCCATTGATGAAAGAGTTGAAAACATAAGATCAGTTTCCTTTGAACAAACAGGCTCCATTTGTCGGAAGTCACCTATAAATATAATTGTAAATCCACCAAATGATTTGTTTGCTTGTCCAATATTGGTGAGTTTCTTGTTAAGCATTTGTAGGGTACCATCTCCCATGAATGATACTTCATCAATGACAAGAATTCGTACATCCTTCCACTCTTTAATGTCATCATCACAAATTGCTCTTTTTTGATTGAGATAAGCAGTTCTTGAAATTGTGGTACCACCAATTAATGATGCAGCAGCTCCTGTGTATGCAGTAAATAAGAATGTGGAATCGCTCCACATGATACCAACAGCAATACAAAATTCATAACAAAATTGTTCTGCAACTTTTACGGCTGTGCTTTTCCCTGAACCAGCTGGCCCAGTAAGAAACATGAGTAATTGTTCTTGACCACCTCTTGCCCGTAATTTGTCCACGATGTCTTTAATTGTTTGAGTTGATGGGTTTCCTCCAACAGTTTTTTGTAAAGATGTGAACAATGTTGTACTTGAATCATTTCCATCCCTTACCAGACTAAGCAGGAAAGTACATGCTATCATTTCATATGCAATATACTGTTTTTCATCAAGTTTTGTTTTTTCTAGGTGGGCAACTTTTCTTGCTACTTCTTGCAGTGTTGGAACAGTAACGTCATTTTCCCTTGCCATTGATCTTGACCTATAAGTGTCTCCCATATCAGAAGTTGTGTAAACGTCACAATAATTCGTCCATCCTACCAGAGTACCAGATATTAGCTTGAGCATTGTTGAGTATGTTCTTTTTCTATTGAGTGAGATGTTGTTTTTTTTTGTTTCTACCTCTGCATTGATATCTTGCTGTCTCACAGTATTTGTTTGTCCTGGTACATCCTCTTTTACAAGAGATTCTTGTGATGATAGTCTTGCATGAATGATATGATTATTTCGAAAATTGCATCTGTTAATAATTTCCAAATGAGATAATTCTGATGATAATAATATATCATCAAAAGAGCAATTGTTATACCCATCACTGAATTCAATGACAATGTAAAGTAAGAATAATGATCAAAAAAATCGTAAATTGAAAAATTTGATTGTAATAGCTTACCTTAAGTCAAATCCCATTTCAAGGATGTCTGGTTCATTATTTTCGTTTATAGTTTTTTTGTTCTTGTTTGTATCATGGATTGGTTTTTCATTTTTTGTGGTCATAAAAATTGGATCATTGGCACGTTTGAGCTGCTTTTGTACAGTCATTCTGTCATTTATATTTTGGAGAATAATAAATCCTTGTTTTGAAAACTTGGTGATCTTTTGCGCAAGATGTCTTTGTAACTCTTGGTAGAATCTTTTCCAGTAGCTTTGTTCAATCGTCAGGTCATTCAAACATCTAAATGGATAGAACATCAGTAGCGCCATCTTAGCATAAATTTCACGTTTGTGAAATGTCTCCTCTGTTGGTTTTGTTGTATTTAACTGGAGATCCTTTAATAGACAAAGTTTCTCTTTTGGCAGAGAAATCCTTGGTATAGTTGGACATTTCAATTTCATCAGATAACTGAATTCATGCCCGGGGTGTGTTTCAGAAAATTTATATCTATCTTCACCTTCTCTCTTTAAACTTTTGAATACCTTTCTGTATCCTTGTGCCATTTCATAGAAAGACATCATTTCAAAATTTTCACTTAATGGACGATGAATGTAATCATCAGCAAGAGAGTCTGCCCAAGAAATTAGCTGCCCATTGTGTAGTTTGTTTGTTCTTATGCGTACGTTGATATCTTGTCCCTCAAGTGTTGCTTCCATTTGACCTACTAACAACTCAGAAAAGTCATGTGAAAACACAAAGCGTGAACCGCCATTTGATGGTATTAGGTGCGCCATTGTTGCACTAATTACATTTCTTGTTGTTGCTGCATTTAATCCTGATAGAACCCTACACAGTCCCTCTCGAAAGCTGGATTCTGATGTAACTTGATTGTCTTTTAATGTGCCTTCGAAATTTTGGCCATTGAGCAACATTTGAATCCTCTTCATAACAGCACGTCCTATCCGTAACTGTTTGTCACTATCTTCTTCTTGTGTTGATTTACTTGTGTACAGTGTACTGTAGAACACCTGTGATACATCACCAATTTGTATATTTGTATTGCAATTTAAAACATTCAAGATGGCCGAATTGTGTGGATTAACATACTGGCTACCCATGGGTCTTCTTGGAAAAATTAAGAAAGGGCACATCTTTCTTGTTGATCCATCTAGTGAATACCATAAAATTTCTTTTTCGTTGTTGTCACCTTTATCTTCATGAATGTATGTAGAGGGTGTTGACATAAATGGGAAAAGAAAGCGACACTCGCATCCTTTCTTGAAGCATGATGCTTTGTGACAGGCAGAATGTTCTTCAAATCTATATTTCAGCAAGAGTTCCCGAACATTTTTATTTCCCCAAAATGAGTCTTTTTCAACAGCACAACCATTATCCATATGATATGAAAATGTATATGCTACCATATCCAACCTCTCTTTGGAAAGTGGGATAATCGTATCAGGCCTATAATGCTGTGATCGCTCTCCTGGAATGATGGTATTTCTCCACCTTTGAAGACAATTGTTGATAATACTTGATGTAGAAATGATTTCTTCACAATCAGAGCATGACATAAGTCCTCCGTCAACATCTACACACAATTCCTTGTGACGTGCACGTCGAAATATATATGGATCGCGTTCTTTAAATATTACTTCATCAATGTCTTGTTTATTGATAACACCACTTCCTTCTTTTTTGCATTTATGTATGATGCATAATTCAGAACCATAACTTGCAGTTAAAACATTGTCAATCTGTTTGCATAATGATCTTCTTGCTATGTCCCTTGCAGCATGGTCTTCATGGAACAAGCAGTTTCGTAGTGTTTCATCAATTTCTTTGACCCATATTTGCCAGTGGCGATGGAGAGTTTTCCTGCCTTGTTCTTCATCTGCAGCAAAGAATGCTAACACTGTTCCTAATATTCCCTTCCCTTTTGAGGTCTTCTTCTTAATGTCCCATTGCAGCATGCATTCCATTATGATTTGCAAAACACTTTGAAATTCGAGAGAACATGCACCTGGATTTTTTAGTCGTACGTCTTTTCTTAACACAAAATCTGCAATACAGTCTGCTTCTGAGCATTGCAATGAAGGTAGATTGTGCTGAAATAAATATAAAAAAATATTGCAAGTAAATGTTAGTGTTTATATCACATGGTTGAGGATGCTCATGCAAATTATTCAGGTCGTGAATAATTTGCATTGCTGTTCAAAATAAATAATGTGAAATAGTTTAGGATCTCCATGCAAATTTTTCAAGATCTTAAAAATTTGCATAGAGATCCAAACGAAATGTATTGGGGGTGACACAGTACTTACCCACTCTTCTGGCTTTGCATAGAGTCTCACTCTAAAGCTGCACTCATCATCAGGTGTCGTAGTTAAAAATAAACTGTTCAGTCCATAATGATCGAGCATTGCAAAACAACAACGTCTAGCATACTTTGCTGCTTCGTCTGTGTGCCCCATTGCTTTGCATGATGTACAGATTGCTTTTAATAACCCTTTTGTGTTTTCGTTGAGATGTTCTGTGTTTTTGTTGGTCACCATTTGGAGGTCTTCAGTAGTTAATCTTGATAATCTATCACCCAGTGAAACACCATTTACAATTGATCTGCATGTCATCACTCCACTCACGTATGACATTTGTCTGTTGTAGATATGATTTAGCACTAAAATAGTTGGGCCTTCCATAAATTGTTTCAGTGATAACCTCAGATATAGCTGAATACAGAGTTCAAGTGAAACTTGTGTTCTACGTTTCATCTTGGGTCCTCCAATGCCAAAAGGAAAAGCAAATGGTAGGATATTTTCAATTGGCACGTCATTAACATTTGCATAATTTCCACCATAAGCTAATAGTGTTGGTGCAGAACGCTGAAACATAGCCAAAGCAAATCTCTCAGAAGAACCATACACAGATGTACTCTCGGAAGGATCTTGAGCTGTTGAAAAGTAATATGTTCCACCTTCATACATTGACTCGACAGCTTTATCATAAGGATAGTCAGTATTGTTGGATGATTCCCTGTCTTCAATGAAAACTGGTTGAGGGCATTTCTTTGGAATTGCAGTGTTGCTGAAACCTGGATGTCCTGATTGTTCCACAAACCAAGTCATAATATCAATAAACAACTGAGTATCAACTTTTGACCTTTCTCTGACTATTCTCTTTTGATCTGGAGTCATTCTTCCACAAAGGACACAATAAATGTGTTCACCAAATCCAGATCTATTCAGTTGATGTATAACTCCCCCAATCCTGTTTTGGTCCATTTCAAAAAATTGATAGTTACCTCTAATAGATTTCTGAGCGCCTCCCGTGTATGCAAATATAGACCCATAAGGTCTAACAGGAGCCATCATAGCCTTCAATAAATCAGTAATTTGATGTTCTTCAATAATCCTCTTCTCAGTGTTACCATTGCTAGTTCTCAACTTTAATTCCTGTGGAAATGATCCAATTACAAATCCATTTGCTATTGCAAATTTTGGAGGTGATTGTTTATTTGTCATGTTTGGTTGCATACCACCAAAACAACAAGAGCAGGTAGTATATCCCTTTGAAGAGTTACGTGATCGTGGAGACAGTAACAAATGTTTGAGGTCTCCATCATTAATCATGTATTGACTTCTCACTTCAGGTTTGAGCTTTGTGTCATAATATACCTCATAAGATTCCACAGATAGTCTTCTTTTATGACCAATAATATTGTTCTTTGACAAGTAATGAATTGTCTCTGTACCAATAATAAATCGATCACAAATGATACACACAATAGACTTATGTTTGTGAGGATCAAGTGAATGTTGAGTTCTGTGTAAATATTTTTTGGCTTCCTTGATACAATGAGCATCGTCCTTTTTTACTTTTAACATTCCATGCCTCTTCATTTTCCTTGCAATTTTTTCCATCTCCCTTGACTTGACTTGTTCTTCTGGTGACATGGCCTGTCTGTACCTCTTCATTCCATGTGTAGCTTTCTCATTTGACTTGACTTTTTCCTCTGGTGACATGGCCTGTCTGTACCTCTTCATTCCATGTGTAGCTTTCTCATTTGACTTGACTTTTTCTTCTGGTGACATAGCCTGTCTGTACATCTTCTTTTGGTGTGAATCTTTCTCATTTAACTTTGCTGTTTCTTCTGGTGACATGGCTTGTCTGTTGTTAATCCTGGTGATCATCATTCGAAGTTTGCTCTTATTATTAAACTCAAGTTTTTTTTCAACTGTCATTTTGAGACGCTGTTTTCTTTTTTTCTCAGCAGCTGGACTTGTTGAGTACCTAGTGTCTAAAAAAGAGAAAAATAAAATAATTATAGTTAGAATTTGTCGAAATCAAATCAAATTAAATTAAGCTGTGCTGCCCATTGAAAAAAAATTGCATTCTGCACAAGCTCATTCAAAAAACATCAGCAATTCACAACACAACATTGTGTCAATCGATTATGGCACAAAAATAAAACTTGTCGATTGCAACCCATGATCGAATTATTCATGACTTGAATAATTTGTTGACCGTCAATAACATCCAGATTCACATAATGTGTCATTCAATTAAAACCCCAATAGAGGATGTTAATCAATGACCTCCTCTGCTTCAACATTAATCAAATTATTCTTGATTTGAATAATTTGATTGAAACAACAGAAGACCGGTTAAAATTATTCAACCGGAACCTCTACACCACCATAAATCAAATTATTCTTGATAAGAATAATTTGCTTGAAGTCAATAACTCTCTTTCTGAATGTCCCAGGGTGGAAGTTCATTCTTGGTAGTAAAGCCTTTGTAGCAAAGTTGCTTTTCCTTCATTTGCACTTCAGACCAAGAACTATATCCCATGTGTTTTCTCAAAATCCGGATGATGTCATAGTCAACAAGCCAATGGTTGAGGTGGTCATTCCAAATCATATTGGGTCCACCAGAAAAGTGTTTGTTAACAGCACGCGTGATCTTCTCTGCAGCCAATTCATCTGATTTATATGACTCCATAAAATATCTGTACAGCTTGTCTGCTTTTTCATGGATATGGTCAAGAAGAAGAGGTCCAATTGGATTCTCAGCACGTTGCTTCATAGACATGAAAAAGAAGTTTATTGCACCAATAACTTCCTCTTTACCAGCAGTGTCTCCGATCTTGCTATCATGAGAGTAGACAAAAGAAATTCTGTTCACAGTTGCATTTTTGGGTCCAGTACGCCTCCAAATACTCTCAGAACCAAACTGATGCTTGCGTATACTAATATCATAGTAGGTGTTGCAGTGGTCAACATTAATGCTTGAGTTTGTGACTTGCTTCCACTGACGTAGAAGACAACTAATGTAAATTGCTAAGAAAGATGACTTTAGCATGAATGCATCCTTGTTCTCTCCATAAACAACTACCCAGTGACTTTTACCAGTTTTGTGAAATGGTCCTGATATATAAACATCAACAGTGTCATTTTGGAAAAAATTCACTTTTGTTTGATCAATCTTTTCCTTCAAATTACCAACACAAATAGAGTTGAATAAGTTCTCTTCATTTGACATGGAAGATTTAGCAAGTTTCATAGTTTCCTTCTTCTGGTAGTCTTCAGATTCTTTTAATTCAACACCTGAATTTTTTTTCTTCTTTTTCTCTTCTTCATCATGATGACAACTTTTGAGGAGGTACGGATTAGGCTTAGTGGTTTCCTTTTTTTTGATGTCTTCATCATGCAATTCAATGGCAGGTTTCTTTTTCTCTACGTTATCTGTCTCGTCATAGTCTAAACAATCATCTTCATTTTCATTGCTATCTTCGTTGTCTTGCTCTGAGTCCTCACAAGCCTTCACATCATCATCCTCCTCTTGCACATCATCATCATCAATTTCATCATCGTTTCTTTTTTTTTCAACATTGTCATTCATGTCATTTTCAGAATGATATTCATACTTATCATCAATGTCCCAGTTATCTTCCATGAACTTAAGGAATTCATCAAAACTATTAACCCATTTGGGAATTTGCCTTGCAACCTTCCAACCATTAAAAAAAAATATATTTGCATCCTGAAGAATTTGATAAACTGCTTCACGCTGATGTTTCTTCTTTAAATTGAATCCAAAAGATTTCAATTCACAAGATTCGACAATGAAGTAATTGAATTTCTCCTCTTCAATATATTCCTTCAATTCAGGTAGACGCATCTTTTTGTTAAACAACCTTATTTGTATGACAATATATCGAACAAAATTCAACGTATAAGGAATTAGTCAAATTATGAACTAATTGAATTGAAACAAAAATTTGGGAATAAATAATACGAGACTTACCTGCTAAGTCAAATAATTCATGATATGAATAATTTGAGTTGGTTTGACAATTGATCAAAACATAAAAATAAAATTCAATAGAAAACAAGAAAGAGTCAAATATTTCATTTTTAGAAAAATTTGTTTACAATAAAATTCAATAGAAAACAAGAAAGAGTCAAATATTTCATTTTTAGAAAAATTTGTTTAGATGATAGTAAATTTAACACACGTTTTGCAAACAGATTATGCGAGACCTACCTGGTAAGGCAAATAATTCATGATTTGAATAATTTGAGTGTGTTTGAAAACATGACAAAAATCAATTTAGCACATATAAATAAAAGAATTGTTCAAATCAATTTTTTCAGATTATGAAAAATTAGATTACACATACCTATTTGCAGACTTTTTGGAATCAACCATTATTGACATTTCATTAAAGATAATTTGTGAAAACACTTCAATCATGTTACTTTTTCGTGGAGGAAGAACAGTAATATCGAGTCCAAGCTTTGCTAGAGAGGCAACAAATGCAAATCTAAGTTCGCTTAAGTCAAACTTAGACATCAACAATGTGACATCATCCTCAATTTTTGAACGTTTTTCGTTGTATTTTTCCAACTCGCGCCTAATGTCTTCAATGTTGAACCAATTAATAAGGTGGGAGGCTAGCTTTGTTGATCGAGAGACCTCTCCAAAAAAGAGTTTGCGCGTAGACTTCACGATCGAAGGCGACAATGAGGAGGACGAGGGAGATAATGATGGTGATGTCGAAAAGGGGCTGGTTACCGTCTGAGTAGACGTTTGAGTTCCGACGGGTTTGATTGGGGAACAAATAATGGCTTTCTTCATCGATTCTAACAAAAAAATGCGATCAGAACGTCGCCGGATCACGTGACGCGATGTCAAGATCAAAATTAAAAATAAACGAAGGAGGAATTAAACCGTCGAATGGTTGACGGTTCCCAAAAGACTACCGTTTACTGATCGATAAAATAAAAAAATCATACCACTTACTTTTTGTTTTGCTGGTGACGGTCGCCGCCTTGGTCGGGGATGACATTGCTTTTGCCATGGTGTCGGTGTGTGGATGTTTTTTTGGAATCACAATAAAATAAAAACAGAGGCTTGTCCTTGACACCATTTGCATGTCGACGCACATATTTTATATTTTTTTCTTATAGTGTATCTTTTGTGTCTGATTATGTATGAAAACCTATGCATGTGAAATCTTTTACATCACTTAATAGTTCATGTTGTATGAAATCCTACGTAAAAAAATATAAAAAAAAATATCTTTCTCGGAAATTTAGAGGCTTATCTAAAATACCTGACATTCGGCGAAGCTCAACTGACAAGCTCAACCTGTCAAAAAACTCTCACTCATACTCATCTCTAAAATGAGATCACACAACACAGCAACATGGCTCGCATCAATGATCGAAAGAAGTCTGCTACAACGAGCATTGATGTCTTCACAACGAACGTTGACACAACGAGCGTCGATGTCGTTACAATGAACGTCGACGCAACGAGCATCGACATCCAAACAACAAATGTGGACGCAACTAATGTCGACGCAACAAATGTTGATGTGAACGCAACCAACGTCAACAAAATAAACATCCCAATGGCAACGACAACGACAGTACCGGCAATGACAGCAGATGGAGAAGTACCAACAGAAATTGATGCAGCAACCGAACTAATAATAGATCAAGATAACGACATCATTGATCTAGAGGAGGATAATGATGACGAAAGGGATGACGGACCAGTAGATGTCCTGCTAAAGGTAACTTCAGTGCACATTATTTTATTTTTAACTATTCAACTCTGACAACAAATTTTTCAATACATGAATATTTTGCTACTAACCATCATGTTATTACAAATTTAGGCTTCAAAGGTAAGTGACGTTCTCTTAAATTTTTTTTTTCAATCAAAATTAGCTCCTCATTTCACACTTCAATGTGAGTGATCCTCAATTATATCAAATTATTCTCATCCTGAATTATTTGATCATCACATTTTCGTATCCTATAATAAGAATATACTACAGACTCCAAAGTCATCTAAGGTTAGTTTCAACAATCAAATATATATCTTTTCTTAATACAGGACAAATTTTTCTTAACATTAATAATTTGACTTTTTCGTTCACTTTTTCATTTTTAGGAAAAGTCAGAATCACCAATGAAGGTTGCTACAATTACAAGTAGTATCAAGAAACAATATGATGAATCATTTGAAAAAAATACAGTTCGGATTCATCCAACAATAATTCCATTTTTGACTTCTATGAATTTGAGCCACAGTGTGAAGCAGTGCAAAAATATTAAATGGAATAAGAACGATATTGAAAAAATTGGACAGATTCAGCTGAGACCATTAATGGCACCGGTTAATCATAACTCGTTGGATAACAACAAAACATTAAATATTGTTCACACTATGTTGGGGAATTTTTGTCACGGAAGTAAAGACAAGATCAGTCACATGGAAGATATGGGGAATGACACACAAATGTTTATTGGTTATAATGATAAGGTATGTTTTGTAATCAAATTATTCAATGCATGAAAAATTTGTCAACTTACCTAATAATTTTTTTCAATACTAGACTGTTTCACACAAGAAAAAAAACGAAATAATTGAAATGATAAGATTGAATCCAAAAAAAAACCAAACCAAGACTGTTACGCATACCATTTTTCCACCAACAGATGACTACTTTTCAACATTACTAAGTTCAAAAGAGTTTCAGAATTTATTGGAAACCGATGCCACCACTAGCATTGGTATGAAAAATGTTGCTGAGTACTACAAAGTTGACCACATTTGGAATGCTTTTGTTAAGGGAACAATCTCCGAAAACCCTGCCGGGGAGTACTTCATGTTATTAAAAATCGTCAAGATTTTTAGCCCGAATGACAACCTGTGGATCAGTTTTGTTGAAGGACTACATCGGCATGCTGGAATTCTAATTAGCTTGACATGCTCCAAGTTTGACTATGAAGACAACAACCTCACGCACGATTCTTTGAAAAATGTACACTTCAAACATGCTGGTGTGCCTCATTTTAAAGAGTGTAAATTGTCCCCTATTTCTGTTTTGAATTCAATCATCAAGAAAGAATATGATGCTCCCATGCTGAAGAATCTTATGCAAGTTCAGGTCTTATATCCAAAAAATAAAACAGTCAACATTGCGTCAGCAATGAAAAATTTAAGAGAGATGAGTCAATGGATTTCGACAAATAAAAAAATTTCAGCTGAACCAACAATTTCCACAAGAATCTCTGAGGACTTGTCACAAATTTTAACACTTTCAAGAGCAAGTGACAGAAACTCACTTCGACCAAAATTTAATAAGGAAACAATTGTATATCAAACAGATATGGATCTCAAAAGTTTTGAAAAAAAATGCACTGCAGAAGGAGAAAAATGTGCTGCAGGTTTCCCCAACATGTTAACAAGTGAGGAGTACTCCAATTACATCAAAGATCCATTCAACATGGAAATAACAAGGGCATTGTTGCTTAAAAAATCACCACAGGAGACATATACTGGACACAGAGCAGGTGGACGACATTTACCACCCTATGGAATTAGCTTTAAAAGTTTGACAGAAGACGTGGGAGTATTTGATGGAAAAATGCGCAAGATTGATGTTAGACATTTCAACGCCTATATTATTGTACCAAGAATTGTCTACACACTTTCCGCTAAGCTGAAGAAAGAACCACTTCATAATCTTCTTGGTAAAACTGACGAAGTACAACTGATCAAATTCATCACCAGATATGGATATGCAACAAGAGGTCAACCTTTTTGTAAGCTCCACTGTGCATATGAAAAGTACACCAACAATATTAACAGCGTCAACTTTGTCAACAATTGCGATGATTGGCATAGAATCATACCAGTGACAGTGTTTTTGGTCATGCTTTTCAATGCATGCCTTATGTATCAACCCAATGAACCCGATAATGGAAAAAATTTGCTCATCACAGCCTTACAAGGATTTGATTATGGTATATCCTTCACTGATGAAACATTTATGAACACACTGAGTAAGTACTTCGGATTGATCAAATTATTCGTAATTTGAATTATTTGTCTTTGGTTTTTGATTATTTTTATCTTATTTTTACTAATTTGTTTTCTTTGTCGCAACTTATCAAATTATTCATATTCTGAATAATTTGTATTCTACTTTATGAAGATGCCTTGTCATTTTATGTCTATGACGCTGGCTTTGTTCTTGCAAACTCAATTGCTAAACGACCCTTTCCTACTGGTAAGCCCGATAGAGGACAGAGCTTATTATTCCAAGAGTTCATTCAATCATGGGTAGGATATGAATTGGTCAAAGTGCTCGTGACATATGGACTACAACCAATCACATTGTCTAGCAAGTTAAAAAATTGGTCACCAGATTTACACACCATTTTTACATACATGTTGACAAAAGATCAAAAAATGAAAACTAGAGCCGAAGAAATACTTGAAGTGCTCTTCTCAAAAACACTACATTGTGGTTATTGGTCACATGTACAGTTTGGAACAAGGAAAAAATTCTTCGACAACAATAACAGCATACTGTGCTTGGTCGTACTTACGTGGATGCGCCAACTCCAAGAGTTCTTCCTTAATGATGATAACTTGCCAAGTAATGGAAATTGGAACAAGTGGGGAAAGTATACCGGAGTTACTGGAAACCCATACAAGCAAACCATGCCATTAGCAAACATCAACTTCAGCACACTAGAGAAACCTGGTATTATTGAGCAAGTTACAAGCATTGATCAATTCAAACCACATGGAGAGATTTCAGGAGTGTGTACATCATTAGAAGAATGGGCATTTCGTATTCTAAGGCCAAAGCATCGAAGTCAATTTGAAGAACTAATACGTTTTGATTCAGAAAGTGAAGAACGATTTGTCAGAGCAACTGAGGATGAACTACAAATGTTCGAATTCAGTGCAAAAGATCTCATTATCAATAATGACGAAGATGAATCAGAGATCAAGTATGATGGACAATATAACACTGAAACAAGCAAAAACTCTGACTTATCACAGCTTGAATTGGCATCTCAGTTGAATTTGTTCTTAGACGAACATTTAAAAAAGGCTGAAAAACGACTGAAAACTGCCAAAAAAATTGGACACAAGGAACTACAACAAATAAAGACAACTTACAATGCTGCATCCGCATTTGCATCAATCATGAGTTCAACGTTACAAAGAGAACAGGCTTTCAAGGACTACGATGAAATGAAAAAACATGTCGAAGATAATCTTGAGACAACCATTGACGAAGAAGAATCAAAAAGTGGAATGAATGATTCTGATTCTAAAGATGTTGATGCAAATGTTGCTGAAGAAGAACTTACTAAAAACCGTCCAACAAAAAAGAGAAAATTGAATTTGGGGAATTATTTTAAAACAAATAAAGAGAGTAGTGACGAAGAATTTGAATTAGATGATGATGAAGATACAGATGGGTAAAAAATATAACGTTGGGGTAAAAAATATAACGTTGGGATTAGAAATAAATTACGGATAAACAATTTTTTCAAATGATGAAATATTTTACTTTTGCTTGTTGTTCATATTTAATTTTTTTAAAATTTT
>Ga0102812_10001780_pt1 | contig 14748 bp, 12 predicted proteins | sample ColrivemetaGS713_FD_79334 | JGI IMG/M metagenome (GOLD analysis project Ga0102812, IMG submission 79334) | Estuarine microbial communities from the Columbia River estuary - Flood tide ETM metaG S.713 | ecosystem: Environmental > Aquatic > Marine > Intertidal zone > Estuary | place: USA... | reverse complement strand
GCTAAAGATTCAAGACGAGAAATGATCTTTAAAAATTTAGCTCAAAATTATGTGGAATTAGATGATGTGGATAAAGCATTAGAGTTTATTGATAAAGGTAGACAAGAATTCCCTAACAGTTATTCATTGCTTATTGATGAAGCAAATATCTATTATAAAAAAGGAGATAATGCAGGGTTTAAAGAGCGTTTAGAAAAAGCAATTGAAATGAATCCAACTGAGCCAACTTTATACTATAATGTTGGAGTTATGAATATGGATCAAAAGAAAACAGATGAGGCTATTCAGTATTTCAAAAAAGCTATTGAATTAAATCCTAATTATGGAGATGCATATAATAATATTGGAGCAGCAATTATTGAAAAGGCGGCTCCTATAATTGATGAAATGAATAAAAGTTTATCAGACTTTAATAAATACGATAAATTACAACAAAGACAATTTGAGATTTACAGAGAATCAGTTCCTTATTATGAAAAAGCATTTGAACTTAATAAATCAAGTATCAACGTAGTACAAACTTTAATGGGATTGTATGAAAATTTAGGTATGGATGATAAATTAGGAGCAATTAAAGCTGTTTATGAAGAGCTAAAAGGAGAATAAATATTTTAAGATTAAAAAAAAAGAGTCCAATTTAGGACTCTTTTTTTTTACTTTAAAACTTCAATAATAGGTTTTCCAGTATTACCACTTGCTTGAGTAATTTTTAAAAAACTGGTAATTGTTGGGGCGATATCTACAATTGGATAGTATTTATCTGATTGCCCTTTTTTAATTCTATTTCCATAAAAAATTAATGGGACATGTGTGTCATAGCTATACCCTGAGCCATGAGAGGTTCCTGTTTTATTGTGGCTTATTGTTGAAGGGTTTGGTACAAAAAGAATGTCACCAGAAAACTTTTGATTATACCCATTTTGTAAAGTTTTTAGTATACCGAAATTAAAATTAGAACTTTGAAGTGAAAGAGCTGTAATTGATTTATAAACATTGTTAATATTAATTATTTCATCAGCTATTATTTGTGATACATTGTGAACATTAAGTTTTAATTCCTTTAATTTTTCTTTGTTTAAATAAATTTGATAATTTGAAACATTTTCAATTATTTCATTTGAATTAAAATTTTCTATAGTTATTTTATCAAGTGTTTCTTTAAATTCTGAATTATTGAAATAACCCCCAGGAATTTTTAAAGAATTTAAATATGCAGGAACTTCAACTACTGCATGGTCTGCAGTTAAGAATAGCGTGTAATTATTACTTCCTATTTGATTGTCTAAGAATAATAAGAGTCTTTCAATTTCTTTATCCATTCTAATGTAAGTATCTTCTAACTCAATTGCATTAACTCCAAATTGATGCCCTATATAATCTGTGCTAGAATAGCTAATAGCCAAAAAATCTGTAAAGTCACCTTTTCCTAAGTTTTCACCTAATATGGTTGCTTCAGCAAAATCTGTAACTATAGAGTTCCCAAATGGAATAGCTTTAAGTAAGCTATAATTGTTATTTTCTTTTCTTAATTCAGCTAAATTATAAGGAAAAGTAGGTGTTTCTTTACCATTAAATAAACCTTCAAACTTATTATTATCTGTTAAGCTTTCTGTATAAGTGTTAATATCAAAATAAGTATCCCAAGTTTTGTTTAAATAGTCGTTTGCTTTCCCAGAGTTGTTAAAATTTGTTACCCAATTTGGTAATTCATTCATATAAAATGTGCTGGAAATAAATTTCCCTTCATTACCTCCTTCAAACCAATATGCTGCATTTGCTGTGTGTCCAGCTGGTAAAATTGCAGATCTGTCTTTAATTGATATTCCAATAGATTTACCTTTCATATTTTGAGCTAATCTAAGTTGGTCTAAAATTGTAGTGGTTAGCATTTTTTGAGGTGACTTTTTTCCACCAGTTTTTGCGCCAACAGTTTCATAGCGTATATCATCTACGCAATAAACGGATCTTTTTTCATATTTATCATACCAATCGTTTGAAATAATTCCATGGTTGGTTGGTGTTGTTCCGGTATAAATTGAAGCATGACCAACGGCAGTATATGTTGGAATATAGTTATAATGTACATTTTCTAAATTATAGCCATTGCTCATTAAGCGTTTAAATCCGTTGTTACCATACTTGTTATAGAATTTAATCAAATAGTCATATCTCATTTGGTCAACAACAATACCTATCATTAGTTTTGGTCGTTTAAAATCGTCACTTAATTCTATTGTATTTTCAGTAGTTACAAAAGTGGTTTTTTTCGATTTCACAGCTATACATTGAGAAAAAATGATACTTAAAAAAAGGAAAACTAGGAGTCTTTTCATTTTAATGAAATTAAAGGTTTTAATAACTGTAAAAATACTATATTTTTTAAGGTCTAATGAATTTTATGTTACAAAAACAGTATACGTTGTATTAATTTAATATTTTAGCCAAAAAGAAATTGAATGAATTATATAGAGCATGTAGGTAAATATTTTTTAATGCTTAAACAAGTTTTTAAAAAGCCACAAAAATGGTCTGTTTTTAAAGAAATGCTCTTTAGAGAAATAGAAGATTTGGGGTTAAAATCATTAGGGATTATTGCTTTTATATCCTTTTTTGTTGGTGGTGTTGTAGCAATTCAAACAGCTTTAAATGTAGATAGTCCTTTTATACCCAAATATTTAATTGGTTTTGCGACAAAGCGCTCTATGATTTTAGAATTCGCTCCAACATTTATGTGTGTAATTTTAGCAGGTAAAGTTGGTTCCTACATTTCATCAAGTATTGGTACTATGAGAGTTACTGAGCAAATTGACGCCTTAGAAGTTATGGGGATTAATTCTTTAAATTATTTAGTATTACCAAAAATAATTGCAACACTTTTCTTTTACCCTTTATTAATTTTATTAGCAATGTTTTTGGGGATTTATGGTGGTTATGTTGCGGGAACATTAACAGATTTGTTTTATAGTGAAGATTATATTTATGGAATTCAACTAGATTTTAAACCATACTTTGTTCAATATGCATTAATTAAAACATTGGTTTTTGCATTTGTAATTGCAACCATTCCTGCTTACCACGGTTATTATGTAAAAGGAGGTTCTTTAGAAGTAGGAAGAGCTAGCACACAAGCTGTTGTATGGACTAGTGTTGTTATAATTTTATTAAATTATTTCTTAACTCAAATGCTTTTAGGATAATGATTGAAGTAACAGATTTATATAAAGAATTTAATGGAGTTCCTGTTTTAAAAGGTATTTCAACAACTTTTGAAAAGGGTAAAACCAATATGATTATTGGTCAAAGCGGATCTGGTAAAACAGTTTTTTTAAAATGTTTATTAGGCTTGCATAAACCTGATAGTGGAATTATTTCATTTGATGGAAGAAAGCATACTGAATTAGATATTAAATCACATAGGCAATTACGACAAGAAATAGGAATGGTATTTCAAGGTGGCGCTTTATATGATTCTTTAACGGTTGAAGAAAATATTATGTTTCCTTTAAAAATGTTTGCAGATCAATCTGTTTCAGAAATGTTGGATAGAGTAAATTTTGTATTAAAGCGTGTGAACTTAACAGATTCAAATAAAAAATTCCCGGCAGAATTATCTGGAGGAATGCAAAAAAGAGTATCAATAGCACGTGCAATTGTTATGAATCCTAAATATTTATTTTGTGACGAACCTAACTCAGGTTTAGATCCAAATACTGCAACAGTAATTGATAATTTAATTCAAGAAATTACTCAGGAATATCAAATTATTACTATTATAAACTCACATGACATGAATTCTGTAATGGAAATTGGAGAAAAAATAGTGTTTTTAAAAAATGGTGTAAAAGCGTGGGAAGGATCCAATAAGGATATATTTAAAACTGAAAATGAGGCGATTGTGAATTTCGTGTATTCATCTAATTTATTTAAGAAAGTAAGAGAGGCATATTTAAATGAAACTAAATAGCAAAGTTGTTTGTTTTATTAAAATATACCCTTATATTTGCAGCCGCTAAAAAGGAAAAATGACCTGGTAGCTCAGTTGGTAGAGCACCTCCCTTTTAAGGAGGTGGTCCTGGGTTCGAGCCCCAGCCCGGTCACTAAAACTTCTCTAAATTATGGAGAAGTTTTTTAATTTTTAATTGCGGTGAGATACTCAAGTGGCCAACGAGGGCAGACTGTAAATCTGCTGCGCAAGCTTCGAAGGTTCGAATCCTTCTCTCACCACAAAAACCTCAAACTTTATTATGTTTGAGGTTTTTTTGTTTTTTAAAATAAATGTTTAACTAAATAATAAAAATATTAAACAAAATAAGTATATTTGTAAAAGTTTAAATAAAATTTGATATGATAAAAAAATATTTGACTTTGTTTTTAGTGCTTTGTTTTTCATTCGCATTTTCTCAAAATTCAGGACAAATAAAAGGGAAAGTAATAGATGCTAAAACTAGAGAGCCTATTCCTTTTGTAAATATTGTACTTGTAGGCACTAACATTGGTGCATTTTCTAATGAGATTGGAGATTTTCTAATGAATAATATTCCATTTGGCTATATTTCAGTTCAAGCCTCATTTTTAGGATATTCAACTGCTTTTTCTGAAGAATATTTGGTTACAAATGAAAAGATACCTTACATTTTTATTGAATTAACTCAAAATACAGAAACGTTAGATGAAGTACTAGTTCAAAGTAAGTTATTCAAAACTTCTGTTGAAAGCCCTTTGTCCAAACAATCATTGGGAATTGCTGAAATTGAAAAAAACCCTGGAGGAAATAGGGATGTTTTAAAAGTGATTCAATCATTTCCGGGAGTTGCATCTAATCCTGGATTTAGAAATGATATTATTATTAGAGGAGGTTCTCCTGTAGAAAATAAATTTTATTTAGATGGCGTTGAGGTCCCAGTAATAAATCATTTTCAAACACAAGGTTCAACAGGTGGCCCTGTAGGGATTATGAATGCAGATTTAATTAGAAATGTAGATTTTTACACAAGTTCATTTCAGGCAAATAGGGGCAATGCTTTAAGTTCTATAATAGAATTTTCACAAAAAGATGGAAATCCAACTAAATTAAATACAAGAGTAACAGCAGGAACATCAGATGCAGGTTTAACTATTGATGGCCCAATAAATGAGAAAACAACCTTTATTGCTTCAGTACGTCAATCTTATTTGCAGTTTTTATTTAAATTAATAAAATTACCCTTTTTACCAACGTATAACGATTTTCAATTTAAAGTAAAACATGAGTTATCTTCAACTAGTGAGATTAGTATTATTGGATTAGGAGCAATTGATAATTTTAAGTTAAATACAACTGTAAATAATAACATCACTGATGAGGATATTTTGAAAAGGAATAATTATATATTGGGAAATATTCCAATACAAAAACAGTGGAATTACACTATTGGAGCAGTTTATAAGCATTTTAGTGAAAATTCTATGCGTCAGGTTGTTTTAAGTAGAAATGAATGGGAAAACAATGCTAAAAAGTATTTTAATAATACTAACAATGCTTCTGATTTGTTATTGAAGTATAGTTCTAAGGAAGTTGAAAATAAATTGAGATTTGAAAATTTACAAACCACTAATAATAATTATAAAATAAATATAGGTTTTGGGCTTGAAAATGCTGAATATTCTAATGCTACTTTTCAAAAAATTGCAAATTCAAATGGTATTTCAGAAATAGATTTTATATCTAATTTATCAATGCTGAAATACAGTTTGTTTGGTCAAGTTTCAAAAAAATATTTTAACTCAGAATTAGGCGTTTCATTTGGAATTAGAGTTGATGGGACAGATTATAATAATGAAATGAAGAATGGATTAAATCAGCTTTCTCCAAGATTGTCTCTATCCTATGAAATAAATAAAAATATAACTTTTAATGCTTCAGCTGGTAGCTATTTTCAATTGCCAACATATACAATTTTGGGATATAGAAATGAAGTTGGAGAATTAGTAAATAAAAATAACGAGTTAAAATTTATAAATGCAAAGCATTTGGTTTCTGGAATAGAATTCAAGTCTGCTGGCAATTCAAAAATATCTTTAGAAGGTTTTTATAAAGTTTATAAAAATTATCCATTTTCAGTACGTGACCAAATAAGTTTGGCAAATTTAGGGTCTGATTTTGGAGTTGTTGGTAATGAGGAAGTTATATCGAATTCAGAAGGAAAATCATATGGTTTTGAGGTTTTCGCCCAAAAAAAATCATATAGTGGTTTATATGGGTTGGTTTCCTATACTTTTGTTGTTAGTGAGTTTAAAGATAAAACTGATAAATTTATAAGTTCTAGCTGGGACAATAAGCATTTATTAACGGTTACTGGAGGGAAAAAATTGAATAAAAATTGGGAAATTGGAGGGAAATTTAGGTTAGTTGGTGGAAGTCCATTTACACCATATAATATTGATGCTTCTTCAAATATTGAAAATTATAATGTTTCTAATCAAGGTATTTTAGATTATAATATAATAAATACGAAACGTTATAATACATATCATCAATTGGATTTTAGAATTGATAAAACGTGGTATTTAAAGCGGTTTTCATTAAATTTTTATGTTGATATTCAAAACTTGTATGCAAGTGAAAGTATTCAACAATCATATTTAATTCCTTCTATTGATGAAAATGGTAATAGAATAATTGATCCAAATAACAATTCAAAATATATATTGGAAGATATTGAAAATTCTTCTGGAAATGTGCTGCCTAGATTTGGGGTTATTTTTGATTTTTAAAATTTAATTTACCTCAATATTATTATTGTTTAAACGAGTTTTTAACCACTTATTTAAAAGAATTTTTTGTTTAACTGAATTTGGAATAGAGTCGAACCAAACTGAGTTAAATACAATTATTGTATCAGTAGTTTTAAAATTAGTTTTTATTATATTACCGTAACTAAGTTGTTTTAAGCCATTGTAATTAATTTTTGCTTCTTGGCTTATTTGATTAAAAGGAATTTGGTAATTATAAAATTTAGATAATTCAGATTCAAGTAATTTAATTTTATCTTCCTTTTCTTTAATTGATTCGTCTCTTGAAGAAATAATTTTTTGATTTTGAGCATACAAATCTGATAAGTTTTCAACTTCATGTCTTAAGTCTGAATCGTCTATCCCTTGTTGAATAATAAAATTTGCTTCGTTTAAGCCATAATCTGGCAACTTTTGTTTCCAAGCTTCAATTTCTTCAGTTGAAAGTTTATTTCCGTATATAAAAACCTTTATACTTTTATCTGAATAATTAATGTTTTCTTCAACTTCATCAATAATGCTTATTCCACTTTTTTTAATGTCATCAATTAAATCTTGTGCGTGCTGTTTAAATCTATTTTCTTTATATAGATTAATAAACATATAAATACTTCCTGCAAAAACTAAAAGTGCAACAAATGAAGCAAATCTGGCAACTCTTTTTCGTTTACCTGAATTTATATATTTAACCATTGGGAAGTTCAAAAACTTAACAATTACAAATGTTGCTAATGCAATATAAATGGTGTTAATACTGAATAAAAACATGGCTCCAGCAAAATAACTTAAGTTGCCAACAGCCAAACCATAACCGGCTGTACATAATGGAGGCATTAAAGCAGTTGCAATTGCAACACCAGCAACAGTATTTGTTTGTTTACTTCTTCGGCTTAAAGCTATAATTAATGCTAATCCACCAGCTGTGGCTATAAAAACATCACGGACATCTGGAGCTGTTCTGGCAAGTAATTCGGGTGTTTCGTTTCTAAATAATGGAATTAAAAAAAATAAAAAAGAAGTGATTAAACTTAAACCAACCATAACACCAAGGTTAATAAGTGATCTCTTTAAAGTATCAACATCATTAATTCCAATTGATAAGCCAACTCCTAATATTGGACCCATTAGGGGAGAAATTAACATAGCACCAATAACTACAGCTGCTGAACTAATATTTAAACCAATAGAAGCTATTAAAATTGAAAAGACTAATACCCAAGCAGTATGACCTTGCATGGAAATATTTCCTTTTATATCTTCAATTGTCCCTTTTTTATCAGTGTCTTTTCTAATATCTAAAATTTCGTGTAAAAAAACTTTTATATCACTAAGTAAAGGAGTTTTTTTACTACTCGTTTCATTAGTGTTTTGATTATTATGTAACTTTTCCATAATTTTTTAAAATTTAAAATTCCCTAATGATTTAAGTTTGTCAGCTTAAATTAAAAACCTTTTTAAAATGTTATTTTTCGAAATTTACTTCTGCATTTTGATTGAATAAATATGTTCTTTTACTATGCATTTCAACACATTCAATTCGAGTTCTTCTTGTAGCTCCTTTTTTGTATGTTTTTCCTTTGAAATTAAATAAATTTCCTTCATTTAAATCAAAGATAAAACTCTTTCCTGTATTTTCATCAAATTGTTTTAATGCATATGTTAATTTCACATCTGCACCAGTACTTGCTTTTGGGTTTTTAAAATAATTAGCTAAAAGTGGAAGTAATTCTTGTGGATATATTGAAGGTTGAATAAAAGGCAACATTAAATGTTGAAAATTACGTTTCCATTCAATACCATGTGGTTTTGCGCGTTTATTTTGTTTGTAAGTTACAAAATGTGCAATCTCATGAATTAATGTAAGTAAAAACTGATATTCATTTAAGCTATTATTAATTGTAATTTGAAAAGAACCATTTAATAGCCTTTTAAAATCGCCATGTTTAGAGGTTCTATTGTTTACAATCTTAATCTCTATATGATGTTCTTCTAGTATTTCCTGAACTAAAAATATAGAATTTTCAGGAATGTATTTTGAAAGTTTGTGAATCATAAATTATGGTGTGGTTGAAGACACCTCTAAAATTTTACCATTATAAAATTTATTTCCGTTAAGTGCAAAATTGTAAATATACTCAGCTATTTCAGTGGCTGAAATTGGTGCTTTATAACCTGGAAAAGCTTCATCTAACATTTCTGTTTGTACAGCTCCTAAAGCAAGAATATTAAATGAAATTTGTTGCTCTTTATATTCTTCAGCAAGTAATTCAGAAAGTGTAATAACAGCTCCTTTTGAAGAGCTATAAGCAGCTAATCCAGGAAATTTCATACTTCCTTGAACGCCTCCAATACTACTTATAGTAACAACATGGCTACCTTTTGAAAGTGAAGGAATTAACTGTCTTGTAAGTTCTGCAACAGCAAAAACATTTACATTGTAAACCTCTAAAAAATCTGTGTAAGTAAGTTCACTAAAAGGTTTATTAATTAATTTTCCAGCATTATGGATTAAAATATCTACTGATTTCCAGTTTTTCAAAACAAAATCGGTTACTTTTTCAAAATCTTTTTGTTGTGATAGGTCAACAGAAAGACACGTAATATTTTGTTGTCCTAATTTTTTTAATGGTTCAGAATTTCTTGATAATGCTAAAACATTGTAATTGTTTTTAGCAAAAAGTTGTGCCAATTCAAAGCCAATTCCTCTGCTGGTTCCTGTAATTATAATAGTTTTCATTATTTAATTTTCAAAAATTATATGTTGATAAGCTCCAATATCTGCTGGAAAAACTCTCAACTTACCTAAAATATCATTTGGAACTTGTATAGTTCCTTGAGCATTTGCTTTCTTAATTGCGACAGATTTTTCACCAATAATTAACTTGTTATTTTGAGGTGATTTAAAATTGGATTTACCATTTAAAATATTGTTTTGGTAAAAAGTTATATTAGTAAAGTCGTATTCAGGTATTGTGGAATAGGAGTTGTTATAATCGTTGAATTTAAGTAAGTTGTTTTTGAAAGAATAATTAAAAACAGAACCTTCAACTTTATCAATAATTAATTCAACATTATTGCTTCCATCTATAATGCAACTTGTAAAGTTTGCTTCCTCTAAATTTCTTGTTTCAACAACTTGAGTATTGTTTTCAAAATATGTAAAATAATTATTGATTAAAACACTTGGATATTCTCTAAAGCTATTATTCCAAAAATTTGTAAAAGTTGAATGTGTAAAGTTATATTTCCCTCCAATTATGCAGGCTAAAGAAGATTGTCCGCTGTTGTTTATAACTAAATTTTCTCCGTTAATAGTTGTTTCTCTACCTAATAAACCAAAATTAGAGCTATTATAAATTTGTGTATTTTTAATAGTTAAAGTTGGTGTTGAAATCTCTCCAATAGAATCTGATATAATGCCAATAGTGGCATTTTTTATAATTGTATTTTTGATAGTATTATTTTTGCTACCTGCTCTTAGCCAAATTGTTCCCCATTGCCCAGGTATTTCACTAAACTTTGGTTCTAATCTATCTCCTTCAAAAATTACTTGATTGGATAATTCGCCTTTTATAGTTAGTGTAGCTTTTTTAGAAATTATAAGTCCTGAATTTGCATGGAAATGAATATTTGTTCCAGCTTCAATAGTTAAAGATTTGTTTTCAGGAACCGCACAATAACCATATATTACGTATGGTTTTTCATTTGTAAACGTTGTATTTTCATTTAAATAAAATCCGTTAACATTTATATTTTTACCATCTCCATCAACGCCTATTTTAATAGTTTCAACAATTCCTTGGCTATTTTTTGAAGGAAATAAAAAGTGGGCATCTTTTACTAATGTAACTAATTTAACATCTTGCAAATATGTGTCGCTATCAAAAACTATAGAATCTGTGTAAATTGGATTTGTAACTTGAGCATAATTTATGGTAGTTTCTATAAAAATATAAATACTATCTTTTGCTAAAATTTCTATATTTTCGAAATGTTTACCAGCAATCCCATCAACATTTAATCGGTACATAGAATTTTCTCCTCTGCCTAATCTTATAGCAGGAATTGAGATTGCATTATTACTTTTATTGTAAACTTTTAAATTGTAAGTGCTTGATCCTATGTTGGAAAAAGCAGTATCTAAATAAACAGTATCTTTTGAAAACAACAACTTACCAGTACTTAACTCTGCCGAAAAGTCCTTTCTACACGAAGTTAGAAGTGTTATTAAAACTAAGAAAACAATTGTAAAAAAATGACGCATACTAGCAGTTTTCAGTAAAAATAAGAATAAAAAGTTGATTTATTTTTTTACCAATTCAATTTCAAATAATTTACTCCAATGTTTACCAGTTACAAAAAGGCGGTTATTAATTTTGTCATAAGCAATTCCGTTTAAAACCTCATCATCACTATTTAATTGTTGTGACTTTAAAATTTCATTTTGCAAACCAGTTAGGTCTGCAACCCCTTCAACTTTTCCAGTTAATGGATCTACTATTAAAATAGAGTTTTTTTGCCAAATGTTGGCGTAAATTTTTCCGTTTATATATTCAAGTTCGTTTAATTTTTCAACTTTTTGTTGATTTGTATAGGCTTCAATATAGGTTTCTTCAACTAAAGTTTCCGGATTTAAAAACCAAATTCGCTCTGATCCATCAGATTTTATAATTTTTTCTCCGTCATTTGTTAATCCCCAACCTTCTCTGCTTTTGGTATATTTAAATTCTTTTTCTTTTTCAAAAGTTTCTAAGTTATATACCAAGCCAAAACCTCCTTGCCAAGTTAATTGATGTAGTTTATTATTGAAAATAGTAATGCCTTCCCCAAAATATTTTTCATCAAGATTTTTTTGTTGTAAAACTTTCCCTGTAGTTAATTCCACTTTTCGTATTGATGAAGCTCCTTTTTGACCAGTTCCTTCATATAAAAATCCATTAAAATATTCTAAGCCTTGCGTGTAAGCTTCTTTATCATGAGGATAAGTGTTAATAATAGTATATGTATAAATTTCTGGAGCAATATCTGCCATAAAATAAATTGAGTTTGAAACTTTTTCTGTTTTATTTTCAAAAAAGAGTAGGGCAGTAATAGTATGTTTTCCTAACTTATAATCATTAATTTTTAAAGAAATTGATTTAGAATTGCCTTCAATTTTAATTTTATCTATGGAAAATTGAACAGAATCAATAACTTTATTTTCCTTTTCAGAAATGGAAATTACCAATTCTTGGTTAATTTGTATTTTATTAGGAGAATTTAAAATAAATTTATACTCACTTTTGCACGAAATTAACGTTAAGATTACAAAAAATCCAACAACATACTTGTGTAACATGGTATTTAATAGCGATTAATTAATATTTACGTAAATAAAATAAATTATTTGTTTGAAGTTTCAAAAATATAGTTAAATTTGCAGTCTGAAAAATAAAAATAGAATTAAAACGAGTTCACAATGAAAAAAGGTATACATCCAGAAAATTATAGATTGGTAGCATTTAAAGATATGTCTAATGAAGATGTGTTTTTGACTCGTTCAACAGTGAATACAAAGGAGACTCTTGAAGTAGATGGTGTTGAATACCCTTTAGTGAAATTAGAGATTTCAAGAACATCACATCCGTTTTACACAGGTAAGTCTAAATTGATTGATACTGCAGGACGTATAGATAAATTCAAATCTAAATACGCTAAATTTAAAAAGTAATTAAATTTATAGTTTAAAATATTTAAAAACCTCAACTTTAGTTGAGGTTTTTTTTGTTTATAAATACTTCACCTTTAATAAATTAAAACATTTTTATAAAAAAGTATTATCTTGTTAAAAAAAAGATATGCCTATTTACATGGATCGCCATGATGTTTCTGAAGCAGTAACAGCTGAAAACGTGGCGCAATTACACAGAGAAGATTTAAAAATTGAACATCAATTTAATTGTAGAGGATTAACGTATTGGTTTGATGAAAAAAGGAAAACTGCATTTTGCTTGGTTGAAGCACCAAATAAAGAGTCAGTTTTAAATATGCACAATAAAGCTCATGGAGATGTGCCTCATAGAATTATTGAAGTTGATGAGAAAATAGTTGAATCTTTTTTAGGTAGAATTGAAGACCCTATAAAGGCTCAAAATACAGAATTAAACATTATAAACGATCCTGCTTTTAGGGTTTTAATGGTTATACAAACAAGTAGTTATTTAAATAGGTTAGAAGCAGATCAATTTAGTTTGTTTTCTCAAAAATTTCATAATAGTGTTTCAAAGTCAATAAAACATTTTAAAGGTAGAATTGTAAAAAAAGATAATAATAATTATTTAGTTTCTTTTAAATATGTGAGCAATGCCGTTTTTTGTGCTTTAAAAATTCAATCAAATTTTAAATATATTACTCCAAAATTTGATTTACCAAACAGAAAAATTAATATAGCATTAAGTGCAGGTGTTCCTGTTTCTGATAAGGATACTATTTTTGAAGATGCTATTATCTTAGCTTCAAGGATGTGTGAAGTAGTAGAAGGTCAATTGGTTGTGTCTAACGAAGTGAAAAATTTGTATGAGAGTGAAAATAGAAATGCAATTATAAATAAGGAGTTCATTAGAACTTTGAAGCCTGCGGAGGATAAATTTTTAACTTCTTTAATGGATTATGTTGAGAAAATTTGGAATAAGCCGAACTTTAATGTTAATAATTTTAGTAGAGATTTAGGATTTAGTAAATCTCAGTTATACAGAAATTTAATAAAATTAACAGGTAAATCCCCAAATAATTTTATAAGAGAATTTAGATTGCATAAAGCGTTGAATTTACTCCATAAGCAAGAAGGGAATATTTCTGAAATAGCATACGAATCGGGTTTCAATAGTCCAGCATATTTCTCCAAGTGTTTTTATGATACATATGGTATTTTACCTTCCAAATATGTTCAACAGCATATTTTTTAATGAGTCTTTATTTAGGTAAACAAATACATTTTAAATAAACTTATTTAGTGATTTGAATCAATTTTAGTATTATTTGAATGAAATTTCACATAAATTCTAGTTTTAATATTCAATATTTATAGAAAATTATTTCATTAATTTTAGTGTTCATTATGTTTCTATTTTTTTGGAAAGTTCTTATTCAAATTCTATGAATTAAGAATTACATAATGAAGCTAAAGAAGCTATGACTATATGATTTTGGTAGATTAGCTATAATCCAAAATAAATATTACATGGCTAATTTCTTTGGGGTAAATAAGAATATTAAACCAACTAAATAATAATTACTAAACTAAAAAATCATGAAAACTATTAAATTAATTACCATCACATTACTCTCAATAATTGTTTCTAATTGTTCAAATAAGAAAAATGAAGTCCCAATTACGGCAAATGAAAATTTAGTTGAAGTTGTTGAAAAGAAAGTTGAGCCTAAAAATTTATTTAATCGTTTGGGTGGGACAGAAGGAATATCTTTAATTGTAGATGATATTCTTGAAGCACATCTACGGAATCCAGAAATTAAACACGTGTTTTTGCCTATTGCCAATAATCCTGAAAAATTAGAAGGGTTTAAAAAACATGTTAAAGAATTTTTATCAGCAGGAACTGGTGGAGGAGCAATTTATACAGGAAAAGACTTACCAACAGCTCATAAAGGTTTGCAAACAACAGAAAAAGAGTTTTTAACTACTATTGATGATATATTGGCTGTTTTAAGTAAGCATAATATTGATGAAGAAACTAAAAAAGATATGTTGTATATTTTATATTCATTGAAAGGAGCAGTAATTGGGCTATAAACTTTTTTCTAAAAAAAATAAAAGCCCAATGTTTTAAAACATTGGGCTTTTAAAATTATAAACACTGTCCCGTCCTAAAATAAGTTGACACAAAATCAACTTATTATGTATTATTCAGAGAAACCGCGAAAGAAGCGTACCCAAAGAGATTATAATTTAGGCTTTAAATTAGCCGTAGTATCTCAAGT
>Ga0102812_10001778_pt1 | contig 14759 bp, 17 predicted proteins | sample ColrivemetaGS713_FD_79334 | JGI IMG/M metagenome (GOLD analysis project Ga0102812, IMG submission 79334) | Estuarine microbial communities from the Columbia River estuary - Flood tide ETM metaG S.713 | ecosystem: Environmental > Aquatic > Marine > Intertidal zone > Estuary | place: USA... | reverse complement strand
CAGGGTAGACACCGGCACCTGAACAGCCGGCATCTGACCTGTCATTGCAAACAGGGCAACCGGGCCGCTGACCATGCCCGCGACGAGTGCCGCGCGCCAGGACCAGTCAGACCAACCTGACGGCTGGATCAATCCGGCCAGCACGCCCGTCGCGCCCATGATGCGGCCTATCACAGCCATCAACAGAACTGCGGAAAACCCGATCAGCACGCCGCCGCCGAGCGATTGAATTGGTGTAAATATGGTTTCCATGCTTCGTCCTTGTTTCTGTCTGTGTGACCGGTTGAAACGATCCATCGATCCGTTCCGGCATTTCATGGGGCTGCGGCCAATGCCCGCAATGTGTCTCTGGTGCGTATCGATTCGATTTCTGCCCTAATCGCCGCATCAAAAAGTATGCGAGGAATAAGGTTTAAATTCATATTGTTAAGGAAATTTCCCTATGTTCACGTACGATCGCTCATGCATCTTTTGTTCACGTATATTCAGTCGGCGGTGGTTTGTCGGTGACATTGTCACCTACGTTCAGATTTCATGCAGCCAGTTTCGCCAAGGCATCAGTGTCCAGTAATGTCACCGTCCCGCGCGCCTGCTCGATCCAACCGCGCCGTTGAAACTCCTGCAGTTGGCGCGAGATGACTTCGCGGGCGGTACCAAGTTCCACAGACAGTTTTTGATGCGTTGTCGCAATGCTGGTTTGACCTTCGGCCAGTTCGAGCAGTTTGTGCGCCAGACGAACATCTACCCGTTGGAAGGCGACCTCATCTACCATTCTGAACAGGTCAGTAATGCGTTTGGAAAAGGCCGCGAAGACAAATGATCTGAATGACGGTGATTGTGCGACCAGATCGTCAAAGACTGCTCGCGGAACCACTGCAGCTTCTACTGGTGTCTCTGCGACACCTTCGGCTGCATAATCCTCGAATGCCAGCAGGCAGGCGGTGGTCAGCACACAGCTTTCGCCAGCGTGAATGCGGTATAGAACAATCTCTCGCCCGGTGTCAGACACCTGTTGCACGCGCACTGTTCCGTCTAGCAGGAACAGCATGTTTTCGGGCGATTTTCCGGGTCCAAATACTACTGTATTCTCGGGAATGCGCACAATCTCGCTGTGTTCCGTAAGGCGTTGCTTTGCAGCAGCTTCAAGCCGCGACAGGCCGGGAAATCGTTCGACCCAAGACACCTTCATCGCACAGATTCAAACCCGGTGATCAATTGGCGTAACCCAATGGCCGCGCCGACGAAGATCGCGGCAAAGGTCAGCGGCGCACTGAGCGCCATAACCGAAAATGCGGAAATACCCTGTCCTATGGTGCAGCCCATCGCCAGCACGGCACCAAAGCCCATGCAGACCGCCCCTAGGAACTGGCGTTTGAGTTCGCGTGGGTCCTCGCAGGCTTCCCATCGGAAATGCCCTTTAATCAGGCTGCCGCAAAAGGCGCCGATCAATACTCCAAATATGGAACCCACACCAAAGCTCAGACCACCGCCGCTTGATGTCATCAGGAACAGGATGGTTTCACCCAATGGCGCTGTGAAGGTATGGCTTTCGATGGGCGTGTTGCTGAAGCCATGGGTCGCGATCCATTGGGTGCCCGCCCAACCACTTGCGACCGCCAGCCCTACCAACGTGCCCCAAATAATCTCTTTGCGTCTGATTGCGAAACTGGATGAAAGCAGTGCGCCGCCCACTATTGCGACGCTGATCAGCAGGCCAGCTATGGGAACGGAAAGCCCCAGGGTCGCGCTGAGTAACTCGGCATAGCTGTTGGTTCCGATATCGAGTGCCGTGGCAGAAACAAAGGCGAACCGCGCCGCGGCCAATGGACCCGACAGCATCACGTAGGATGCGATACCCATGACAAGAACGATGACGAACGCGCGCAGATCGCCTCCTCCAACCCGCGCCAGTGCGCCAAATCCGCAATTGCCCGCAAGTGACATTCCATATCCGAACAGCAAGCCACCCAGAATGCTGGCAAAGGGAGAGAAGGGCGCAAGGTTATAGACGGTGCGGCCGAGATCGAGCCAGCCCGCGGCCGCGAGACCAAAGCTGGCCAGACCGGCGACGCCGATGGCCAGAACCCACATTCGCAGTCGAATGTCGCTGCCTTGATAAAGAACGTCTTCGATCGCACCGAGCGTGCAGAAGCGACCAAGCCGCGCAGCGAGTCCCAAGACCAAACCACCAGTTGCTCCAAAGAGAGCGGCGAGCGTCCCATCAGAAAAGCCATCCAACATTTTCGTGTTCCCCCCATCGGAAAACCCGGGCCAGATTGGCGGGTTTACCGGTCTTTGCAGAACAGGTCGTAAACCAAATCGAGTATCTGAACTGCGCGCCTGTCTGTCAAACTGTAGTAGATTATCTTGCCCTCTCGCCGTGGCGCGACCAGCCCCTCCATCCGAAGACGCGATAGCTGCTGAGACACGGCCGCCTGGCGCGCGGACAACAACTCCTCAAGCTCCGTCACTGATTTCTCGCCGGTGGACAGGTGACACAGGATCATCAAACGGCCCTCGTGGCTTAATGCCTTGAGGAAGTTGGATGCTTCGCAAGCGTTATCCATCATGTGCTCAAGCTCTGCGTCGGACATGTCCTTGGTGATGATGGGCAGGTTCATGATCTTTCAGTTATCCAACAAAATTGTGGGGAAGGTTATTGCAAAGCGGGCCATTCGCGCAATCATGGACAATCATTATCCGCGCTGGTGCGCCAATTTCACAACGTTGGCGCTTCATTCTTGTACCTTGGTTTCATCTGGGTGACTGTCCAACAGTTGATCCAGCAGGAACCAGAAGAACTCATCCCCTGCGTACCCCTCCATCCGGCCTAGCTCCCGCCCGTCCTGAACAAGCACGAATGTCGGCGTAAAGACCGGGCGGGATGCGAACTCGATATCATCAGGAAGATCGCGCAATTCTACACGCCGCAAAGGCGCGCGTCGGCTTTCCTCGGTGTTCGCGTACATATGACCGATTTCCGCGTTCCATTTTTCGCACCAGTGACAACCATGCTGTTCCACCATGACCAGTTCTGCGGCCAGTGCCGCAACAGAGATCGAGCTGGCCGCCAGCATTCCGGTCAGTACGTAATTCAGGGCCTTCATTTCGGTTCCAATTGACTGACTGTCCAAACATAGAATATCTTGAATATATGAATTGATCAATTGCAGAGGCAATCGCCATGTTTGACGTCACGATCCTCGGGGCATTGGCAGGTGGATTGATTGTCTTCTTTTCGCCCTGCGTTTTGCCGATTGTCCCCTTTTATCTCAGCTATATGGCCGGGGCGTCTATGTCCGAGATATCGGCTGACGGTGTGTTGGCACCCGGTGTCCGGCGGCGCGCGTTTCTGGCGTCCGTAATGTTTTCTCTGGGAATTATCACGGTTTTTGTCCTGTTGGGCGCGGCGGCCTACGGGCTTAGCCAGACCTTTCGTGGATACCAGACTGAGTTCCGGTTTTTCGCGGCCACGGTCGTTTTTGTAATGGGGCTGCATTTTCTTGGGGTATTGAACATTCCCATTTTGAACCGTGTGTTTCAGATGGATGCGGGAGATACCCGAAACATGTCTGTCCTTGGAGCCTATGTGGTCGGGTTTGCTTTTGCAGCAGGCTGGACCCCCTGCGTTGGTGGTGTGTTGACGGCGGTTGTCTTTACGGCCAGCACCGAGGCCACGGCCCTGCGCGGGCTGATGTTGCTTTTGGTGTTTGGGCTGGCCATGACTGCGCCCTTTGTCGTGGCGTCCCTTTTCATTGGTCCGTTTCTGAAATTCGTCGCACGATTCCGCAAACATCTGCCCAAGGTGGAAAAAGCCATGGGTGTACTGATGATCTTGTTTGCCGCGCTGATCGCCACTGACAGCGTCAATTACATCGCACAATGGATGCTGGAAACGTTTCCGGCATTCCAGTCGATATGAACAGAGGAGACTGAAACATGAAGCGGATTTTGATGGCGCTTTGCGCGTTGATGATCGCAGTTCCTGTCATAGCTGCCGAACTTGGCGATGACGGTTTGCACAAGACCGACTGGATGCGCGATACGTTCAAGGATCTGCGGGAGGACCTGGCGGATGCCAATGCCGAAGGTAAACGGTTGGTCGTGATGATCGAGCAGCGCGGATGTATCTACTGCACAAAGATGCACAAGGAAGTTTTCCCCCGCGAGGAGATCGCCAGCTTTATCCGGGACAATTTCTTTGTGGTTCAATTGAACCTGCACGGGGATCTGGAAGTCACCGATTTTGACGGCGAAGTGCTTTCTGAAAAGCAGGCAGCCCGTAAATGGGGGCTTCTCTTCACGCCGTCGATTCTGTTCTTGCCCGAAGAGGTTGAAGAGGGTCAGACGGCACAGCAGGCCGCAGTCGCGCTGATGCCGGGTGCATTTGGTGCGGGCACTACTCTTGATATGTTCACATGGGTTAAAGAAAAGCGCTACGAGCTTGATTCAGATGAGGATTTTCAGCGCTACCATGCGCGGATGATACAGGAACGCAGCAATGGATCGACAGATTGATTGCCAGGTTTGCCGATTTTAAATTCAAGAAAGTGAATTTATAGTTGCGTGCTCACTTTATTGTGTTCTAAAGTATACTGAATCATGAATGTGTACGGGAGGACGCATGAAACTCAGCATTTTGACTATGATCGCCTTTGCAGCGTCGGTGACGACAGCAGGCGCGACCGAGGTTGCTCCAACTGCCGTCAAATTTGAAGATGGCAGCATTTCGCAATCGCTGACCGGCGTTCCTGGTGATCCAGTTCGCGGGCGCGAGATCGTCGGCGACAAAAAGCAGGGAAACTGCGTGGCCTGCCACGCGGCGACCGATCTGGCGGATGTACCCTTTCAGGGTGAAATCGGCCCCATGCTCGATGGTGCCGGAGATCGCTGGGACGAGGCGCAACTGCGCGGTATCGTTGCCAATGCAAAGATGATGTTCGAGGGTACGATGATGCCGTCTTTCTACAAGACGGAAGGCTTCATACGCCCAGGAAATGCGTACACGGGAAAGGCGGCTGACGACACGTTTGGGCCGATCCTTGCCGCGCAAGATATCGAAGATGTGGTTGCCTATCTCGCAACCCTCAAGGACTGATCGATCCCATGAACGTGGGATCAAGTGCAGGAGACACACTATGGAACTGACACGACGCAATGCCATACTGATGGGAGCGGGGGCTTTTGTTGCATTTGGCTTGCCCATGCCCGCTTCTGCGGCGGGCGAAGAGGCTATCGCGGCCTTTACCGGCGGCGCAGACGTGGGCGAAGGTGGCATCACGCTGACGGCACCTGAGATCGCCGAAAACGGTAATACCGTGCCGATCGAAGTTTCGGCACCGGGTGCGGCTTCGATCATGGTGCTTGCACTGGGCAACCCGACGCCAGGTGTGGCAACATTTAATTTTGGTCCATTGGCTGCTGCTCAAGCTGCGTCAACCCGGATCAGGCTGGCGGGCACGCAGGACGTGGTTGCCATCGCCAAAATGCAGGACGGCACGTTTGTGCAGGCGTCCAGCACTGTAAAGGTCACAATCGGCGGCTGCGGCGGCTAAGGCTTCAAAGGAGTATTCGAAATGGCAAAAGATGTGAAACCCCGCGTCAAGGTGCCCAAGAGTGCCGCTGCGGGCGAGGCCATCGTCATTAAGACGCTGATCAGCCACAAAATGGAATCGGGTCAGCGCAAAGGCGACGACGGCAACAAGATACCGCGCTCGATCATCAACCGGTTCACCTGCGACTTCAACGGTCAGAACGTGGTTGATGTGACGATGGAACCGGCAATTTCAACAAACCCGTATTTTGAGTTTCAGGCGACTGTGCCCGAAGCGGGGGAGTTCAAATTCACTTGGTATGACGACGACGGATCTGTCTACGAAGACAGCAAAACCATCGAAATCGGCTGAGCCGGAACACGAAAAGGGAGGGATAACAATGAAAAGACTGAAGGGAGCCCTGAGTGTGATGGCGGTGGCCGCTTGTGCTGCTTCTGGTGCATGGTCTGACCCGGTTGACGATACGCTGGTACTGAACGGCGAGACTGAAATGGTCACGAGAACTTCGGCACCTGCGCACTTGTCCGATGCGTTTGACGAAATTTACTCTGGTTGGCTTTTCCGCGGCACGGAGACGCGGGCTATGCAGGCAGACGATTTCGATAACCCCGGCATGATCTTTGTGGAGCAGGCCGAGGCCGTCTGGGAGACAGTGGATGGCAGCGAAGGAAAATCCTGTGCCAGTTGCCATGGTGCCACCGAAGATATGGCTGGCGTGCGTCCGAGCTATCCAAAGTGGAACGAAGCTGCAGGCGAAGTCCGCACCTTGGAAATGCAGATCAACGATTGCAGGAAGACCCGCATGGGCGCGGAGGAGTGGAAGTACACCGGCGGCGACATGGTGAACATGACTGCTCTATTGGCCTCAGTTTCGCGTGGAATGCCTGTGAATGTTGCCATCGATGGTCCCGCTCAGGCCACTTGGGAGCAGGGCAAAGAGATGTACTATACGCGGTATGGGCAGCTTGAGTTGAGTTGCGCTAACTGCCATGAGCAGAGCTATGGCATGATGATCCGCGCCGATCACCTGAGCCAGGGCCAGATCAATGGCTTTCCGACGTATCGTCTCAAGAACACCAAGCTGAACTCGGCCCATGACCGTTTCAAAGGCTGTATTCGCGATACGCGTGCGGAAACATTCAGCCCCGGTAGCCCCGAGTTGGTGGCGCTCGAGTTGTACGTCGCTTCGCGTGGCAATGGCCTTTCTGTGGAAGGACCATCCGTTCGTAACTAAGTTCTGAAGGCCCCGCGGCGCGTTGCGTGCCGCGGGGTTTTGTTTGACATAAAACATTCAATTTAACGCATGTGTTATGCGCCCTTAGGAGACCAGTGCTATGATTTCGCGTCGAGATTTCTTGCAGACCAGTATGGCGGCCAGCGCAATTCTAGGTTCTTCCGGGTTCGGAAACTGGGGGAGGTTGGCCGCGCAGCAGGCGCTGACGCAGGATCAACTGTTGCAGTTTGACACCTTCGGAAATGTGTCTCTCATCCACGTGACGGACATTCATGCACAGTTAAAGCCGATCTATTTTCGCGAACCGTCAATCAACATCGGTGTTGGCGGCAACAAAGGGTTGGTGCCGCACATAACGGGCGCAGATTTTCGGAAATTCTATGGCATCGCAGATGGCAGCCCGTCACATTATGCTTTGTCTTCCGACGATTTCCAGGCGCTCGCCCAAGGATACGGCCGGGTTGGTGGGTTGGACCGCGTCGCGACAGTGATCAATAAGATCCGCGCAGATCGTCCCGACGCATTGCTGCTCGATGGCGGCGATACTTGGCACGGCAGTTACACATGCTACCACAGCGAAGGGCAGGACATGGTTAATGTCATGAATGCGCTGAAACCCGACGCCATGACGTTTCACTGGGAATTCACGTTAGGATCCGAACGGGTCGCTGAAATCGTCGAAGGCCTGCCATTTGCAGCCTTGGGGCAGAACATTTTTGATGCGGAATGGGACGAACCTTCCGAACTCTTTCCTCCGTACAAGTTTTTCGAACGCGGCGGCGTCAAGATCGCCGTGATCGGTCAGGCGTTTCCCTATATGCCGATCGCCAATCCAGGCTGGATGTTCCCTGAGTATTCTTTTGGAATTCGCGATGAGAACATGCAGAAGATGGTTGATGAAGTGCGCGCTGACGGGGCCGAACTGGTCGTTGTCCTATCGCATAACGGTTTTGACGTGGACAAGAAGATGGCAGGCATTGTGACTGGCATCGACGTCATATTGTCGGGTCACACACATGACGCGTTGCCGGAACCGGTTCTGGTCGGCGATACGATTATCGTGGCCTCCGGTTCCAACGGGAAATTCGTAAGCCGGGTCGATCTGGACGTGCAGAACGGTCGCATGATGGGGTTCCGGCACAAGCTTGTTCCGATCTTTTCCGATGTGATCACGCCCGATCCCGAAGTTGCCGCCGTGATCGACGCGGAACGCGCTCCTTATCTGGATCAGCTGACAGAAGTCATCGGACAATCAGACTCGCTGCTCTACCGTAGAGGCAATTTTAACGGAACCTGGGACGATCTGATTTGTGACGCTTTGTTGTCAGAACGTGAGGCGGATATTGCACTCTCACCCGGTGTGCGTTGGGGACCATCTATTCTGCCCGGCGACGACATCACGCGTGAAGACATCTGGAACGTTACATCGATGACCTACGGCGCGGCCTACAGAACTGAAATGACAGGAGAGTTCCTGCACATCGTGCTCGAAGATGTGGCCGACAACCTTTTCAACCCTGATCCCTATTATCAGCAAGGCGGCGACATGGTGCGCACTGGCGGTTTGGGGTACCGGATCGATATCAATCAACCACAGGGTAGCCGGATCACAGAATTGACTTTGCTCAAGACGGGTGAGGCGATTGACCCTTACAAGACCTATCAGGTTGCGGGATGGGCATCTGTCAATGAAGGCACCGAAGGCCCGCAAATCTGGGATGTGGTCGAAGACTACATTCGCAAGCAGGGTACTGTGTCGGTCGCACCAAACAACAGCGTTCAGGTCATTGGCGCCTGATCATTAGCGGAAAGGAGGCACTCAAATGTCACAGACCTTCAAGGGCAAAATAACATCCAGGCGCGGCTTTCTGACAAGTGCTGCAGCCGTCGGTGCAGGTGCGATTGTCGCAGGCGCGGCCAAGGGTGCAACACCTGATCCGCTGATTACTGAAGTACAGCCTTGGGCGCAGGGACTGGGTGACGGTGTAGATGCCACACCCTACGGACTGCCGATTGAATATGAAAACGACGTTATCCGTCGCAATGTCGAATGGCTGACGGCCGATACGATCAGCTCGATCAACTTTACCCCCATTCATGCGCTGGACGGCACAATTACGCCGCAGGGTTGCGCGTTCGAGCGCCATCATTCGGGTGCGATCGAATTGAAAAAAGAAGACTACCGTCTGATGATCAACGGTCTGGTCGATACGCCCCTGATCTTCTCCTACGCAGATTTGGAGAGATTTCCTCGCGAAAACCACGTCTATTTCTGCGAATGCGCGGCCAATACGGGCATGGAATGGGCTGGCGCACAGTTGAACGGCGCGCAGTTCACCCATGGCATGATCCACAACATGGAATACACCGGCGTGCCATTGCGGGCTTTGTTAGAAGAGGCGGGCCTGGATACGGCCGGTGATCTGTCTGACAAATGGGTCTATGTCGAAGGTGCTGATGCGTCATCCAACGGGCGTTCGATCCCGATGTCCAAGGCGCTGGATGACGTTCTGGTCGCTTTCAAGGCCAATGGCGAGGCGTTGCGCAAGGAACATGGCTATCCTGTCCGCCTGGTAGTGCCGGGTTGGGAGGGCAACATGTGGGTCAAATGGCTGCGGCGCGTTGAAGTGACCGATTCCGCCGTCGAGAGCCGCGAAGAGACGTCGAAATACACCGATACGCTCGCAGATGGGACCAGCCGGAAATGGACCTGGGCAATGGATGCGAAATCCGTTGTCACCTCGCCCAGCCCGCAGGCGCCAATTACCCATGGCACTGGTCCTTTGGTCATCACAGGTCTGGCTTGGTCCGGGCGCGGCGCGATCACGCGCGTTGATGTGTCAAAAGACGGTGGCAAGACCTGGGAGACGGCTCGACTGGCCAAACCGGGTGAGAAAATGGCGTTGACCCGTTTTTATCTCGATACGACATGGGATGGCACCGAGATGTTTCTGCAATCGCGGGCCATCGACGAAACCGGCTATGTGCAACCGACCAAGGCCCAGTTGCGCGAGGTTCGGGGCGAGAATTCCGTATATCACAACAATTGCATACAGACTTGGTGGGTGCGCCCGAACGGGGAGGCTGAAAATGTCGAAGTTTCTTAAAACAACTGGTTTGATGCTGGCTGCTTCCATTGCAGCCAGCCCGGCCTTGGCAGGAAATCTTGGGTTGGGACGCGCCGCATTGCCCGAAGAGATCGCCGCATGGAACCTTGATGTGCACCCCGACGGTACAGGCCTGCCTCCTGGATCAGGTGATGTGCTGACTGGCGAAGAGGTGTTTGCGCAAAAATGTGCTGCGTGCCACGGCGATTTTGCCGAAGGCGTCGATAACTGGCCCAAACTCGCCGGAGGCTGGGGCACTCTGGCTGACAAGGACCCGCTGAAAACCGTGGGCAGCTATTGGCCTTATCTGTCAACGACCTGGGATTACATCAACCGCTCGATGCCATTTGGCAACGCTCAGTCGCTGGAGCCGGATGAAGTTTACGCCATGGTTGCCTATATTCTTTATTCCAACGATCTGGTGGACGAGGATTTCGTGCTGTCAAACGAGACGTTTCTGGATGTGGAAATGCCCAATGCGGACGGGTTTATTGTGGACGACCGCATGGAGACAGAGCACGCATTGTGGGTCACGGAGCCTTGCATGGAAAACTGCAAGGAAGAGGTGAAAGTCACAATGCGGGCCATGGTACTGGATGTAACCCCGCAGGTAGATACTCCTGATGCCGCGGCGGTTGAAACACCCGCAACACAGGTCGAAACGACAGTTGAAACCGTTCCTGTGGCGGCGGCAGATCCGGCACTGATCGAGGCTGGTGAGTCCGTGTTCAAGAAGTGCAAAGCCTGCCATCAGATCGGGGAAGGGGCCAAAAATCGCTCGGGTCCGGCACTAAACGGCATCGTCGGGCGAGCCGCCGGATCCGTTGATGGCTTCAAGTATTCCAAGCCGTTGATGGCTAAAGCAGAAGAAGGGCTGGTCTGGACGAATGAAGCGTTGGCTGAGTTTCTTGCCGCACCCAAGTCCTACATCAAGGGCACCAAGATGAGCTTCGCAGGTCTCAAGAAGGAAGACGATCTGACAGCAATAATCGCCTATCTGGCAAGTTTCGGGGAGTAGGGGCGGTGCGCATGCCCCTGCACTGTGCGGCCATCCTAGTGGCCATGGTGCTGACCGGTGCAGCGCGGGCTGATTTGATCGGCGACAAAGCAGCGGGGGAGGCGGTCTTTTCCAAGTGCTCGGGATGCCATGAGATCGGAAAGGGAGCCACGGACCGGATTGGGCCTCACCTGAACGGGATTTTTGGTCGGCGTGCCGCGGCACATGAGGGGTTCGATTACTCGGCCGCCATGACCCGTGCAGGTGTGGATGGTCTGATCTGGACGGCAGAAACACTGGATGCCTATCTCGAAAACCCGCGCGCTCTGGTGTCCAAGACGCGTATGAGCTTTCGTGGTTTACCTGATCCAGATGACCGCGCCAATCTTATGGCCTACATGCGCGGCTTTTCCGACAAACCTCCACACCTGCCGGAGGCTGAACCCACGGCGCGCACGACGAATAATGATCTAGATCCCGCAATCCTCGCGTTACAGGGCGATCCAGAATACGGCGCATACCTGAGCAATGAATGTCTGACATGTCATCAGTCCGACGGTAGCGCCGCAGGTATCCCGTCTATTACGCGCTGGCCAGAAGAAGATTTTGTTGTCGCCATGCATGCATACAAACGAAAAATCAGACCGCACCCAGTTATGCAAATGATGGCGGGCCGTTTGTCAAACGAGGAGATCGCGGCGTTGGCCGCTTATTTCAAAGACCTCGAATAGAGGCCGTAAACCCTGGGAGGAGTGAACATGAAACTGAACCGTCGAGTATTCATTGGAACCGGAACTGCTGCCGCTGCCATGGTCGCTGCACCGGCTGTGTTGGCTGAAGGGCACGCGAAGCCGCGCGTCATCGTTGTTGGGGGTGGGCCAGGAGGGGCGACCGCTGCACGCTATATCGCAAAGGATAGCAAGGGTGCCGTCGATGTGACCCTGATCGAACCTTCGCGGACCTATTTCACCTGCTTTTTTTCCAACCTCTATCTGGGTGGCTTCAAAGACATTGAGGACCTGGGGCACACCTATGGTGCGCTGGCGGCCAAATATGCCATCAACGTGGTGCATGACTGGGCCGTAGCAGTAGACAGGTCGGCAAAGACCGTATCGCTGGCTGGTGGATCGGTACTGCCCTACGACAAATTGATCCTGAGCCCTGGTATAGATTTCATTGACGGCGCAGTGGAAGGATGGAGCCTCGCGGCACAGAATGCGATGCCGCACGCCTACAAGGGCGGGTCGCAGACAGAACTTCTAAAGGCGCAGATCATGGCCATGTCCGAAGGCGGGATCTTTGCCATGGTGGCGCCGCCCAATCCCTACCGCTGTCCACCGGGGCCATATGAGCGAGTGTCCATGGTCGCGCATACGCTCAAGGCGTCTAACCCGACGGCCAAGATCATTGTCGCCGACCCCAAGGACAAATTCTCAAAGCAATCGTTGTTCGAGGAGGGTTGGGCCAAGCACTATCCCGGGATGATCGACTGGATCGGATCGGATTTTGGCGGCGGCAATGTATCTGTCGATCCCGCGGCGATGACGGTGACCATTGATGGCGAAGAAACAAAGGTGGACGTCTGCAATGTGATCCCTGCAATGAAGGCGGGCCGGATCGCGGAAATGGCGGGAGTGACCGACGGAAATTGGGCACCTGTCCATGCTGTGGACATGAGCAGCAAGGCCGACGCGGATATCTATGTGCTTGGCGACGCAGCAGATCAGGGGGATATGCCGAAATCGGGCTTTTCGGCTAATTCGCAGGCGAAGGTTTGTGCAAATGCGGTACGTGGCGCTCTGACGGGGTCCAAGGTGTTTCCGGCAAAGTTCTCCAACACGTGTTGGTCGCTGATCGACACGGATGATGGGGTAAAGGTCGGTGCCACATATGAAGCAACACCGGAAAAGATCGCCAAGGTTGACGGATTCCTTTCGGAGGTCGGCGAAGACAGCGCCACACGCAAAGCGACCTATGAAGAGTCAGAAGGTTGGTATGCCGGTATAACCGCCGACATGTTCAGCTGAAGGGTGATCGGCCTGCGGGTCTGATCTGCATCAAGGTCCGCAGGTGATATCAATGCTCTATTAAGAGCAGGAGGAGTGAAACCATGAAACAGTTACTCATAGTTGGCGCGCTTGCGTTGTTTGGCAGTTCAGTCGCAGCACAGGATCAGGCGGTGACCTATCCATTTGACGGAAGTTTCGGAGATGCTGCGTTTGCGATCGAAAGTGCCATCATCGGGCGCGGCCTGGTCATCGACTACGTCAGCCATACAGGCGAAATGTTGGCGCGGACGGCTGCGGATGTCGGCAGTAATGTAGAGCTGTTCAAAGAGGCGGATATCTTTCTGTTTTGCTCTGCTGCCCTGTCGCGCAAGGTGATGGAAGCAGACCCGATGAACATTGCCTTTTGCCCATACGGCATATTTGTTGCCGAACGCGAAGGCGCTGTAATGGTTGGGTATCGCACCTATCCCGACGGACCCATGCAGGAAGTACAGGCTCTGCTGGACGATATCGTGAAAGAGGCGATGGAGTAAGCATGAACTACCAGACTTTCTTTGCCGATAGCCTTGCCAAGCTGCGTGATGATGGAAACTATCGGGTGTTTGCCGAACTGGAACGCTATTGCGGTGACTTTCCACATGCCAAGGCACACAAACCTGACGGAACCACGGCGCCAACCACTATCTGGTGCTCGAATGACTATCTTGGAATGGGGCAGCACCCTGCGGTGTTGACTGCAATGCACGAGGCGATTGACCGTTGCGGTGCGGGTGCGGGTGGCACGCGTAACATTTCTGGTACGACCCATGATCATGTGAAGCTGGAAGCTGAACTGGCCGATCTGCATGGCAAGGAGGCGGCATTGCTGTTCACGTCTGGCTATGTGTCGAACTGGGCTGCATTGGGCACACTGGCTAGCAGAATACCAGGATGCGTGGTGCTTTCAGATGCGTTGAATCACGCGTCCATGATCGAGGGTATCCGCCACTCCAAGGCCGAACGCATGATCTGGAAGCACAACGATCTGGTCGATCTGGAAGCCAAACTGGCGAGCCTGCCATTGGATCGCCCCAAGTTGATTGCCTTTGAAAGCGTCTATTCGATGGACGGCGACATTGCCCCGATTGCCGCGATCTGCGACCTGGCTGATCGTTACAACGCAATGACATACCTCGACGAAGTACATGCCGTAGGGCTTTATGGTCCGCGTGGCGGCGGTATCGCCGAGCGCGACGGCCTTATGGATCGTCTGACGGTCATCGAAGGCACGCTGGGCAAGGCATTCGGCGTAATGGGCGGGTATATCGCGGCCTCGTCCGAGTTGTGTGATTTCGTGCGCAGCTTTGCCAGCGGTTTTATCTTTACGACGGCGTTACCGCCTGCGGTTGCAGCGGGGGCAGCAGCGTCCATCCGGCATCTCAAAGCATCGCAGGTCGAACGTGACGCACATCAGGCCCGTGTGGCCGAAGTGCGTGATCGTTTGGACCAGATTGGCATTCCCCATGAACGCAACTCCAGCCACATCATTCCTGTGATGGTCGGCGACCCGGTCAAATGCAAATACATCTCTGATCTGCTGGTGCGCGATTATGGCATCTACATACAGCCGATCAATTATCCAACCGTGCCCAAGGGAACTGAACGGCTGCGGATCACACCGTCGCCGGTGCATAGTGCCGACGACATAGACCGTTTGATCGCCGCACTGGGAGACCTCTGGTCACAGTGCCAGCTGGCGCGGATTCCGATGGCTGCGCAGTAGCCGTCGTTTTGCATCGCGGGTGCCGGGTGCCCGTGATTGCCTGACCCGTACAGGACCAAGGGGGCCGCGTGATCGAAGAGCTGATTGACCGATTT
>Ga0102812_10001770_pt1 | contig 14818 bp, 14 predicted proteins | sample ColrivemetaGS713_FD_79334 | JGI IMG/M metagenome (GOLD analysis project Ga0102812, IMG submission 79334) | Estuarine microbial communities from the Columbia River estuary - Flood tide ETM metaG S.713 | ecosystem: Environmental > Aquatic > Marine > Intertidal zone > Estuary | place: USA... | reverse complement strand
TACGTAGTTCTGCTAATAAACAGCAATTTTCTTCCTAAAAATTATTTGTAATAGCACACTATTACTTCAAAATTTTTAGTTGAAACTTACTATTTACTAGCGTTCTGAAACCTAAATAATACTCGAACCCAGGTTAAAACGTAGCACGTAATTTAGTTTGTCCTTCGGGGTTGATGCACAACGTTTACAGTTAAATAGAGCAATAACTTTAATTCTATATTATCAATCTTGAAGGACTTATTTTTTTGATATTAATTACCGAAAAAGAGCTAAACTAATGAATGTAAAATCTAAAATAAAAATACCATATTATCAGGCAGTTGGAAAAGAATTAGAAGTATTTGAGCACGCCTATGTGAATAAAATCCCCTTACTTTTAAAAGGTCCAACGGGTACAGGAAAGTCTCGATTTATTGAATTTATGGCTGCTAAACTTGGCCAAAAAATATATACTGTAAATTGTCACGAAGAAACTTCAGCAACAGACTTAATTGGGCGATTTATGATAAAGGGTTCTGAAACGGTTTGGCAAGATGGGCCACTTACCTTGGCCGTAAAAGAAGGTGCAATTCTTTATTTGGATGAAATAGCCGAAGCTCGCCCCGATGTAATTGTAGCTATTCACTCCCTTACCGATCATCGCCGCGAATTGTATATTGATAAATTGGCAGCAATAGTAAAAGCCAAAGAGGGCTTCATGCTTATTGCTTCGTTTAATCCCGGATATCAACGTGGTTTTAAGGAATTAAAACCAAGTACAAGACAACGCTTCGCATCCATTTCTTTTGCCTATCCTGCCGAAAAGCTTGAAACAGAAATTGTGTCCAAAGAAACAAATTTAGAAAGTGCAACTGCCGCTAAATTGGTGAGCATTGCTACCAAAATTAGAAACCTAAAAGAATTAGGTTTAACCGAAACAGTAAGTACCAGGCTATTGGTAAATGCAGCAATACTTATACACGCTGGTTTGCCCAAAAGGTTGGCCGTAAAAACAGCAATAGTGGAACCACTGACTGATGATTTAGAAATTACCGCAGCATTGGTAGATTTATGCGACCTAATGATTTAGTATGGCCTTAGATGAGTTTTTATACGGTCGCGTTGTAAATCATTTTAAAAAAAAGAAGGAGCAAAAAATTGCTCTTGAAAATCGCACCGTTTTTTTGGCAGATGAAGCTACCCGCTTAACTATTATAGCTAGTGCAATAGCTGGAAAAAAAATAGAAATATTTGCAGCCGAAAGAGAAGGAGGTTACAAAAACGAAAACTTTTTTTTGCCTTTTAGCTTCGGTTTATTGCCAGAAAAATCAGTTAATAAGCAGTTTTATATCTACCGTACTATTTATCTGGCGTGTCAGTATTTACTAAAACAAAACTGGGAAGCAGGTGAAAGGAGTTTGGCCGAAAGTAAACAAGCCGCTTTAGATAATAGAGAAGAAGTTCTAAAGCTAATGTTTGCTGATTTTTCCTCTATGGATGAAGTATATCACGTGTTTCTTACTTATTTCGAATCAAACCCAACCAAGCAAGGTGTAGATTACTCCTTTTTATACGGCAAGTGGATGACCAATGAGGCGAAAACCGAATCTAATAAGCTTGCAAATATTAATGATAAAACGAAGCAATCAAATACAACAAACCCCACAACTACGATTAAAGCCAAAGCCGTAGAGGAAATAAAAACGTTGGTGGTGGATAAAAAAGCCCAAGAAGATTATGTGCTCACACACAATTTTGAAAAGGTAGAAACTGCTGATGAGTTTGACGGAACTTGGCGAGATTTTGACGGTTCGGATGAGTTGGAAGACCACCAGGAAGCTCTGGATGAGTTAAATATGAAACTAGTTGTGCGGGTAGACGATGCGGCACATAGCGTTTATCAAGCTGAATTTTTAGAGAATACCAATATAGCCGAGAGCGAAAAACATACAGATGCAGAGGTATGTTTAACTTATGATGAATGGAATTATAAAACCCGCAGTTATAAGCAAGGTTTTAGTAAATTGTATCCAAAGAAACATCGCGGGCTTGATGCGGCATATGTTCAAACTACTTTACGAAACAATGCGTCTGAACTTATGTCGCTGCGAAAAATGCTGGCGAATGTCAACAATAAATATCAGTGGGTAAGACGCCAAACAGAAGGGCAAGAGCTTGATTTGGATAGTGTTACAGACTATTTTGTGGATGTGCATAGCAATAGAACGCCAAACGAAAACATCTATCGTTCTTCACGAAAAACGCAAAAGGATATTTCTATACTGTTACTCTTAGATGTAAGTTTATCGAGCGATGGATATGTGGATGGGTATAAGATTTTAGATATTGAAAAACAGGTCGCTTTACTTTTTGGTGAAATATTAAACGAGTATGAAATAGACTTTGCGGTAGATTGCTTTCATTCTAAAACGAGAAATTACTCTACGTACCTTACCGTAAAAGATTTTGATGATGATTGGAATAAAGCAAAGAACAATATTGGCAGCATAGAAGCAACAGGCTATACCCGAATAGGCACAGCTATTAGGCACTCGGCAAGCTTGCTACAAAAAAGGGAGGCCAAAAAGAAATGGTTAATACTACTTTCGGATGGTAAGCCAAACGATTTTGATAAATACGAAGGGAAATATGGTATAAACGATGTGCAACAGGCATTGCGTGAGTTTAAGCAATTGGGTCTAAATTCGTATGCCTTGGCAGTGGAAGCTACTGCTAAATACTATTTGCCTCGCATGTTTGGTCAAAATAACTATCAAATTGTTTCATCACCACAAGATCTAATTCGTTCGCTTGTAGTACTTTACTAAAAAATTAACTATTCTTTAAATCGGGTGTTTAGAATAAATCAGCTTCTAAAAAAAGATGTTAGTTAGGTAACATTCAAAAAATAAAGTGTCTTAGTTTTGCACTCGTTTATGATTTTATCTAAGTCTTGTGAGTACGGAGTAAAAGCTATGATAGCTTTAATAACAATGGAGAGAGAAGTTTCGAGATTAAGCCTTAAAGAAATTGCAATGGCAATAGACTCCCCAGAAGCTTTTACGAGTAAGATTATGCAAAAGTTGGTACTACAGGGGCTAGTTCAATCGGTAAAAGGTAAAGGCGGCGGTTTTTTTATTGATGCTAAAGTGGTAAAGGAAGTGTCTATTTGGGATGTAGTATTGGCCGTTGATGGTACCGATATACAAGATAAATGCTTTTTAGGTCTTGAGAATTGTTCAAACATTAATCCCTGTGCCGCCCACAACAAATATGTTCAGGTTAGAACCACCATGATGCAATTTCTTAAAAATAATAAGCTTAAGGTCTTAGCAGAGGAAGTGATTGATGGTCAGGGTATTCTTAAGTTGTAAATCTAGCCATCTCTTAATTTTCTTATTAAAATAAACTTCTTTGTGATTTTTATCATACAATATTATGATAAATTTTAATTGGATGTTTACATCCAATTAAAAAAACAGTTCTTACATTTGTCCCAATAATAATATAGAATGTTGTTCTCTGAAATTAGAACAGTTTTCTGACAAATAATAATAAATCAACAACTAAAAAATCAATGAAGAACACAATTTACGCAATGCTATTCTTTCTTTTCGGTGTGCTACTTGCCAGCTGTGGAGGAAACGACAACAACACGGACGATGCAAATGCCGCACCACCCCAATCTATGATAGAGGAAGAAGCTCCAGCCCCAGATCCAATGACTAGTAAAGGCATAGGACCAATTTCTTCTGTAACCTTAGGTGAGACTATAGATGACGCTATGGCGGCCAAAGGAAAAGAGGTGTTTGATGCAAATTGTACGGCTTGTCATAAAACAGATAAAAAGTTTGTTGGGCCAAATCCAACAGGTGTTACAGAAAGACGTACCCCAGAGTGGATTATGAATATGATTATGAATCCTGAAAATATGATTCTTGAAGATCCTACTGCTATTGCTTTGTTAGCAGAATATAATGGTGCTCCAATGGCCAATCAAAATATAGCTGAAGCAGATGCACGTGCTATTCTCGAATACTTTAGAACCTTAAAATAATAATCAAACATGAAAAAATTAATTGTATTAATCTTACCTTTTGTTTTGATAATTTCTGCTTGTTCGTCAGGCGGCGATTCGTCAACAACATCATCAGAACCAGAATCTTCAGAAAGAACAGGTCAAGCATTTATGGAAGACGATGGAAGTACTCCAAATTGTTTACAAATTGCTATCGGTTCTCCCGATCACAAAACATTAGTTGCGGCGGTACAAGCTGCTCAGGTTGAAAATGCTTTGGTAAATGTAGGCCCACTTACTGTTTTTGCCCCTACAGATGCAGCTTTTGCAGCATTACCAGAAGGAACGGTAGAAAGCCTAGTAAAACCAGAAAACAAAGAAAAATTAGCGGATATCCTAAAATACCATGTTACTCCAGGTAACCTTAATGTAGATATTTTGAGCAAACTCAAAAAACTAGGTCAAGCAAATAATCAAGATTTAATGATTGAAATTGTAGATGGCAAGCCAACAGTAGGTGGAGCTAATATTATAGCAAGTGTTCCTGCAGGCAATGGTATTGTGCACGTAATTGACAAAGTTTTACTACCTCCTGCTAAATAATTAATCTCTAAAAAATAATTATAAAATGAAGAATATTTTTAAATCAACGTTTATAGTGGCTTTGCTTACTGTGTTTATAGTAGCCTGCGGCCCTAAAAAGAAATCAGATAGCGGTGCATTAGCTCAAGGTGCAGCAGAAAAAGTTTATGTTAAACCAGGAGATCACGATGAGTTTTACGCTTTTGTTTCCGGTGGTTTTAGCGGCCAAGTTGCTGTTTATGGATTACCATCTGGTAGACTATTCAAAGTAATTCCTGTCTTTTCTCAAGATGCAGAAAAAGCCTATGGCTACAATGAGGAAACTAAACCAATGTTAAATACTTCTCACGGTTTTGTGCCTTGGGATGATGCTCATCACCCAGATATTTCGCAAAGCAAAGGCGAATTAGATGGCAGATATCTATTTATAAATGGTAACAATACTCCTCGTATTGCAAAGATTGACCTTTCTACTTTTGAAACTACAGAGATTATTGAAATACCTAATAGTGCAGGTAATCACTCTTCATCTTTCGTTACCGAAAATACGGAATATGTGGTAGCCGGTACACGTTTTTCTGTTCCTGTACCTCAACGCGATATGCCGATAAAAGATTACAAAGGCAACTTTAAAGGTGCACTTTCTTTTATTTCTGTAAATCCAGAAGATGGTAAAATGGATATAAAATTCCAAGTAATTATGCCAGGATTTAACTACGATTTAGCTCACCCAGGAAGAGGTAAATCTCACGGATGGTTCTTCTTTTCTACCTACAATACAGAAGAAGCAAGTACTTTGTTAGAAGTTAATGCATAACAAAACGATAAAGATTTTATTGCGGCTATAAATTGGAAAAAAATTGAAGAATATGTAAACAAAGGCGGAGGGAAAAAAATGCCAGCCAACTATGCACATAACATATACAGCGAAGAAACACATACTGCAACTTCTACCATGAAAAAAGAAGTACTTGTGGTAGATCCTACGGAAATTCCAGGAGCAATATATTTGTTGCCTACTCCAAAATCTCCGCACGGTTGTGATGTTGACCCAAGTGGTGAATACATAGTAGGTAGTGGTAAACTTTCTGCTAATTTAACTATTCACTCATTTACCAAAATGATGGCGGCTATAGAAGCTAAGCAGTTTGATGGAGATGCATATGGTATTCCTGTTTTAAAATTTGAATCTGTAAATGCAGGTAGCGTAAAACAAGCAGGTTTAGGACCATTGCACACAGAGTTTGATGGTAAAGGAAATGCATATACCACATTCTTTATCTCTTCTGAGGTGGTAAAATGGAAATTAGGAACTTGGGAAGTAATAGACAGAAAACCTACTTACTACTCTGTTGGTCACTTAATGATTCCTGGAGGAAACTCTGCGAAACCATTTGGTAAATATGTTTTAGCAATGAACAAAATTACGAAAGACAGGTATTTGCCAACGGGTCCAGAAGTTACACAATCAGCTCAGTTGTACGACATTAGTGGAGATAAAATGGAGTTATTACTCGATTTTCCAACTATTGGCGAACCGCATTATGCTGCCGGTTGTCCTGCAGATTTATTAAAAGCTCGATCTAAAAAAATCTTTAAACTTGAAGATAACAAACATCCGTACGTAGCAAAAAGCGATAAAGACACTAAAGTAGTTCGTGAAGGCAATGTTGTACACGTCTATATGACTATGATTAGAAGCCATTTCTCTCCTGATAATATTGAGGGAATAAGAGCCGGTGATAAAGTGTTTTTCCACGTAACTAACTTAGAGCAGGATTATGATGTACCTCACGGTATTAGTATGATTGGGGCTAATACATCAGAACTGCTTATTATGCCCGGGCAAACAGAGACCTTTGTTTGGGAACCAAAACAAGTGGGTGTGTGGCCATTCTATTGCACAGATTTCTGTTCTGCTCTGCATCAAGAAATGCAAGGTTATGTTAGAGTTTCTGCTCCAGGTTCAAGCGTACCTTTAAAATGGTCGATTGGCGAGGATATAGAATAAGCATTGGTTTATTAATATATTGATTGATTAACAAATGGGGAGTATCGCGTATTTACTCCCCATTTTAATAAAAATAAAATTACAAAATGTCAAAATCTAAAATTTTAATGCTCGTTGGAGCTCTGCTCTTAAGTAGTTTATTTATACTTCCTCTTTGGAATATTACCCTAGAAGCTCCCCAATATCCGGATCCGATTGGTATGAATATTCATATCAATAAAATTGCTGATATGAATCCTAATGATGTAAAGAATATTAACATTATGAATCACTATGTGGGTATGAAGGACATTCCCGAAAAACTACCAGAGTTTGATATTTTTCCACCAGTGGTTCTAGCTATGCTAGTTTTGGGTTTAATAATAGGTTGGAAACTAAACTATAAATGGTATTTAGTGTGGTTTGTAGCAATGTGCCTACTAGGAGCAGCGGGTATGTATGATTTTTATTTGTGGGAATACGATTATGGGCATAATTTAAAACAAACAGCAGCCATTCAATTTACTACAGAAGATGGTGAGCCTATGGCTTATCAACCTCCATTGTTGGGTACTAAAGTTATTTTAAATTTTGTAGCTCATTCTTACCCGCGTAGTGGTGCGTATTTATTGTTTACCGGAATGCTACTTTCTGTTATTGCATTTTTTGTTGGAAAGAAAGAACACAAAGTATGAAAACATTTATCGTAATACTAAGCCTCTTATTTCTTGCCGCGTGCGGTATAGAGCCAAAGCCAATAGACTACGGTAAGGAAGCTTGCGTCTATTGTAAAATGACCATAGTAGATCAACAGCACGCAGCAGAAATAGTATCTAAAAAAGGAAAAGTTTTTAAGTATGATGCAATTGAGTGTATGCTAAAAGACGAAGAAAATAATAATACAGATTATGTTGCCTTGTACTTAGTTATGGATTACAAAAATCCAAATAATTTTATAAATGCTACAGATGCAAGTTACCTAGTTTGTAATAAAATTCCAAGCCCAATGGGAGCTAACTTATCTGCTTTTGCTAGTAAAGATATGGCTCAAATTGAGGCAGGTGTAAATGAGTTTACGCTCTATACTTGGTCTACTATCAGACACGAATTCTAATCGATATTATTAACTATTAAAGATGAAAACATACAAACTAATGTTATTAGGGTTATGTGCCCTTATGCAATATACATTACCTGCACAAACAAAGTCTTGCAATTTGTGCAAAATGGATATTAATAATCCTCGGTTTACGGCAGCAGCCACAGACAACGCTGGAAAGAATTATCGGTTTGATGCGGTGGAATGTGCCATAAATTATCAGAAAGATAATGATATGCGTTTTGCTAAAATAGAGGTAACGGATTATAAAACCGAACGAATGATAAATGCGGTAAACGCCTACTACCTAAAATCTAACAAGTTGCCTAGTCCAATGGGGGCAAATATTTCTGCATATAGCACCAAGCTAGCGGCCGAAGAAATGCGAGCAATAAAAGGTGGAGAAATTCTTGATTGGAACACACTTTTATTAAGTTTTAAGGATTCGCGTTTTGGGAGTTTAGAATCCGGACATAATCACCACTCGCATAGGCCAGATGAGTTTGGGCCAGCGGGCGTAAAAGGCGACCACGTGCACGCCAAAGGGGGCTTAATGGTTTCGCTTAGTACAATGCAAATGCAAATGGACGGTATGCGAAATAGTGCAGGAACCCTTACTAATGATGAGGTGTTTGCCAATTATATGGTTGCACCGCAAAGCATGGATATGCAAATGATGATGCTAGGGGTTATGTACGCCCCATCTAATAAAGTTACTCTTATGCTAATGCAAGGATGGCAAAATAAGCAAATGGACTTAACGGCAAAAATGATGATGGGCGGAATGCCCATGATGCAAGACTTCTCTACGAAATCTAATGGTTTGGGAGATATGCAGCTTTCGGGATTAATTAGCCTTGCCTCAAAACCAACGTATGCCATTCATTTAAATACCGGTATTTCGCTTCCTATTGGTTCAATTGAAATTACCGATAAAACGCCAATGGATGACAATTCAAAACTTCCATATGGAATGCAATTAGGCAGCGGTACTTTTGATGCAACGGTAGGAGCAACTCTAAGAGGTAGCCACAATGCCATTTCTTATGGTCTGCAGCAATTAAACGTATTAAGATTGGGAAATAATTCCGCGGGTTACAACTTTGGAAATGAGTATCAAATAAATGCTTGGGGAGCTTATTGTTTTTCAAAGTATATAAGCACTAGTTTTAGAATAAACGCCACAACCTACGGTGCAATAAATGGCGTGGATGCAACGCTTAATCCAATGATGGTTCCAATGGCAAAAGGGGCAAACTACAGTCGCACAATTACACGAAGTTTGGTTGGTGTAAATTCGTTGTTATTTAATGGTAAATACCTTGTAACGGCCGAAGTTGGAGTTTCGTTTGTTCAAAAAATGGAGAATGTTTATATGAATGAAATTTACACGATAAATGCAGGTGTAAAACGCATTTTATAGTAGAAATTCGATTAATGTTGTAGAGCAAGATGAAGATTACCTTCTTATCCTTTCTGTTAATAATAGTTTCGCAAGTAGCCTTTGCATCAAAAATAGAGGTGTGTAAAACGTGTACCAATAATAGCATTAGCAAAGCCGTGCAAAACGCATTGCCGCACGATACACTAATTATTAAAGTAGGTGAATACGTAGAAAATGATATTATAATAAACAAGTCTCTAACTATAATTGGCAATGGAAAAGTGGTAATAGATGTAAAAGAAAAAGGTTATGGAATAATAATAAAAGCAGATAGCGTTTCAATTAAAGGCATTACACTTACCAACGTAGGGAAAAGTTATACAAAAGATTTTGCAGCAATTTATATTTCTAAAGCAAAGCACTTTAGCGTAACAAATTGTGTGCTTACAGATGTGTTTTTTGGCCTTTTAATAGAAAAATCACACTATGGTATTGTCCAAAACAATGCTATTTCGAGCCATGCAATAGAAGAATCCGCTTCGGGCAATGGAGTGCATATGTGGTATTGTTCTAATCTTACCATTAAAAATAACGACGTACATAACCTGCGAGATGGTATTTATTTGGAGTTTACTTCAGAAAGCTCTATTACCCATAACAATAGCCATAATAATTTGCGATACGGCTTGCATTTTATGTTTTCGAACCAAGATGAGTATCATTACAATACCTTTACCCACAACGGGGCAGGGGTTGCGGTTATGTTTTCAAAACACATAAATATGACGCATAATGTATTTACTAAAAATTGGGGTTCTGCCTCTTACGGTTTGCTGCTAAAAGAGATAAACGACACCAAAATAAGCGACAATATTTTTAAGGAAAACACCATTGGGATAAACGCCGAAGGAGCAACACGAGTTGAATATTTACGAAATAATTTTATTAGCAACGGATGGGCATTAAAAATTTCGGGAGCTTGTTATACCAATAATTTTAAAGCTAATAATTTCGAAAACAACTCCTTTGACGTTTCTTATAACAGCAAAGTAAACGATAATTTATTCGACCATAATTATTGGAGTTCATACACGGGCTACGATTTGGATAAAGATGGTATTGGAGATATTCCTTTTCGGCCAGTAAAGTTGTTTTCTTATATTGTAAATCGCACACCAGAAGCCATTCTTTTGCTCCGCAGTCTTTTTATGGAATTACTAAATTTTTCCGAAAAAGTTTCGCCTGTTTTTACCCCAGATAACTTAATGGATAATCACCCTCAAATGAAAAAGTGTAAATGATAGAAGTTAGCGGATTATCCAAAAAATTCGGAAAATTAGAAGTGCTTAATAACTTAGATTTAAGCATAAAAAAAGGTGGAATATTTGCGGTGCTAGGTCCTAACGGCTCCGGAAAAACTACGCTTATAAAAAGCATTTTGGGTATGGTAATCCCAAATTCAGGCAAAATAGAAGTATCGGGCAAATCCGTTATTGGGAAGTTTGAGTATCGCGAGAACATAAATTACTTACCACAAATTGCAAACTTTCCTGATAATTTATCAGTAAATGAATTGTTGCGGATGATTAAGGATATTCGGAATATGCCAGCAAATGATATAGAGCTTATTGCCTTGTTTAAGTTAGAACCATACTTAGCGAAAAAATTAGGCCACCTTTCTGGAGGAACTAAACAAAAAGTGAATTTGGTTTTGGCGTTTATGTTTGATAGCGAGCTTATTATACTTGATGAGCCAACCTCTGGCCTAGATCCAATTTCATTGCTTCGTTTAAAATCGCTAATAAACGAAGAACGAGAAAAAGGAAAAACCATTTTAATTACTTCGCACATCATCAGTTTTGTAGAGCAGGTTGCCGAAGAAATTGTGTTTCTTTTAGATGGAAAGATTTACTTTAAAGGCAGCTTAAACGAGCTGCAAGAACAAACCGGAGAAAAAGATTTGGAACATAGTATCGCTTTAATTTTAACAGAAAATCATGCTTAAAATTTTCAAGTACATATTTTTTGATTTGATGCGAAGCCGATGGAGTCTGGCGTATTTCCTTTTCTATTTGGCCATTGGCACGGTAATGTTGTTTTTAAACAACGATTTAGGTAAAGCTGTAATTACACTTATGAATATAATTGTAGTACTTACACCACTTGTGGGTACCGTTTTTGGAATAATGCATTACTACAATTCTAGAGAATTTACAGAGTTGCTTTTGGCTCAACCGCTTAAGCGTTCAACCATATTTTTGGGGCAATATATAGGTCTTTCACTCTCGCTTTCGCTAAGCTTGGTGTTGGGTTTAGGTTTGCCATTTTTAGCCTATGGTGTTTTTCAATCTGCTGCTATTTGGCAATTTGGTTCGTTGCTTTTGGTTGGCGTTTTTCTAACTTTTATTTTTGTAGCCTTGGCCTATAATATGGGACTTTCTACCGAAAATAAAATAAAAGGCTTTGGGTATGCAATACTTATTTGGTTGACTTTAGCAATAATTTACGATGGTGTTTTCCTAATATCGCTTTTAGTTTTCGATGACTATCCGCTCGATAAATTTGCACTAATAGCCTCGCTTTTTAATCCAATAGATCTTAGTCGAATTCTTATTCTGCTAAAGTTGGATATATCAGCCTTATTTGGATATACCGGTGCTACTTTTAAAATGTTTTTGGGCACTAATTTGGGTATGTTGGTGGCAATGCTCGTATTATCTCTTTGGGTGGTAATTCCTGCAGGTTTTATATTGAGAAAAGCGAAAAGGAAAGATTTTTAGATTATTTCAAGTCTGCAAAATACTTCAGATATTTTGGTAGTTGAGTGCCTAAATAATAGGGCAAATTTAAAAGTTTAAACGCTTTGCCCTTTGGTGTGGTATGGTTTTCAATTGAAAGTTTACCAGCGTACATTCTTATGGCCAACGGATGGTCACTCATTTCTACAAATTGAATCAGCGATTTTAATTTCCCAATTTTTCCTGATTTTATTTCAATTGGAATTACAAAGTCTTGGTAATTTAGTACTAAATCTACCTCTGCTGATGATTGATTTTTTTGTCGCACCCAAAATTGAGGTACGTTATACGAAGTCTTGTTTAGCGATATTAATTCTTGAAAGATAATGTGTGGAATGATAGCTCCTTTATACGCATCTGCAAGGTCGTCGATAGCTAGTATTTTAGATTGAATGCTTACTATGTGATTAAGTATTCCGGTATCTAAAAACTGTAATCTCGGCGATTTCTTAAAATCGGGCAGAATAGGTAATTTTAAAGAAGTGGTAGGGTAGATGAGTTGTATAATTTTGGCATCATCTAGTTTTCGCATTGCTTCACCTACTTCACGGCTTTTATAGTTAGAAGCTCCAAAGTTTTGAAAGGTTATACGATGATCGACCTCAAATGCAGCTGTGTCAAGTATGTGTCTTATAATGCGTTTCTCACTTTCACTTGCTCCATATTTTTCTACATCATCTTTGTAGGTATTCCATATACTTTCGTACACAGAGGAAGCACTACTTATAGAATCTGTTTTCGTGTACATTTTAACCACTTCTGGCATACCACCCAAGTTTGTGTATATGTGAAAGAGACGAAGCAAAGTGCTATGTGCGGTTTGCGATACGGGTAGAGTGCGTAAAGCCTTAAGTGCTTCTGTTTGCCCAATTGCCTGTAAAAATTCGTCAAAATTCATTGGGCTTAGGTATAAGTATTGCACTCGCCCAACAGGAAAATGCTGCACATTTCGCAATGTAAATTCTAATAACGAGCCAGCAGAGATAACAGCTAGGTGGGGCAAGTCTTCATAAAAATAGCGAAGCAATGCAATGGCTTTTGGAGATTCTTGTATTTCGTCTATAAATAGAAGCGTTCGGTTTAATTCTGAAAAAGGTATGTTGAAATCAAGTAATAATGCTTCTGTAATTTGCTTTGCATCATCATACGAAGTAAAGTACTTTTGGTGCTGTGGTCGCTCCAAATTTATACTTACAAAATGGCTAAATTCTTTAGCGAAAAGTTGTACTAAAGTGGTTTTGCCTACCTGACGTGCTCCGCGTAGTATAAGTGGTTTTCTGTGCGGACTTCTTCTCCAATCTATTAAGTCCTTAATTATGTGCCTGTTAAATGACATTTACAAATACAAATGTAACATAATAAGGGTAAATATCACACAGATTTGTAACAAAATAAGGGTAAATTGCGGTAAAATATGTAATAGAATAAGGGTTAAATGTCCTAATATGTGTAACAGAATAAGGATAAATTGCTTTTAGGGCTGGTTATTACTTAAATTCTTCGCTAAGCTTATCGTCCCATTTAAAGGCGTTTACAATCCAACCGTTGTCGTTTTTGTAGCATGTAAATATAAGGCGAATGGCACTTAGTTCGTATCTAATCAAGTATGTTTCACGTTTAGCAAAATCGCCTATCTTTTCATCTCTAAGTTTCACTAATTCGGTTTTTTTACCAAATCTTGTATCTAGTAAATTTAGGTAGCGAATAGTTTTTTCTTCTAGCCCTTCTAGCTCGTCAGCAGGCAAAGGCCAATAGGGTGTTAGCTTTTTAAAAGCCACCGTTATATAATCATCGTAAAATAGCTGTGCTACTTCTTTCGATAGATTTTGAGTGCCTTCAACATCCGCTAAATACTTGTCTTGAGCAAACGAAGAAAGTGAGCTCAAGACAAGTAATAAAATTATTGCGGCTTGTTTCATTTATTGTTTTATAAATTTAGCAATTACCTTTTCGCCTCTTAGTGTATAAAGTCCATTGGCTAAGTTTTTAACCGAAATAGGAGTTGTAGCATCTACATCGCCTTGCCAAACGATACTGCCTAATGCATTTAATATTTCAATCTTGTGCGAACCTGCATCAGCAAAACGAACCGTAATTACATCCATAGCAGGATTTGGATAAACAGATACTGTTGGCTTGGTTAAATCAACAACTCCAGCAACTGCTTGTCCGCTCTCATAACCATGATCAATAGCTTCGGCATATGTTGCGGTAGAACCGTTGTTTATTTTTCCGTCTGGTTGAATAAGCATTCCTACAATGTGCATGTCTTGCACTTTCCAATTCCAGTCAATTTTAAATGTAAAATTATGGGTAAAGCTAGCACCTGCAGAGGCACTTGTTCCAAAAGCTGCATTTAGTCCTGTGTATTTTGGAGCTATTGCACGAGCTACGTGGTCATAAACCATTTGGTTAGCTGGTACAGGATTGCTTTTTGTTTCATAACCTCCCATAATACCGCTTCCGCCGCCACTATAGTAGTTTGCTTGGCTCCATCCTTGGCCTGTTCCTGTTACATTATCTTCGGCCAATACACATGCGATTTTATAGTTGCCTTGTACATTTTCGTTAAACGTAGTTTTTAAACTTACTTTAAGTTCTCGTGTGCTTTCGTCATAAGTTGCACCTGCTACCATAATACCAGCGGGTAAAGTAAGAATTCGCGTTATAAAATCATTTTCGAAAGCTCCTGGATCTATAGTAGCTCCTCTATCGGTTAAACCACTTGGGTAGCCAGAAATTTTGGTGCCTATTCCTTGGTCGTATATGCCAACTACCATTGGGTCGCCATTATGTACGGCAATCCCTTGAAAAAATCCGTGATATTTTTCTTCCATATTCTCTAGAGCAACTGCCCCACGTGGACACCAACCACACCAGGTTCCTGTTGCTTCTTCACCTATTACAACCCTACCTTTGGCAGGAGTTATAGGATTTAAAAGCAGTGTTTTAGCATTGTCGCTTGTAT
>Ga0102812_10001767_pt1 | contig 14836 bp, 12 predicted proteins | sample ColrivemetaGS713_FD_79334 | JGI IMG/M metagenome (GOLD analysis project Ga0102812, IMG submission 79334) | Estuarine microbial communities from the Columbia River estuary - Flood tide ETM metaG S.713 | ecosystem: Environmental > Aquatic > Marine > Intertidal zone > Estuary | place: USA... | reverse complement strand
GGCCAGTGTGCTAATTATCTGCAAACTAAACTTGCGGCATATTGCGATACGGCTTTTATACAAATAGGCAACGCAAAATCGTACAAAGGCAAAAACGTGGTTATCAATAACATAATTGGCGTAATCCACCCCGAAAAAACCAAGCGAATTTTGCTGTGTGCACATTGGGATACCAGACCGCAGGCCGATGAAGACAAAGAAAGACCAACAGTACCAGCCGATGGTGCAAATGATGGAGCAAGTGGTGTGGGTGTTTTATTAGAAGTAGCTCGTCAACTGCAATTACAAAGCCCAGATGCAGGTGTAGATATTGTATTTTTTGATGCAGAAGATATGGGCGACCGCCGAGGCGAACCAACTACATGGTGTTTAGGTTCTCAGTATTGGGCCAAAAATCCGCATAAGAAAAACTATGTAGCTAGGTTTGGAATATTACTCGATATGGTCGGCCCTAAAGACGCTGTATTTGCTGTAGAAGCTTATTCTTGGCAATACGCTCGCCCGTATGTACAAAAAGTTTGGGAAACGGCCTCTAGTCTTGGTCATGGTAAATATTTTATAAACTACCAAGGCGGCAGCATAACAGACGACCACGTATTTGTAAACACTATTTTAGGTATTCCTACCTTAGATATTATTCACTATGACGTGAGAAATAATACAGGTTTTGGTGACTTTTGGCATACGCACAAAGACAATATGGAATCTATTGACAAAAACACGTTGAAAGCGGTTGGCGAAACTGTTTTTAAAGTAACGATGGATTTGTAAGAAAACGGATTTGCAGGTCCGTGCCTCCGTAGGAACACGCCTCTGAGGCGTGTTCCTACAAATGACCGAATTTACAACAATGCATTCAGCCTTAGGTTGATTATTATACAAAAACGGTTTAAAAAATTATCTGTATAAATTCACTCAGTTTATCATCTTTTTTTAAGGCTTTTATATACCAGGAAGCCGTTATTTGATGGGTATTTTCAGCAACGGTTCTTTGGCTAGGTTTTAAGTCAAATAGCGTGGAATAGGAAACAGCAAAATACGGAAACTGCACACCAGCCATAGCCGAATACCAAGACTCTTTTTCTAAGCCATTATTCAATCCAAAACCGGCGTGTAAAAACTTATAAGTAGAAGCAATCTGACCTTGAATAACTTTTAAATTTCCTTGAGCAGAATAATTTACCATACCCGAAATGTTTAATTCGCTTAGATTTTTACTGTAACCTACACCTGCATTAAATCGGCGGTGAATTTTATCACCTAAGTTACCATAAACAAGCTGCGGACTATTGAGTTGAAAAATAGCAGCATTTATAAAAATTCCTTTAAAATATAATGCACCACCCAAATCAAGCCCTAAACCAATAGTAGACTTTGTTTCGTTGTCAAGTATGGGGTCTCCAGGATCCAGAAAATTGGCTCTTGAAAAATCTAATTTGTTTTGGAGAATAGCAACGTTTAGCCCACACTTTAAGGTTAATTCATTTATGTTTTTCTGGTAATTTGTATTTATTCGAAGACTTCTTTTTGCTCGTATTAGTCCTTTATCATTCATCAAAGACAAACCAAAACCCCAATTATTTTTCAAATTATAATTTGCATTTAAAGAGGAAGTTATATACTCCCAATTGTCATTTGGCCATTGATTTTGGTAGTTTATACTAATAGCTTGGTAACTTTCAGTACCCACCAATGCAGGATTGAAATAAACAAGATTTCCTCTTTTTTGAGAAAAAACGACATCTTGAGCAAACGAAGAACCTACAACAAAGAGTAAAAAGAGCGTAATTGCCTTGTTCATTTCACTCAAAAGTAGATTTATTTAATAGTAAAGCAGTTTTTCATTAAAAAACATTTTTAGATTAGGAAGAGGAAACTACCCCCTCCAAACCAAAAATACAATATATGCCGCATAGCACGCTAAAAAGAAAATGCCCGTAGGTCTTCCTATTTGGTTTTTGGCTCTACCTGTCATCAAACTAAATATAATTAAGCAAGTGGCGAGTATAAGTACTACAAAATCGGCATTTATTGCCGGATCGAAAGGCATAGGTTTAATAAGAGCACTAATGCCCAACACCCAAAGTAAATTAAATATGTTAGAACCAATTACATTGGCTATGGCTATATCTGTGTTTTTTCGATATGCGGCTACAGCAGAAGTTACTAATTCTGGTAAGGAGGTACCCACGGCTACTATGGTTAAACCAATTAATTTTTCGGACAAGCCAAAATGAGAAGCCATTGCAACGGCCCCGTCTACCACCCATTTGCCACCTAAAAACAATCCTACAATACCCAAAATAACAAACAACACTGATTTTCCCATTGGCAACAATTCCTCGGGAGCCTCTTCTATCATTTCTGCTCGTCCTTCGCGAGTAAGTTTAATAATGTATGCCATAAATAATCCAAAAAACAGCATAAAAATAAAGCCGTCAGCTCTGCTTATCATTAGCTCATAGTCGGGATTAAAAATAGGTGCATTGGCAGCAAAAGCAACTATAAGCAGTGCAATTAAAGAATATGGAATTTCCGAAAGAATTGTACTATTTTTTATGGTTAGCGGGTATATAACAGCAGCAACTCCAAGTATTAATAAAATATTGGAAATATTAGACCCCACCACGTTGCCAATTGCTATATCTGCCGAACCAGAAATACTGGCTAAAATATTTACAATTAGCTCAGGCATAGATGTACCCATAGAAACTATGGTTAAGCCAATTACCAAGTCAGAAACCTTGAACTTTCTGGCTATAGATGCAGATCCTACCACGAGTACATCAGCACCTTTTATTAAGGCAAAAAATCCAACAACGAAAAGAATATAAACCATTTGAGGTGCAAATATGTGGTTTTAAGCCAATGAAAATAGTTTCTAGTTAGTCTTATTTTACGTTAAAATGAACGATTGAGTTTATCAAACAATAAATGGGGTCGTACGTTTGAACCTTTGGAAGTATATCTATATCTATGAAATTCATTTTCAGTTTAATACTGACATCAATTATTATTTTCAGCCAAGCTCAAACTGTAACCATAAGTGGTAGAATAACGGATGCATCAAATGGTGAGACACTGTTAGGAGCCACAGTTACTATAAAAACAGGCGGAGGAGCAGCAACAAACGAGTATGGTTTTTACTCGCTTTCGCTTGCACCGGGCAACTACACACTTACCTATAAGTATTTGGGTTACGAGGATGTGGTAAAAATCATTGACCTAACAGAGAGTAAAACCATAAATGTAGAACTTGCATCTACATCAAACGAACTTAAAACGGCGGTAGTTTCTGCAAAGGCAATAGAAAGAAAGGTGGAGAACAAACAAATAAGTGTGGTAAAAATGGAAACAGCTAGAATTAAGGAGATACCCGTAATTTTTGGAGAAGTGGATGTTTTAAAAACCATAACGCTTATGCCGGGCATACAATCTGCTGGAGAAGGAAATTCTGGATTTAACGTAAGAGGTGGTTCTCAAGATCAGAATCTTATTTTACTAGACGAAGCTACGGTTTACAATGCATCTCATTTATTGGGTTTTTTCAGTGTTTTTAATGGTGATGCAGTAAAGGACTTAGAAGTATACAAAGGGGGTATTCCAGCAAAATATGGTGGTAGACTTTCATCTATTGTAGATATAAAAATGCGTGATGGAAATAGTAAAAAGTTTGCTGCTATTGGAGGAATAGGAACTATATCTAGCCGATTGACATTAGAGGGCCCGATTGTAAAAGACAAAAGTAGTTTTATGATTGCAGGCCGAAGAAGTTATGCAGATGTATTTTTGCCTTTAGCACCAGACACAAGCATTAGAAACAGTAAATTATATTTTTACGACCTAAATCTTAAAGCAAATTACCAAGTGAGCGATAAAGATAGATTGTATGTAAGCGGATATTTTGGCAGAGATGTATTGGGGTTAAGCGAGTTGTTTTCGCTAAACTGGGGAAATGCCACAGCTACCTTGCGATGGAATCATCTAGTAAATGACAAACTTTTTGTAAACACAAGTTTGGTGTATAGTGACTTTAATTACGGTTTTGAAGTAAAGTTTGCTGAAAACGCCAATTTCGGATTAGATCAAGCTATAAACGATATCTATTTAAAATCCGATTGGACTAATTTTATTAGTCAAAATAGCAAACTGAATTTTGGCACACAAGTAACTTATCATCGATTTAATCCAGGCTATTTTAGCCCCAAAAACGAAGAAAGTAAAGCCTTGTTTGAGCCTTTGCAAATAGAAAAGCGTAAAGCGTTGGAAACGGGTTGGTATGTAGACCACGAATACAAGTTTGACGAAAGATTAAATGTAAGATACGGTATACGATTTTCTACTTTTAGCAACATTGGGGGAACAGAATATACCTATACAAAAAACCCAAACACACTAGAACCAATCGCTTCGCAAACCATAAAAACAGTTTATAATACAAGTGAAGTTTATAACACCTATGCGGGCATAGAACCGCGAGCATCTGTAAGTTACAATGTAGCATCAACAACTGCAGTAAAAGCGTCTTACAATCGCACATTTCAATATATACAACAAGCTACTAATACAGCTTCTGCATTTCCCACCGACCAATGGTTTAGTGCCAATGCAAACATAAAACCACAACGAGCCGACCAAGTGGCTGGCGGAATTTTCAAAAACTTTGAATGGGGCGGATTAGAAACTTCTGCCGAAGTGTATTATAAATGGATGACCAATCAAATTGACTATCGAGATAACGCCCAAATCGCTTTTAACGAAAACCTAGATGGCGAATTACTTTTCGGCAAGGGTTGGGCATACGGAGCTGAAATTTTTGTCGGAAAGATGGAAGGAAAATCAACTGGATTTTTGTCGTACACTTGGGCTAAAACAATGCGACAAATTGATGGCATAAGCAGCAACAATCCCTATGTGGCCAATTTTGATAGAAGACACAACTTATCTTTTGTATTTACTCAAAAATTTTCGCAACGTGTGCTAGCTACAGCTTCTTTTGTGTTTAGCAGCGGGCAACCATTAACCACTCCAACAGGTAAGTACTATTATCAAGGAGAATGGGTTCCAAATTATGGGGAGGTAAGAAACAATTATAGAATACCAGCCTACCATAGAGCAGATTTTGGACTTACTGTAAAATCGAAAGAAAAACCAGGTAAGCGATTTAAGAGCAATTGGAATTTTTCAGTTTATAATTTATACAATCGCGAAAATCCGTATGCATTGTATGGCAGACAAATAACGGAAGGCGATTTAGATAAGTACCCAACAGCTATTGTTGGCAACACAGCAGCTTTTCAAACTACGCTATTTAAGATTATACCTGCAATTACTTGGAACTTTGAATTTTAAGAAAACGATGAAAACACGCAACATATTTTATTTCTTATTTGCTTTGATTAGCTTTTCCGCTTGCGAAAAAATAGTGGAGGTGGAGTTTCCGAGCGACGAACCTAAATTGGTAATAGAAAGCCAAATTACGAATAAAAAAGATTTGTGGAAAGTAAGACTTACCCTTTCGCAACCCTATTTTGACCAAGATTCGGCCGACAATATTTCTAGTGCGTTGGTAAACATTTCTGCAACAGATGGCTCTAGTATAGATTTGGTGTACAGCGATACAGGAATGTTCGTTTCTACAGACTCTATGCAATGTGTAATAGGCGAAACCTACACACTCACGGTTAAATATAATGGCCAAACGTACACAGCGGCTGAAGAATTGGCCAACGGTTTTCCAATAGACTTAATGTTATCGTTTTACTTGCCAAGTACCAATGGTTTTGTAGAATCGGGATATTATATTTTTATACAAGGAAAAGAAAACGATTACAAAGGAGACAGTTATTTATGGAAGTTTTACAAAAATGATACGCTACAAGAAACCTTTAATATACTCGCTGAAAACGATGAATTTGGTCCAGTTTCTTACCTCAATGCGAGTATAGATCCAAAATACCCGTTAAAAGGGTTAGCACAAAATATCTTACCTCGTCCATTTCCGTTTTTGGTTGAGCCTGGCGACACCGTTCGATTAGAACAATACAACCTATCACCCACATACTTGCAATTTTTGTTCGATGTACAAAGCCAATTAGGTCGTTCGGGCACACCGTTCGATCCGCCGCCAGCTAATCCAAATAACAACATCAGCAATGGCGGTTTGGGCTATTTTTCGGTAGCACACTACACCACCAAAGAGATTATTGTAGAGGAATAAACAACCGATTTTGTTAAAACTCAAATAGTCAGTGTTTTACGAAACAAGGCAATCACATCACCTTGGATTTTTATCATTTACACTCCATTATTACCTTGGAAAAATGGAATTTGATAGCAATTATTACCTTGGAAAAATGTATTTGTGCCGAAAAACACATCTACAAAGCAACCATTTTGGTAAACTTAACTCATCGGATTTAGCTCAATGCTAAACTCGTAATCAGCCACATTTTTTTCGTGTAAAAATTTGCTTTTAGCTTCGTCTTCGGTTTCTGCGGCAAAGTAAGATTTGTGCCAATCCGCTTCCCCACCTTTTTTCCAAGTAATGGTGTAAGAGTTTTCTCTGGCGGCTTTGTTACTTTTTATATACTCCACCATTTTTCGCAAACAATCCAACGAACTCGTGCCAAACACAGTATGAAAAAGCATGTACTCGTCGTGTTTTTGATTATAGGTAAGTAAGTTTAGCTTAATGGTTTCGTCATCACTCATTAAATTTACGTGATAGTCGAAATGGCTGCTTACCCCATTGTCTTTAAACAATAGGTTGGAAATAGTGTGTTGTAACCGAAGTTGTTCTAGTTTTTTGTCGAAAGACATAGGCATTGCTTTACTTTTGGTGGCGTAAAATTACATTTTTGTATGGAATTAGGTCCCGAATTTTTTATGAAACAAGCTCTTAGGCAGGCAGAACAAGCTTTTGCCGAAGACGAAGTACCCATTGGTGCAGTGGTGGTTGCCAATAATCAGATAATTGGAAAAGGCTATAACCAAGTAGAAAAACTAAACGACCCAACGGCACATGCCGAAATGTTGGCAATAACTGCAGCTGCAACTTACCTAAACTCTAAGTTTTTAGACGAGTGCGAAATTTATGTAACGGTAGAGCCTTGTGTAATGTGCTATGGAGCTATAAAAAACGCACGCATTAAAAATGTAACAGTAGGTTGCCTAGAGCCAAAGCACGGCTTTTCTAATTTTTTAAATAAAAGCGAAAAAGTGTTAGTAACCAACGGGATATTAGAAGAAGATGCAAAACTGCTGCTGCAAACTTTCTTTGAAAGGAAAAGATAATAATGTATGTTTGTTCCGAATAACTACTTTATGTGAAAATGTTAGACCGTGTTTTAGAAATAAATACACGCGTAATGAACAAAACACACAATCTAAAAACCGACACAAAGAGCTCATTTTCATGTGAACTTTTTGGGGCAAATGGCAGCAAAACACTTTCTGGAGACCAATCAGTTTTATTTGCAAAGCTTGTAACATCTTGTGGCAAAAACACCTGGAATTTATTATTTCAGAACTAGAAATCTCCACTCATAAATAAGAGAACCCCCTCTGTTTATATATTTCCTTATTTTCGTTGCCTCATTAGGCCATGATACAACATACTCACTTGGAGAATCTGCGAGAAGGTATTCGCAAAAAAAATGACGATATTACCGCAAAGCGAATAAAATGGATCAATCGAAATCCATATTATTACAAACAACTCCTAAAAACTTTAAAATTTATAGTACCCAAAGACAGCAGCGTACTTAATATCCGTTGCAGCATTGGTTATGTTTTAAATAGGCTATCACCTAAAAAAGGTGTTGGTGTAGATAGTAGTTCTAAACAAATAGAACAAGCAAAAAGAACCTATCCGCATCTCAATTTTATGACCCAAACAGGTGAAGAATTAAATGTAGAAGGCACTTTTGATGCTATTGTGGTTTCCTCTCCAGAAGATATTGTAGATATAAAAGCGGTGTTGGATCAGGTAAAGAAAAATTGCCATAGCCGCACCAGAGTGGTGTTTACTTATTACAACTACGGTTGGCATAGCTTGGTAAAATTAGCCGAAAGACTTCGACTTAAGTTGCCACAAAAAATGCATAACTGGCTAGCCCCAGGAGATATAGACAATATTTTAACGCTTAGCGGATATGAAACGTTGTATCACAAAAAGTTTATTCTTATTCCGTTTAATATTCCGGTTATCAGCTATGTTTTCAATCGATTTTTAGCTCGTTTGCCTATACTTAGGCATTTATGTATGATGAATGTAACGGTTGCTCGCGTAGTTCCTATTGAGCAAAAACTATCCCTTTCAATCGTTGTGCCGTGCAGAAACGAAGCTGGAAACATAGAAGACGCAGTTAACCGTATTCCACAAATAGCAGAAGATCAAGAAATTATTTTCGGAGATGATAAATCTACCGACGGAACTCCAGAGTTGGTTTTGGAAATGGCTAAAAAGTATCCCGAGAAAAACATTCGATTAGTGCATTCTCCAGGAATTAATAAAGCCAATAACGTGTGGACCTGTTTTGATGCGGCCGAGAAAGATGTATTAATGATTTTGGATGCGGATTTAACCGTAATACCAGAAGAACTTCCGTATTTTTATGAAGCTATAAGCAAAGGCTACGGCGAGTTTATTAATGGTTCTCGATTACTTTATCCTATGCACGATGAGGCAATGCGTTTCTTTAACGTGGTGGGTAACAAGTTTTTCAGTCTGTTTTTCAGTTATATTTTAGACACCAAAATAAAAGACACCTTGTGTGGCACCAAAGTGCTATATCGCTCTGATTTTAAAAAGATTAAAAAACTACGCGGCACATGGGGAGTTGATGATAGATGGGGAGATTACGAACTAATTTTTGGAGCTGCGAAAACGCAATTAAAACTGATTGATCTGCCTGTGCATTATATGGAACGGGTGTATGGTGAAACTAAAATGACAGGACGTATAAAAAACGGTTTAATAATGTTAAAAATGAGTTTTGCAGCGTTAATGAAAATCAAGTTTTTTTAACACCATTATTTAGAAGCTATTAATTTGACGGCCTAGTGTTTGTTTACAGCAAAAAATCAACGTTTTTTGCACCAAGATGAAAATAATTGTAACGGGCAGTAGCGGACTTATAGGCTCAGAGGCTGTAAGATATTTTGGAAAAAAAGGACATGAAGTAATTGGGGTTGACTCCAACTTGCGTAAATACTTTTTTGGAGATGGCGGAGATACTTCTTGGAACCTAAAATTATTGCAAGATTTACCAATTAATTTCTCGCATCGCGATATTGATATTCGCGATAGACAAGCAGTTTTAGATTTATATAAAAACGAAAAACCAGATGCTACAATCCATTGTGCCGCACAACCAAGCCACGATTTAGCGGCAAAAATTCCGTTTGATGATTTTGATACTAACGCCGTGGGCACTATGAATTTGCTTGAAGCCAGTAGATTGCATACAATGGATTCTCCGTTTGTGTATATGAGCACCAACAAGGTTTATGGAGATGCTCCAAATGAAATAAAAATGAAGGAGTTGGACAGACGTTGGGAGTATGACGACCCTAAATACATAAACGGAATAGCAGAAGATTGCCGTATAGACCAATGTAAACACAGTTTATTTGGAGCTAGCAAGGCAGCAGCAGATTTAATGGCTCAAGAGTATGGTAGATACTTTAATATGCCCGTAGTAAGTTTTAGAGGAGGTTGTTTAACAGGCCCGCAACATAGCGGTGTCGAATTGCACGGATTTTTGTCTTACTTAGTAAAAGTAGCCGTAACAGGTCGTCCGTATACCATTTTTGGTTACAAAGGCAAGCAAGTTAGAGATCAAATACATTCTGAAGACGTAGTTAAAGCATTTGAAGCGTATATTGAAAATCCAAAAGTAGCTGGAGCAGTTTATAATTTGGGTGGTGGAAAAGAAAACAGTGCATCTGTGCTAGAATCCATTGATATGATTGCTGACCTAAGCGGCCACAAAGTGAACTATACGTTGGGTGATGAAAACAGAATTGGCGACCATATTTGTTATTATTCTGACTTGAGCAGATTGCGAAATGATTATCCGAACTGGGATATACGTCATAGTTTAAAAGACATCGTTTCTGAAATGGTGAAGGCTGAAGAAAATCGGGTTGCAACCGCAAAATGATATTTGTGTAGGAATCGATATTTGTAGGAACACGCCTCTGAGGCGTGTTCCTACAATAAAAACAACGTTTTTTAAAACCTAAACACCGCATTCACCTTTACGCCAAAGGCCTTGGCATTGGGGTGGTTTTCATCAATGTAGGTTAGTCGATGAATAAAATCTACTCGGATAAATCTAAAGATATTTTCTAAACCGTAACCTAATTCAACATACGGTTTGCCGTTATCAAAAAAACTTGGTGTGGTTATGTTCGCATCGCCTAATGGCATTATGGCCATGTTTTTATCGCTCATTGTGCCATACACTGCTTTTATGTTGAAAAACTCGCGAAGTTTAAACTTATTGGCCAACGGTATTCTGTTGATTAACAAACCATTAAACTGATGTTCATAATCGAAACTTACATATTGGTCTGCTGCAAACTCAAAAAAGCTCATTAAGTTATATGCATCGCTACTTGCTACAAACGATTGATTTCCACGCATTACAAATAAGCTAGGATAGGGTGCTACTCCAAATGTTTTATAGGCTTTTACGGTGTATTGAAATGTACCTAAATTCCCTAAACTATTAAATTGCCATACCTCTAATCCGAGTTTGTCAAACTCGAAATCCCCACCTAATAGATCTTTAAAACTGTGTGTATAATCAAAAGTAAACACGGGAGCTTTTAAGTTACCCATGCTATAGCGTTGGTTTTTACGATAGATAAATTGCTCTTTATGCGAGATTCTTCCTCTAAGGTTAACCGATGTTATGTCGTAATTGGATTTAAGTGAAGAAATTGGATTGTCAGCATCTGTAAAATAAGCAAAATTAAAATTACCAATCGGCTCAAAGAAATAGGATTTATGTGTCAGGTTTACCTTTTGCGTATAGCCCTTTATTAGTTCTTTTTCAAGCCAAATTCGCTTTATATCACTGCGATTTAGTCTGTTAGTTCCAAGCATAGAAAGGGCATCAAATAAAGCGTTGGTCCCAACATCTTCATCTGTTATGCCAATAAGCTCTACATCTTTTTTTACAAAAGCACCAACTTTGCCCCATTTGGTTCTATCAAACACATAATCAGCAAACAAACCGTATTTAAACTGCTCGTCTTTAAAACCATAGGCACCATAAGCTTTTAGCATAAAATCTTTATGAAACTCTGGTGTTGTTCTAAATCCAACGCGTGTTTTTACGCCTTCTAACGGATTATACCCCAATAAATAGTAGTAGGCACCCAATTCTATTTTACCCATGGGTATATGGCCGTCTACAATCATTTCTATTACATCTACATAGGTGCTTATAAGTGGTTGGTTCTTTAGCGAATCAACCATTTGGTAAATGCGTTTATCTTCCTCTGTTATTTGTTCGTGGCGAGCGGTATCCCAAAACTCCTCGCTCATTTTAAACGCACTTTTATCTACAGCTACTTTTTCTTCGTAAAAAGGCAGTTCGTGCACCACGTTTACTTTTATGTTTTTGCTTGAGTTGTAGTACAAGCCAATCATACCCGCTGTATTATTAGTAAGCTCGGCTACATCTATTAAAACCCGGGTTTTTTTAGGCAGCCAATAAGTTGGTTCTACTTCTTCAAATTCTTGTTGAATTTTTAGTTTTTCTATAAAGTTAAGGTTGGCTTCTTTGGTTATTTCTAAGCTAAGTTGCTTAAGTGCATAGGTTTCTGATGTAATCCAAATCATGCCATTAAACACCAAGTCTTTCGGGTTTTTAGGGTCAACTTTTATTTGATAGCATGATTGTCCGTCTATAACCACACTATCCATCAGCATAAAGTAATAGTAGGCATTGGCAAAGCCAGATAAAGGAGAAATAAAGTCTTTATCTAAAATATAAAGGTTGTTTTCGTAGAAATTGTATTGCAGAAAAGTGGAGCCTAATATTTGAGAAACATAGCTTTCTTCGCCTACTCCTACACCTTGTATTTTAGTAGCTTTTATTACCTCTTTTGTTCTTCTAGGAAATTTTCTAAAGTAGTAATTGCTTAACGATTCTGATACAAAAACGGGAAGCACTTTTAGAGCAGATGAGTCGCTAAAAGAAGAAATTGTATCGAAAAGAGGTTCCATAGCTTCAAACAATTTTCTCTTTTTAAGCTTGTCCGAAACGTTATCTAAGGCCAGTTGTACTTTGTTGTACCCTTCGTATTCATAAAACTCAATTTTTTCTGGATTGTACTCTTTTTTCATTTTTTGAGCACGTTTCATAATTACTTCTGCGGGGTTAATTCCGCCTGGTCTAACAACAATTTCATTTAGCGAGCTAGCAGACTCAAACAACACAAAATCGATGGTTTGAGATGCGTTTACAATTACTGCTTTTTTTACCGTTTGGTAACCCATATAAGTGGCAACCAAGCTATCAATTGACAAAGAGGTTTCAATTTTGAACAAACCGTCAAAATCGGAGACTGTGCCTAATTTTACATTATTTCCGCTTATAGTAACATACGGAAGGGGTTCTCCTGTAACACCGTCGGAAACTCTACCGGTAATAACGGTTTGGCCAATAGATGACAGCGAGAGAATTAGAAAAGCTAAAATAAAATATTGCCGATTCATGTAGCGTGCAGCACGCAATAATAGACAAAAATCGGGCCGAGTTATTGTAAAAAATTGGAAACCACCTCATAAAAAGCATCGGGTTGTTCCGCATGCACCCAATGTCCGGCATCAGGTATGCCTACAAATTCCACATCGGTAAAGGTTTCTTCTATGCTTAGTTTATCGTTTTCGGTTATGTAGCCAGACCTTTCACCGTACAGAAATAAGGTGGGCACGCTTATCAACCATTGAAACTTAAGCTCATCTATCATAGCTGGATAAAAAGCTTCAATGGTGTGCAAATTAAATTTTAGTGCATAACCGGGCTCTGCTTTTTCTAAGTTTTTAAGTAAAAACTGACGAATAGCTGGGATAGGCTCAATTTGGGCAAGTGCTGCATCTGCTTCTTTGCGGGTATTAAACTGCGAAAAATTAATGGTATTAAACGCATTGAAATAGGCCTGATGTCCAGATTTGTATTGCTTGGGAGCAATATCTACCACTATCAGTTTTTCCATTTTATCGGGATGCAAATCCGCAAATTTCATGGCTGTTTTTCCGCCCATGCTATGGCCTAGAACAATAGCTTTTTCAATTGCCAAGTCTTCCATTAGCTCTGACAAATCATCAGCCATTAGCTCAAAGCTCATTTTTTTAGAATGCGGACTTTGCCCGTGGTTCCGTTGGTCAACAGAAACTACATTTATATGTTCGGATAATTTGCGAGCCATATGGTGCCAATTATCTAACATACCAAAAAGGCCATGTAGAATGATGAGGTAGTCGTTGGACTTGGAATTAGAATAAATTTTGTGAAAAAGCTTCATAAAACGGCTGCGAAGGTCTTTAAATTAGTATATAAAAAAAACCATTGGCGAAAGCCAATGGTTTTTAAAATTATTGTGAATTTGCTTATTTGCTAAAAATTATCCTAAGAAATCTTCAACAGGCGTGTAATCTAAATTAAATGCTTCAGAAACAGCTTTATAAACCACTTTTCCGTTTATAACATTTAAGCCTAGTTTTAATTCTCTATTGTCGTTACAAGCTTGTTTCCACCCTTTGTTTGCTAATTGAATAGCATACGGAAGTGTAGCGTTTGTAAGTGCTACTGTGCTAGTATAAGGCACTGCACCTGGCATATTTGCCACGCAATAGTGTACAATATCATCTATAATAAATGTAGGATCTTCGTGAGTAGTTGGTCTGCACGTTTCAATACATCCACCTTGGTCTACAGCTACGTCTACCAAAACAGTACCCGGTTGCATATCTTTTAGCATATCGCGTGTAATTAAGTTTGGAGCTTTTGCACCTGGTATAAGCACTGCACCAACAATTAAATCCATATGAGGAATTAAATCACGAATATTCATTTCGTTAGAGAAACGTGTAACTACGTTTGCTGGCATTACATCGTTTAAGTATCTAAGTCTATTTAAACTTACATCTAAAATAGTTACCTGAGCACCTAAACCTGCTGCCATTTTAGCTGCTTGTGTTCCAACAACACCGCCACCTAAAACAAGTACTTTTCCTGGAGGAACTCCCGGTACGCCACCTAGCAATACACCTTTACCTTTTATCGGTTTTTCTAAGTACTTAGCACCTTGTTGTACAGCCATTCTGCCAGCAACCTCACTCATTGGTATAAGCAACGGAAGACTTCTGTCTGCACTTTCTACTGTTTCGTAAGCTAAACAAACCGCTCCACTTTCTATCATAGCGTGTGTTAATGGCTCATAACTTGCAAAGTGGAAATAAGTAAACAACAATTGGTCTTTTTTGATCAATTTATACTCCGCTTCAATAGGTTCTTTTACTTTAAGAATCATTTCAGCAATAGCATAAACTTCTTCTATGGTTCCCAAAATTTGAGCACCTGCATCGATGTACATTTCATTGGTAAATCCACTACCAAAACCGCCGTCTTTTTGCACATACACGGTATGGCCTCTTTTTGTTAGTTCTAATGTACCACCTGGAGTTAGGGCGATACGATTTTCGTTGTTTTTAATTTCTTTTGGTACACCAATAATCATTGTATTCTTGTTTTAAAAAAGTGCTGCAAATGTAGGTTTTTTGTAAATGTTATATCTATAAATAATAGCTTGT
>Ga0102812_10001766_pt1 | contig 14842 bp, 11 predicted proteins | sample ColrivemetaGS713_FD_79334 | JGI IMG/M metagenome (GOLD analysis project Ga0102812, IMG submission 79334) | Estuarine microbial communities from the Columbia River estuary - Flood tide ETM metaG S.713 | ecosystem: Environmental > Aquatic > Marine > Intertidal zone > Estuary | place: USA... | reverse complement strand
GTAAATTTCATTTGCAATTTCTGCATAAACTTTAATTTGTAAAGAAGTGTTAACACCACCTGGATTGGCATCATACCATCCATTTTTCAAAGCCAATTCACTCGATTGTGTAACAGTATCTTCATATGTACCTGTAAGTCTGATGATTTCAGCATTAAAAACTTCCATTTCTTTTAATCGTTCAGTATGATAGGATTCTGGGATAAATATTTTGCATTTTATGCCAGCCAGATATGCTGCATAAGCTACTGCTACTCCATAATTACCACAAGTTGCGAGTGAAATAATATCGAAGTCTCTGCGGATTGCATCATGAACTTGAGCAAAAGCAATGCGGTCTTTTTGTGTACCTGAGGGATTATCTCCTTCATATTTAATATACAATTGCCGGATGTTGAATTCCCTTTCAAGATTACGTGCTCTTTTAAGTGAAGTATCACCAATTTCAAGGGAAATAATATCTTCAAAAGATTCAATCCTATCTACAACAGAAAGCTTAGTATCTTTTACCATATTACTAAGACTATTTACTTCTTTAGTGATTTTTATATCTGCTGATTTAACGCCGTCAAGGATGTTTATCATAGTTATTTATATTTATAGCTTCCGTTTTGTGTATAGAAAGTTGCGGTTTTGTGTGCGAGGGTTTTCTGCAGGAAAATCAGACGTAACAAAATTGCAACTACCTTTGGTTAAGTACTAAAATAGCAATTTTTTACTCACCTTGTTAGCAATTGTAATCAATACTTTTTATACGTTCCAGATTCTCTAATCAGTCTATCTTTTTGAGTAAGAAAGTAGCGATTTCAGGTAGGCGAATAATAAGGTCTTCGCCTACCTGAGGTTCGCTCAAATCTTTACGAATTCCAGGTAACATGCTCAATTCTGGCTCATCGAAATCTGCGCAGCCCATAGCCCAATCAGAGAAGAGGCGACTATCTACAAAAGTGTCGTGGATTTTTTTAACTTCATTATGACGTGGATCTCTAAGTAGACGTGTGAAAAGATTGTCAACAGCCTCTGACTCACCTTCAATAACCTGAAGAAAATACCCATTTCTATGCATAAGAACACCACTGATGTTATCTATTGAGTTGAAAGCGCGTGATTCATGGAGCAGGTCCAGCAGGCTAGGTTTGTTACACTGTCTCGAGGCTTGACTAGTATAGACGATGCGACGAAGTGCCATAATGAAGAATATACAGGTTTATTTAATTTCTAATCTTTTATAATAATTACTAAAGTGTTTGTTTATTGTAGTCTTAGCCAGTTTGCTACGCTTATGCTTACTTCTATCTGTCGGCAGACAAGTTGGCTTAAACTAAAATAGTGTAAGTAAATGAACTAGCTTTAAATCCTTAGGATTTTTAGTTTCCATTTTTTTACCAGGGTTTCCATTAAACCCAATGTTTTGAAATCTTAGAGATAATAACCTTTCAATTTAACAAAAGTATGTATTTATTATGAAGATTTTTGGGTGTAGTTTTTCCTCTCATTTATTATTTGTTGAATTCTTAGTAGACAATTTTAATCTTGAATATTTTATTATCTCAAGAGTAAGCAACACTATTGATGCTGCAATAATTGAATTTACAAAATGGCTAAGTCCAGGATTGTTAAAACTAAATATAGTTTGTAGATAGGGAACAGTTATTAGCATAACCAGTAAACCAGCAGCAGCAAAAAGTATAATTAGTAATGCTATATTCTTTTCAAAAAGAACTGAAAGCGCATTTCGAGTTTTAGAAAGCGTTGTGAGAATCAAAAATATGTTACCTATAATTAATGATGAAAATGCAATAGCTCTAATCTCTCCATCAGAGTGTCCTTCATTGATTGATACAAAATAAACTGTTACTACCATTGCAAGCAAAAGAATCCCAATAGAAACACTGCTTAATATTCTTTTAATTCCGAAGAATTGTTCATTTATATCTCTTGGAAGTCGCTTCATTATTCCTATTTCTTCTTTTTCTGATTCAAAAGCGATGGAGCAAACGGGATCGATAATAAGTTCCATAAAAACAATGTGTAATGGCATTAGTAAAATGGGAAGTTCCGAAAAAAATGAAGGTAAAAGTGTTAATCCAATAATTGGAATATGAATGGCTACAATATAATCCATTGCCTTTTGAAGGTTGTCGAATATTTTTCTGCCTGCACGAATAGCGGACACTATCGAACTAAAATTATCGTCCAACAAGACTAACGATGATGATTCTCTAGCTACATCAGTTCCTTTTCCACCCATTGCAATACCAATATCAGCAGCTTTTAGGGCAGGAGCGTCATTAACACCATCTCCAGTCATGGCAACTACTTCACCATTTGCTTTAAGTGCATTAATGATTTGCAGTTTTTGTTCTGGAACAATTCGCGCAAATATGTTTACTGATCCTATTTTTTCTTTCAAATCAGTCTCATTCATGACTTTTAAGTCATTGCCTGTCAAAATAAGTTTATTTGTATCCATACCAGCTTGTGCAGCAATGCTTTTGGCTGTGGATGGATAATCACCTGTAATCATAAAAACTTTTATTCCTGCATCTTTACATTCTTTTATTGCTTGAGGAACTTCAGGCCTTATAGGATCTTCGAATCCTAAGAAACCAACAAATTCAAATTCATAGTCTTTTTGAGATTCAGGGAAACTGCTATTATGCCAATTTGATTTTGCTACACCTAAAATACGTTGTCCTTTTTCTGCCAACTCCTGCACAGTGTTCAGTAGTTTAATTTGCTCACTATTGTCTAGTTTGCATAGCGAAAGAACAGTTTCAGGGGCACCTTTACAACAAACAAAGTAATTCTCTTGACTTTGTTTTATAACCCTTGTAGTGGCAAACAGATCTTTACTCAACGGATATTCTTTTATGAAATCCAGAGTGCTTTTCTTTTTATTAGAATATTTTTCATAGCAACTTCCAATGGCTGTTTCCATAGGGTCAATAGAATCTTTCTGAGAAGCCAAAAATGAAACCTCCAATAAACTTATAATTTTGTTCACATTCTCTTGAAAGTCCGCTTTATGAAACAATAAATCTTCACAAAACACCGAGACGATTTCCATTTTGTTTTGAGTAATGGTACCTGTTTTGTCGCTACAAAGTACCGTTGCAGAACCAAGGGTTTCAATGGCAGATGGTTTTCTGGTCAATACATTAAGCTTAGACAATCGCCATGAACCAATCGCTAGAAATACAGTAAACACCACTGGGAATTCTTCTGGTAACATTGCCATTGCTGTTGCTAAACCATTTAATAAAGACTGAATAAAATTACCACGTGTGTAATAAAAAGCTACTATAACTAACAGGCTTAAAATACCTCCAGCAATAAAAAGATTTCTCACAAGTGTTTTTATCTCTTTTTGCATTTTGGTTTGTACTTTCCCAATACGTTCTAGTGACTTTCCTATTTTTCCGAATTCTGTGTTTGGCCCAGTTAGGGTTACTTTCATGATTCCCCTGCCTTGAACAACAAGTGTTCCACTATAGACATGACCTTTTTTGCTATTTTCGTTTTGGTTTGTTTTAATTACAGCAATTGATTCTCCTGTAAGTAAAGATTCATCAATTGTTAGATTTTCACTCTCAAGTAAAATCCCATCTGCAGGAATTCTGTCACCTTCATAGAGAATAATAATATCATCTGGTACAACTTCTCGTCCTGCTATTCGTATTTTTTTTCCGTTCCGAATTACTAATGCTCTTGGTGAAGAAAGTTTTTTAAGAGCATCAAGTGCTTTTTCAGTTTTCTGGTGTTGGTAAAAGGTGATAAATATAATCACGAAAACCCAGCATAGAAGTATGATTCCTTCTGTATAATCTCCAAGTATGAGGTAGAGTGCACCACAACTCAGAAGTAGAATAAACATGGGTTCCTTAATTACTTCAAACGCTATTTGAAGAACATTTTTTGACTGAGATGTTGTAAGCTCATTATAACCTAAAGTCTTTATTCTATGAGAAACTTCTTCACTATTTAGACCTGTGAACATTTTTATTTAATCCATTTTTTCATTTTAAAATAAACTATTGCTATTACAAAACTTAATATCATCAACCCAATAGCTACAGGATACCCAAATCTCCAATCTAATTCAGGGATGTTTTTAAAATTCATCCCATATATTCCAGCAATTAGTGTTGGTAAAGAGATACAAACGGTTATAATTGTTAATGTTCTAAATATTTTATTTTGATCTAATTCAATTTTACTGTTTATATTTTCCTTCAGATCATCGAGTCTGTCAAAATTAAATTGAATATGGTCCGATATTACTGCAATATCGTCGAGTTCTAAGTTTATTTTATTTGTAATTATCTTTTCTTCAAATTTATTTTGAATGAGTAAGTGCAAGATTCTTTGAAAATTACTTATTGATTCCTTAATTAAGAGGTTATTAAAATTTAGAATCATTATTAAATCCAGGTCATTTGACCTAAACTCTTTAGAGTTTAAAATATTCTCATAAAACTGCTTTACTTTTTTGGATATAAATTCTGTTAAATCTGCATAATAATCTGAAATGATTCCTATTTGAAAAACAAAATGTTCTAAATGAGAATTAAAATTTATACTTGTGAAGTCATATCTTGTTTTCGTAAGATTTACAAAATTCTCATCAATATTTGAAGATAAAAAATAAAAGACTACCCCTTTTTTGATTATTATGAAAATTTCTTCCTCTTTAAAAAGTGTATTCGAATTGTAACTGGGTATTGAAAAATTAAAAGATAATTGGTCGAGTGATTTTAAGTAATGGGAACTTATTTCAATGTCCTCTTTTTGATAAAAAATGGATACATCAATATCAAATTTTTCAGAAATTTCCTTTAAAACTTTTTCAGTATAATCTATTATGCGAATATTAAATATGTCTTTAGCATTATATTTAATTTCACTAATTAAATTTAGTTTCTCTACTTTATTAGTCTTTAAATATAATTCTATCATCTTTTTAAGATTCTTATAATTTAGACTCTTATTGTTGCCAACTTTTTTGTGCAAGTTTGCTTTGCCGTTTGTTTTGATTTTTTGTTGTGCCTGCCAGTTGGCAGAAAGGTTGGCTCCAACTAATTTAGTAAAAGAAAACGAATTAAAGGATAATCCTTTGGATTTTGCTTACACAAGTTCGCATCTTATGTTTCCGAGTACATACCTAACGAGTAATTAACTATAGATGTTGATGTGTTATCGTTATTTTTGAAGTTCTTGATCTATTTGTTTAATTAATTCTAGTGCATTTTCATTTACTGAATAATGAATTCCACCAAGTGCCGTTGACCAGATTTCAACATTTTTTACCATACTCTGGAATTCCAAATCTTCTTTAAGTCTTTCGTAATTTCTAATATTTCTGAAATAACCGATATTAATTAAAGTTTGATTACTTCCTTTATTAGATAAAGAAACAGGCATGATATCCAAAGGCAATTTTTTATTTCCCATGTATGGTGTCATAGCAGTTTCAAGAAGTACTTTATTATAGTCAATCCTTTCCTTTTCAAAAGTCAAAAGATATTGATAGCGGTCTTCGTATAAGTCGGTAATCTTATTTCTGAGTTCGTCATTAGTTATTATTTCCAAGCCTTTAGACTGTAATAATTTGTATCCATTCCTTTTGCAGCTGAAATGAGGATATGCATTAAGATATGAGAAGTAGTAACCTAATGAGTCATGATAAGCAATATCTTTCTCGAGTGCTTGCAGAACTGCTTTACTTGATATTGATTTGTTTTGAAGAGTTGTAATATTACTCTCAAAATCGTTTAAATCATACTTAAGATTATCTCGAATTTCAGAAAGAATCAAATGCTCGCTTTTTCTTTCTTTTTGATATTCATTCCAATTATTTATTTGTAATGCTATTAAAATTCCGATTACAACCAGTACAATTTCGCCAATTGCATAAATCAGATATTTACTAAATTTGTTTTCAGTGAGTAATCTTTGGCGGATTCGTCGAAAAAATTTTATCATCGGTTATTAGTTGGTTATAGCGTTGTTGTATAAGATTTAGTTTACTGATTATTTTCACTAGTGCTTTTTTTATTAAACCCATTTTTAAAATGTCGAAGAAAAACCTCCTAGTTTTAATAGATGTCTTCGCCAGTTCACTTTATTCGCCCATATTTATTTGCTAATGGAGCTCATGATGTACTTCGCAGTTGTTCGTGAGTTGCCAGGTTAAGGATCTAATTTAGCAAATAAAACCGAATCTGCCGTAGCAGGTAGAAAATCCTGTGGATTTTATAGAGTAGGTGAGAATCTAGTAATTTACCTATCTGCCGGCAGTAAGGTTATAAACCGTATTGTGCTTAGGCTTTTTAATAGCGTTCAATTCTAATTATTCACGTCCGATTTAAAACTATATATTTATTTATCAAATTTACTATTGAAGATAAATGCAAGTTAATTACAAAATGATATGCTTTTATCTTGAACCTACACTAGATAAAATCTTAAAAAAATTTGTAGTAAGTGCTTCATAAAAAATTATATTTGGAACATAATACAAAAGATTAATTTTACAGCAAAATAAGATGAAAAAGGTTTTATATTATTTCTTGTTTTTCCCCATCTTTATTTCAGCTCAAATTAACGAAAGTGATACGCTTAACGTAAAAGCAAGTCTTTCTATAACTGGATTTTATCAAGGCGGAAATGTAGAAACCTTAATTTTTAGAGCAAAAACAGATTTGAGTTTTAAACCTTGGAAGAATTGGGTATTTAAAAACCAAAATTCGTATGTCTATCAAGAGTTTGGCAAGGAAAAGGCAGATGAAGATATATTAAGTCTCAACTTCTTATATCTTAACCCTGAGCGAAAAATATATCCGTTTGTATTAGGTTTTGTTAGCACCAATTTTCGAAGGGAAATTGATTTGCGTTCTCTTGTTGGTGCAGGTGTTACGTTTCAAATTCTTAATAAAGAAAAGGATTGGCTAAAACTTTCTTTTTCTAGTGAATATGAACAGACCCGTTTTAACGAAACTGATTTTAACATTTTGGAGTATGATGGTAACGCATCTATTAATACTTTTCGGGTAACTTTATGGTTTAATGGTAAATACCATTTGTTTAAAAACAAAATAATTCTAAATCATGAAAATTATTTTCAACCTTCTCTTGAGGAAAGTAATAATTTTCGTTGGCAAGCAGATGTTGGTTTAGAACTGCCCATTTGGAAGTTTTTAAACCTTAAAATAAATTATCGACATACCTTTGAAAGTATAGTTATAGAAAACCAAAAACAGGAAGATAGATTTTTGACATTTGGTTTTACCCTAAAAAGTTATTAACTAGATTAACGCAACTGACTTTAGGTTAAGTAATAAATTTAGCAAATACAAACCGAATATAAAATCTGTGGGATTTTCCGAGTATACACAAACTAGAAACTAACCTGCCGGCAGGCAGGTTATGCATATTGTTGTTTGCAGTTTTTTCTAACTAAATTCCGTTATTTCATTTTGGTTTCTAAAACTGTCGAATTCAATCCTTTGAAAATTAACCAAAGAGGAAGAATTAGTTGAATGAGCCCTATTGGAAGAAGCATATTCATACTAATGCTATTTCCGAAAATCGAAAAGACTATTTCAATAAACATAAGAATTACTGCTATTATTCCACCAATTGAAATGCCTATTGGAATTAATTTAGACACGTACAATGTATAGTATAAAATAAAAACTGGAAAGCAAGAAATGAGTAAACTCAAGTAGTGTGTCCACCAATGTTTTTTATAAAACACATTACCTAAAGTATTTAATATGTCATAATTGCCAGTTTCATTTTTAGTATACTCTAGACTTAATTCTAACATCGATAGAACACTAATATTGTCAATAGATATAGCTATAAAACCTAGTATACTAGAAGCCAAATATAAAAAAGCCAAAGTGCTGCTATGTTTTTTAAAAATTGGTAATAATACTGAGGCTATAAAAACAGAGGTTATTCCGCTTAAAAATAAAAGTAAGGTCGAAATAATGATTTCATTTGAGTTTGCAGAAGTATTAGTTAGAAAATCATCTGAAAATAGTACAGGGCTTTGTAAAAATTGATAGACAGTAATTCCTGTTGCAAAAATTAGTAGAAACAATAGACCTAAGAGCCTTCCAGTTTTTTTATTAGATTTCATATTTTGATTGATTAGTTGATTGATTGAATATAAGACGTAGTACACTATAGAATGTTACAAAGAGGGTGGGTTTTCAGATTGCACTTTAGGGTTAATATATTAGCCATTTTAATGGCTTATATAAATAGTTGTTGTTAGTTTTTTTTCAATCTTTTAATTTCTTTTTGATACCCTTCCTCGTTTCCTAATTTTAATTTTTTTGAAACCATTATAGCCGACTTATAAGTCTCAATTGCCTTATCTAATTGGTTTGTTTTCTCATACAATGCAGCTAAATTATTTAAAAACATAATATACTTTGGATATGCTTCTGAAGCTCTTTTATATACTGTAATTGCTCCCAAGTTGTTTTCTTTATCTAGCAATTCCATAATTATGTTAACGTAATCACTAGCTGGTCTTCTGGTATTTTCACCATACTTATCTGCTAGATTCTGCTCACCTTTTAAAAATACTTCGTCACTATAATTCTTTAATAAATCTTCAGAAGCTTTTAAATCAGAAAACACAAATTTCAACCCATAATAATTTAGTAATAATCGAGAATCATCGTGTTCTTCATCGCCCACAATTTCTTCATGCTTCCAACGGAAGTTTTTAGGTGGATTATTTTTGATTACATCAACATATCGAACTAACTCTTGACGCATTCCCCAACCTTCTGCTCCACCAGTTCCAAAGTAAACAGATTTATTCAGAGAATCTTTAGACTTGAAAAATTCTTTAGCTTGACCTGTCATTTCTTCTTTATTCCACCATAAAGCCGGTGCTTGTATGATGAATGCATTAAATAATTCTGGTTTATTCATTAATGCATATGTGCTAAATAGACCTCCAAAAGAATGCCCTTCTAAAATTCGAAAGGGATGAGTTTGAAAGTTTGATTCTACATATGGAATTAATTCTTTTTCTAAAAATTGGATAAATTTAGGAGCTCCTCCACTTTGTGGTATGTCTGTATCAGCTCCTGCATAAGCATCTTCGCCTGCATTTGAGGGCGTTAAATCTCTTGCTCTATCTAAACTTTCTATAGCCACAATTATCATTGGCGGAATAATACCTGATTCTGTGAGTAACTCAACGGTTCCCACCTCATGTTTTATATTTCCCAACCCATCTAAAAGATAAAGAACAGGGTAAGCATTTTTATTATTTTCATATCCAATGGGTAATGAAATAATAATGGGACGGTCTTCTTGTAAGATTTCAGATTTTAAGATGTACTGCGTTCCTAAACCTAAAAGTTGATTGTCTTCAGTTAACTCTATTTTGTCTGCCAACTGTGCATTAGCACTAAATTGAAAAAAGATTATTGAAAGTACTGCAAGCGAAATTTTGAATAATTTATAGTTCATTTTATTAAATGTTATACAATGAAGACGATTCTCTAATTATAATGTTACCTATTAATTAATTATACATGTGCTAAGCTTTGTTATTCTTTCCAAAAAGGTATAACGACAGATTCTCTAAAAAACAAAGAGTCATTTTCATTATTATTTTGGTGAATTTTCACATTTACTTTTATTGCATGTTCTCCACGAGCCAGATATCCTAGATCCAGAACAGTTATTAATCCAAGATTTTTGCGTGTAGGGTGCTCATAGAACCGGTATTTAAGATTGTTTAATAGTGTATCATTAACATAAATTTTAAATCGTTGGGAGTGGCAGTCTAAAGCCAAATCTGCATTCATGTTGTTACGTAATGGATCATTATTGCTAAAGAAAAAAATACCTGTTTTAGCTGGTTTTAAGTTCGGGCAAATGGCCTTAATAACTTGATCATCGTTACGTGCGACATAAGGCAGAAAAAGTTGAACAAATCCGTTTTTAACAAACTTGGAAGAAATACTTGCAGAATACGAAGACCTATCTTCTACTGTATCATCATAAAAATTGTTGCTTATGGATTGTAGCGTTCGATTTCCTGGAAGGTATGCATGTGAATTAACGTTCAATGAGGCAATTAAGGTAAAACCTATCAAATAAGGAATTAAAAATAAAACAATATTACGGCCGTATTTATTGTCCAACAAATTATAATAAATTGGACGATAGATAAAAGCCAAAGTAATAACGCTGAAAAAGCGATAAATAGGATAATAGAACCTGGCAAATCTTTTTTTTTGTTTTATCCAACCAAGGGTAATGAAATCAAAGAAATAGACTAAGCCTCCCAATAGGTATAATAATAAAAAAGGTACAATAACCAAAACCCATATATCTCCAAATCTGGTGACTATCCATTGCATAGTAATTGCCAGGATAAAGATTCCTACAACATAAAGACCACCGGAAATTAGAATAAAAATGATAAGAAAAGTAAAACCGAAAACAGAACTGCATAATTTTTCCAATTGCTGGATATATAAATCAAAACTCACAATTTTAGTTCGAAGAAACCGATCAAATTTAGGGCTTGTATTTAGTTTATTAAAATCAATATCTCCAGACACATAACGCAATCCTATTGTGCTAATCCACAGCCCACGTAACAAAACATGCAGTATGAGATTAATAATCAAAACGTACCACGCACCCAACATTACCTGATAAGGTATATACAGAAATTCATAATAGGCACTCCCGGATAGCAATAGACTAATTTGATCATCCAGGTTGAGAACTGGCTCATATGATTCAGCTAGTAAAAAAATAGCAAAGCCAGAAATCAATAGCTCAAGTTGCCAACTCTCTTGCTGTAGAATCTCAAGCCATTTAGTAAACGATTTATTCTTGTCCTTTTTCATTTGATTTTTAATAATAGCATTTCTAATTTACAACACTTATTTTTTCATTAATTGCACTAGATCAAAATAAAGACGTCTGTCAAATGGAAGGTTGTCTCGCTTTTCTAAATATATAACAATTAATTAACTAGAGTTTAGAGTAATGAAGGTTAACATTATTGTTTACGGTGTTATGCTCAGATTGTTGAATTCATTTATTTTAATTAATAGCCATATACATTTGGATCATTAGTATGGTATCCATGTATGCATGAGCTAAAATTAAAATCCAAAGTCTCCTTTTTAATTTGATATAACAGATACCCAAAGCTAATCCCATAAATCCTGTTTGTACCATTCCCATCGGTCCCCACGAATAATGAATAAGTCCGAAAATAATTGAACTAAGTATTACTGCAAGATTCCTTGCTATTTTAGAATCGGCTCCAATCTGTGAGATTCTTGTTATTAAAAATCCTCTATAAATAACTTCTTCTCCAAATGAAGAAACGATGTATACACCTGCTAATGTTAAAAGTAGCATCCCAATATTACCTTTTAAATAATCATAACCAGTCATGTTTGCACCTTCTGGTATGCCTGTTATATTGGCCATGATAATAGATCCTATTATAAAACCGGCTAATGCAAGAACTAGAACTAAAAGAGAAAGTAAAAACAGTTTAATACCACCTCTCCAAGAAATGGATTTAAAGGTTAATCCAAAGTCTTTCCAACTTTCTCCGCGAAGTTTAAGACCGACCCAAACATAAATCAGCATTAGAATATTCGCTATCCATAGTACTGTTTGTTTTAAAATAGGATTGTCTCCAACGAAAGGAATTATTAGTCTAATAAAGGCATAGACGAAAATAAATAGGAATAAAATTTCTCCTATTTTAACCAGTTTATTTTTTTGCAGTTGATTTCTAAGTTTTATAAATTGAACTTTATTCGTCTTTTCTATCATTTCTGCATGCCTTTATTTTAACTCTAAATAGAATAATTTATTTCTAATATAATCATTTTTTAACTTACCTAAAAATGTACTATATTTTTTTTTAGCAACAGTTTTTATACATTCAAAAACGTACTAATGTCAAAATATTTTCAATTCTCATAATCAAGCAGAATGTGGTTATCTCATCAATTAATTACAAACAAATCTCTTAGCGAATTGTGTTCTCTATGTAACAACCAGACTATAATTATTCCAAAGACAAAGTTAGATGCAAATCCTTCAATTATGTGGCTAAAACGTACACTGGCTATTGGCATTAAGGGGTTTTCTAAAATAAGTCCTGAAATCTGTGGTATTGTAAAGAAAAGTCCTACAAGAATAGCAGTCCACCATACATTTACTTTTGAGCCATGTATTATTGGAATTGCGCATAGAGTCCATAGCATTGCTCGTATTGCCTGAAATGGGAATAACCCAGAATTGTCATGAAAGGTTCTGGCAGTGTGCTCCCAAAAAGGCAAGATGTCTCCAGGACTTCCATAAAAAGCTCTTAAGTCAGCATTTTGCCAGGCGATGTAATAACCAGCACACCAGTATAGTAAAATATATATTATTGCAATTGCTATTAATTTCCATATCCACTGCTTGACAGGAATAATTAATGGCGGAGTAGGTTTTATTTTTTCCTTTGATTTTCCTTTGCCTAAAATCAAAACTGCCAATGGTATATAAACAAAAGCTACAGGTAATCCCATAATAAATAATCGCGGCAAAAGATTTTGTTCAAATGTAACATTTGACATGAAATACCAGGCTTCAATCTGGGTTAAAAATGTTACAGCACCATAATATGCAAAGCTCAATGTCAGAGCCAATTTCCATCTATTCCAACGCGAGCTAAGAATTAATCCGATTATGAGTAACATATTGATAACCCCAAAAATTAAAAATCCGATATTGCCACCAATCAGTCCTGGTTCAGATTCTATATCAGGAAGCATCCCTGAAATAAACATTGTTCCGCTGATGAATAATACATAAAATAATATTAGAAGTAAAGCAGTCCGTGCCGCCCATATCAAAGGCTGTTTTGCAATCATATTTTTGATTTTATTTAATAATTTGTTTACATAATGGTTTATTTCATTTTAATTGTGATATTGCTTTTTTACACCATTTTAAAGTAGTTTTGTTTGAATCAATCCCAAATTGAAAAGCGAGCCTTCCATGCAACGGCATATTGTTTGATTCTTTATTATAAAACGCTTGAAGCTCTTTATTGTAAGTATTTAGTAAGTTTTGAAATGATGTTAGAAAATTAATTCTTTGATTCTTATCTAATAGGGTCTCCATAAAGCCAAATCGAAGTAAAAGTTCATCAGTTTTTTTTTCAACTTCGATTTTTTCAACGGGTTTCAAAAACCAATTTTTAAGAGTTAGAATCCCGTTTGTGGTGATTTCAAAACAAGTCTTGCCGGTTTTAACTTGTGCATTTTTTTTAACTAACTCAAATTTTTGTAATCTATTAAGTGCTGGGTATATGGTTCCTGGACTGCTACTGTAATTGCCTAAAGCTGTTTCCTTAAATAATTTTCTTATGGCATAACCAGAGAGTGGCTGATCTTGAATTAATCCAAGGATTGCAAAATCTAATAATGTAGGTTTAATATAATCTTTATTTTTCATATTTAATACGAATCATATTATAAATATAGTACGAATCATATTAAAATACAAATTTTATTTCTTATTATTAAAAAATATGTAGTGCAATTATGGTCAGCTTTAGCTGAATGTATTCCAAGTCTTAGTATATGACGCGTTTAAATGAACTATTTAATAGTTATACCTAGTTTTTATTTCTTCTTTCAGAAGTTTTTATTACTTCCATAATAACGTTCAAAGCCTTGTCATTCCCTTTAAAATAATCTGTCGATGATAAACTTACAGGAATATCTGGAGCGATCCATTTACGATGGTCTTCTGCTTTATAAGTTTGATGATATTGTGAAGCTACAATTCCTATTAAACCTGAATATGGTAATTTGAACCATCCTGCTTCTCCTATAAAACTTGGTTTTGATCCACTTGGCTCACCCACTAAAATTGCATTTGTGAATTTTGTTATTTCAGTCAATAAATTTTGAGCGGCAGAAAAGGTTCCTCTACCCATTAAAACGAAAATATTTCCTTCAGGGTTTATAATTTCAAATTCGATTAATGTTTTTAGCATGGGAGGGAATATAGATCCATCTCCACCAGCATTAAACCGCAAGTCTAAAATTAAATTTTGAGAATTGCTTTGTTTTATGTTTTCTCGAAGCTTTGAATTAAAATCCATCAAAGTCAGTTCTTTTTTTTGTTGAATTACGTTAAATTGTATATATATTGCATTATACTTAGTTACTATTTTTGACCAATAATTATCTTCTGTTTTTGATAAAAATAAAGGTTGATTCTCTGTTTTTAGCTTTGGTAATATTGGCATACCACTAAACTGCCAAGTTACCGGATTCATTGTTACTTTTTCAGATTTCCCTTCTTTATCGCTTAGAGTTATTGTTACTTGATTCGCATTCTTAATAATTCCTAAACCTTCTAATACATCGGGTAATCCCAAATAATAAGGGCCTAACCAAAGTATTTGCATATCATTATCCCTTGCATTTAAGGCATTTGTTTTTTGAAGTGCAGCTTCAATACGTGTGTTTTCAATCAACTCTACCTTATAACCAATCCATTGTTCGAAGCCTTCCTCAGCATCAACAATAAATAGCCCATCATTAAACTGATAAAACTGAACAGGTAGTTTTTTTAAAGCGCCTTTGTTTGGAGATGTCGGTAAAATAAAATTATGTCCACTTCCAAAAGCTCCGAATAGTTTAATTATTTTGAAAATTATTTGTTCGTCAGATAATGATGCTATATTTTTTTTTATATCTAACATTTCTTTTGCTAAATCTGATTTATCGTATATATCTTTTCCCATTCCTGAGAATTG
>Ga0102812_10001763_pt1 | contig 14860 bp, 9 predicted proteins | sample ColrivemetaGS713_FD_79334 | JGI IMG/M metagenome (GOLD analysis project Ga0102812, IMG submission 79334) | Estuarine microbial communities from the Columbia River estuary - Flood tide ETM metaG S.713 | ecosystem: Environmental > Aquatic > Marine > Intertidal zone > Estuary | place: USA: Columbia... | reverse complement strand
ATTGGATTGCGATGCTCAGAAGAGTGACATGTAATACATTCAGCGGCATCAGCATTAGAGCCGTTAACGCCATCGACACCATCTATACCATCTATTCCGTCTGCTCCGGGAATTGGCATATAATCACTGGTACATTGGAAGAACATAAAACTTGATGCAACAATAATCAAGTTTATTATTAGTTTAAATTTTTTCATAATTAGTGTATTTGATATCTTATTTAAAATCGATGGTATAAAATTATGTAACAATAGTTACAGAAAACATGACTTTTGTTAGGTTATAAAAATTATTTTTGTAAGAAAATTAATAAACAAATAAAAATATTTAAGCCATATTTTTTCCTAAGTTCTGTTTTAAAAAGTATTTTTTATATTCATTTTGAATATAAATCTTCGCTATTTCTATAAAAATCCTAACTATTTAGATCTTACTAAATAGTGTTAATTTATATGGATAATATGACTGCTACGGAAAAAAAAATTTAAAAATTACTGGATAATCATTTTTAAAAAAGAATATTTAAGAGAATATATGGAACTATTAACGCAAGACTTTTTTGTTTAAAACTCTTGATAACTTTAACTTTTAAAAGTGATATAATTCTGTATTTTTATAAACTGCGTTTGTTAATTCTAAACGACTAAGCATCACACAAATAAACACAAAGAATGTACTTAATTTTCGATACTGAAACCACTGGTTTGCCTAAACGCTGGGACGCACCCATAACCGATACAGATAATTGGCCAAGGTGTATTCAAATTGCATGGCAATTGCATGATGGTTTGGGGAATTGTATCGAGCATCAAGATTATTTGGTACAACCAGATGGGTTTAATATTCCTTATGATGCCGAAAAAATACACGGTATTTCTACAGAATTAGCTCAGGAACAAGGTATTCCTTTAGCTGAGGTTTTAGAAAAGTTTAATGAGGCTTTAGGTAAAACTAAGTTTGTTGTTGGACAAAACGTGAAGTTCGACCTTAATATTATGGGCGCCGAATTTGTGAGAGGCGTTGTTGCAAATCCATTACAAGAATTACCGGTGTTAGATACTTGTACTGAACATACCGCTAGTTTATGTCAGATTCCAGGAGGTCGTTACGGAAAATTCAAATTACCTACACTTACCGAGTTGCATGAGTTTTTATTCAATAAACCTTTTTCTGAAGCACATAATGCCACTGCCGATGTGGAAGCAACAACACGTTGCTTTTTTGAGCTGATTCGTTTAGGAGAATTTACAAAAGAACAATTGGATGTTCAGCCCGATTATTTTCAGAATTTTAATGAGACGCATCCAAGCGTAGTTCAACTTATAGGATTAAAGCATATTAATCTTAAAAAGGAAAGTGCTAAAATTCGCGAGCGTCTAAAAAGTGTTCAGGTTGAAACCATTTCTACAGAAGAGATTAAACAAAACATATCCGATTTAAAAGCGGTCGATTTTGTGCATCTGCATAACCATTCGCAATTTTCGGTGTTGCAATCTACCATCAGTGTTACCGATTTAGTAGCCGCCGCCGCCGAACATAAAATGCCAGCCGTGGCATTAACAGACCATGCAAATATGATGGGCGCTTTTCACTTTGTAAAAGCAGTGAGCAATCATAATAGAGTTGTAAAATCAAAGAATGAGGCTGCGATTAGTAAAGGAGAAACGCCAACTGCTATAGAAATAAAACCCATAATAGGCTGTGAATTTTTTGTATGTGAAGATCATGCAGATAAAACCAGAAAAGACAATGGTTACCAAATTGTGTTTTTAGCTAAAAACAAAAATGGTTATCACAATTTGGCGAAATTATCGTCACTCGCTTTTGTGGACGGATTTTATTATTTGCCAAGAATTGATAAACAATTAGTTGAAAAATATAAAGACGATTTAATTGTTTTAACGGGAAGTTTATATGGTGAAGTGCCAAGTAAGATTTTAAATATTGGTGAAAATCAGGCAGAAGAAGCATTAATTTGGTGGAAAGACCTGTTTGGCGACGATTTGTATATAGAGTTAATGCGTCACAATCAGGAAGATGAAAACCGCGTTAATCCTGTATTAATTGAGCTTTCCAAAAAGCATGATGTAAAATTAGTTGCCACCAATAATACCTATTATTGTAAAAAAGAAGATGCTAATGCACACGATATTTTATTGTGTGTAAAAGATGGTGAAAAGCAAGCAACACCCATAGGTCGTGGTCGTGGTTATCGTTATGGTTTACCGAATCAGGAGTATTATTTTAAGTCATCAGAAGCCATGAAAGCGCTCTTTAAAGATGCGCCAGAAGCTATAAGTAATATTCAGGAAGTTGTTGATAAAGTGGAGGCTTACGAGTTAGCTCGTGAAGTTTTATTGCCAGCTTTTGATATTCCGGAGGAATTTAAAAAAGAAGAAGATGTAGAAGATGGTGGAAAACGTGGTGAAAATGCCTATTTACATCATTTAGCTTATCAAGGTGCTAAAAAACGGTATCCAGATTTAACAGACGATATAAAGGAACGTATTGATTTTGAGTTAAGCGTTATTCAAAATACCGGTTATCCGGGTTATTTTTTAATTGTAGAAGACTTTATTCGGGAAGCCCGAAATATGGATGTGTCGGTAGGTCCGGGGCGTGGTTCGGCAGCGGGTTCCGTTGTGGCGTATTGCCTTTGGATAACCAATATAGATCCACTTAAGTACGATTTGCTTTTTGAGCGTTTCTTAAATCCGGATCGTGTAAGTATGCCCGATATTGATATCGATTTTGATGATGAAGGCAGAAGCAGGGTCATGGATTATGTTATAAATAAGTATGGAAGTAATCAGGTAGCTCAGATTATTACGTATGGAACGATGGCTGCAAAATCGTCTATTCGCGATACAGCCCGAGTTTTAGATTTACCGTTGTTTGACGCCGATAGAATTGCCAAGTTAATTCCAACCATGTCTAAACTGAATAAGATTTTTGGTTTAAGCGAAAAGGAATTAAGTAGTAAATTCAGGGCGGAAGATTTAGAAAAAGTCAATCAACTTTTAAATATTTCTGAAGGAAGCGATTTAGAAGCAGAAACAGTAAATCTTGCCAGAATACTGGAAGGTTCTGTTAGAAATACAGGAATACATGCCTGCGGGGTAATTATCACACCAGACGATATTACCAAATTCGTCCCTGTAGCAACAGCTAAAGATTCCGATTTATATGTTACTCAGTTTGATAACTCGGTTGTTGAAGAAGCTGGTTTGTTAAAGATGGATTTCTTGGGGTTAAAAACCTTGACCTTAATTAAGGATACGGTTAAGATAGTAAAGGCCAAACATGGTATTTTACTCGACCCAGATACGTTTCCTTTAGATGATGAATTGACGTATGCGTTGTTTCAAAAAGGTGAGACTGTTGGTGTTTTTCAATATGAGTCTCCCGGTATGCAAAAACATCTTAAAGATTTAAAACCCACGGTTTTTGAAGATTTAATAGCCATGAATGCGCTGTATCGACCGGGACCAATGGAATACATTCCAAGTTTTGTTCGCAGAAAACATGGCGACGAAACTATTGAATACGATTTACCTGCTATGGAAGAATACCTAAAGGAAACTTACGGTATTACAGTGTATCAAGAGCAGGTGATGTTGTTATCTCAAAAACTGGCAAGTTTTACAAAAGGTGAAGCTGATGTATTGAGAAAAGCGATGGGGAAAAAGCAAATTGCGGTTCTTGATAAAATGAAACCACAATTTGTAGAACAGGCAAGTGCTAACGGACATGATGCAAAAATACTTGAGAAAATCTGGAAAGACTGGGAAGCTTTTGCAAGTTATGCGTTTAACAAATCGCATTCCACATGTTATGCTTGGATAGCTTACCAAACGGCGTATTTAAAGGCACATTACCCTGCGGAATATATGGCTGCGGTATTATCTAATAACATGAACGACATTAAGCAGGTTACGTTCTTTATGGAAGAATGTAAGCGAATGAAATTAAATGTTTTAGGGCCTGATGTTAATGAAAGTTACTATAAGTTTTCAGTAAATAAAGATAATGCGGTGCGTTTTGGTATGGGAGCTATCAAAGGAGTAGGCCATGGTGCAGTTATTACTATTGTAGATAACCGAAAAAAGGAGGGGCATTATAAATCTATTTTCGATTTTTCAAAGCGAATTGATTTACGAGCAGCGAATAAAAAAGCATTCGAAAACTTAGCTTTGGCGGGAGGATTTGATGGTTTTGGAACTACACACAGAGCGCAGTATTTTAAGGATGAAGGCGACGGTATTACCTTTTTAGAAAAGGCCATTCGATATGGGGCAAAACATCAGGAAAACGAAAATTCGGCACAAGTAAGTTTGTTTGGTGATGCCAGCGATGTTCAAATAGCAGAACCACAGGTGCCGCCATGCGAAGAATGGGGCACTATGGAAAAATTAGCGCGAGAAAAAGAGGTGGTGGGTATTTATATTTCAGGACATCCGTTAGATGATTTTAGAATAGAAATGAATACTTTCTGTAATGCGAGTTTAGCGTTGTTCAGAGATTTAGAAGCGTATGTAAATAGAGAACTTGTGTTTGGAGGCGTGGTCACCGAAGTACAACACAGAGTTAGTAAGCAAGGAAAAGGATGGGCGATGTTTACCGTTGAAGATTATACCGATAGTTTTGAGTTTCGCATATTTGGCGAAGAATATTTAAAGTTCAGGCACTTTTTAATGCAAAATAATTTTGTGTTTGTTAAGTCTTTTATTCGTGAAGGTTGGGTAAATAAAGATACTGGTAAAAAAAGTGAACCAAGGCTTCAATTTAATAGCTTCCAATTATTGCATGATGTGATGGAAAATTATGCTAAAAAATTGTCGATTCAAATAGATATTAATGATTTAAAGGAAGCTAAAATTTTAAGATTAAAAGAGCTTTTGCATATGCACCCCGGTAGCCAGATGCTTAATTTTGTGGTTTATGACAATGCAGAACAAATTAAACTTCAAATGCCAAGTAGAAGGCAAAAAGTTAAGGTGTCTCAAGAGTTGATAAATGAACTGGAGAATGAGAATGTTATGTTTAAGTTGAATTAATTTTGTGGCTTATAAAATCTATATTTTATAAAGATCTTATTGAAATTGATTGGATGTTAATTTGATCGAAAATTTATTATTTTAGACAAAATAAAAACTATAAAAATGAAAATTATCAGAATTAATTTACTTGTTGTTTTGTTTGCTTCCTTGTTGTTTAATTGTGGAAGCAAAGAAGAGAAAAAGAAAGAAGGCTTTAGTTATGAAAAAACGGGCACTTCTGAAACAAGCGACACAAAAACGGCGGAAGCAAATGAAGCTAATATTGTAATAACTTCTAACGATTTAATGCAGTATAACATTAAAGAAATAAATGTAAAAGCAGGCCAAAAAGTTAAGCTTACTTTAAGACATATTGGTAAGTTAGATATTAATATTATGGGGCATAATCTTGTTATATTAAAACAAGGTGTAAACTTAGCAGAGTTTGCCGTAAAGGCCACAACCTTTAGAGATAATAAATATATTCCATTAAATTCTGAAGATATTATAGCTCATACAGATCTTATTGGCGCTGGTCAAACTTCCACAATCGAGTTTGATGCACCAGAAGCCGGGACTTATGAATTTTTATGCAGTTTTCCTGGACATTTCGGAATGATGCAAGGGAAATTTATTGTGGAGTAAAGTCCAATATCAGGTGTTTAATTTGAAATGAAATTTAAGCTAAAAAACTTATCAAATCCCCTAAGTTTTATTTATAATAAACTTCGGGGATTTCGAATTAAATATTTAAACTCCAGCCTTCACGATATTCACGTTTAACAAATTGGTTAGCGGGTTCAAAATTGGTTATTTTCATAGTGGCCCCATCCCAAAGCAGCTTTTTTCGTCCCGGGTAATTAAATCCAGTTTTAGTTTCCTCTCTTAGGTTATAGCTTCTAATAGCTAGATTCCCCATTAAAATAGATTCAGTAAGTGGTCCGGCAATATCGAAGGATGATGTTAATGCTTTGTGGTTTTCACTGCCGAATCCAGCTTTGCAAGCATCAACCCATTTGGTATGATGACCATTTTCTGGCAGGATATTTTCAGCTTTGTTAATATTATTATCAGGTAAAATTATCTCACCAGTATTAAGATATACTTTAGGATTTAAACCATAAGTTCCACAAGTCATTATCCCAACGTCTCCTATCATTATCACGCCATTTGCACTATTTTCATCACCAATTGGATGATCAGCAGGAATGAGTTCCGGATGGAATGGACGTAATCCGCCATCGGTCCAATTCAATTTAATTTGAGAAGGGTTTTTTTCTGTAGCTTCAAATTTTAGTTGCGTTCTCGACGAAGGCGGGCATGATTCCGGATAATAATCTGGTGTCCAGTCTTGAGTATAAATTGAGCCCACACTGCTTTCTACTTCAGTTGGGTAACTTAACCCTAAAACTCTGAAAGGAGGATCCATTAAATGGCAGCCCATATCGCCTAATGCACCGGTTCCAAAATTCCACCATCCACGCCATTTAAATGGATGATATAAGGGATGGTAATCGACCATTTGTGCGGGTCCAATCCAAGTGTCCCAATCTAAATTATCAAGCATGGCAGGTTTCTCTGTCGGCGTTTTTATGCCTTGTGGCCAAACAGGTCTATTAGTCCAAACATCCACTTGATTTACAGTGCCTATTAAACCAGCGTTATACCAATCTATCATTGTTTGAACGCCTTTACCAGAAGCTCCCTGATTCCCCATTTGGGTAACAATTTTGTATTTATTGGCGGCTTCAGTTAATACTCTGGCCTCATGAATACTATGTGTAAGTGGTTTTTGTACATAAACATGCTTATTTAGTTGCATAGCCGCAAGCGTTATTACGGCATGTGTATGATCTGGTGTTGATACTGTAATAGCGTCAATATCTTTAATCTCGTCTAATAATTTTCTGTAGTCTTTAAACCTTTTTGCTTTTGGAAATTTTTCAAACGCTTGAGCAGCCATATTCCAATCCACATCGCAAATGGCAGTAATATGTGATGCACCATTATTCCAGACATTTATCAAATCTGAATAGCCTTTTCCACCGGCACCAACCACAGCAATATTTAATTTATCACTGGGAGCAATAAATCCGTTTCCCATAACATGACGCGGGATAATTGAAATCCCGAAGGTTGTTAAAGCTGTTTTTTTAATGAATGAACGTCTGCTATTTGAAGGTTTTTTACTCATTTTAATAGTTTATTTTGAAAATGATTACAATTCCATAATTTCAATATTTCTAAATTCTATAGGATGACTTTCGCTTTGCAATGAAATATAACCACCAGATAAAGGCTGACCATCTTTAGCTTGAATTTCTTTTGAAGTTGCATCTAAAAACTCACCGCCAATCGTTGGATAAGAATAGGTGATAACAGCTTTCCCATCAATAAAATGCGTTATTGAATCTTTGTTTACTAAAACCTCGGCAGTAATCCATTCTTCTCCATAGTAGGTTTTACAGTTGGCAGTTATACAGTGTTCCGTGATTAATTTCCCTTCCATTACAACATGTGTTGCGGGTGTACATAAGTTTCCTGAAGGGCGGGGTTCATTTTCGGTAACGCCTCCCAACAATTGAAATTCTAAAGAAAGTGGAAACCCTTGATTTAACAACATGCTTTCTGGAGACTGGCAATGTATCATAATGCCACTATTTTTTTTACCCCATGCTTCACCGCCCTTAACTTGCTCACCTACAAATCTATATTGCAGTCTTAATTTGTAATTAGTAAATGGCGTTTTGTAAAAAATATGCCCGAACTGATTAGTGAAAGTGTCATAATTATCATAAGAAACTTTTAATACACCATTTTCTGCACGAAACGTATTATTGTAATTCGTATTTAATGCATAGCCATTAATTTTAACTACCCAGCCATCTAAATTTTCACCATTAAATAAAGATGTCCATTTTTCTGAATTAATAGAAATATCCTTATTGTCAACATTTTTGTTTTGCTGGGTTTCTTTACAGCTAACAATTATGGTAAAAACAATAAGGATATTTAGTTTTAAATAGAATTTCATCTGGTTGGTGAGTAAGATTTTCCACCCGTTAGTTCTTGCAAATCGCCACAATAATATTGTGATGGGATAGGGTCATATACCAGAACATTTTTTCCTATTTCTTCTGAATTCACGTATGCGTTAACTGTTAACCATTTAATCATGTTAAGAAATTCTGATTTCGTCATTTCTAAAGATTCAGGATTAGCTTCTCTTTCTTCATCAATATCTTCTTTAATAAGCATATAGTTATCTAATAAAGATTTGTAGTGTGCTTCTGTGAGTTTATCAACGCTTTCTTCTTCTTTTAAATTAGTCTTTAGAATAGTAACTATGGTATTAAAAGCTGTTTTTACATGTGCTTGATCTTCATCATCATACGTTTCATTTATAAATTTATCAATAAATTGAGGAATATTTAATTCTATTGCCGATGGTAATTTTTCTGTTTTTGGTAATATAATATCAACCATGTTTGTTAAAACAACACCCTGTTCTGTACTAATGAATTCTGGAATCCAAGTTTTAACTTCGCTGGTGCAACTTTGTAATAAACTAACAATGGCTGGCGTTGCAACAAAAAAGCCTGTAGCAAGACCTAAGTTTTTTAATGCGTCTCTTCTTTTCATGTTACTCGTTTTTAGACATTATTTTTTTTAAATTGTTCCGCAGCGTGGTTTGCCGCTCTGGCTGTAAATGCCATATAAGTTAATGATGGGTTTTGGCAACCTGAAGAGGTCATAAAGGCACCATCGGTTACATATACATTAGGACACGTATGTACTTGATTAAATTCATTTAAAACTGAAGTTTTTGGGTCTCTTCCCATTCTAGCAGTTCCCATTTCATGTATGCCTAATCCCATAGCTCTTCCTTCATTTTCAGTTTCATCATAGCCTTCAATATCCTTAAATCCAGCAGCTTCAAGCATTTTTATAGCTTGTTCTTGCATGTCTTTTCGCATAGCTAATTCGTTTTCGCCAAAATCAGCATCAAAGGTTATGGTAGGTAATCCCCATTGGTCAAGTTTGTCATAATCTAAATACATTCGATTGCTATGATCTGGTAGCGTTTCACCGAAACCTAATAAATTTACATCCCACTCACCTGGTTTTAATATGGCTTCCTTTAAGGCTGGTCCATATTTTAATTCTGCCACCAATTCGGAAATGTTATCTCTCGTTGCGCCACCTTGATACCCGTATCCTCGTTTGAAATCTTTATTATCTGTTTTTCCACCAAGATTTGTAAACCTTGGAATATAGATGCCATTTGGTCTTCTTCCTTTTTCAATTTTATCTTTGAAATCAGCTGTTTTTGCCCTAGCACCAACTTTAAAATGATGATCCATAATATTATGACCTATTTCGCCACTATCATTTCCTAATCCGTTTGGGAAACGTTCTGATTTTGATTGTAATAAGATAGAAGCCGATGCAATAGTTGAAGCACATAAGAAAATAACTTTTGCTTTATAAATAATAGTTTCTTTGGTTTCTGCATCAATGACTTTAACCCCAATTGCTTTTTTTGTGGCATCATCATAAATAACTTCATGCACTATTGAATTTGGCCTTAAAGTCATATTTCCGGTGGCCTCGGCAGTAGGTAGTGTTGATGAATTACTGCTAAAATAAGCGCCAAAAGGGCATCCTCTAGCGCATCTGTTTCTGAACTGACAAGAACTTCTGCCCATTCCTGGCTTCGAGCCCTCTGTTATATGTGCTGTTCTTCCTATGGTTAAAATACGATCGTCAAAATTTTCAGCAATCTTACTTTTTAAATGTTCTTCAACACAATTAAGATTCATTGGTTTTAATAACTTTTGGTCAGGAAGCTGTTTTAATCCTAAATTTTCTCCACTGACACCAATAAATTCTTCGACATGATCATACCATGGTTCAATATCTTTATAGCGTACTGGCCAATCAACAGCAATACCTTCTTTTTTATTAGCTTCAAAATCGATATCACTTAAACGATAACTCTGTCTTCCCCACACTAAGGATCGACCCCCAACATGATAACCTCTTATCCAATCAAAACGCCTGTCTTCATTATATGGATGTTCTATATCATCAACAAAAAAATGTTGACGATCTGCTTTGGTCGCACCACCATCTCTGGCTTGTTTAAATTTTCTCTCGCGCGTTTCTCTGGTTGACTCTCCCCCGTTTGGAAAGTCCCAAGGGTCTTTATGAGCTGTTGTATAATCTTCAATATGTTTTATCATTCTTCCTCTTTCAAGGACTAGAGTTTTTAGCCCGTTCTCACAAAGTTCTTTTGCTGCCCATCCGCCAGAAATACCAGTACCTACAACGATTGCGTCATATTCTACTTGAGTAGAGTTTAGATTGTTTATGCTCATTATTAATAATGTTTGATTAATTTAATTGCGTTTTTGGTAATTAAATGGTATTAAAATTACACATTTATCGCCAAATTAATTAATTTGCATGTTAAACTTGTTCAATTTTTTTCAGTGAAGATAAATATACAAAAGATAGCGCCTTTTGAAGCAGATGGAATCGTGTATCATGCAGATACGTGTTTGCCTCTTATAGATGCGGTAGAAAGAAAGAAGTTAAAATTCAAAGCACTTGCAAGGTATACCTATCCTGGAGACCGATTAACAGAAGATACAATAGGTCTTAACAGTGTTGGCTATTGGGATGCAAATGAGCCACAGGACTGGGGTTTAGATTGGCATCGGAACGAAGGTTTAGAAATTCATTTTTTGGAGTCAGGATCCATGCCATATGCTCAGGGCACTAATCAAATGGAATTATTGCCAAATTATATGACGATTACAAGGCCTTGGGAGGCTCATAAAGTAGGGAATCCGTCTATAGGAATGGGTAAGTTTCATTGGGTTATTATAGATTTAGATGTAAGAAGACCACATCAAAATTGGGTGTGGCCTGATTGGATCTTATTATCGCCAGCAGATCTTGAAAAGTTAACCGTTATTTTAAGGCAAAACGAAAAAATTGTTTGGAAAGCCGATAAGCGTGTAAGAGATTGTTTTCAGCGTATAGGTAAGGCGGTAGACACTGATATAGATGGGAATAACGCTTCCAGAATAAGACTCTTAATTAATTATTTACTGATATTAATGTTAGATTTACTGGTTGCCGAAGAAGTTGAGTTAAACGAACAGTTAACAGATAGTTCTCGAAGTGTACAGCTGTTTTTGAATGAATTAGATAATAATTTATCAGAAAACTGGACTATAGAGCAAATGGCACATTCTGCGGGCGTTGGTTTAACACGATTTACGCATCATTGCAAACAGTTAACTAATTTAACGCCTATGCGGTATTTAATGATGAAACGACTCAAGAAGTCTAAAGAAATTTTACTTGAAAAAGAAACAATAGGAATTGCAGATGTGGCATTTAGTTGCGGGTTTTCAACGAGTCAATATTACTCAACAGTTTTTAAAAAACAAGAAAAATGTACACCAGTTGAATACAGACAAAAACATTCGGTAGAGACCTAATTCATTACCTTATATATTTGTTTAAATTCTTTCACTGAATAATTATAGACAATATTAATATTTCAATTTCATAATTTTCAGATTGAAATTAATCTAAATACGAAATATGAAAAAATCAGGTTTGTGGATAAAAAAAACAGTGTTATTGTTTCTTGTAGGATCTTTTTTGATATGCTTTTCTTGTAAAAAGAAAGAAAAGGAAACACCAACAGAAACGATATCTCAGGAGGTTGAAAAAGAACCTTTTTTTAAATTATCATTAGCACAATGGTCGTTACATAAATTTGTAAATGACGAGAATGGAAGTCCTTTTTTATTTCCGGTACAGGCTAAAGAAATGGGTTTTGAAGGTGTAGAATATGTGAGTCAGCTTTACAAAAACGAAATAGAAAAATTGGGATTTGACCAAGTTATAGATTCATTAAAAAATGTTAGTAAATCTCAAAACATTACGAATGTACTTATTATGGTTGATAACGAAGGAGACTTAGCTTCTCCCGATTTAGCAAAAAGAAATTTAGCTGTTGAAAATCATAAAAGATGGGTGGACGCGGCTAAAATACTAGGTTGCCATGCTATCCGTGTTAATACTTTTGGGACTATGGACGCAAAACTATGGGTGCCTTCTGTTGCCGATGGTTTAAGAAAATTATCTGAATACGCAGCCACTAAAAACATAAATGTATTGTGTGAAAATCATGGTTGGTTTTCTTCCGATCCGCCTAAACTTTTAGAAGCTATTCATTTAGTAAATATGCCTAATTGCGGAACTTTACCGGATTTTGGTAATTGGTGTATAAAGAGAAGCGAGAATTATTTTGGAGGCGAATGTGAAGAAGTGTATTCAGATAAATATAGCGGTATTGAATTAATGTTAACCAAAGCTAAAGCAGTTAGTGCAAAATCTTATGATTTTGATGAAAATGGTAACGAAACCACTTTAGATTACCCAAGAATTATCCAATTGGTAAAAGACTCGGGCTATACAAATTATATTGGTGTCGAGTATGAGGGGAGTCGCCTTAGTGAAAAAGAAGGGATTAAAGCGACGAGAGATTTGTTGTTAAAATCGGCCAAGTCTTTGAAGTAATTTAAACCACAACTAACTAAACTTTATATGAAAAAATCAACCCAATTTCAATTATCATTCATGATGTTTCTCGAATTTTTTATTTGGGGAGGCTGGTTTGTAACTCTGGGAACTTTTCTTGGGAATAATTTAAATGCCACTGGGGCAGAAACAGGAATGGCATATTCTACACAATCTTGGGGAGCTATAATAGCACCTTTCATTATAGGTTTAATTGCGGATCGATTTTTTAATGCCGAAAAAATATTAGGAGTTTTGCATTTAGTGGGAGCCATATTAATGTATCAGATGTCTCAATCAACAGAATTTGCAACATTTTACCCTTATATTTTAGGCTATATGATTGCGTATATGCCAACCTTAGCGTTGGTAAATTCGGTCTCATTTAATCAAATGAGCGATCCTGCAAAACAGTTTCCATTAATTAGAGTTTGGGGTACTATAGGTTGGATTTTAGCGGGATTAGCTATAAGTTATGTTTTCCATTGGGATCCAAATCCAGAAATTACAGGTGATAAAGGTATGTTACAAAACACTTTTTTAATGGTGTCTATAGTTTCTTTAATATTAGGACTGTTTAGTTTCTTTTTACCCAAAACGCCACCTAGTGTTTCAAAAGATGAAAAAGTGACTATTAAGGATATTTTGGGATTGGATGCATTAAAGCTATTGAAAGACAGAAATTTTTTAGTGTTCTTTTTATCCTCGGTATTAATTTGTATTCCATTAGCTTTTTATTATCAGAATACAAATCTTTTTTTAGCTGAAATAGGTGTTGAAAACCCAACAGGAAAAATGACATTAGGTCAGGCTTCTGAAGTAGGATTTATGCTTTTATTGCCATTTTTCTTTAAAAAATATGGCTTCAAAAAAACCATTTTATTCGGTATGTTGGCATGGGCAATTCGTTATGTCCTTTTTGCATTTGGAAACTCGGGCGATTTGTTTTTTATGTTGATAACTGGTATTGCTTTACACGGTATTTGTTATGATTTCTTTTTTGTGTCGGGTCAAATTTATACGGATTCTAAAGCAGGCGATAAAGTAAAAAGTGCTGCGCAAGGTTTAATTACGTTAGCAACTTATGGCGTCGGGATGCTGGTAGGTTTTTGGGTTGCAGGTCAAATAGTAGATACGAATGTATTAGCTGACGGTTCTCACACTTGGATGGGTATTTGGAAGTTTCCTGCATTTTTTGCAATAGGCGTTTTCATCTTATTCGCTGTCCTGTTTAAAAACGAAAAAGTTGAATATAAAAATTCATAAAAGTAAATGAATAATAAAATTAGATTAGGGATTTTAGGAGGAGGAGGCGATTCGTTAATTGGTGTTTTACACCGTGTAGCATCCGCTATGTACGATAAATATCAAATTATTGGAGGTGTTTTTAACCCAAATTGGGAAGAAAATATAGGGTTTGCAAAGCAAATTGGTATACCCACAAACCGAATTTACAAAGATTTTGATACACTAATTGAAGAAGAATTAAAATTACCATTGACTGAAAGAATGCAAGTGGTTTCCATTCTTACTCCTAATTTTTTGCATTTTCCTATGGCAAATAGACTGTTAGAAAATGGTTTTAATGTTATTTGTGAAAAACCAATGACAACCACTTATGATGAAGCTAAAATTCTAAGGGCAACCTTAAAAAAAGCAAAAACTGTATTTGCGGTAACATATACTTACACGGGTTATCCTATGGTACGTCAAATGCGTGAAATGATACATTCTGGTGTTATTGGAGAAGTTCAAAAAGTAGATATACAGTATTATCAAGGCTGGATAAATCCAATATTGTTAGACAAGGAATTAAGAAAAAAAATATGGCGGCTAGACCCGAAAAAAGCGGGGATAAGTAGTTGTGTTGGTGATATTGGAACGCATGCATTCAATATGGCAGAATATTTAACAGGGCTGAAAGTGAAATCGATATTAGCGGACCTTAATACCAGATACGAGGACAATCAATTAGATGTAGATGGTACGATACTTATACGTTTTTCAGAATATGTAAAAGGTGTTATTAGATCTAGTCAAATAGCTACAGGTGAAGAAAATGGACTTGAAGTAAAAATATATGGAACAAAAGGCGGTTTCAATTGGAAACAAGAAAACCCGAATTATCTATATCATCTGACTGATGATAAACCACTACAGGTTTTAAAACCTGGGCATGCATACAATGGTGAGCTATCTTTAGACGGAACAAAATT
>Ga0102812_10001762_pt1 | contig 14862 bp, 4 predicted proteins | sample ColrivemetaGS713_FD_79334 | JGI IMG/M metagenome (GOLD analysis project Ga0102812, IMG submission 79334) | Estuarine microbial communities from the Columbia River estuary - Flood tide ETM metaG S.713 | ecosystem: Environmental > Aquatic > Marine > Intertidal zone > Estuary | place: USA: Columbia... | reverse complement strand
ATTGGCGCATTTAACAAACTACTACTTGCTACTTGGAAGTAACGCATAGCATCTGCACAATCGTCAAATACATCATCGTATAATACATAATCTTGCTCTGTGTCTGAACGTCCGCCACGTAGTGCTGTGTATTGTCCTTGGAAATAGTATAATTGTGAGTTTCCAGCAAACTTTGGTATTGGTCCAGTATATGCACTTCCGTAACAGTATATAAGTCTTAGAGATCCACAGTTTGCAAACTTGTATGCTCCTGAGCTTGTAGTAAATAAGTTTCTATCTGCAGGCACATTAGCTGCACTATTGTAATGAGCATAAAAATTCTGTAGTGAATTTTTGTTTGTTAGGTTTGGAATGTTTATTCCTGGATTACCGCCTATGTTTATATAGTTAATTACACTACTAGCAAACTGCATGCTGTCATCAGTAATTGAATTACTGTATATATTAATTTGTCTTAGATCTGGCAAGTCTTTAACACTCTGCGGTATTTCATTAAAACTGTTTCTATATAGATAATAGTTTTGGCATGTGTTTGAAACTTCAGGTCCTGCTCCACTTGGATCTTCAGCATCTTGATCAAAGTAATTAAATGCTCCACCTCTGTTGTGGCCATTTAAGTTAAGAGTTAATAAGTTTGTAAGTGTTGTTAAGTCTGCTGTAATACTTCCATTAAATGTATTACCAAATCTTATTTCTCTAACTGTTGTAGGTATACGTGCTAACACACTTGAATTAAATTTACGTAAAGTAGGATCGTCACCTAATGTAAAGTTATTCTCTCTAACATCTAATAATCTAACATTAGGAACAAACTGTGTAAAGTCCGGGAACGTTTTTATAATGTTGTTGTTTACATATAAATTTTGACAATTTTCTAATGCAGCTGCTGGAAGTTTTTCTAACCCTATTCCTGACATTGGCAATGTTAAAATATTATTTGGATTATGATATATTTCAACATTCTTAGACGCAGCACCTGTATCTCTATATCTTAAGAAACTACGTGTTGTATTACTGCCGCCTACATTTTCATATTCTTTTGTTAAGTAGTCAAATTGATTATTTACAACACGCCAACTAACAGCACCGCTTGTAACTAATCTTAAATCACTATCTAAGTTTCTAAAAAATCCTTCAAATACTAAAGGTATTCCTTTCATAGCATATAGATATACTGTTTGTCCGTTGATAGTTGCTTGTACTTTATGTGTAGGAACTTCAGAACTTCTAAAACGTACTGTGTCTGCCGGTTTCAGTATTTCTAATGTGTTTGCTTCAACAGCACCATCAATTTCAATTGTGCTTCCGTAGAATATTGGACTTGTATCTGTTGCAGGACTGTCTGTACTACTCCAGCTACTAACACGGCTTGTACTAATGTCTGCAAACTTTAGTGTACTATTGTCATCATCAATATATTGATACTTAATTGCGCCAGCACCTAATGCACCGTTGACTGATAAGTTACCTTTAAGTACTGATCCAGTTCCTGCTGTTTCATCAATAATAGTAGCGTACTGTAATGTGTCTTGATATAGTTTAACAAGGTATGTTTGTACAGGAACATTAAGTCCGCTTAATGTTTTTACATCATCTGCTGTAATACCTAAGTCACCAGCAGCGTTTCTAATAACATCAAGGTCATTAATATCTATACCTATATTTTCTAATGCCGCTGCAGGATCTGCGACATCTGCAAGACTCCTGTTTACGTTTAGACCAAATTTAATGTCTGCCATTAATCTTCCTTCGTTGTGATACTTGCACTTACTAAATTAACATCGTTATTAATTAAACTTCTTGCTGTAATAAACGTTGCTGTAGTATTTAATATTCCTGGCGTAATTGTTGTCCTATCTGGTCCGTACACACTATCTAAGCCAACAGTATTATTTCTATTAGGCGCAACATATAATGTGTCTTTCAATTTACCTGGTCTTAAAGGTTGCGAGTTTTGTACATCTACACTTGTACTTGCTAGTCTTTCTTTTTCTAAGTAGTTAGCTGCAGGAACGCCTGCACTTGCTCCACCGGAAAATACTATGTCAACTCCGCTATTTGAAATCCATTCAGGACAAAATGCTCTTGTAGTTCCGTTTATGTATTCAGTAATAGTTACGTTATTCATTCTAGCATTGTCTCGCATAAACACAACAAGATATAATGGCTTTGGTTGGAAACTAAAAATTTGTACTTTGTTTACACCTTTGTCAGGATCGCCTGTTATTAGTTTATCTGTTAGTCTTATAGGTGACACCTTTAAATTAAATGCACTACTACTAGGAGCTCCGTCTACATCTACATAATACTTTTCAACGCCTTCGCTGGTGTCAAACGTTTTAAGTGCAGATGTAAATCTAATTCCACTTGCTGTATCGCCTTCGCCAAACTCTCCACCTATTAGATTAAAGCCATTAATTAACTCACTAGGCTCTTCGTCAAATATAATAACATTGCTTGCAATTCCACTTACAGGATCTGTTGATGCATATGTTACAGCAAATTCTAATCTACTTTCAATTGAACATTTAATACCAGAACATGTACCAGAGTCAGTACCTGCCGGCCTAGGTAATCTGTAATCAATATCATAACGTATGCCTAATGGTGCGTCACCTTCTGCTTGTTCAAATCCGTCTCTATTTCTAAACAAGCTACTATGAGTAAATTCTGCATGTAGTATGTTATCTAAGTTAGGTTCTATTTCCGTAACACCATCTTTTAACAAAAATTTAACTTCCTGTACTGGTGTGCCAAGTGCATTAGTGCGTGTTGATATAATTGGTTTGTTTTCCGTAACACCAATTAAGAATTCACAAAACTGTGTTCCTGTTGTTATTACTGGATTTAAATAGTTACAATCAAAACTGTCACCTGTTACAGGATATGTACTACCTGCAATAGCATCGTAGTAACTTGTAAATCTTACAGACGTTGTGTCTACACTAGCACGGTCTGTTACTACTCCGTTTAATACTACTTGCGGGTCAATAGTACCTGTTGCACTTTTTTCGTATGCTCCATCAAATCCTATTCTCTCAATGTTTGCTGTACTTTCACTTGTTCGTGATGCATAACAACTATTAATGCCAGGAACAATAAGTTTACTATCATCGTCTCTTGTTCTAAATATTGGGTCACCGTCTGATGTGCCACCGCTTACATATGCTGCAAAGCCACTTGTATCTACTTCTGTATCGTATTCTGGATCACTATATAAAGCAAATTGTGTATCACCTACTACGTCGATGTAGTATGTTTGCAGGTTAACTTCTGTCATACCTACAACATTTTCTAGTGTAACTTTTTGTCCAGTAAAGTATCCATGTGCAACGTCTGTAGTTACGATGCCACAACTTGCTTGACTAATATTAGTTATATTAACTTGTGGTTGTGGGTTTGTGGTTATTTCGTTACCAGCACCGTTTATATTTACACTACGTACTACACCGTTTTCATTACTATGTAAACTTGGTGCATAGTGATGTCCAAATGCTGGGCATCCTTCTATTTCAACTACTTGTACTTCTGTAAGCTGATCACAGTCTATTTTTAAATCTACTGGATAAACGTTTTTCTTATTTGGTTTTCCTACACCGTCACTGTTCTTAATAAACTGTTTAGGATAAATTCCTGCAACACTTGTTTGTCTAGCGTTGTTTACAATCTTGTCATCTGATGTGTAACTGTAGTACTGACCAGCACTATTATCGCCACCATCAATATAACAAGACGCACCATACTTGTACAAGTATTGTGGAGTTCTAATGTTACCAGTGTTTTTAATATCTTGTAAGTATCTAAACTTAAAGTAAGGATCCTGCAAACAAGGTTCGCCTAGTTGATTTTCAATTGTTAGTGTATGTATTAATACCCAACGTGCATCTCCAGTGTCTGTTGGAATGTAAGCATAAAACTTAGCACCAATAGCGCCGTACCAACCAAATTCAATTTTATACATAGTAACTTTTGTTGGATCAAGTAAGTACCCCGATCTACCATTACCATCAAGTGGATCACCGTTAAAAAAGTCTCTTGTAATTACAAGTTCAAAAAATTCAGTTTCGTTAAATGGTTCTCTACTTGGAACAGTTGTTTGTGACGTATTGTTAAAGCCCATACGCTGTAGTACTTCGTTTGGCAATCTTACTGAGCTTCTACGTATAATATTAAACTGTGGACCTTTTATTTGAAATACGTATTCGTCTGTTGGATTACCTATACCCCATTCAATTACATTGTCAATACTTGCTTCGTCTCTACTTGCTCTAAAGCCAAAAGTAAATCCAGATATACGTCCTGGTTGATATCTATATGCTTTTTTACTTTGAAGTAATCCAAAGTATTGATTTTGATCTGATTGTCCAGGTCTTGTATTTGTAGCATCATACCCTGTAGGAAATCTTATTGGAGTATTAGTACCAGGATCTAATAACAAACCGTCACGCATGTTCATCCATGATTGACACCAGTTTTCAATTTTATCATATCCTAGTTGTTCGTCATCAGGATAGTTTACATCTCCGTCTGATACATCACACAATGAAGGATCTAAAAAGTTTTCATTTGCAAACTGAGGATAGTTAGTTACGTAGTCATTATATAAATCATTGCCTAAATTTATAAATTCTAAGTACCTATTAAATACCGCAGGATTATAACCACCATTTACAAAGTTAGGTCCTGGAGGAAATGTAAATGCTACAGGAAAACTTTCAACAACAAGTGCCTGCTCGTTTGTTTCTTCTTTTAGTCTAGTAAAGTAATGGTTGCCATATGTAATATTACGTCTATTATACCAACCAGCTGGTCTGCCAAATACTCCGTTATATTGATAGAACTCCCATTCTTCTTCGTTAACACCGTATGTACTTACATCACTGAATAAACTAAGTTGCACTTCTGCTCTTGGAATACCTAGTAATGTTGTACTAACTTGTGATGTTTCAGCAAACTGTTCTTCAATAGTTAACTGTGTATTATCAGCAATAGCATTGTTTACTACAACACTTGTACTGTTCTCTGCTTTAGAGAGAGCTTCTACCGGACCTTCATCTTCAGTAACAATTATGTTACCATTTGAATCTCTTAGTGGTACACCTTTTACAATGTCATAAAGAGGTACAAATGATTTCGATGTAGGTATAGGTATTCTGTCGAAACCTATTTTGATTTGAGGCATCTATTATTGCTCCTCCCACGTTAAGCTGGCACTCAATGAAACCTGCGCAGCTGCACTATTAAGTGTATTACTAAACGTTGCTACGTAAAGGGTTTCTATTTGATCTGTTAATGGGTAACTTATATATTCTTTGTTATAATCAAAATAAGTTGCTAAGTCAAACTCTTCAGCACCTGGAGCAATATAGTAACTTGCTAGTTCTGTACCTGTTCCTGGAATTGGTGTTTGTGCCCTCAATGCAACTTCTACTGAACTTAAACGTTCTTTTTCGAAAGTAGTTTCGCTTGAAGTAAGTACTGCACCTTGTGGGTCATACACGCCTTCTTTTAAGAATGATGCCGCACTAGCAAGAACTAGTGTACCATTGTATATTTCTGTTGGATAAAAGAAATAATTATCATTAGCTTTTTCTAATCTTCCTAATACACTTATAAGTGTTTCAGAGCCATTTAAACTTGCACGGAAGTAACCGTATGTAAAGTCTCCGTTCTGTGAAAGGAAATCTGTATTTGTTGTAGATAGTAAATACTGACTGTTTAGATTTACTTCTGCATTAATTGCAAAACTACCTATTGTTCCTACAGTTGTTTGGAACGTTGGAGTTTTAACCAATGTCATTTTAGCATTTACAGTACCGTCAGCACCAGCACTTAAACGTGTTGGATATACCTGTACTCTGTTTCTAACGTCATCACCATTACCTGATGTAATGTTATCTTTAGTCTTTAAACCATATAACAATGCAGGTCTATCTACAATTACATTTAATGTTGATACTTGGCTTACTGGCTTATTAAGATATAAATCATTACCATCTACCCAAATAACTTTAACGTTTTGGTCTTGTGAGTTACCTGTAATTATTCTAGCATTCATATAGTATGTACTTACTGCAGGAGCATCTCTGCCTGTTGTATCTGGATCTAAGTTAGTTACTGACATTATAGGCGTAACTGGATCTGTAGCATTAGTATTATCAACACCTAATTTAAATTTACTACCATATACATCTGTAGGAGTTTCACTACTATGATTGAATAGTCTTACAGTACCTCTGTCACCACCGTCAATGTAGTAAGAAGCACCGTACTTAACAAGGCTTTCTGAATAACTACCATATGGGTTTTGTAACCTATTAGCATTTGGAACACCAAAGCGTGATTCACTACCGCCGCCATATACTAGATATGTAATTGGAAGTGTAGCATTACCTAATGAAGATATTTTTAACTGGTTTGAACAACGTAAATGGTGTACTCTTACCCAACGTGCATCACCGTTATCTACCGGAACATATGCTAAGAACAATGCACCAACAGCACCATACCAACTAAATTCTACTTTAAGCATGGTAACCTTACTAAAGTCCATATCCCAAACACTTGTTTGTTCTTTTGCAGAAACACCTGTTCCTAAGAACAGCTCGCCTGCTTTTTTATCTAGTACGTTATCACTGTATACACTATTACGTGTTGTTCCGTCTAAACTATCTCCTGAGAATCTAGTTCTACCAACTCTATATTCATATACACTGTAGTATGTTGGATCAACATGATCTCTGGTCCATGTTTTATATTTGAAGTTTAAGTCATCTATCTGTGTTCTTAATGATGCTGCATCAACACTTGTGTCAATTGCTGTATCAATGTACCCAATTACTACATCTGAAGACTCTGCTGGCAACACGCCTGATGAGCTATACAAGTATGGGAACATGCCATCGTATCTTTCTTCAACTCCAGCAAGTCCAAACGACTTATTATATTCTGTCGGATGTATAAACGGTACTGGTGTTTCAATAAAGTGACTTGTGCCTGCACCAGTTAATGTAATTGCAGTATTATTACTTGCTGATACATCAAACTGGTCAAAGTCAGCAACCGCAGGATCCATAAGTTCTATTACGTTTCCTTTAGGCCCGCTTACATTTGATACCCAATAAGTTTTGCCGTCAGTTAGTTCTGGACAATCACCGTAATAGTTTACGTACTGTCCTATTGTAACACTTCCTTCTGCTAAAGTAAAGGTATCATTTGCTGTGTCAATTTGTGCTGGTGTTTTAATACGCTTTTTAAGTAATGTTGGATCATATACAGCTGCGTGTACCATAATTAGTCCATCACGTAATATTACCAAATCACCAAACTGTCCTGCTGTTCCATAATCAATAGCACCGGTATATTCTGTTGTAAAGTTGTTTACAATAAGATTACCTAGTGTATTAAGTTTGTCAGTTTGTGCTGTTGTAAGCGCAAATCTAGTTGCCATACTTGGTAAGTTAACAGCACTTCCATCTGTTCTTGTAACAGCTACAGTTCCAGTTGATGTTAATAAGTCTTTTAAGAATACGTGTCTATTAACTTCTGCAACAACACCGCCGCTTGTTTGTGAGTAAACTTTTAATGCGCCGTCACTATAGTATTTTGCCGCATTGTATACAGTTGCCGCATTACCGCCAAACTGTACATCACTGCCATAGCCGTTCATTACATACTTAACGTCTCTAACACATTTGAATTTAAGTACTTCTTCAAAGTCTGCTTGTGTTGCGCCTTCTGGTAAGTCCGTAACAGCATCGTAACTTAAACTTTGACTTACTAAGTAACCGTAGTATAATGCATACACAGCAAATATAGTTTCTATCTTGCTACGCTGTCCGTATGTAGCAGCCGCAATCTGTGCATTAGTAATTGCACCAGTAGTACCGTCTGGTCCTAGTTGTGCAGGGTATGCACCTGAGCCGTTTGCTGTTACCGCTTGTATTTGATACTTAGCAAGGTCACCAATTTTAGTTCTTGCACCTAGCTCATTTATTCCTGCTAGTGTATCACGTATCTTGTTTCTAAAGAAATAGTGTGTTTCGCCCTCACGCTCTGCATCTGCTAATAATCCTGTATCGTAAGTTGCTCCATTTGCTATAATGTGGCCATTGCCGCCCCAACGTAAATCGTTAATATAAGCATCTAATGCAAATTCTAAATCTCTCTTACATTTTAGATCATCGCCTGTAAATGTTACAGGTGCTACTGAAACTACAATAGCATCTTTGCCTGCTATAATTGCTGTTTGAGCTGCTGTCATTGAAGCTGCACCCCATGAAGTATCAGGTACTGTTCTTGTAACTGGTAAACTTAATAGTATGTCGCCTTCGTTGATAACATCTCTAATGATTGTTGCAGACGCAACAACTATGTCTGAGTCTGCATTACTAGCAACGCCGTTGCCTGTACTTTGTGTTTCGCTGTTTCCTGTTGTTTTAGTAATAGTTACATTTTTAACAATGTCATCAAGTATAGTAGCTAAGTGGCCATATGCCGCTACTGTTTGTGTAATATAATTTGCTGTTTGATCACTCTTACTAAATCCATCATAAAAGAAAAACTTAGCTGAATCATATATAGCACTGTTGCCGCCATATAATAAATCATATGATATAGCATTTAAAACAAACAATACATCACGTGTACATTTGAATACATTGTGACTTGCACTTGGATATTGATCTGCTACCCATGCATTAATCTCTGCCGCAATAAAATCTCTGTTTGCAACTAGTTGGTCTTTAACAGCAACTCTACTTGCTGTGCCGCCTGCTGTTGGATCAGTAAATGTAACAGCTTTTAAAAATGCAATTTGTTCTTGTTGTGTAGAACTTGCATAGTTAACTCTTGTGCCTGCATCTACTGAAACAGCTCTTAAATTATTGTACCATGTATCTACAGCAGCATCTGCTGTAGGATCTACACCTGCTAGTGCTTTAACCTGTGTTTGTGAGTTGTCAATTGCTGTAGTAACACTTGCTGGTAATGGATATTCGTTTGAATTAGATTCTGCTAAACCTTGGAATGTTGAACCGTAGTTTGTTCCTAGTGTAATGTCTGTACCAATAGCATCTAAGAAGTAACCTAAATCTCTTTGGCATTTTACAGCCGTGTTACTAATTACACTTTTATCAATAATGTCAAATTTGTTTTCTGTTAAGTACTTTGTTGCTGTTGGGTAAGCATTATACGTACTTTCAGCTGTACCAGGGGCCTTGCCGCCTAGTGCGTGATCTTCTAATTGTTGTCCTGAACTATTACCAAATTTCAAAGGGTTCTTTCTGATAATAGATTGTGTACGTCTTACAACAGCAAACTGATCGCCTTGTCCAGTGTCTCTTGTTTCCCAATAGTATCCGTCAAACTTATCAAAGATACCATACTTTTTAACGTCTGGGTTTCTTGTTGGTTCTCTTTGTCCTGCACCTACTACGTTGCCAGATGCAAACGAACTCTTAATACCAAACGTAGCTGCTGAAACACGTCCTGGTTGATATCTAAAAAATCTTTTACTTGTTAATATCGCTGTTTCATCTGCTGGTGCTGTAACTTTAGCACCCGACTCTTCAGGTAAGTGTAAAATACCCCATGCTTGGGCGCCGCCTACTCCTGTATACTGTGTATCTGCATTGCCTACTTCCGAATAATCTGCTGGTACACTAGACCACTCACTTGGGTTAACATCGTATGTGTTAACGTCAGCAAATATACCTAGTGCAACTTCTGATCTAGGTATACCTAGTAGTGAAAGTGCAACTTCCGATTGTATCTTATTTTGCTCAACGACTGGTATCGCTGTTTGGTCTGTAGCAACTACAACAGGAATACTGTTTGCAGCCGGTTGTGCGCCGGGTGTAACTGGAGTAGTTCTACCTACGTTTACGACCGAAGCATTGTTGTTAATATTGTTTAAACTTGACATTAGTTAATTTTCCCTTTGGCTACTACGAAATTGTTTTGTAATGCTACTTGTCCAGCGTTACCTATTACAGTAATATCACCAAACCCATCACCCAAATCAATACCAATAGTATTGCTTATCGTATTTATTGTTTTTATCGTTCCATTGATTCCTCCCGTTGGAGGAGTTGTATTATGGCCAACTAATCTTACTATATCTTCTAAGTTTAGTCCAGCCGTATCAGTTACAGGAACTTCGTAATGACTACCTGCTATCTGATTCCCATTTCCATTAATAGTTTTCTGTGGTACATATTCTGTTGCAACAATTCTATATACTAATCCTTGTGAGTTAGCATTATTTGCAACTAGTTGTGTATAACTTGCTCTACTAAGTAAGTCACTAACCCTTGATGCTACAATACGGAATGCAAAAGCCCCATTTACATCACCATCGTTGGTAAATGCTATGTAATCATCACCACCAAGTGTTTCGCTGTAGTCTGTTGAAAGTTCTTCAACATTGTTTGTTTTTGTCAACTCGTTTATTATTCCTGTTAACTGTCCTTGATTTGCTGTAAAGTCAAAAAAGTCGCCATTTTCTTGATACACAAATTGAGGACTATTAAAATCAATTCCGCTTTCTATGTTTATATTTACACTATCAAATTCTGAATTCAATACATCTGGATTAGCAATAAACTCACCAGCTGGTCCTAGTAATACGTTTGGTGAAAGTACAATCTTTGTTGCACCGTAAGCAAATATGCCTTCGCCACAGTTATCAACAATGTTAGGTGATACAATACCCTTTTGTACAGCACTAATACTTACTGGCCCAGGATAATCTCTAAATGTGTTGTGTGCAATTTTAATAGTTCTGCACTCGTCTGCATATAATGGATTCCAATCATAACTATAAGTTAATCCACCACCTGTTATTTCACTGTTTAGAATTGTTAAGTTTTGTGTAATTGATGCATCGTATGCATATATGCCGCCTCCAATAACATTATCTAACTCTACGTTTTCAAATAGTATATCATTACCATAAAGGTAAACAGCATAGTTCAAATATAGTGTTGTTGTGTCTGTTGTTAAGTATTGGTTCTGTGCATTACCGTCTATACGTAAATCTCTAATAGTAATGTTACTATATGATGCATAACCAGGCTTTGGTCTTATAAAGTTATTATCGCCAGTTGATGTATCTGTTGACCAGTATTGTTTTATTATTCTTGTTTGATCACCGCTACCTTTAAGTGTAAACCCATCTGGTATTTCTAATCGTTGTATAAAGTATGTTCTATTTTCTAATGATAAACTATTTCTATTCTGTGCTTTAGCTGCATCAATTGCTGTTTGTACAGCAATAGTATCGTCAACAACTACTTCAACAGTTGATTGATCTGCAAAGTAACTAGTTGCTGTAGTAATCACATTTGTATCTGTGTTTATATTTGTTATTGATGTATCTATAAATCCTAGTTTTGGAGTACCTGGTGCAACAAGTGGAACATGTACTAGTCCGCTAGTTGCTGTGTACATACCTTGTACTGATTTTTTACTCCACGGTGTTACAGCAAAGTCATAATAGTCAGTATAAACAATATTACTTAATGCATTGCCTAATTCTTTTGGTCCTAATACTGTATGTAGTGTATAATCAACTTCAGCACCTACTTTTCTATAAACTAGTATGTTGTGTGATGAAGAGACTCTACTTACAACAACTTGAATATTTTTATTGTTGTTAAAATCTGTTATTTCGTCTGGTTCAATAGTAACATCTACAGCACTTGTTACAGCACTTATTTTACCTGAGTTTTGATCCATTTGTGCAACACGATAACTAAATGTTACTTCGTTGCCACTTGCATCTGGTGTAGCAAATCCAACCCTACTTACTTGTACACCCAAGTTACTTTGGTCTTGATCAATATTATCTGAACTAGCACCAAATATTCTTAGTTTCATCGACGTTGCTAAAAAGTCAATGTCATCTGGATTAACAGTAATTTGATTAGTTGAAGTATCTGTTAATGTAGTACCGTCAAACTTTACACTTGTATTAAATTCTTCGTTAACTGATATTGCACCACTGACAATCAAGTTGCCTTTAATACTAACGCCACCATCAACACTTAATGCACCTGTTTCAAAGTCTAATGCAGTTTGTGTACTCTTAATTTTTAAACCAACAGCTTGATTTAATTCTAATTTAGTTTCTGTAAGCGTTGCACTTGTTTGGTCATTAGTAACAAATGTAATTGTATCGTCACTAGCACCAGGAGTAGTTTCTGCACTAACATATGTTAGTCCATCTACTGATCTTACGCCACCTAGTCCGTTCCAGTTATTTCCATCATATCCTTCAAAAATACCTAGTGTACTGTTTAGGCGCATTGCACCAGCTACATTGGGCGAACGTTCAGCTGTTGTTCCTGCCGGAAGCACTACAGCGTTTGTGCCTACAATATTAACGTAGCCGTTGCCTTTTGGATCAAGTGCAATATTACTATTGTCTTGTACAGTTCTAATTGTTGTTCCACTAAACTCTATATTTTCAATACTATCAAATGTTGTAAAACTAAAGTTTCCAGCGCCGTCTGTTTTAAGAAGATCGCCAGCATCGCCATCAGTAATGCCTAAGTCTGTTAGTGTTGCAGGTATTGTTGGTTTGTTTTGTACATCATCCCATTGTGGATTTGTTATAGGTAAATCTAAGTATTCAAAATCACCGCCAGCACTTACTGTTAAGTATTGTCCTGCTGTTGGTGTTTGGCTATTGTCGTTAAGTTTTTCAGGAGTAATAAAGTCATCATCAATTTGACTAAGTGCAATTTGTCCACCTAAGTCAACAAAGTTACTTGCACCACCACCGCCGCCACCACCGGAGATAGTAAGGAACTGTAAGTTACCCGAACCGTCTGTTGCAAGTACCTGACCAATTGTACCATCATCAACATCTAATTGACTAATGCCTATTGTGTTTGCATTAATTAATGCTGCAGCTGTTGTACCTGATAATGCTCCGCCTAACGTTGGTGTCTGGACAGGCAAGTTTTGAAAACTAATTGTACCTGTTCCGTTGGTTGTTAAGAACTGACCGTTTGCACCGTCACCTATACCTAGTTGTAGTATTGATGTAGGAATTACTGGCTTGTTTTGTAAGTCAGTGTAATCGTTTCTAAACACAGTCCCATCTACAACTAATTGCGATGCTGTAACTGTTCCTAATGCTGTTATATCAAGAGCATTTACAATGCTACTGTTTGTCAGTAGTAGATTATCACCATCCGGTAATTCTCTAAACTGGTTACCTGCTGTTGTATCTACTACTAGTGGAAATCTATTGGCCATTGTTTCTTATCCTATTTACTATATTTATCGCCTAATATTTTTAAGTGATTGATCAATAGTGTCTTTAGGATCTCCTTTGATCTTTACTTGTAACCTTGGACCACGATTGGCGATAACTGTTAACCGTCTTCCATTTTCGTTTGTGACACTTTTTCCTTGTGGACGTTTTGCCATTATGTTCTTCCTACTACTACTTCAACAATGCCTTCTCCAGCATCGTCTTTGGTGCCTACAGCCTTACCAATAACAGTACCAACAGTTGGCGTGTTATTAACAACAGCATATCCTCTTAACCCACTTGATACAAGTAAGTCGCCTTTTGCTACTTTACCAATTACCTTACAAGGTACACGCCCTTGTAGTGCAATACATGTTGCAATGCCTGGACAATCTTGGTTCATAACAAACGCTGGCTCAGCACTTACAACACCAGCAACTCTATGATCAAGGTGTATGTTTGTTGTAGTAACTTCACTGTCACCACCAAATACTAATACAGTACCAACTTCATACTCTGTGTCTGCTGAATACATCTCAGCCAAGTCAGCGTAGGTTGATTGTAGTTTAGAACCAGTTGACAAACTCCAGTCACCTGTAATAGTACCTGTTGTTGCTGCAGCTCCTGTTGATATAGTTCTTACTGTAAGTGTATCAGTAGATTCTATAGTTACGCCACCAGTGAATGTTTTTAATCCAGCAATACTTTGATTGCCTATTGTGTAAACTCCATTACTAACCGATCCAGCATTACCAGTAATACTGCCTGTGGCCGTTCCAGTCCATTCAAGCGTATCGTCTATATAAACTTTACCTGTTCCGTTTGCAGTTAGTGTTAGATCAGTATCTGCAGTAACACTCGAAATAGCATCTGTGTCAATGCTACCTACAGTTAAACTTGTATCAATGACAACATCTTTAAAGTAACCATTTTTGAATTTTAAGTTCGCATCACCTAAATTAACACTGTCGTCGTCTTCTGGTGTAATTGCAAGTGTATCAACAGTACCGTTGCCTGTAGTATCTCGCATACCAAAAGTTATAGCTTTTTGCGTAGTGCCGTTTGATACAATAATAGCAACATCACCAGCGACTGCTTTACCACTGTATGCACCTATCGCAATACCTGCTGATGTATCACCTTTTTCGTTTTGTGCTTCAATGAAGTTAGTATAAGTCCATTGTGATGCTACAAACGGTGTTACTGTTGTGCCAGCTGGATTGCTTTGAGCTGTATCAAATGCTGTGTCAGCAGCCGCATGTAATGTGCTTCTATCAAATATATCTGGATCAGTGCCTGCATCAGCACCGTCTGGATCTTTAAGATCACCAATATTTAAGTTACCAAATACAGTTGTGTATGCTGCAGTAGATGAATCACCACCTGATGCTTGTATACTCTTGCCGCCCTGTATTGATTGAAGTGTAAGTATGCCGGTTGAACCAGCACCAATTTGTGTTAGTACAGTATTGTTGTTAAGTGCATATCCCTGTGCATCAATAATACCAGCAGCATCTGTTTTTACAAAACTATCTACTTCACCTGTTGTTGTGTCGTTAACTACTAGATATGTTTCAGACCCTACTGTCTCAAGTGTT
>Ga0102812_10001753_pt1 | contig 14900 bp, 29 predicted proteins | sample ColrivemetaGS713_FD_79334 | JGI IMG/M metagenome (GOLD analysis project Ga0102812, IMG submission 79334) | Estuarine microbial communities from the Columbia River estuary - Flood tide ETM metaG S.713 | ecosystem: Environmental > Aquatic > Marine > Intertidal zone > Estuary | place: USA... | reverse complement strand
CCTTAAATGGTGTAACATCTACTGTAGGTAATGCTATTGATGGTTTGACTGCATTAGCAACAGGAGACTTTAGTGGTTTTGCAAGTCAGTTAGATGACTTAGCACTTTCTTTTGCTGGACTGTTTGCGCTAATGCGTCCTATGAAAAGTTTATCTTTACTTAAGGGAGCAGTTGTAGGTTCAACTAAAGCTCTTGGTACTGGTGTTGCTGCCGTTACTGGTATGAATAAATCTCTTCCGACTGGTGCACCACCTAAAGGAACTGTATACTCAAAAGCTGGTAACTTGATGAAAGCAGGAGTTGATGGTAAAGCCACTGCAGTACCAGCTAGTGTTAAACAACAAGCTCAAGCTCTTGGAAATGCTAGTGGCTCACTTGCTCAGTATCCTAAATTGATGAAAGCTTTGAAATTTATTCGAGGTGTTCCATACCTTGGCGCACTATTAGGTATTGGTGAAATTGCAATGATGGATCCACCTACAGTTGATGGTGTTGCAGGAGTATTGGGTGGTTTAGGAGGAGCTACGCTAGGTACACTAGCTGGCGGACTAGTAGGTGCCGCAGGAGGTCCAGTATCATTAGTAACAGCCGCACTTGGTGGTGGCGTTGGTTACTTCTTAGGAGATGCTTTAGCTAAGGGCTTAGCTCAAATGTTGATGGGCAAAAAAGTAGATGCTTTTCCTGGATGGTCTGGGCTAAACGGACTTTTTAATGGAAGTCAGGAACCAGAATCACAGATACCTTCAGCTTCTAGTACACCAGCTATAAACTTAGATGATAAAGCTGCCGCGGCAGAAGCTTCAGCATCAAGAGTTGACCCAGCTTTGGCTAGAAGATCACAAAGAAATCTTTCTCCAAGTAAAAGAACAACATCTTTACCAGCTAACGCAGGTTCAGGTTCTGGTAGTGTTGCTATTGATGCGTCTACTGTTAATAATACTACTAACGGAAGCAGTACCACAGTAATAACCCCACCGGTTCCAAGCGCAAATAATCACTTAGACCCGGTGAGGGAATTAAGCTTACCTTAGATATTAGGCTTCGTTTGCCAGTTTAGCAAAGTAAGACATTGTATCGTCATCATCTTGAAGATTTACTTCTTCAGCGGTGACTGGTTCTGCCGCTTTCATGACTGGCTGTGGTGCAGGTGTATTCATCTGCCGTTCTTGCGCCATGTTAGGTGCACCCATAGAACTTTCTTCACCTAGAACCTTTGCTAGTTTAGCTTTTAGTTCATCATAAGTTTTATAGTTCTTTGGGTCAGTAAACTCTGACAGTTCATGCATAGAGTTATAGAGGGTCTCTAGCTTTGCTTCATCGGACTCATATAGTGCAGAGGGATTAGCAAATTCTGATTTATCATAGTTACGATAACCTTCTACTTGACGAATCTTCAATTTGAAGTTAGCACCTTCCCAGAAATCAAATGGGTTGACTGCTTTTTCGTCAGCGAATGATGGTTGCATTACATCCATAATTTTATCGAAGATTTTCTTACCAAACTTATAGAGAACAACCTTGCCCTCGTTTTGAGGAGAAGATGGGTCTTCTACAACCAGAGCGTTGACTACGTAGTGAAGTCTACGCTTTTGCTTTCGGGCTGTTTCTTTATCTTCTTCGAGGCCAGTATTCCACAGCTTTGAGTTGAGTTCGCCAAGTGGATCAGTCTGACCAATAGAAGTAAGGCTGTTTTCGATATACCACATACCGGTTGGACCTTTGAATCCGTGGTCCCAGTATCTTGCCCATGGCAAGTCTTGACCTTCGCCTGCTGGTAAGAATCGTAAGACTGCATATCCATTACCTGCCTTATCTACTGTTGGTTTCCAGATACGGTCATCACCGTAGTTCTTTTTCTCACCAGTACCACCGCCTACTGCTTCTGCGGCTTTTACGAGTTGAGAGATGTCGGCTGTGCCTCTACGGCTTTTTAGTGCGTCAAATGACATAGTTATATTATCCTTATATTACTGAAATATGATTTTATGTATTGTAGCATAGCTACGCTGAAATGTAAAGTTATTTATATCTGTTTTATTCAAAAAAAGCAGAGTCCAAAGAACTTTGTTTTGGTAAGAAATTGAGGTTCATTGCTTCAGCCTCAACCTTACCCTTAATGACCGGAGAGATGAATTTACTTACATCTTCTGGTTCAATATCGTTTTGGTCACATAGATGTAGAATAGCTTCCATGTAAGGAACTTTTAACTCTATGACCGTGTCCTCAACAAGCTTAGTAAATCTATTCTTGTTGAGGAAATTATCTGCAACTGCTTCTGTCATTATTTATCCATTACCCTTAGTATGATTGTTTCACTATTGATTCGTCCGTTAGGGACAGTTATTTTAGTCGTAAGCTTAGCAAACTCTTTTTTAATTTGAGTATAGCTTTTAGACAGAACAACAGGTAAGACATCGTGTGGTTTACGAAGTCTAGTAGACCGACTGTTCACTGGGTCAAAGTTTTGAAGCGTAGTACCTTTCATTTCAAAGCCTTTGGCATTCTCAGTAACATATTCGGTTAGAGATTTGTATTTTGTATTGAAAAGAAATAATCTCATACTACCGATTATCTTAGATGGAGGAATTGAAACTAACTTGAACTCAGTATCCTCTTTCTTGTATTTGACCTTACTGACTTGCTTATCAGCAGGACGTGGCTTCTTACTTCTGACTGCACGATTAGCACGAGCCGCAGACGCAACACGGTCTAAATCAGATATCATTTGGTTACACACCTCAACACGGTTCTTAAGTTGTTTAGGTGTCAAGTGTGAGTAACCTTCTACAGCGTCATCACACCGCTTAAGTAAAGCATCCTCATAATCTAACAGCCAAGAAGACACCAATGAACGAACAGGAGAGACTGAGGAGCCAGCTAGTCCGTGTTTCTTGAATAGAGCATAGAGGTCAATAGATGGGCTCTCACCATTCATCCAGCCGTCTTCTAAGTCTAACAGGTCTTGCATAATAGTATTACTAATCTTATTAGCAAGTCTCTGGTGTGGAGAAAGTGTGACAACATTAGTTGCTGTTTCTACAACTGCAGTCCTCTCAGCTATAATAACACGACCAGATTCTAATAACTCACCAAGCCACTTGTTTAAAGAAGTTTCCCAATACGTAACCTCATCAGTAACTGGTAAACCATAATTTAACCAGTATGAAATACATCCATAATGACTGAACATAGTGAACTTATATTCTGGATTAGCTTCGATTGCTTTTGCATCGACCTTACTGAAGTTATTCTTTACATAACTTTTGATAGAAGATGCACATTCTTTTTTGTCTACTTCGTTATGAAAGTAGTACTTGGTCGCAATATAACCCTTATCAGTAGGAGCGGCACCAATACCAGATCTCGCTCTACTACGAACAACTTTTTTCTTTTTAGATTTTAGAATAGCCATATCAATCTCTCCATAACAAAGTTATTTCTCATTGTTTATATATCCTAGCATACTTTTAGGACTTTGTCAAGTAAAAAATGCATTAAAACAAAATTTATTTTGTAAACCAATCAACATCTAAGTCTAAAATTCTAACAGAACCTTTTTTTATAGGAGCAATATTCATAGGAGATTTATTAACAGCGGCAATACTGAATGACATTTCGAATGTGAATTGATAATTGCCACCGCCTTTAGCTTGAACTCTGGCTCTATAACCAGCTTTAGCTGATGTACCAAATCTAGGTACGCCTTTTAACTTCAATGGATTATTATTACCTAGTAGATAAAAGCCGTGTGTACCAACGTTGACATAATAAGTTTTTTTCTTGTTATAGTAATCTTCGATCTTACTTGCAGGAATCATGCCCTTAACTTCTTTGAATCTGGCAAGCTCCGCTGAATATATACCGCGCTTATCTTTATCCGCAATCTCTGCTTTTAGTTCTGAACTTTTTGTAAATTTATAAGGTTCATTTTTCCATTCTTTTGCGATGGTATCCAATACGCCAACTTCTTTTGCAAGCTCCATCACAAACAATTTTTCATCGTTGCTTTCAGTGGGACTACCTATACTCCACTTACCAGCATCATATTTCATTACGAGAGAGCCAGCAGAAGCCGCAGTAATCTTCAATTCACAACCAGCTTTGACACCATTCTTTTGAAGCATGATATCAGGTATATCAGAACCAGCTCCTGCTGGTCGAAAATCTTTAGGTACGATACCTAATGGTTTGAGAACATCGACTGCGTTCTTTTCGTACTGAAAGCCCTGTTGTGCAGTTCCAGCAGTTGATTCGCCAATATAGGTAATTAAACTTTGCATTACTTTCTCCTAGAATATATTACTTCTATTTATAATGAAAAGAAATTACCCTCTCCGCATACGTGCAATCTCTACTGCATCGTTACTATCTTTTCTAATAGGCACACTATTAGATTTATGAAGGGTGCCAATCCCAGCAAGCTCATTACCAGTATACTGATTAGCCTTACGCTTACCTTCTACTCGCATAATGAGGTCGCTGGTGGGCACTGTCTCGGACACGGCATAAGAAGGCATGTCAGTTACCTTCATTCTACTATCATTTTTCACATAACGAAGACGCGAGAGGAGTTTAGCTGTCTTCTGTTCTTCTGCGAGAACTGCCGCAGTCTTTTTCTTAGACTTGCGCTTGCGAGTTGATAGTGTAGTCATGCCGCGAACGAGGTGCATTGTCATTACTTAATAATTCCTCCAGTTTTTGGAATAACAATACTTGATGTCATCTGTTGATATTGATTTGCCAACTGCTCGACAGTATTAATAATAAACAAAACATTATTTTTACTGAATTGAAAATTGCCTTTAGGCTCTTCTCCAGTCATACATATACCAGGTACCATTGCCATACCTTCTTGAGTAATCTGTACCATACGAGGTTTATTCACTGTGATTGACAGGTCTGTTTCTTCTACAAATCTGCCAATAACTTCAGCCCCGTTAATGAATACAACGGTTACTATATCATCTTTTTTTACCACTACCATGTCCTTTTGCTGTCATGTCATTTATACGTTCTTGTAAATACTGACGGACAATCTTTTGAATGTCGCTGTATTGTCCTTCAGTAATTACTTTCATTCTTTCAAGTTCGCCTTCAAATACTCTTACGGCACTCATACGATCACTTGATAGATTTTCCATTAAAGTTTATCCTTATTGAACAGTTAAAGTCGTTTCTGGAATAGGCGCAGGAGTATGTTCAGGAAGATTAGAAATTGCTTCTGCAATAATACTTACATCCTTACGCTCTTCTGCATTCATAGCATCAACTTTACCGTTGAGTTCTGCCCATGCAGACTTTGCTTGAAGCTTAGACAACAGATTTTCTTGTTGTACTAAACGATTTGCCATAATCTTAGAAGCTTCTGAATCTGTATATTCAAGAAGAACATAAGCACGATACTGTGTACCGTTTGGTACGATAGAAGTTTCTTTTACACGATAACCCGCAACATCTGCATCTGCGATAATGTTGATGGTCGCTTGCTCAAACTCGTGGGTAAGTTTATTTGCAAAATCATCTGCACCAACTTTACCTTTGAATGTTTTCATTTGAGAACGAAGCTTTGAATCAATACGGTCAGCAAGGGTTGTCTTGGCTGACAGTGTAGCAATATCAACTGCTAACTGCAAGTCAGGAGTGATAGCTGTACCAACAGCATAGACAGCATTATCTTCAGATGGAATTGATGTGTACCATTTTGGCATGATATCAATTTGCTTTTCGACTTGTTGTGCCTTATATTCAAATTCAACTTTTGACATTGTAGAATCAGGTGGCACTTGAGTAGAACACGCACCTAAACCTAGTACTGCAACAACAGGCAGTAAATTCATATTTTTCATTTTATACTCCATTAAGCATTGCGACAATATTATCGCGTAGACCTGAACTGACAATCAGATCCATAATTTCAGATTTATAGTTCACAAAAACTATTCCGGATATAACACCAAGCGAATAGTTAATCATTACAAAACTCCTATACTCACTAATGTACTGAAGAATTTAGAAACACCTTGAGAATCTTCTTCAACACCAAATAAGAAATCACCAATGCTTTTGTTTTTAGCAGGAATTTCTTTCTCAACAATAATTACCTCAGGTGGCGGTGAATTGCTACAATCATACCGTTCGATTGCTGTTACGTGAGTACCATCTTTGTACTGCACTTCTTTAGAGTAAAAGCACTCTTGGGCATGGGCACTAGTCCCAATCGTTATCCATAGCAACAGTATCGCGCATTTTTTCGCCATAATATTTCTCCGCATATTGAGGTGCATCTTGATAATGATTATAATTTTCATCCATCTTGGAAATCATATCATCAAACTTTTTACGCTTAGGTTTATCAACCTCATCTACATAATTACGAACACGAGTGGCACCAGCGGCAAGTCTTGCCAACATAACTTTACGTTTTTTAAGACGAGCAGAAGCCGCACGAATTGCTGTCATACGCTCTTCGTATGTAGAATTTTTAGTGATAACAATATTTTTCATTAAACAACCTCAAGGCTTTGGCTAATTGCAATCGCAACGCCAGTTTCAAACATTTTACGTCCACCATCATTTGTCTGGAAGCCGTACTCAGTACCAAAGTCCATGCTACTGCTAAAATAACAATTATCAGCAATGCCGTGTTCTGTTATCCAGCTTGCGGCAGCTTCGGCAGTATCAGCCCGACGGTAAATCTCACCGAATTCAGTTGCGATGTATAGTTCAATACCACCAGCAACGTTGCTGACAAATGTGATTCCAACATCATCAGCTTTACCAATACCGATTTCAACTTCTTTAGTCATCATACAAGCCCCATCTCTTTACCCACAATTTGTACCCACTCGACAGGAACGCCAAGCTCTTTTGCAATTGAATCGAATGACTGCTGGTAGTCGTCCGTTTGAGCTAGAGCTTCGAAAATTTCAATCTGTACATCACTCATAATATAACCTCTCTTCTCATTGTCTGTAGATGGTAGCACACTTTTTGGTGTTTGTCAACCACTTTCTTTTACATTGCCATCTTTTTTGCAATATATTCGAAGAAGTGCATTATATCACCATTTTTGAAATCAATTTCAACCAAACGATTTTTTGTCATCTTTTTGGTTTCAGGATGAAACACCTTGATTTGTTCGACCACTGCTTCTAGAGGAATCATATTCATACCGTAGACAGGTCCTTTTACTTCGAACATATACTCTAGGTCCAAATCTTTTTCTTCGATCAGCGTGTCAATCCATTTATCAAAAGTCATAATTTCTCTCTTTCTCAATTCTCATCATACATATAGTATAGCAGGAAAATTGGAAATGTCAAGCATTATTTTCAATTAAAATGAATTATTTTACGATTTATAGATGTTTAATAGATGAGATTCAAACTCTTCTACTTTATCAATCCTGTTTGGCCAAAGAATATAATCTTTTTCTGGGTTCTTTTTAAGATTGTTTAGAAGAGGAACAATTGCGTTGTATAGTTTGTCAAGCTTATCCTGCGTAGTTTTTGCAGTTACCTCAACATCTCCTACAGCTTTTTTTGCATCATGAACAGCTTGTAATTCGGACTCATCTACTGCGGTAAAACCGAAATCAAATAAATCATCAGACATGACCATTTCTCCTTGCGTTCATGTATTGTACGAAGGCGAGCCAAGCTATGATAGCCCAAAAAGTACTGTACAGTAGCCCTTGGCTAATTGTATAAGCAAAGGTGCTTACTATCAAATAATCATACCACTTCAGCATTCGCATCTCCGTAAGAAACTAGCCTGAACTAACCGTGGTTCAGGACGCACTTATTACGTAGTGACCCGTATTCAAATTTAGCAGAGCCAGTGTATACATTCTGGGTGCGTTCTCCTTTATTGTTATGACTAACCGTTGGTCATTACGGGTCTATTAGGGGACCAGCCCATTGTTATTTATATAAATTGGTGATTCCTGCAGGATTCGAACCTGCGACCCACAGCTTAGAAGGCTGTTGCTCTATCCAGCTGAGCTAAGGAACCTATTGTTTTACACCCACTTCGAATACCCAAGTTACGCGATTGGCTGTACCTGTATTATTGGTTTCGGCATTTGTCCAATTAATAGTCTCAATGCTATTATCGGCAACAACAATTTGCTCATTCACAACAGGCGCTTCTGTCTGACTATGAATTGTATCATCGGCATAATGATCTATTGCCATTGTTGCACCTGCGGCTGTTAATGCTAAAATAAGAAAGTCCATATTACACTCCGTGTTAAAAAAATCGAGCCGCCTCAATTGAGTTTGACTTTTGCTAAGCGGAAAGGAAACGCTATTTGCTTGGTGTCGGCAACCAATTGCATTTAGGGACGCTCTACTGAAAGAGAGAGGAGAACAGGAGCATCCCTAAATTAGTAAACCCATTCGACTTCAATTCCGAATTCTTTTTCATTCTCTTGTTTTTGAGTGGCATGGTTAAATCCACTATTATTATACGTTCTTAGCTCCAATACCTTTTTGCCACTAGATACGTATTCACTTCGAAGAGTGGCAAAAAAATCTGTTAAACTTACACCATCACCATTGTATTCGTTGAATGGATGTGTTGTAAAATATGTACCATTAATTTCATCCGTAACGGACGAATCAATAGTGAAACAATCATAACTCATTATGCAACCTCATGATTACAATTGAATTCAGCATAAGCCACATTCAAATCATCCATGGTGCAACAAAGACTTAACAGATACCGAGCATTGCCCTTTGACGTTAAACCAGCAATATAGTCAAACAGACCATAGTACTCCATTTGGTACTCATACTGCTCGACAGTAGTAATACCCTGCTCTGCCCAGTGTGCAGGATCAGAAACAGTAATACCGATATACAGCCCAGGAGTTGAAGCCATCTCTTCACGATTTTTATCGTTACGGGCTTCGATATGAGACTGCAGTTCGATTTGTGATTTAGTAAACATAATTATTTTCCTCTCTTCTCATGTTCTACAATAAGTTCTTGAATCGCATTAGCCTGAGCAAGTGCAAGGTTATGAGCAAAAGCATATGGTCCATTCGCATCCAATCTAATGTCTTCTTTAACTGTACGAGCTAAATTTTGAGCGGCAATAAGTAACTCACCGTATTTAAATGGATACGTATCTTTCATGATTAAACCTTTGCTGACCAATACTCATTCCAGCATTCAGTAGCAACCTCTGTGATAATTTTACCACTGATGTAATCAGCTAGTTTTTCGTCTAGCAGAGACATAAGTTCACCAAGATGTTCACAACCGCTAATCATATCAGTGGTAATAGCGTCTTCAACATCTTGTTCCATAGCCATTACACGGATTGATTTATCACTGTTATAAAATTTTTCGAACGAATTATTTTTCATATTTTCTCTCTTTCTCTATTTTCTATATAGATTGTAGCACAGATTTGCTACAATGTCAAGCATTATTTTACTTTATTTCCAATATAAAGTACCATCTTTAATCTTTTTCAATGTTTCATGAAGGGTTACTTCTGTGTCATCGAAGTAAATTCCAATTCCATCAGCATGGTCATCACCGTAGAAGTTACCAAGGATATCTTTTGTTGTAGCCTCAGTGATGGCGCCTTTCATGCCCTCATCATTTTCCCATTGGATGTCAATACAAATATTGTCTTGAGCGATGATAACACCTTCACCCATAGGATTGTATCCACCCCAGTTTCCGATAACTCTTTGACCAACTAAATTTTCCATCAAGACTTCCTCTCTTTCTCTATTGTCTTTATAGTATAGCAGGAATATCCAGAAAGTCAAGTAAAAAATGCATTTAATTTAAACTTTTTTTAACCTCGTGCGTCCATATCACTTACGATAGGAGGGCATTCACATACCTTAATACCGTCTCTTTCAACTATCAGTTCATCAATTCTCTTATATGCGTTTTGCAATTGTTCCTGTAACTCATGAACATTTCGTTCAAGAATTTCAATGCGACCATCTTTATTCATAAGTTCTCTCCTATATGTTTCGTTTTCTGATTCTTCCATTTGATTAGTAATTCCTCTTGTAGTTTATAAGCTTCTACTTCCCAGGGTAATTTCAAGTATTCATCTCTTGTTTTATAAAAGTTTATTTCAGAAAAAAGTTCTTTTCGAATATATTGTTTTACATGAACCATTTCGTGAAAAATTGTTGTAATAAAATCATCACTAACGCCTAACTTTTTATCCACTTCTATCTGAAATATTCTACTATCTGTATCTAGACATGTGCCTTCATAAACTTCTAACTTTTTAATTATAAAGTTAATTTCACAATTTACAATTCTAGGCATTAATTGCATCCAAGCGAAAGACGCACAATCAATGGTAAGCTTCCTTTGTCTTCTGCTTCCTCCCTCCACAAAAATCACGCTACATGATTCCATCAGCTGGTGGTTTCCACCCTACAGATTCATCCTTTTCTGGCTTACGGGTAATTTCTTCTGTTCTGCCATATGTCTCAATATGAACATTGTCAGGTACTTTAAACTTAAGATTATTATGTTTATGATGAATAATAAAATCGACAGGATGTTCACCACCCTTTTCACTAAAGTCTTTGAACATGTTGTTCCAAAGCGGGCGCCAGTTTGTTGTCAATCTATTATTGTTCATACCACCACGATCAGAATTAATAAAAAGATCTGTATAGCTTCTTAAATTAAAATCAAATATAGAATCGAAACCATACATATGAATACGTTCTGCTTTGAGATGCAGAGCCGCAAAGTAAACTGCCATATGACCGCAATTCAAATCAGTGAAGTTTGCGGCATACTTTGGAAGCTTAGTGAAGAACATTTTAATTTGGTGAGATCTTTTCATATGAAAATTAGGGTTCTTTTCCATATACACTTTAGGTCTTGCACCGAGAATCCATTCACCAGGAACATCGATCACACCGCTATTAATAGTATGCATCATTTTGAAATCTACGATGCAAGATGCATAACAATTCTCAATAGGAAAGGGCGCTTTATTGCAAGCCAGCTTCAAACCCTTTTTTGGTTCTTCGTTATAAAATACTGCTGAATCACCGTTTCCAATCACATGTACGGTTTTAGGCATTATTGATTACCTCTTTAATTTTCATAAGTCCTCTAATCCTATCATTACCTTTTTTGCCAGTCCAATGCATGATTTTCTTATCTTTACTATCTTCGCCATCATTTTCAATTTGAAGTCTTAACCAATTATAAATGTTTGGTAACTCTTTTATGTATGTCATTTTTGTAATAGGATTTAAAATACTATGTAACACTTCTTGATCACCAACAACTGGACTATCTTTACATGCCTTAATCCAATTCATAAGAATTTCTGGTTTACCCTCAAAGCCAACTACACCAGAATTGTGCCATTCTTCTTTCCGCCTAAGAAGCCATGGTCTGTCAATTGCCATCGATAGCTTGTTTTTTTCTATGTGATTAAATATGCCTTCAATATTACCTAAAACTTGACAATCAGTGTCCAGCCACACACCCTTCCTTGAGGGAATATTAGCCATTGCAATTGGTTTATAGAACCAGCCTTTAAAATCTTTTCCTTCATCTTGCATATGCATAGTGCAATAAACATATGGATTATCGTTAACAAATTTTAACATAGGTTCAGTCATTCCAAAATCTGCAACGCAAAGAGAAATGGTATTATATTTTGCGTAATTTTCAATGAACCATGGTAACTGCCATTCAGTGTTTGAATCGCATCCTGTTATAACAAGTCTGTCTTTTAATTTAGGCATCAATTATCTCATAATTATCATTATTGTTATGTTTTGCCTGTATACCAGCTTCTTTCTGAATAGTCGTAAACGAATCAGCTGCCATGCAGACCCAAGGATAATATTCTTGTAACCAAGAAAAGTTATTCAAATTAATAAAAACATCAGCCGGGGCAGCCTCAGTTTTTGCCTTTTTGATAAATTGTTCGGCACCATAAGGATTAATCATATATCCGTGAGCACCACCAAAATATTGCTTTTGAACTAGACCATCAACACCCAGTTTAATTGGTGTATTAAATTTTCCATATGAAGGTTTTGAAAAAGTCATGCAACCATTAAACGATTCATCTACCGGAACCTTGCCAGTAACAATTGCATCATGCTCAAAAACGATAATTGTTTCATCGTTCTTTACAGCCTTTTCCCATAGTGAATGATGTGATAAAAAGCATGACATACAATTTTCTAATCTAGAATAACGTTCAACAAAACCATGTGGCGATATTCCTTTCTTATGTAGAATCTCCCAAGGTTTGTCAGCTGGAGTAAAAGCTCCAAACATCTCTATAGTTAGTCCATTCTTAGCACCAGATTCAATACATTTCTTTGCAGACTTAACTGATTTAGGATTATCAATAATTGTAATTACATACGCTTTCATTTAGTTCACCGTAGTTGAGGGCAAGCCTTGTACCCTTGTAAAATATTTTTTAGTAACTCCTAAACGAGGAATAAGCTGTTTACACATAATAGCATCATTTGGCCACAAACCATATTCTTTAACTGCTTCGATTAAGTTCTTAGCTCCAGCTTGTTTAATTATGTATGCTGAGTTTCCAGCAAGACCCTGTGGAATATTGAATTCATCGACAGTTGGAACAGGTTGAATCCATGCAGAACTCTCTTGAATGAGGTCATGATACTTATGCGCTTTTCGTGTTGCTGCCGCTGGACTATTGATGCCAACAATATCATAGTTTGATTTTAATATTGATTTGTAATCTAATTTATGTAGAAAAAAAGAATCGTGTTCTAAGATAAGAATTGGAGTATCTTCTTTGAGACATTTATTCCATAGTAACCAGTGGCTCAATGCACATGCAATACGAGTTTCTGGATTACTTGTTGCATATGCAGACTTTACCAGCCCTGACTTCATATCAGTCTGAGAACCCGACCACGGGTAATTCCATTTTAATCCATTACCTATTGTTATAGCTTTTACCATATTAGGTATAATAGCATCAAATTTATTAATCTTAAAAGAATTATTTACTTTTCTAGAAGACGCTTCTAAATTCTTAAAGCCTTTTAGCGAAACTTCGCTATTAGCCATTGTGATTGCATATGCTTCCATAATATTAGTTTTTCTTCAATACTGTGTAACCAACATTCTTTTCACCACGTTCGATGATTTTCCACTCAGGATGCGCTTCACAAAAATTAGCAAGACATCTATAAAGTGCATCTAAAGGATTATCTTGTGCGATTGTTGTGTCATGAGCAATGATATATTTTGTAGCGGTAGGTGCATGTAATGCTAATTCTTGTTCCATATGAGATCTTTTATGTAAAGAATCAATTACAAGCATGTCCACAGCTTTGTGTGATAACGATGCAAGTGAAGTAGAGTCGGCTTCTTTTACTACAAGTTCGATGTTATTTTCTTTTGCGTATGGTTCAGCAAGAGACTTTAGTTTCCAACGGTACTTCTCATGATTGATATCAATCAATTCCATATAAGATGGAATCTTACCACCTGTCATTGCGGCTGCCGCGCTTGCACCCTGATGCGTTCCAATTTCTTTATATGAATCACAATTCAATAGATAGAACCTAATTGCATCATGCATAGCACAATAGTCTTCTCCGTGAAATTCTTCTTGCTGTTTACGAATTTCATTATAGAATTCTTCGACAGTTTTTACATGATTAATATCGGCAGTTAACATTTTATATTCCTTCGTGATTTAATGCATCATAACACATTTGTTCAAGTGTTTTAGTTTGCTTAAAATATTCTGAAGCATAAGGTACAGTTGATACGGCAATATCACCTTCTCGTCTTGGACCTTCTACAACTTCAAACTGAGTATTAGAAACGCTTCTCATAGTATCTATTACTTCTTTAACAGAGTTTCCTGCAGGCACACCAAGACAATCAATCACTCCGGTAGGCTCATTATTCGTAATTTTAATAAGAGATTCTACAATGTCCGTTACGTGAGTGTAGTTACGAATTGTGGTGCCATCTCTTGTATTATAATCTGTCCCATAAACATATAGCTTATCAAACATGCCATTTGCAACTGCGGCAGCTTTACGGATAAGATGGCTGTACTCGTCATCAAATTTGAAAAAACCATTGTTGCCACTTACATTATAAAATCTTACAATGCTACACTTTTCATTAAATTGTTGAGTGATAAGTTCACCACCATACTTTGTGTTAGCGTACGGAGAAGAGATGGGGTCAAATGCAGAGCCAGTAGAACAATAGATAAAGTGATCACAATTTGCATATTCAATGACATTTCTTGTGCCAACTACATTTGTTTCATAGTATAGCCATGGGTCATTAACAGACTTGGGAACGCTGTTGGCAGCGCCAAGGTGTACTACTTTGTCATAGTCAGCATGAACATCTTCTGGCAGTCTTCTAAAGTCCCATGGAATTACTTCTGAACAGAATTTTGTAATCTCGTTCTGATCCATATTAAAGTCAGTACCAGTAACATCATGACCATGTTCTGCCGCAAGTTCTACGAAATGAGAACCGATATATCCAGTTGCTCCAGTAACTAATAATTTCATTTTACTATCCTAAAAGTTGTCCAGTGGACCAGTAGTGTTTGGTTTATATACTCTTGACCAATATTTAACGTTTTTCATCTTTCCGTCTTTTTCAAATATTTTTACAGCGTGTGGATACTTTTTCTGAATATATCTCATAGCATCATAATGTTCATCAGTCTGAAAAAAATTCTCGATTTCTTCTGCTTCATCGAACATGCCTGTCCATACTATACGTGTTTGTCTAAGGCTTTTATCAACCGTTGAACGATTATCATACGTCCATTCAGTTGATGCTCTTGTATTAATACCTCTGCTTAAACACTCATAAAGAAAGATAACGTCTTCTGCGACACGTAGATG
>Ga0102812_10001749_pt1 | contig 14914 bp, 15 predicted proteins | sample ColrivemetaGS713_FD_79334 | JGI IMG/M metagenome (GOLD analysis project Ga0102812, IMG submission 79334) | Estuarine microbial communities from the Columbia River estuary - Flood tide ETM metaG S.713 | ecosystem: Environmental > Aquatic > Marine > Intertidal zone > Estuary | place: USA... | reverse complement strand
TTTAGGGGTGCCGCTGCCCAATTTCCTAACAGATTCGCCAAAACGGCCCCATGTTCCATCACCGCGCGAAAATTGCTCTCGCGTTGGTCGAAATTTCATCCCGTGGGTTGAAGCTGGAGGAGAAAATCCACGCAAATCGAATCAGCAGCTGATGATTCTGTCCTGCGCGGTCTGTCGGCCGACCGGCACCGGGTCTTCCCCACCGGCGGCACCTCTGCCATACTCCGGCAAAACATAACAAACGAGCAGCCCATGAACGACGATCTCTTGTCCGCCGCAGCCCCCTCCGACTATGACGCCTCCTCGATCGAGGTGCTGGAGGGGCTCGAGCCCGTGCGCAAACGCCCCGGCATGTATATCGGCGGCACCGACGAACGCGCGCTGCACCACTTGGTCGCCGAGGTACTCGACAACTCGATGGACGAGGCCGTCGCAGGCCACGCCAACCGGATCGAGGTGGAACTGCACGAGGACTATTCCGTCACCATCCGCGACAACGGGCGCGGCATCCCGATCGATCCGCACCCCAAGTTTCCGAAAAAATCCGCGCTTGAGGTGATCCTGTGCACCCTGCACGCAGGCGGCAAGTTTTCGGGCAAGGCCTACGAGACTTCGGGAGGTCTGCACGGCGTCGGCGCATCTGTCGTCAACGCGCTCTCGGACAGCATGGTCGTGCAGGTGGCCCGCAACAAGGAGCTTTATGAACAGCGGTTCTCGCGCGGTATTCCGCTCGGCCCGATCGAGAAACTTGGCCCGACCCAGAACCGGCGCGGCACCACCGTGACCTTTCACGCCGACGAACAGATCTTCGGCCATCACCGTTTCAAGCCTGCGCGCATGTTCAAATCCATCCGCTCCAAGGCCTATCTGTTCTCCGGTGTCGAAATCCGCTGGAAATCCGCGATTGCCGACGGCGACACCCCGATGGAGGCGACATTCCACTTTCCCGGCGGCCTGTCCGATTACCTGACCGAAACAATGGGAACCGCCACCACCTATGCCGAGAAGCCCTTTGCCGGCACAGTCGATTTCAAGGAGAAATTCGGCGTTCCGGGCAAGGTCGAATGGGCGATCAACTGGACCCCTTCGCGCGACGGCTTTCTGCAATCCTATTGCAACACGGTTCCCACCCCCGAAGGCGGCACGCACGAGGCGGGCTTCTGGGCTGCGATCCTGAAAGGCATCCGCGCCTATGGTGAACTGGCAAGCAACCGCAAGGCCAAGGAGATCACCCGCGAGGACCTTCTGACAGGGGGTTGCGCGCTGGTGTCCTGCTTTATCCGCGAGCCGGAATTCGTGGGCCAGACCAAAGACCGGCTGGCCACGGTCGAGGCCGCGCGACTGGTTGAAAACGCCGTGCGTGACCACTTTGACAACTGGCTCGCGGCAGATACGAAATCCGCGGGCGCGATCCTCGATTTTCTGGTGCTGCGCGCCGAAGAACGCATGCGCCGCCGTCAGGAAAAGGAGACGCAGCGCAAATCCGCCACCAAAAAGCTGCGCCTGCCCGGCAAGCTCACCGACTGCACCTCCAAATCCCGCGAGGGTACGGAATTGTTCATCGTCGAGGGCGACAGTGCGGGCGGCTCCGGCAAAGGCGCGCGCAACCGCGAAAATCAGGCCCTTCTGCCGCTCAAGGGCAAAATCCTCAACGTGCTCGGCGCGGCCTCCAGCAAGCTCGGCACCAACGCCGAAATCTCGGACCTCTGCGAGGCGCTAGGCGTGCGCATGGGCAGCAAATTCGTGCTGGACGATCTGCGCTATGACAAGATCATCATCATGACGGACGCCGATGTGGACGGCGCGCACATCGCCTCGCTGCTGATGACGTTCTTCTTCACCCAGATGCGCCCGCTGATCGACGCGGGCCACCTATACCTCGCCTGCCCGCCACTGTTTCGCCTGACCCAGGGCGCCAAACGCGTCTACTGTCTGGACGAGGCGGAAAAGAACGCCTGGCTGGAAAAGGGCCTGGGCGGCAAGGGCAAGATCGACGTGTCCCGCTTCAAGGGCCTGGGCGAAATGGATGCCAAGGACCTCAAGGAAACCACGATGGACCCAAAGACCCGCAAGCTGATCCGGGTGAACATCGACGAGGACGAACCCGGAGAGACCGGCGATCTGGTAGAACGCCTGATGGGGAAAAAGCCCGAATTGAGGTATCAGTACATCCAGGAAAACGCGAAGTTCGTCGAAGAATTGGATGTTTGAGGGGAACTCGAGCTGCGACACTCTTGAGAAGTTTATTGAACTCCCATTCGATTTGGCCAGGCAGTTATCAATTTCCTTCCTGAAACGTGCAACGTCAGGTGCAGCAGGGAAGTACCATAGCTCAGTCGCGTGGATGCAATGCTAAGACAGCCCTAACAGACGGCATGCCTTTAAGGGAATAATGCAAACGACACTCGCCCATGGCTGTGCCATGGGCAGCGCCCGAGCCGCCCCACGGGGCGGGAGCAAGCGCGTTTCTCATCCGTTTCCGCACAATTTTCGACATTCCCCACCCTCTACCCATTCGCGCCCGAAACTATCCTCAAAGACGGTTTCAGAGACACCGCGACACCCCTTGAACATTTCACCGAACAGGCCCACCTTGTGCGTTACAGGCTGGACGCACCCAGCGCCGCCTGTTGCCTCACCGGAGACGTCGCGCCAACCGTTTATGGCGCCCCCGCCCCCCCTGAGCATCGACCCGATGGGCAATAGCCGTTCGGTCAACACATGCAAAGGAGCCACCCCATGTCCAAAGAGAAAAACCGCGGCAACCGCGAGATCAAGAAACCCAAGAAGGAAAAGATCAAGGTCTCTGCTACCGCCAACAGCGGTGTCAAAAAAGCCGACACCGTGATCGCCGGCAAAAAGGTAAGTTAAGCAACCACCGCACCTCCGGTGACGGATCGACCGCCGCGCGTCAGCACGGCCCGCGTCTGTCGTCCGTCACCCCTGCGCTGCCGCCCCATCGGGCGCGGGGTCGGTGACATGTTCGCGTGACGGACTGGGCTGGCAACCTGCAGTCGGCACTTCCGCGTCATTGTCAGATGACGCGCCAAAGCCTGCTGCGACCGCGCGGCGGCCTGTCCGCGCCGACACCGCGCGCCCGCATCACACCTTGCCCGACACCTATTTCCAGATCGTTAAGATCTGCCGCAAATCCCGCGCACCAGCGCCCGGCGCACCGCCGCGATACCGACGTTGCACCGACGTCATACCGACGTCCGGTTTTCCCTGAAATACAACGGGCAACGGCACGCACCGCCCGACGCCTGTCAGCCCCCCACCGACCCGTTGCGCGCGCGCAGCCTTAACCCCGCGCGCCCGTCGTGCCGGTTGGCGGCGACCCTACTCCTGCAACGCTTCCAGATAGGCAACCAGATCAATGACCGGTTTGCTTGTCATGATGGGCTGCCCGCTTTCGGCCTTCATCGCCGCGTCATTGCCTTGAAAGAACTGACCAAAGACCGGCATGGGCGAGCCGTGGCTGACCAGCGGATCACGCCCGTCGATCCGCATGACCACACGCAATGTCGGGAATATGCGATCGTTGTTCGCGGCCAGCGCCGTCAGATCGGTGGGCTGGATCAACAGCGCCGGAGCCAGCGGGCCTGTGCCGCGCGCGTCCGCCCCATGGCAGACGGCGCAATGAAAGGCGAAAAGGCTGGCGCCCTCATCTGCGTCCTGCGCCAGCAGCGCGCCGGGTGCCAGCGTCAGAAATGCTAGGCTAAAGATCAATGTTTTCATGGGCCTGTCCTCCTGTGTCACAAGACAGTCTGACAGGTTCAGCGCCCGTGCGTCATGATTTGGATCAACGTGCGCGACGTCTGCTGCGGATCATCGCAAGCCCCGCCAGCCCACCCAGAAGTAGCGGTGCGCCCGCAGGCAGCGGCACCGCCGGTGTCTCCTGCGCGTCCTGCGCTTCAGGTACGCTGCCGGTCACGAGCGCCAGATCAAAGGCACCGTCCGAGTTGCCGACCACCCGGACCTGTCTGATCCGCATGTCTGTTCCGAACGCGTTCAGAACAGCCGCGGTGATGAAATCGAAGCTGTTGCGCTGCCCGCCGAATGCCGTGCCGATCTGGACAAAGCTATTGCCGTCCTGTGACACGTAAACAACCGCGGTTTCGCTTGACGCACCAAGCGCATCGACAAACAGATCATCCTTCGCACCGTTCGTGAGGTAGCCGCCGGAAAACCCCAAGGTCGCCAAAGTTGCGGACGGCAGCGAAACATAAGTGGTCGCATCCCCATCCGTCAGGTAGCTGAGCGGAACGATTTCGCCATCGGCAATCCCGCCACCACCGCCGTTGGCCGTTTTCAGGTCATCCCCGAATATCGAACCCGCCGGGGACTCATCATACTCGATCAGCGTGTCCGCAGTCAGCGTCGCAGCTCCGGCAGTCAAAGGCATCCCCAAAAGGCAAATCGCGGCGAGACAACGAATAGTTGATTTCATGACTGCGCCCCGCTCCATTTCCGGCATGACCTTGCGTTATTTTGTGTAGTATCAGGTATTAACCTTGCCAGAGCAAGACAGACAAAGACGATTGGACGACATGTGACGCAAACTCCATTGACCGCCTCGGAGGCCAACCGTTTCCTGACCGAGAATTTCGCCGCCTGGATCAACGCGCTGGATATCGACGTGACCGAGATCGGGCCCGCAAGGACTGTCCTGCGCATTCCCGTGACAGCGAAGATCAACCGCATGGGCGACATAGTGTCAGGGCAGGCGCTGGCAGCGCTGGCCGACACTGCCATGGTGTTTGCCTGCGGCGGGCACCTGGGCCAGATGGAGCCGGTGGGTACCGTGACGCTGGACACGCAGTTCCTGCGCCCTGCCTCCGGATCCGCCATCCGCGCCGAGGCGGAGGTGACACGCGCGGGACGCACGATGCTCTTTGCCCGCTGCACATTGATTGCAGAACCCTCAGAAAAGGCGGTTGCATTGGCCACTGCCACGTTTGCGCGCGGGTAGGCCTTGAATGATCCCTGCCCAAGGAGTTTAGCTGGCTCATGATCTTTCGCGCACTCCTCATTGTTTTGCTGTTGGCTGGCTGCGGCCGTCCAATGACGCCGGGCGAAATTGCGTTTGTCGCCACGGTACATGGCGATGCGCTGGATACCTCGCGCGTGCGGCTGGTGAACGGCGCCCCGACGCGCGCCGTGACCTTTCGCAGGCCTGCACGCCCCCGCACGACTTGCCGGGAACTGATCCTGCCACCCCAAACCGACGAGATCGTGACCGCGAAGCCGGCGGCTGTGACCCTGTTCAATACAGTGCTCTTTGATCGCGACTGGTATCTTGAGAATTATCTGCCTGATTATCCCGACCGCGTCGGCCTGATTGCCGCGATGCTGCTGGCGCATGAGGTCACACATGTCTGGCAATGGCAGAACCGCGCGCAAACCGGCTATTCACCACTGCGCGCAGCCGCCGAACATCAACCCGGCAGCGACCCGTATCTCTTTGATCTCAAAACTGAACCTGAATTCGGCAGCTTCGGGTTTGAGCAACAGGGCGCAATCGTCGAGGAATTCGTATGCTGTCGCGCGCTCGCCCCGCAGGCAGCGCGCACACAACGTCTGCATGCATTGATTGGTCAGGTAATGCCGGTTGCACCGCTGCCACAATCACGCGCCTATGCGGTCTCCATGCCCTGGGATGGCGTGGAACTGAAAGGCATCTGCGACTGATCAGCTGCCCTGAATGGATTGCAGATAGACCAGCAAGGCCGCAAGAGCGCGTGGCGTAGGCGTCAGCACTCCGTCTACGTCGACCGGAACCGTATCCCCACCCAGACTTGCGCCAAATTCCGGCATGATCCTGTCAGGGTGTGTGCTCTTGGCATAGCCATCAACAACCGACAAAATCTCTGCCACGGGAAACGCGCCGCCACGACGCGCCGCAATGGCCGTCAGGTCAGGCGGCGTGCGCGCCAATACCCCAGGTTTGCCGCCCCGCGCGTCGGTTCCATGACACGAGGTGCAATTTTCCGCGAAGATAGCTGCACCTTCATTCGGCTCCGGCATGCTGGCGGGCATGACACAGGCCCCTAGCCCCGCTACCGCGACCGCCATCCAGGGTTTGAATATCATGGGGCATCTCCTTTTTGTCGTCTGCTCTGGTTTTTGATCCTTGCCCGGCCCCGCAGCGCCAGCCATGATCCAGATCACGATAACCTTTTGAAAGGCCCTCGCCAATGGCACACTATGCCTTGATTATGCTGCTCGCCGGTGTTGGCATACCCTTGCTGGCTGCATTGAATGCCGCTCTGGGCACACGCATAGGATCACCCGCAGCAGCGGCAACAGTTCTCTTTCTGATCGCACTGGCGGCCTGTACCATGGTCACGTTGATCACCGGTCCTCAGTCGCTGGCCCGGATCGCGGGCGCGCCAAGGCATTTGTTGCTGGGCGGACTTTTCGTTGCATTTTACGTTTTGTCCATCACCTACATCGCGCCTCATTTCGGCGTTGGAAATGCTGTGTTTTTCGTGCTTTTAGGGCAATTGATCAGTGCTGCTGCGATTGACCACTTTGGTCTGTTCGGCGCGCAGGTGTCTCCCTTGGGCCTGACGCGGGCCGCGGGAATTGGCATCATGGCTTTCGGTGTCTGGGTCACGCAACAGGCCTAGGCCGACGCTTTGGCCAAGCCATTCACCAGAGCCCATATCGCGTCCGGGACATCGACCGGATCTGACCCTGTGCGCCCCTGCCCGGGCATACGCGTGCCGGGATCCGCGCTCGCAGCTCTGGTCAGGTCCGCTATTTTGGCATCAAAGCCCGCAGCAACGCTGGGATCCAGGATCAGATAATACTGACCCAGATCATGCGGCGCGCCTTCCGGTGCTTTCAGCGGTTTGACATCGCGCGACAACACGCTGCCGGTCATCCCTGCAGCCAGGATTTCGGCCATCAGTCCGAACCCCCAGCCTTTGTAGCCGCCCACGGACACCAAAGATCCCGCCAAGGCGACCTCGGGGTCCGTCGTGGGTTGCCCATCGGCGTCCAGCGCCCACCCTTCCGGTATACGCTCGCCCGCCGCCTTGGCCATCGTGATCTTTCCGAGCGCGACCGTGGTTGTGGACTGGTCAAAATGCAATGCCAGCCCACCTTCGCCATCGGGTACCGAAAACGCGATCGGGTTGGTGCCGATGACCCGTGACTTGCCGCCCGGTGCTGCGACAATGGGCGAGGCATTTGTAAAGCCGATGCAAATACATCCCGCGCGGGCGATCTGTTCGGTAAAATATCCCAGTGACGTGCAGGTATGGGCGTGGGCGACGGCGAGGCTTGCCGTGCCATATTGGCGCGCTGCATCCAACGCTGGTGTCATTCCGTAGGCAAAGGCCGGCTGCGCAAATCCGAACTGCGCATCCACAACCACTGCAGCCGGGCGCGGCAAGACGACGTGCGGGGTCACATCCCCTTTGACGCGACCACTGCGCAATTGCTGGCAATAGCTTTCGAGATAGTAGAGCCCGCAAATCCGGTTGCCGTAGCGTTCCGCTTCGCGCACCGCGCGTGCAACCTCTGCGGCCGCAAACGGCTCTGCGCCATGGGCCTTCAATGCAGCTCGCGTTACGGCTTCGATCTCATCGAGTGTACACAGTGGCATCACAAAACGTCCCTGATGGAATGCACCCATCCGAGTTGACGTGCGATTATCTCGAACGTCAAGCATTGCCTGTACTAGAGCGCGCGAATTTGCCCGTCATCCAGCCGAAATTGGCGGTCCATCCGCGCAGCGAGCGCCATGTTATGCGTGGCGATCAGAGCCGACAGGCCGCGACCGCGCACCAATGCCATAAGCGCATCAAAAACCTGATCGGATGTGGCAGGATCAAGATTGCCCGTAGGTTCATCTGCGAGAAGCAGGCGCGGACGGTTCGCCAGAGCCCGGCAAAAGGCGACGCGCTGTTGTTCGCCCCCCGACATGGCGGCAGGCCGATGCCCCGCACGCGCGGCAATTCCGACGCTTTCAAGCAGTTCATTCGCGTGCGTCTGTGCCTCTGCACGAGCCACGCCATTGGCCAACTGCGGCAGCACGATATTTTCCGCGGCTGTGAATTCGGGCAACAGATGGTGAAACTGATATACAAAACCTATGTCCATGCGCCGCGACTCCGTGCGCAAGCGCTCGGTCAATCCAGTCATGGATTTCCCGCCGATCTCCACCTCGCCAGCATCCGGTGTATCCAGCAATCCGGCGATATGCAGCAATGTCGATTTGCCGGCACCCGAAGGCGCGACCAATGCAACAACCTCGCCGCGCACCACCTCAAGATCGACGCCCCGCAGAACGGGCACAGCCTTGGGAGTACCAGGATCATAAGACTTTTCGATCCCCGAAAGCCGCAGCACAATATCACTCATAGCGCAGGGCCTCGACTGGGTTCATCCGGGCCGCACGCCGCGCGGGAAAGATCGTAACGATAAACGACAGCCCCAGAGACAGCGCCACGGCCGACAACACATCTTCCAGCCGCAACTGCGCGGGTAATGCATAGATGCCACGAATGGCCGGGTCCCAGACACCACCGCCCATGGCAACGTTCACAAATGAGAAAATCGGATCGATGTAGATGGCAAACAGGCACCCCAAGAGGACTCCCATCGTCGTGCCGATCAAACCCGTCGATGCACCGCAGATAAAAAATACGCGCAGGATGGACGCTTCGCTCAGCCCCATGGTGCGCAGGATGCCAATATCGCGCCCCTTGTTCTTGACCAGCATGATCAGGCCGGAAATGATGTTCATCGCAGCAATTAATACGAGGATCGACAGGATGATGAACATCACGTTGTCCTCAACCTCCAGTGCACGCAGGAAGCCGCCTGCCTGATCTCGCCACGTCCATATCTGGCCACGGTCCCCCGCCGCCTGTAGTAGCGCCGGAGCGATATTCTCCACCTTGTCCGGGTCCTCCACCATCACTTCCAACTCGTCCGCCAAACCCTCGCGGTTGAAGAAACTCTGTGCCTCCACGAACGGAAGATAGGCGCGGGTGCGGTCAATGTCATAGCGTCCGGCGGTAAAGATATATGTGACCTCATAGGCATTGATGCGCGGCGATGTGCCAAAAGCCGTGCGCACCCCATCAGGCGAGATCACCCTGACCCGATCACCAATCCGGGCGCCCAAATCCCGCGCCACACCTGACCCAAGTGCAATGCCGTCACCAAATCGCGCAATATCTCCAAGCGCTTCTTCGGGTTGGGCAATTCGGGGAATAGTCAACAAATCATCGGGCGCGATTCCATATATCTCGACCCCGGATGTATGCCCCTGATAAGCCAGCATAACCTGCCCGCGGATCAGCGGCGCAACACGTTTTACACCCGGCACAGCCGCGACCTGAGCAACAAGCGCCTCGTATTGATCAATCGTGCGGTTGATGCGGCCACCGGGTGCCACATCCCCAAATTGATACACTGTCACATGAGCATTGGCGCCCAATATCGTGTCCACGAACTCGGCGCGAAATCCCGACCGCACGGCCAGCGTCGCAATCAGCGCAAAGACCGCCAAGGTGATCCCGATCACGCTGATCCAGGTCATCGTACTTACACCGCCTTCAGCACGGCGCGCACGCAGATACCGCCAGGCGATCATCCACTCAAAGGCGGCGAAGGGAGGCGGGGTTCTGGCCATAAAGGCTCCTGTCATACATGTAATCACCCTGCGGTCTTGGCCAGAGGGGGTCAAGTGGGGCGGCGGGTGATTGCCTCAGCGTTCGCGCAGCCAGCCCAGAACATCAGCAGCATTCTGGTCCGGGGGAAACACCGGGTAGAACACCTTGATAATAATCCCGTCCTGCAAGATCAGTGCCATCCGGTTCAGAAGGACCTCACCACCGACGTCCATACGCGGCAGGCGCAATGCATCTGCAAGCAGCAATGCCGCATCTGACAGCAAGGGATAGGACAGGTGCAATCGCGTCACCGCTTCTTGCTGCCACTGCGTCGTCTGCGTGGACAGCCCGAACAGAAAACCGACCCCTGCGTCCCCGAGATCATTGGCCAGATCGCGGAATGCGCAAGTTTGCGGGGTGCAGCCCTTTGCCCCTGGAATCATATCCCATCCATCGGCGGCCAACACATCGGGACGCCCGGTTTTCGGATAGACAAATACAACACCCAAGCCCGCGCGCCCGGACAGATCATGTACAGCGCCATCAGTTCCGAGCAATGGTTTGGCAGGCCAAGCAAGCCCCGTCAAATGCGCCGCCCCACCATCGTCTTTTGGCGCCGGAATGGCCGACCAGTCGATAGCGGCTTCAGCCACTCGAAACACCGTATATCTCGGCGATCCGCTGGACTGCCGCTTCAGGCGGCAACTCTTCGCTGACACCTGTGCGTCGGCTTGTCAGCTCCACCACCCCGTTCTTAAGGCCCCGCGGACCCACGGTGATCCGCCACGGCAGACCAATCAGGTCCATGGTTGCAAACTTGCCCCCTGCCCGCTCGTCCCGATCGTCATAAAGCGGCTCAAGCCCGCGCGCGGTCAGGCTTGAATAAAGGGCGTCGCAGGCCGCATCAGCTTCCGCATCCCCTTGTTTCAGGTTCACGATTCCACAATGGAACGGCGTCACGCCCTCGGGCCAGATGATGCCCTTTTCGTCATGGCTCGCCTCGATAATGGCCCCCACCAGGCGGCTGACGCCGATCCCGTGGCTGCCCATATGCACGGGCACTGGCTTGCCGTCCGGCCCCTGTACCGTGGCTCCCATCGGCTCTGAATACTTGGTACCGAAGTAAAAAATCTGGCCCACTTCGATGCCGCGGGCCACCTTGCGACGCTCTTCGGGAATGGCGTCAAACAAGGCCGGCTCGTGTGTCTCGTCGGTGCGCGCGTATTTGGAGGTGAACTCCTCAAGAATTCCAGCGCATTGCGCGTGATCATTGTAGTCGATCTCGCGGTCGCCAAAAGTCAGATCCGTCACCGCGCTATCGTAAAACACTTCGCTTTCTCCGGTGTCAGCCAGAACCAGGAATTCGTGGGTGTCATCCCCGCCAATCGGCCCACTGTCGGCGCGCATCGGAATAGCCTGCAGGCCCATCCGCTCATAGGTCCGCAAATAGCTGACGAGATGGCGGTTGTAGGCATGCAGCGCATCTTCCTTGGTCAGGTCAAAGTTGTAACCGTCCTTCATCAGAAATTCACGCCCGCGCATCACACCGAACCGTGGCCGAACCTCATCGCGAAACTTCCACTGGATATGATAGAGTGTCAGAGGCAGGTCCTTGTAGCTGCCCACATGAGCCCGGAATATATCGGTGATCATTTCCTCGTTGGTCGGGCCATACAGCATATCACGTCCATGCCGGTCCTGAATGCGAAGCATCTCTTCGCCGTAATCGTCATAGCGCCCGCTTTCGCGCCACAGATCGGCTGGTTGCAATGTCGGCATCAGGACTGGAATATGGCCTGCCCTCACCTGCTCTTCGTGCACGATGTTTTCAAGCTTTCGCAGTACCTTAAAGCCCAAAGGCAGCCAGGAGTAGATGCCTGCGGCATTCTGCTTGATCATACCTGCGCGCAGCATCAGCCGGTGGCTTACGATCTGCGCCTCGGCTGGATTTTCACGCAGAACCGGCAGGAAATATCGCGTCAAACGCATCGGAGCACCCTCTCAGAACAGAATTTTTAACTGATTAGGCCAATCCACGCGCGCCCGCAATCGGCAAACCCGGCACCCGCGCAGTACAGAGGGCTCAATCGGGTCAGCGCTCCGCTGCAAGTTCCGCCAAGTGCAGAGCGACTTGGGTCGCACGCGCCATATCCTGAACGGAAATCCACTCCAAAGGTCCATGAATTTCCTGCATGCCGGTAAAGATGTTGGGGCATGGCACACCCATTTCCGTCAGACGCGACCCATCCGTACCACCACGAATAGGCACCGAAACCACCTCAAGGCCCGCAGCCTCGACAGCACGGCGCGCCAGATCGACAGGACCCATGTCCTTTTCCAGCCAATAGCGCATATTACGGTACTGCGGTGTGATCTCGCAGCTTACCTTCGAACCAGGTGCCGTGGCCTGAACGGTCGCACAGACCTGGCGCACCAGATCGCCCTTTGCCTCCAGTCCGTCCATCTCGAAATCACGCAGCAGCAGCTTGACCTCGGCCTCCGAAGATCCGCCGTTGATGGCATAAACGAAAATGAACCCTTCGCGGTCCTCCGTTACTTCTGGCACCATCACACCCTGCGGCAGCGTCTGGACAATCTTTGCCGCCAGATGCAACGCGTTGATCAGCTTGCCCTTGGCATATCCGGGATGCGCCGACACGCCCGTGATCTTTACCACCGCACCATCGGCCGAAAAACTCTCGAACTCGATTTCACCGGGGATCGCCCCATCAAAAGTATAGGCAAAATCGGCCCCGAAATCCTGTGGCAACCGTGCATCAACACCGCGTCCGATCTCCTCATCCGGGGTAAAGGCAAGGCGGATGGCGCCATGTTTAACCTCAGGGTGCGCCAACAGATGGCGAGCCGCTGTCATCAAAATCGCAACGCCCGCCTTGTCATCACCGCCCAACAATGTGGTACCGCTGGCCGTGATGATATCTTCCCCCACCTTTTCGGCCAGAAAAGGCGAGACCTGCGGGTTCAGCCGCAACTCCGGCGCATCGGCAAAAGTGATGTCACCGCCGTTATAGCGCCGGTGCACCACCGGCTTCACACCACTTGCATTAATCTGCGGTGCGGTGTCCACGTGCGCGCATCACCCCATCTCCGGAAGGCCCTCTGCCGTAGCCGGAACCGTGGCCAGAACAACACCATATTCAGTCAGACGAACATCCGACGCACCCATTTCTTCCAATTCCGTGACCAGCATCCGGGACAGATCAAGCTGACAGACCGTGCTGGGCTGTGCAGGACTGTCCCCGTCGCTCTGGGTGTCCACTACAGCATAGCGGACCAACCGCTCTTCCAATTCTCTATCGAAATGGTTTCCCATCGCACGCGCCTCCGTCAAATTTGATCCCAACAAGGGCGTGGCATGTCACAAAGTCAACCCTGCCCTTCTCTGGGTCAGAAATATCCCGGGGAAGGCCGCAGGCCTGGGGCAGCGCCCCTGCTGCTTCTCCGCTCACAGCCGATTTACCCAAGGGCGTTTGTCCGCGTTACTCCACCCTGCTTATCCCCAGACCGATGCCGCAATTCTTTCTGTCTGCCAGAGCATCGGATTATTGTGGATTACCAGAACTGACACCCCCGGAGGATCAATGGGTTCAGGCGGCCACGCACGAAAACTATCGCCGGTAAATTCGGCCTGGTTGCGCCAAACGATAAATCTGGCACGGCGGATTTCTACCAAGGTTACAAACTGCACGCCCAAGCCGCACCAGACCCTGTTGGCGGCCTCGAAGTCCGCACAAAGGACGGATGGATCACCCCGGACTGTCCGCCTGGCGGTTTAATGGTCAACGTCCGGGATATGCTGGAACTAAGGTCTGGCCGACGACTGATTTCCAAGCCACATCGGATCATCGACCGATACGCTCACGAACGCCACTCCTTTTCCCTACTTCGCCATGTCGCGACACGATGTTATCGCCGCCCCGCTGCTGGCCCCTCTGCCGGGGTTCGATCGGCCGCGGGCGTCCTGCGGGCTCTGATCCGCCGAAACTGCGACGATGGCCACACCCGAACTTGGCACTTTAAGCGATTGAAGATTAACATTTCCCTTTGAGAAAGCGTGCCACAAGCAGATGGCGCCGCTGTGGCCGGGAGCGCAAATGCGCCGCGCGCTACCCCGAAAAGGTACATCGGCAGCGGAGCCTGAGGTTTCTTTCTTGGACCCCGCTCTTGAAAACCGACACGCCATGGGCGATGTCACATCCAGACCCAACCGGAGAGCATGATGGCCCTGCCCGTGCGTGATCAAATCAAATACTGGAGCGCCACGGCGGTGGCAGTCCTCGTCGTGTTATGGTTTCTGGGCGACGTCCTGCTGCCTTTCGTCCTGGGTGGCGCGATCGCCTATTTTCTTGATCCGGTTGCAGACAGACTGGAGCGGATGGGCCTCAGTCGTACAGTGGCAACCACGCTCATCACATTTGCCGGGATTTTCATTTTCGTGCTGATGGCGTTGCTGGTCATCCCGACGTTGATACAGCAATCGCTGAAGCTGTTTCAGGTGGCTCCGGAGTACGCACGCAATATCACAATGTTTCTGACGGAACGCTTCCCGTCTTTGCTGGACGAAGCATCAACCCTGCGTCAGTCGATCACCTCGGTAGGTGAAACAATACAGAGCCGCGGTGTCCAGCTCTTGGAAACGGCGCTATCGTCCGCGGCTTCGCTGATCAACGTGGTGATCCTGCTGGTGGTCGTCCCTGTTGTCGCGGTGTACCTGTTGCTGGACTGGGACCGCCTTGTTGCCCGCGTCGACTCCCTCTTGCCGCGCGACCATGCACCCACGATCCGGCGCCTGGCCCGCGAAGCCGACGCAACACTGGCGTCCTTCATCCGCGGCATGGGGACAGTCTGTCTTATCCTTGGCTCCTATTATGCCGTGGCGTTGATGCTTGTTGGCCTGCAATTCGGTCTGGTGGTCGGTTTCATTGCCGGATTGGTAACTTTCATTCCCTACCTGGGCGCTCTGATCGGCGGCATGCTTGCGATCGGTTTGGCCCTGTTCCAGTTCTGGGGCGATTGGGTGTCACTGGGTCTTGTTGCGGGCATCTTCGTTGTCGGACAAGTCATCGAAGGAAATTTTCTGACGCCAAAACTCGTCGGCTCCTCGGTCGGGCTACACCCGGTCTGGTTGATTCTGGCGCTCTCTGTATTCGGAACGCTGTTTGGCTTTGTAGGAATGCTTGTTGCGGTCCCGGTCGCTGCCGTTCTGGGTGTGATTGCACGATTTGGTGTGGACCAATATCAAAACAGCAAACTCTACATCG